>WNGB01049796.1_pt1 | contig 10629 bp, 4 predicted proteins | sample 5400681 | NCBI WGS metagenome assembly WNGB01 (sample SAMN13153367, study PRJNA577476) | soil metagenome | isolation source: 115 cm soil or saprolite under grassland replicate 2 | place: USA:California | collected 2016-06-15 | reverse complement strand
GATTGTCATTTCCGCTGGTGAGAATCGCGTCCAACCTACGTCCCGCTCCCGCGAATCCCGTTCGTCGCCATAGTCGCGCGGATCGAAGTCCATAGGTCCCTCCCGTTCGGCGAGACAAGACCAGTTCAGCGGGTATCGGAAAGGACTCAGGCGGATGTGCGCGAGAGGCGTGCTGCCGCGGAGCGGCCGATGCTAGATCGACGCGTCTGAGACTACCGGTTGAAGCCGGTCGCGCTTCCGACGACCACTTCGTACCACGGGCTGGATTGGAGCTGGAATCGCCGCCCTTGCACGGAGATGCTGGCCAGGCGTGCGCCAGTCCGGTCGAGCGGGAAGACCGTCAACGCTGAACCTGACAGATCCAACGTGATCGTCGCGCCGACCGGCTCCATCCAGGTGGGTCCAGTCCCCACGCCGTTGTCATCAGAAGGGCGCGTGGAGCCTGGCAAGGGCGCAAAGGTGAACCAATCAGTGGTCCCGGGATACGGCGTCAACGTCTGCGGCTGCCCGTTGGGCAAACTCCGCAAGGCATAGCCCGGCGCCGTCAGGAGCAGGCGCCGCGAAGTGGCCAGCGGCTGGCCGTCGAGCGGCGTGAGCACCACGGCCGCGAAGCCGCGAGCGCCAGACGATAACTCGACTCCGAGCGGACCGGCCGTTCTGAGGGTCGTCCCGAGGTACCCAATCAACCCCGCCGCGCGCTCCGACTGAATCTTGTAGATCCGTCCCGTCGGGTCATACGTCAGCTCGTTCGTGTCCGAGACGATCGGCCCCGACGGATTCGGCAATGCTGACGGCCGCTCACTCTCAGACCGGGAGACCCCAACGCGCCGCGCGAACGCGAGGTTGGGATTGAACCCGTAGGTGGCTTGCAGAAATGCGGGGATCTGATTTTCGCGCTGCTTCGCGCGCCCCGCCTGCAGGCGAGCGGACACGCTGAGTGGCAGGGCCACGAGGTCCCGCCCCGCCTGCACCGCCCTGGTCCGGAACAGCCACGCCGCCTGGCCCACCTGCGCCAACTTATGAGACTCGCCGTTGAGGTTGAAGTTGTGGCCGTAGTTGCTGTCCCAGAAGGTGCGGTTTGTTTCGTACTCGAAGTAGACGAGGGCATCCCAGTCCTGGAACGCAGCGAACGCGGCCATCACCGGCAGGATCTCGGCGGCCTGGGTGTTGGGCCAGGGCTGGTTGAACTCGCTGACTGTGTAGGGACGGCCGACCTCGCGCGCGAACGCCATCGACTGCAGGCCGGCCAAGCCGCTTCCAACACCGCTTGTGTTGCGGATCCGCCAGTCACGGAGGTCAGGGCTGCTGCTGTTGGGGTAATTGTAATGGTCCACGTAGACATGGTTGTCTACGTAATCCATGTCGGCGTGGGAATCGAGGTTGAGCAGGCCGCCAAACTCCATCTGCGTGCCGGTGATCGGAACGGCCCGCCGTGAGACAGCCGCGCGCACCGCGGCCTTGATGGCGGCCAGGTAGGCGCGATCGGTGTCGGCGAGAAACGACAGGTAATCGTTGGTGCGTGCAAGCGTGGCCACGTCGAAGTCGCTCTCTCGCAGCAACGAAATCGAGGGCAGCGCCTCGCCGGACGGGAGGCCGCGCCGTCCCGCTTTGCGCAGCGAGCAGTTGCGCACCAGGACCACGCCGGTCGCGCTCTCCATCCCAACGGAAAACTGTCCCATTGCGCTCGTCGCCAGATCCGATTCAAAGCCGACCCTGTATCGCTGCCATTGGTTGGTCAGTTGCCAGGGGCGCCCCAGCACCTCGCGGTTCGGCGTGCCTTGCCCGACGGCGAACCTCACGAGGCGCGACTGGCCGGCGGGCAGCTCGGCGCGTGCGTCGCACGCGCCTTCGTAATGCACGCCCCGGTCGATGGAGAAGTTGGACTGCTTGAGCAAGATGAACCCGCCGGTGCGCGTCACGCCGGCGCGCGAACATCCATCTGCCACGGCGCTGAACCGGCCGAGAAGTTGCCGTTCGCCAGCAGCTCGGGCCCGTCGGTTGTCGCTTCGCTCGCCCATGCGGCGGCAATCTGCTCCGTGGTGCTGTACCGCCCGGCCAGCCAAAGGTTCCATTGGCGCCTGAGCTCCGCCTCGTACTCGGGAAACAACGCGTCGTCCAGGTTGTCCTGCTTCCAGGACCGCACCAACGACGCTTCGTTACTGATCTCGACCATTGCGAGAACCGGATCGTCCCCGAGCTGCAGTGCGGCCAGTACGTCGCGAGCATACTGCGCCTGAAGTTCGACCATACGGGGCTGGAAGATATGGAGGGGCTTGCTGTCCCTGGGGAACGTCGCCCCTGGGGTAACGGGGGGCACGCCGTCGACCGTCGGGCGAAAGGTGTAGTTCATGTGAACGGGGAAGACGGCATAAATGCCCTCCACGCTGAGCGCGTCCAGAAAGGTGCGCAGCAGGGCGACGGAATTGGCGTCGAGCGATGGATAGGGTCCAGTCGTGATCAGGCGGGCGCCGCCAGGCGCGGGGTTTGGTACGGCGTCCATGGCAGCCAACCGGACCAGGTTGATCCCGAGCTTGCGCAGACGCCGGGGCGATGCGAGCCGAGTCGGAGGCCTCGGGGAAAGAGGCGCTGAAGGCAAGGTTGACGCCGAACAGGCGCACTGGATCGCCGCCGATCTCGCGATAGAAGTGACCATCGCGGACGACGAGCGCGTCGGCGGCCGTCAGCGGCTTGTTCAGGGCGCTGAAGTCGGGGGCCCCGGCCAGCGCGTCCTGGTCAACTGTGAAGAGATAGAGGCCCGACTGGCCGCGCACGGTGCCGGCCAGCAACAGCAACAAGAGCGCGACCGCCCGCAGCACGATCGGAACCTTCATGGTGGCCTTATCGGGACGGCCATTCTAATGCATCACGCCGGGCGGTGTTCGAACTGTTCGTATCTCTAAATGAGTTCTTGGCCGTCTAGAACGGAGGCCAGGACAATCAGGTGAACACAGCTCGTGATCAGCTCCGACGCGGGAGCGCAATGGTCACGGGCTCGGCCAGCCCCTCGCCGGCTACAATCGTACTCCTGCCATGCAACGCGTGAACGAAAAGGCCGTGGTGTTTCTTCCCTGGGACACCATCGAAGCCGAAGCACAGCACCAAATCCTCAACACGGCGAAGATGCCGTTCGTGTTTCGGCACGTCGCCGTGATGCCCGACTGCCATTACGGCAAAGGCGCGACGGTGGGCACCGTGCTCCCAACCAAAGGCGCCATCATTCCCGCCGCGGTCGGAGTCGACATCGGATGCGGGATGATTGCGGTCCGCACGCCGTTGAAGCGCTCCGACATCCCGAATCCCGCCGCAATTCGCGCCGGCATCGAGCGGCGCATACCCATGAGCGCGGGCAAGAACAATTCAGGCCTGACTCCCACTGCGGCGAAGCGGGTCGATACCCTCGCGCAACTCGCGAAGGACACGCGGGCCGACCCGGATCAGTACGACAAGAAGTGGCGATTAGCGCTGGGCACGCTCGGCGGCGGTAACCACTTCATCGAATTGGCTGAAGACCTGGACGGCACGGTGTGGCTCACCCTGCACTCCGGGTCGCGCGGGGTCGGCAACAAGATCGGCAGTCACTACATCAAGGTCGCGCAGGAGGTGTGCAAGAGCATGGGTGTCGCGCTCCCTGACCGCGATCTTGCCTATCTTCCCGAGGAGCATCCGGCGTTTGCGGCCTACATCCGCGAGCTCAATTGGGCGCAACAGTTCGCCTTCCACAACCGCAATGAAATGATGGACCGCGTGATGACGGAGGTCAGTCATGCCGTCTACGGCGAAGATGGCCACCAGGACGCACTGGAGCTGCAGCGAATCAACTCGCATCACAACTTCACCCAGAAGGAATCCCACTTTGGCGAGACGATCTGGGTGACGAGAAAAGGCGCGATCAAGGCGACCAGAGACAGTTGGGCGATGATCCCCGGCTCGATGGGCACGCGCAGCTACATCGTCGTCGGCAAGGAAAACGACATGGGCTTCCACTCGGCGCCTCACGGCGCGGGTCGCCGCTATTCACGGACCAAAGCCCGGAAGGTGTTTACGATGGACGATCTGGGCCGCGCGATGGAAGGCATCGAGTACCGCCATTCCAAGGTATTGCTCGACGAGATACCGGGGGCGTACAAGAACATCGACGAGGTGATGGAGAACGCCAAAGACCTCGTCGACGTGAAGTACGTGCTCAAGCAGTTCGTGAACGTCAAAGGAGACTGAGGAGCCGTCGACGCATGTTCAACGTTCGCATTCTTTCAGTCACGGCGCTTCTCTTCGGTTCGTGTGCGATATGGCCCCCCAACGGCGACGCCGGTCAGACCGACAAGACGGCTCGCAGCGGGCGCACGCTGCCCGCGGTTCGCGCCACCGGTCCGATCAGGATCGATGGTGCACTCGATGAAGCGGATTGGGCCCGCGCGCCCGTGGCGCGCGGGTTCATACAGAACGATCCCCGCGAAGGAGAGCGCGCCACCGAAGATACCGATGTGCGCGTGCTGTACGACGCCAACAACCTGTACGTCGGCGTGTTTGCACACGATCGCGAACCGTTCAACATCCTCACCAGCGAACTGGCCAAGGACTTCAATCGTGAGTCCGGCGACGATTTCGAGATGATCCTGGACACGTTCCACGACGAGCGGAACGGCTACATGTTCGCAACCAACGCCCACGGTGCGAAATGGGACGCGCAGACCATCAACGAGGGACGGGAAATCAACGAGAACTGGGACGGCCTGTGGGACGTGAAGGCGCGCATCACGGAGGCGGGCTGGTACGCGGAGATTGCGATTCCATTTCGGACGCTGCGGTTCAGCAGCGCCGATGAGCAGACCTGGGGCATCAACTTCCAACGTCGGATCCGGCGCCGGAACGAAGACAGCTTCTGGGCGCCGCTGCCGCGCATCTACGATCTGCAACGCGTCTCACTGGCCGGGACGCTCGCGGGCCTGCAGGGAGTCCGGCCGGGCAACGACATCCGCCTGAAACCGTACGTGCTCGGGAGCGCCGGCGAATCGACGGCGACGGAACTCGGGGCCAATGGCGATGTGGGCCTCGACGTGAAGTACGGCGTCACGAGCGGCCTGACGTGGGACTTCACGGTCAATACCGACTTCTCGCAGGTGGAAGCCGACGAGCAGCAGGTGAACCTCACGCGGTTCAGCCTGTTCTTTCCTGAAAAGCGCGATTTCTTCCTGGAGAATTCCGGGATCTTCCAGTTCGGGCAGGGTCGTCCCGTTCAGTTTGGCGGGGGCGGCGGATTCACCAGTGGACGACAAACCGAAGCGATCCTGTTCTTCAGTCGCCGGATCGGATTGTCCGAGAATGGCGCATCGGTTCCGATTGTTGGTGGCACGCGCCTGACAGGTCGCGCCGGCGCCTATAGCGTCGGTGTCGTCAATATTCAGCAGCGACGCAGCGAGACCTCGCCGGCGAGCAATTTCACGGCCCTCAGGCTTCGCCGGAATGTGCTCGCCAACTCAGACCTGGGCGTCATCGCGCTGAACAAGGATGCACCGGGAGGCAGGCACAACCGAGTAGCGGGTGCCGACGCGAATTTCCGGTTTTTCGAGAATCTGGACCTCAACGTCGCGATCGCCAGGGCGTTCTCGCCAGCGGCGGCGATTCCCGGTCGAGGCAGCGAATCGATGGGCAATGCGGGCGTCCATTACCGCGATCGGCGCTGGGAGCTTCAAGCCACGTACTTCCGAATCGGCGAGCGGTTCAACGACGAGATGGGGTTCGTGCCGCGCACCGGCATCGCCAAATTCGACAGCACGTACGGCGCGCGGTTTCGACCCGCGCGCGCCTCGAAGTGGCTGCGCGAGCTGTTTCCGCATCTCGGGGTCACGAACGTGTCGTGGCTGACAGGCGATCTGCAATCCCGCCTGATCGGGGCGCACCTGAGTATCAATCTCCAGGACGGCAGCGGCGGCGAGGTCGGAGTGGATCCGACGACCGAGAACCTCATCGTCCCGTTCATGATCAACCGGCGCCGCAGGATCTCAATTCCGACAGGCCGCTACGAGTTCAACGACTGGCACGCCACGTGGCGCACCAATGTCTCCGCGCCAGTGTCGTTGAACGCGCGCGTGGACGTTGGCGACTTCTACGACGGCGACAAGCAGTCATACGGCATGGGCGCGGCCGTGCGATTGCGCGGCCGGCTCAACGCCTCCATCAACGAGTCGCGCAATCAGATTCGGCTTCGAGGTGGTGAGTACACGACCGATCTCATTACCGCCCGCGTCGAATATGGATTCTCCACCATCGCGTTTGCCAATGCGCTGCTGCAATACAACACCGACGCACGGGAATGGAGCTCGAACCTGCGGTTCAACCTCATTCACCACCGGCTGAGTGACTTCTTCCTGGTATTCAACGAGCGGCGCGATTCGATCACCGGCGGCCTGCTCGACCGCGCGCTCGTGGCAAAGATGACTTACATGGTGGCGTTTTAGCACAGCGAGGTGGCACGGAGATGCTGGCCTGCCGTGCGCCAGTCCGGTCGAGCGGGAACACCGTGAATGCTGAACCTGACAGATCCAACGTGATGGTCGCCCCGACCGGCTCCATCCAGGCGGGTCCAGTCCCCGCGCCGTAGTTGTCGGAAGGGCGCGTCGAACCTGGCAAGGGCGCAAGGGTGAACCAATCAGTGGTTCCGGGATAAAGCGTCAAGAGCTGCGGCTGCCCATTGGGCAAGCTCCGCACGGTGTTGCCGGGAGACGTCAGGAGCAGGCGCCGTGAAGTAGCCAGCGGCTGGCCGTCAAGCGGCGTCAGCAGGACGGCCGCGAAGCCGCGGCCACCGGCCGATAACTCGACGCCGAGTGGACCGGCCGTCCGAAGGCTTGTTCCCAGATAGCCGATCAACCCGGCCGCGTGTTCCGACTGGATCTTGTAGGTCCTCCCGGTGGGGTCGTATGTCAGCTCGTTCGTGTCCGACACGAACGGCGCCGACGCGCCCGGCAACGCCGGCGGCCCGTCGCTCTCAGATCGGTACACGCCGACACGCCGCACGAACGCAAGGTTGGGATTGAACCCGTAGTTGGATTGCAGGAACGCAGGAATCGGCGGCGGATCGGTGCGTTGCTTGTCGCGCCCAGACTGCAGGCGGGCGGCCAGGCTCAGTGGCAGCGCCAGGAGGTCGCGCCCCGGCTGCACCGCCCTCGTCCGGAAGAGCCACGCCGCCTGGCCCACCTGCGCCAGTTTGCGAGGTTCGCCGTTGAGAAGAAAAGTGCGGATCACATCGGTGTCCCAGAAAGTGCGCTGTACCTCGTAATCGAAGAAAACGAGGGCGTCCCAATCCTGGAATGCGGCGAACGCGGAGACCACCGGCAGGATCTCGGCGGCCTGGGTGTTGGGCCAGGGCTGGTTGAATTCGCTGATCGTATAGGGACGCCCGGCCTCGCGCGCGGCCGCCATCGCTTGGAGGGCGGCCAGCCCGGTCCCGACGCCGCTTGTGTTACGGATCCGCCAGTCAGTGGAGTCTGGGACGCCACTGTTGGGGAAATTGTAATGGTCCACGTAGAAATGGTTGTCGATGTAATCCATGTCGGCGTGGGAATCGAGATTGAGCAGGCCGCCAAACTCCATCTGCGTGCCGGTGATCGGAACAAGCCGCCGCGAAACACCGGCGCGCACCTCGGCCTTGATGGCGGCAAAGTAGGCGCGATCGGTGTCGGCCAGGAAAGACAGGTAATCGTTGGTGCGCGTGAGAGTCGCCACGTTGAAGTCGACCTCTCGCAGCAACGAAATCGAGGGCAGCACCTCGCCCGAAGGGAGGCCGCGCCGCGCGGCCCTGCGCAGCGAGCAGTTGCGTACCAGGACCACGCCGGTCGCGCTCTCCATCGCGATAGCGAACCGGCCGTTCGCGCGCAACGCCAGATTCGATTCAAAGCCGGCCCTGTACCGCTGCCACTGGTTGGTCAGTTGCCAGGGGCGTCCCACCACCTCGCGGTACGGTCCTTCTGCCGCGACGGCGAACCTCACGAGCCGCGACTGGCCGGCGGGCAGCTCGGCGCGTACGTCGCACGCGCTTTCGTAATGAACGCCCTGATCGGTGGAGAAGCTGACCTGCTTGAGCAAGATCGACCCGCCGGCCCGCGTCACGTCCACGCGCGCGGCCGGTGCCCCGGCGTCGGTGACCACGCTGAGGGAGGCCTGCCCCGGCGCGTGGATCTCCATCTGCCACGGCGCGGAACCGGCCGAGAAGCTGCCGTTGGTCAGCAGCTCGGGACCATCGGTTGTCGCCTCGCTCGCCCACGCGGCGGCGACCTGCTCCGTCGTGCCGTATCGCCCGGCCAGCCATACGTTCCATTGGCGCTTGAGCTCCGCCTCGTATTCCGGAAACAACGCGTCGTCGAGGGTGTCTCTCTTCCAGCTATTCACCAACGACGATTCGTTGCTGATCTCGACCATCGCCAGGACCGGATCGTCCCCGAGCCGCAGCGCCGCCAGTACGTCGCGGGCATACTGCGCCTGCAGTTCGACCATGCGGGGCTGGAAGATATGGAGTGGCTTGCTGTCTCTGGGGAACGCCGCCCCGGTCGGAATCGGAGGCACGCCGTCGATCGCCGGGCGGAACTCGTGGCCCACGTGAATCTCCGGGACCACATAAATGCCCTCCACGCTGAGCGCGTCCAGAAAGGTGCGCAGCAGCGCGACGGAGTTAGAGTCAAGCGACGGGTAGGGTCCCGTCGTGATCAGGCGGATGCCGTTGGTCGTGGCGAATGCCGGGTTGTCCAGGCCCTGCAGCCGGACCAGGTTGACGCCAAGCTTGCGCAGGCGCCGAGCGATGCGAACCCCGTCGGAGGGCTCGGGCAGATTGGCGCTGAGGACAAGGTTGACCCCGAACAGCCGCACCGGGTCGCCGCCGATCTCGCGATAGAAGTGACCATCGCGGGCGACGAGCGCGTCGGCGGCCGTCAGCGGCTTATTGAGGGAGCTGAAGTCCGCGGCCCCGGCCAGCGCGTCTTGATCAATCGCGAAGGGATAAAAGCCCGACTGGCCTCGGACGGTGCCGGCCAGGACCAGCAACAAGAGTACGACCGCCCGCAGCACGATCGGAATTCTCATAGTGGCTTTATCGGGACGGCCATGGTAACGCACTACAGCCGCGCCGTGTTCCAGTTCTTATATCTTTCTCGCGCGCTCGCCGTGGCGCCGTCAACGCCGATGTTCCTGGCGTGCCTCTTGCTCTCCCGGGCACAATTCCTCAAGCAGGAAAGGAGCGCGGCAGGAGTGGTGCTCGCCTGCGAGTGCAAGCGAGCGGAGGCGGATGGTGCGCCCGACAGGAGTCGAACCTGTGGCCTTCGGCTTCGGAGGCCGACGCTCTAATCCAGCTGAGCTACGGGCGCATATGGGATGCGGTCGCCGGGTCCGCTTCGCGAAATCCGGCCTACTGAAACTATCACGAGTTCAGCGCGTTTCGTTTGACGCAGACTCCGTCACCTGGAACTTGAAGCGAAGCGCGGGAATCTTGTTGCCGGGATGGTCGTCGGCGTATGTCAGCTGCGCGTGCCGATAGAGCAGCTGCGGCTCGGTCTGCGGACCCTGGTAAATCCCGGGATACAAGTCGATGATGTGCTCGCCAGGCGCGCCGGTGGCGACGAAGTTGATGACGACATCGCCCTGGCTGTTGAAGCCGCATGCGTACCCCATGTAGGCGTTGTCGTAGGTCGCCACGTAGATATTGTCGTATTCGGTCCAGCCCACGCCCTTGAGATGAATGCTGATTGGCGTGCCGACGGGCCCTGACGTCGCCGACATGCTGACGATGCTGGTTTCGGTGACGAAGAAAGCGCGCCCGACCGTCTTGTCGCCGGCGCGCAACGCGAGGCCGTGAAGGCCACCGAGGTCGTCCGGGATCGTGATCGGCGCGTCGAGGCGTCCGTCGCCGCCCACCTTCACGCTGCCGATCGGCTTTTCGGTCGATTCAAATCCATCCGTGGTCACGCGGCTCCCGACGTATGTCTGCCACACGAGGTCGAGTGACGTGTTGGCGACAAATCCTTCGCCGCGCAGCGTCGTGCGCGTGCCAACGGGTCCCTGCGAGGGACTCAGCGACAGCTTCGAGCTCGCGACGCTCAGCTCGCTCTTGGGAATCACCTGCGGTTGATACGGCTCCGCGTACGCCGCGGGCGTTGCCGATCGGCCCGGCGTTGTCTGAAACGTGAACTGCGGACGCGGCAAGTGAGCGACGGGCGATTGCTCGTAGTTCAAGTAGCCCTGGCCCTGCCAGCCGGTGAGCAGCTTGACGATGTGGGTGCCGGAAGGCCCCGAGGCGCGAAACCGCGCGGTCGCCGATCCTTTTGACGAGGCGGCCGACACGAAGCCAACGAGGTTATTGTCCCAGTTGATCACCCACGTGCTTTCCATCGTGCGCCAGCCGAGGCCCTTGACCTTGAGCGAGATCGGCGTGCCGACCGGACCGAACTTCGGGCTGAACTCAAAGCTCTGGGTCACCTCGATGCCGTTTTGCGCGACATGCGTGCCGTCGACGATCGCGATGATGTCGTGCACGCCGCCGTAGTCTTCGGGAATCGCAAAGCGCGCGTCGAGCGTGCCGCTCGCGTCGATCGGGAACGTGCCGAGCGAGAACGATGACTCGGCGTACTTCTTTCCGCGGAAGTGGTA
>WNGB01027588.1_pt1 | contig 10632 bp, 5 predicted proteins | sample 5400681 | NCBI WGS metagenome assembly WNGB01 (sample SAMN13153367, study PRJNA577476) | soil metagenome | isolation source: 115 cm soil or saprolite under grassland replicate 2 | place: USA:California | collected 2016-06-15 | reverse complement strand
GTCAAGGGTGGTGACTTCCTGGTCGACCAGGACGCGGCCGAGGTGATGTGCCGCGAGGCGGTCGACGCCGTCCTCGACCTGGAGAAGATGGGCCTGCCGTTCAACCGCACGCCCGAGGGCAAGATCGACCAGCGGTTCTTCGGCGGCCACACCCGCAACCACGGAGAGGCCGTCGTACGACGCTCCTGCTTCGCCGCGGACCGCACCGGCCACATGATCCTGCAGACGCTGTACCAGCAGTGCATCAAGCAGAACGTCGAGTTCTACAACGAGTTCTACGTGCTCGACCTGCTGATGACCGAGTCACCCGGGGGCGGCAAGGCGGCCAGTGGTGTCGTCTCGTTCGAGCTGGCCACGGGCGAGATCCACGTCTTCAACGCGAAGTCGGTGGTGTTCGCGTCCGGTGGTTTCGGCAAGGTGTTCCGCACCACGTCGAACGCGCACACGCTCACCGGCGACGGCATGGGCATCGTGTGGCGCAAGGGCCTGCCGCTGGAGGACATGGAATTCTTCCAGTTCCACCCGACCGGCCTGGCCGGGCTCGGCGTGCTGCTGTCGGAGGCCGCGCGCGGCGAGGGCGGCATCCTGCGGAACAAGGACAACGAGCGCTTCATGGAGCGCTACGCGCCGACGGTGAAGGACCTGGCGCCGCGCGACATGGTCGCCCGGGCGATGGCGAACGAGGTCCGCGAGGGCCGCGGCTGCGGTCCGGACGGCGCGTACGTGCTGCTCGACCTGACCCACCTGGAGCCGGCGCACATCGACGCGAAGCTGCCGGACATCACCGAGTTCGCCCGCACGTACCTCGGCGTGGAGCCCTACACCGAACCGATCCCGGTGTTCCCGACCGCGCACTACGCGATGGGTGGCATCCCGACCAACATCAGGGGTGAGGCGCTGGCGAACAACGAGGACGTGATCCCGGGCCTGTACGCCGCGGGTGAGGTCGCGTGCGTGTCGGTGCACGGCGCGAACCGGCTCGGCACCAACTCGTTGCTCGACATCAACGTCTTCGGCCGGCGGGCCGGTATCGCCGCCGCCGAGTACGCCGCCACCGTCGCCTTCGAGGAGCTGCCGGCCCAGCCGGAGAGCTTCGTCGTCGAGCTGGTCGAGGGCCTGCGCAACGCCGAGGGCACCGAGCGGGTCGCGGCGATCCGGTCCGACCTGCAGGCCACCATGGACCTGAACGCGCAGGTGTACCGGACCGAGGGCTCGCTCAAGCAGGCGCTCACCGACATCGAGGCGCTGAAGACCCGGTTCGCGCGGGTCTCCGTCCAGGACAAGGGCAAGCGGTTCAACACCGACCTGCTGGAGGCCGTCGAGCTCGGCTTCCTGCTGGACCTCGCCGAGGTGCTGGTGGTCTCCGCGCTGGCCCGCAAGGAGTCCCGCGGCGGGCACTTCCGCGAGGACTACGCCAAGCGGGACGACGTCAACTTCATGCGGCACACGATGGCCTACCGCGAGATCGACGCCGAGGGCAGCGTGAACATCCGGCTGGACTACAAGCCCGTCGTACAAACCCGTTACAAGCCGATGGAGCGCAAGTACTGATGGACAACACACAGGTTTTTTCGGGGGTCTGGGGGTCGTCCCCCAGATGAATGTCAAGGTCAAGATCCTTCGGTACAACCCCGAGGTCTCCGAGACGGCCGAGTGGAAGACGTACGACGTCAGCGTCCAGCCGACCGACCGGATCCTCGACGCGCTGCACAAGATCAAGTGGGAGCAGGACGGCACCCTGACGTTCCGGCGCTCCTGCGCGCACGGTGTCTGCGGCTCGGACGCGATGAAGATCAACGGCCGGAACCGGCTCGCCTGCAAGTCGCTGATCAAGGATCTGAACCCGGACAAGCCGATCACCGTCGAGCCGATCAAGGGCCTGGCGGTGCTGAAGGACCTGGTCGTCGACATGGAGCCGTTCTTCGACGCCTACCGCTCGGTGATGCCGTTCCTGGTCACGTCCGGGCACGAGCCGACCCGGGAGCGGATCCAGTCGCAGGCCGACCGGGACCGGTTCGACGACACCACGAAGTGCATCCTGTGCGCCGCCTGCACGACGTCCTGCCCGGTGTTCTGGTCCGACGGCCAGTACTTCGGCCCGCAGGCGATCGTCGGCGCGCACCGGTTCATCTTCGACAGCCGTGACGAGGGCACCGAGCAGCGGCTGGAGATCCTGAACGACAAGGAGGGCGTCTGGCGCTGCCGGACCACCTTCAACTGCACCGAGGCGTGCCCGCGCGGCATCGAGGTCACCAAGGCCATCCAGGAAGTGAAGCGCGCCCTGATCTTCCGCCGCGTCTGACCCGACCCCCGCGGTAGTGCATTCAGAGAATGCCCGCCACGGGCCCGGAAATGAGAACAGGGCGGCCGCACCTCACAACGGCCGCCCCGGTCCCGAGGGGTCGGGAATGCCACGTGTTCGCGGCAGTCCGTCTGGAGTACCGTGTCGCTTTCAGGGGCCACCGAACAAGGTCTTCCGCTCAGTTTCTCGAGGATGCCTCAATATCAAGGGATACCCCGCACGACGGTGAGTAGTCGTCCGGCTACCGCGTGCGAAGTCCCTTGTGGACAAGGAGTTTCGAGGCGGCTACCCAGAGACAGCCGAAGGGGCGGTCGTGCCGAGCACGACCGCCCCTTCGTATGTGCGGGAAGATGGCGACCCGCTGGTACCTGGCTGATCGCGAGGAGACGCGGGTCCAGGTCGTGCGACGCCGGACGGCCCGGACCCGGGGCGGACACCGGCAGCAGCGGCGACACACACCACAGCACCACTACCGGGTTTCAGGGGAGATCCGAAACGACCGACGACTTCGTTGCGGGAAAGCCTGGCCTGGGACGGAGTGAGGGGCAAGTGATCGGGCTCACAAGCGGCTCCTCGGCGCATTGATCAAGGGTTATCCCTCGGTCAGCCGCTGGTATCCCTACCGTCGACCGCACGCAACAACTGCGTTCTGTTCCGGACGCCGTACCGCCGGTACAGGCGGGTGAGCTGGGACTCTACCGCCTTCACGCTCAAATAGAGCGCACCCGCGATCTCGCGATTCGTCGCGCCGCTGTGCAGCATCTCCACGATCGTGCGCTCGGCGTCGGTGAGCTCCGCCGAGCCCTGCCGGCCCGGATCGTCCAGCCGGCCCAGCTCGGCCGTGGCGATCTCCCGCCACGGGGCCGCCCCGAGCGCGGCGAACCGTTCGATCGCGGCCGCGTACGCCGTACGGGCCAGGGACCGGCGGCGGGCCTGGCGGGCGACCCGGGCGCGGGCCAGCTCGCAGCGGGCCAGGTCCAGCGGGTTGGTCCCGGCCGGCACCGACTCGAAGGCGGCGTCCAGCATCTCCAGCGCGAGCCCCGCGTCACCGGTCTTCGCCACCCGCAGCGCGTCGGCGCGCCGCAGCGGAACCTCGACCACCACCCGGCCGAGGTGCTCGGCGCGCTCGCGCACGGCCTCGATCATCCGCGCGGCCTCGTCCAGCTCGCCGGCCGCGACCAGCACCTCGACGTAGTCGGCGCTCCAGGCGATCACCGCCGGGTCGTTCACCAGGAAGTCCAGCCCGCAGTCGGACGCCTCCTGGCAGGCCGCCGCCGCGCCGCGGGTGTCACCGTCGAGCAGCCGCGCGAAGCCGAGCGCCAGCAGCGCGATCGGCAGCCACTCGTCGTTCTCGTTCGCGCGGGCGCGGGCGGCCGACTCGGTCGCCAGCCGCACGGCCTCGCAGACGGAGCCACCGGCGAGCTGGCCGCGCGCGGCCACCATCTGCCCGACGTCGACGTCCTCGCCGATGTCCTCGTGCAGCCGGGCGCACTCCGCGCCGGTCTCCAGCGCCTCGGCACACCGCCCGGACCGCTCGTTGATCGCGGTAGCGGAGATCAGCACCGACGCCAGCCAGGTCACGCCGCCGCGCCGCCGCACCTCGTCGACCAGGGCGGTGATCTGCTCGTACGCCGCTTCCGGCCGGCCCTGGAAGAGCTCGGTCATCGCGGCCATCTGCCGCGCCTCCACGACCACCGGGCTGAGCTCGCGGTCCCGCGCCAGCCGGCCGGCCTCGATGTGGATCGGGTCCGCCCCGTCGCCGTCGAGGTACTCGAGCATGGCGAGCATGGCGAGCGAGGCGAGCTCGGTCTCCACGTCGCCGGCCTGCCGGCTCAGCTCGAGGCCCCGGCTGGCGTCGTCCCGGACGTCGTCCATCCGCCGGTCGAAGTACGCCGCGTTCGCGCGCCGGACCAGCAGCTTCGCCTCCAGCAGGTCGCTGCCCTCGGCGTCCGCGAAGGCCTGCTCGAGCAGCTCGGCGCGCTGCTGACGGTCGTTGAAGATGTTGTTCAGCAGCACCAGCCGCGCCTCGGTCCGGGTCCCGACGTCACCGGCCACCCGGACCGCCAGCCGCGCGTCCTCACTCGACTCCTGGACCAAGCCGGCGATCTGCGCGTCCCGGGCGGCCTGCAGCAGCCGCGCCGCCTGCGCCTCCCGATCGGCGAACGGCGTCCGGTCCGCCGCGAGCCGCGCCAGCCGGGCCGCCGTACCCGGGGCGCCGCGGTCGCGCGCCGCGGTGGCCGCCTCGTCCAGGCTCTGGGCCAGGCCGGAGTCCTCGCCCGGGGTGGCCAGCGCGAGGTGCCGGACCTGCTCCACCGGCTCCTCGATCACGTCGGCCAGCCGCCGGTGCGCCTCGCGGCGCTCCTCCGAGGTCGCCTCGGCGTAGATGTACTCGCGCAGCAGCGAGTGCGTGAACCGCACGATGCCGCCGGAGACGCTCACCAGCCCGAGCTGCTCGGCGGACGCGATCGCGGACTCCGCGGACCGCCCGCAGGCGCGGATCAGCACCGACAGCGTCGGCCGCGGCGACGACGCCGCCACCAGCAGCACCTCGCGCGCACTCGGCTTCACCTCGCTCAGCCGGTCCCCCAGCAGCGTCTTCAGCCGGCTCGACACCGGCAGCGGGTCGTCCGGCGCGAGCCGGTCGGCGTGCCGCAGCACCGCCCGGCCGAGCTCGAGCGCCAGGAACGGGTTGCCACCGCTGGCCGCGTGGATCCGCTGCAGGGTGCGCGCCGGCAGCGGCTCTTCCAGCACCGCCCGCAACATCGCGCCGACCTGCCGCTGCTCGAGCCCCGGCACCTCGATCTGTACGGCGTTCTGCGGGCTGGCCTGGCCCCGCGACGGCGAGTCGCCCGCCGCGACCTGCTCGGTCACCAGCAGCTGGACACCGCCCTGCACCCGCCGGGCGCAGAACGCGAGCACCTCGAGACTCGACGGGTCGACCCACTGGATGTCGTCGATCACCACCAGCACCGGTGACGCCGCCGACAGCCGGCGCAGCACCTGCAGCACCGCGAGCCGGACCGCGAGCTCGTCGCGGACCGAGTCCGGGGCGCCGGACTTCAGCAGTGCCACCTCGAGCGGCTGCCGCAGGTGCGGGGGCAGCGCGTCCCGCACGCCCTCCCACACCGGTCCCAGGAGGTCCAGCAAGGTCACGTAGGGAAGCGCCGACTCGCTGCGGGACGGCGCGGCGTCCAGCACCAGCACGCCGTCCCGGGCGCGGTCGGTGACCAGCGCCCGGATCACCGCCGACTTCCCGATCCCGGCGGGGCCGTACAGGGTCACGCTGGCGGCGGCGTCGAGCTCGGCCCGGGCCCGCTCGATCAGCTCCTCGCGGCCGACCAGCACGTCGTGCATCAGCTGCTCCGGGCAGGAACAGATCGGTAGCTGGGCAACGGATCCTCCCGTCCTTCGTCAACGCCTGGATGAACGCCCCAAGGTTAGCGGTACTGCACGCTGCGTTGGGCGAACGGCCACATCTGCGCAACCGACGGTTATGTGGTTGGCGTAACGGTACAGGCCCCCTCCAGTGTGAAGGATTGCCCTCGCTTTGTGGCAGTTTGCCGCAGATTCGCTTCCAATTCCGTCTCAGCACGTCTAATTTTCGTGCTCACCTGCGCTCGGCACCAAGCCGGGCTATGTGAGATCTGGAGCCCGCCCATGCGTCCTGCCCTGCCCCGGTTCCTCAACCGCCGCACCGCGGCGCTCGCCGTCACCGGCGCCGCCCTGGCCTTCAGCCCGCTGGCCGGTGGAGCCACCGGCCAACTGTCCGCCGCCGCCCTCGACGCGGCCTCCTGCTACACCCCGGTCGCCAACGGTGGCGCCGCCGCCAAGGGCGGCCCGGGTGGCGACACCCGCTCGATCAGCGCCTCGGAGCAGAAGGCGATCGCCGCCCGCACCGCCGCCATCCTGAAGGCCAAGCGCGAGCGCGGCATCTACGTCCCGCAGGGTGCGCTGGTGTCCGCATCCGTCCCGGTCTACGTGCACGTGATGGCGGCCGCCGACGGCACCGGCAACGTCACCGACCAGCAGATCGCCGACCAGATCGCCGTCCTCAACAAGACCTACGCGGGCCAGGAGTCCTCGCAGGCGGCGAACACCGGCTTCACCTTCACCCTCGCCGGCACCGACCGGTACTACAACAACACGTGGCACAAGGACCGGCAGAGCACGTCGTACCGGTCGAAGACCCGCCTGGGCGGCGCGAACGCGCTGAACATCTGGCTGGTCGACTTCAGCTACCTGGGTATCGCCACGTTCCCGTGGGACTACGCGAACAACCCGGGCATCGACGGCATCCGGGTGCACTACCGCTCGATCCCGGGTGGCGACTACACCAACTACAACCTCGGTGAGACCGCGACCCACGAGGCCGGCCACTGGTTCGGGCTGTACCACACCTTCCAGGGTGGCTGCACCAGCACGAACGACGAGGTGAGCGACAGCCCCGAGGGCCGCGACTCCTGCTCGCTGCCGGGCCTGGACCCGATCCACAACTACATGGACTACTCCTACGACACCTGCTACAACCAGTTCACCCCGGGCCAGAGCACCCGGATGAGCAACATGTGGACGGCGTACCGGGCCGGCTGACGCCGGGGTTGACACACCCATCACTCCCGGATAGCCCCGCCGCGTCATAGAGTGCCCGAATGCGCGCTCTCACGACCGCGCTGGCCACCACCGCCCTGGTCGCCACCTGCGGCCTGGTGATCAGCCCGATGCACACAGCCGCTGCCGCCGATGGCAACCCGTTCGACGGGCCCGTCGGCGGCGAGCGGCTGGGCAGCGGGCCCGCTGTCGTGACCGCCGGTGGCCCGACGCCGCCGGCGGTCCGCGCGGCCGCCTGGCTGGTCGCCGACCTGGACACCGGCGAGGTGCTCGCCGCCAGGGCGCCGCACGCGCGGATGCGCCCCGCCAGCACCTTGAAGACCCTCACCGCCCTGGTGCTGCTGCCGCGGTTGGACCCGAAGACGGTCGTCACCGGCACCGACGCCGACGCACGTATCGAGGGGAGCAAGGTCGGGGTCTACCCCAGTCTGAAGTACAGCGTGGACCTGCTGTTCCTGGGCATGTTCCTGAACTCCGGAAACGACGCCGTGCACGCGCTCGCCAGCGCCGACGACGGCGGCGTGCCCGCCACCGTACGGCGGATGAACGCGAAGGCCGGCGAGCTCGGCGCCTTCGACACCACCGTCACCGACCCGACCGGGCTGGACGCCGACGGCCAGCTGAGCAGCGCCTACGACCTCGCGCTGATCGCCCGCGCGGGCCTGAAGCGCAAGGACTTCAGCCGGTACGCGTCGACGAAGATCGCCTACTACCCGCAGAGCACCACCGGCACCTACCAGATCTCCAACCAGAACCACCTGCTCTGGAGCTACCCCGGCGCGCTCGGCGTGAAGACCGGTTACACCACGCTGGCCCGCAACACCTTCGTCGGCGCCGCCTCCCGCGACGGCCACCGGCTCGTCGTCACCCTGCTCAACGCACCCCATGGCGTGTCCAAGGACGCCGCCGCGCTGCTGGACTGGGCGTTCGCCAACCGTACGGCGCTGAGCGGCGTCGGCACGCTCGTGACACCGGCCGACGTCGCCCGGGCCCGCGATCCGCATCCGGCGGCCAGCCCGGCGCCGACCGCCGTACCCAGGACGGCGCCGGCGTCGGGCAGCAAGACCGGCCTGACCGCCGGCGGGCCGCTGCGGATCGCGCAGACCACGCTGGCCAAGGTGCCCCTGTGGGCGTACGGGATACCGCCGCTGCTGCTGGTGATGAGCTGGTTCCGGCCGAAGCCGAAGGCCCGGCGTGCCAGAGCCTCCGCAGGGACCGGCGGCCGGCCAGTTGCGAGGCGCCGGAGGCACTGAGAAGGTCCAGAGTTCGCAGATGAAACCTCGGATGGCGATAGGCTCTTCCGACGCTGAAATTCAGCCATTCGCACTCGCTGCAGTCCTGCGGTCGCAGAGGGTTACCATCTCCAGTGACGTGAACCTCTGCCCTGCGAGCGTCGCCTGCATTTAACCTTCTGGCAACCTCGCTGTCCCGGCGCACACTTACGTTCGCCGCGTGCCCCACCCGCTGACCGCCGTCGCTCTCGCCGCGTCGCTGACGTGGCCCGGCGTCGCGCTTCCCGCTGCCGGGGGCGATCCGCAGCAGCCGACCACGAACGCTGGCGCCTCCTCCAGCCCGGTCGGTCCGGTCGGCGGCCCCAAGCTGACCGGTGACGACGTCATCACCGACACCGACATCAACACCCCACCGCCGCCGAAGGTGAAGGCCACCAGCTGGCTGATCGCGGATCTGGCGACCGGTGAGGTGCTCGCCGCCAAGGGCCCGCACGTGAAGCTGCGCCCGGCCAGCACGATCACCACGCTGACCGCGCTGGTGCTGCTGCCGCGGCTGAACAAGGACGACATGCTGTTCGCCGACGACGGCGACGTGGACGTCGACGGCGGCAAGGTCGGCATCTCGCCCGGCGTGCGGTACTCGGTCGACCAGCTGTTCCAGGCGATGTTCCTGACCTCCGCCCCGGACGCCGTGCACGCCCTCGCCCGGTACGACGACGGCCTGCAGCCGACGGTGCAGCGGATGAACGCCAAGGCCACCGCGCTCGGCCTGCGCGACACCCACGTGGTGGACCCGGCCGGCAACGACTCGGCCAGCCAGGTGACCAGCGCGTACGACCTCGCCGTGATCAGCCGTACGGCGCTGCAGCGGCCGGACTTCTCGACGTACGCGGCGACCAAGACCGCACAGTTGCCGCAGGCAACGGGTGGTCCGATCGAGCTGAGCAACCAGAACCGGCTGCTGTGGGAGTACCCGGGCGCGATGGGCGTGAAGACCGGCTACTCCACGCTGGCCCGCAACGCCACCGTCGGCGCGGCCGAGCGGGACGGGCGCCGGCTGGTCGTCACCATCCTGGACTCGGACAGCCGGGTCACGACGAACACCGAAGACCTGCTGACCTGGGTGTTCACGAACCGCCAGGCCCTGCGGTCGATCGGCACCCTGAACGCGACCGGTGAGGTCGCAGCACCGGAGGATCGCAGCGGCGGCATGACCGCCGGGGGCATGCTCAAGTTCAGCCAGCACAAGATCGGCCCCGTGCCGACCTGGGTGCTCGGGCTGTTCGTGCTGGTGCTCTCGGTCGCGGGCTGGCGTGTCCTCGGCTCACCGGCCCGCGCCGCCGCGGCAGGCGACGGCGCGGGCCCCCGCCGAGCGAAGCACCGCGGGAAGCGGGCCAAGCTCCGCATGTAGCCAAACACCCTTAGCGTTCATTCGTCGCATCTCGTGGTTCCTGTGGACAACCGGTCAGGTGACCGCTGACGTGCACGTGACGGCGTTGTCCACAGGAACCACGAGATGCGACGAATGAACGCCTAAGCGCGGCGGCCGAGGGCGACGCGGATCGCGCGCGCGGTGGTGACGGTGATCGCGGTGGCGGTGACGCCGAGGAGGGCGCCGGCGGCCACCGCGACGGTGTCGGCCTTGCGCTGTGGGATCTGGACGGTGCGGTAGTCCGGCACGGGCACCGGTTCGGCCGGCGGGAGCGCCGCCCGCTCGGCCTGCTCGGCGCGCCGGCCGTGGTCGAGCGTGGCCTCCTTCGTCCAGGCCGCGATCAGCATGATGATCCGCGTGAGCAGGTAGATCCACACCAGCAGCGCGAGTGGCAGCGCCAGCGCGCCGTACGCCTGGTTGTTGCCGATCACGCTGTTCACGTACAACCCGCCGAGCTCCTGCGCGCCGACGAAGACGACGCCGCCGGCAAGCGCCGCGATCAGCATCACCTTGCGGGGCAGGATGATCCGCGGCATCCCGGTCTGCATGTAGCCGAACAGCAGGGCGCCGGACACCACCCCGAGCAGGTAGCGGACGCCGTCCAGACCCCAGCTCGCGATCCAGGTGCCGTCGAGGTCGAGCCAGTCCACGACCCGCTCCGACAGCGTGCCGAGCACGGACGTGGCCAGGGTGCCGAACAGTCCGATCAGGCCGAGGCCGAGCAGCGCGCCGAAGTCGGCGAGCTTCAGCTTCAGCAGGTTGCCGGGCTGGTCGTCGAGCTCGTGCATCGACCGGATCGAGGCCCGCAGCGAGTCGATCCAGCCCAGGCCGGTGATCAGCAGGGTCGCCCCCGACACCAGCCCGATCGTGCCCGCGTTCGCGATCAGCGCGTCGATGTCGATCCTGTCGCCGATCCCGGGCAGGTTCTCCTGGATGCCGTCCTTCAGCTTCCGCACGGCCTCGTCGTTCAGCAGCCGGCCGACCACGGCCGCGGCCAGCACGATCAGCGGGAACATCGACAGGAACCCGAAGAACGTGGTCGCGCCGGCGAGCCGGTT
>WNGB01014269.1_pt1 | contig 10632 bp, 8 predicted proteins | sample 5400681 | NCBI WGS metagenome assembly WNGB01 (sample SAMN13153367, study PRJNA577476) | soil metagenome | isolation source: 115 cm soil or saprolite under grassland replicate 2 | place: USA:California | collected 2016-06-15 | reverse complement strand
CGAGGAGGGACTTGCATACCCGGACCACCTCCCGACTGCCGATCCGGAAGGGTTCGCAACGCTGTGCGAGTTCGTCGAAGGAGCGCGGTCGACTGCTCGCGTCATCCCCGGGTTCCGCGGCCTCCGGCTCGAGCCCCTGTCCTGGTGGCTGCAGGACCGCTTGTTCGTCTACGGCTACAAGCACCGCGACCGCTGCGACGTCGTTGCGTTCAACGCTCTGTTCGACCTCGGCCGGGTCGCGAAGCACTGGGCACCGGCACGCGGACGATACCGGGGCGGCTGGTCGTTAGCATTCTGGGGCAGCCGCGACGAGGAGGGACGTTGGCACGACCTACGCCACCATCCGAGACTCCTCGCGAAGTCGATCGACCCGCTCCGGACGCTGTACTCGTGGGGGGCATTGTCCACGAGCGATGTCGACAAGGCGGGTGCGACGGCTCGCATCGTCGACCTCCACACGTTGGCGTTCACGCTGTCCGACCGCAACCTTACCCTCGAGATGGCATGCGACCTCTTCGGCGACCCCTACGAGAAGCTCAACGTCGAGTACGGAGAGATCTCATCAAAGCTCCTGAGCTACGCGCTGGAGGATGTCCGGCACACCGGAACGCTTTATTGCAATGTGCTGCGTGAGCTCGCGCGCCACGGAGGGGTGCGGCTGGAGCCGCACCGGCTCTACTCGCCCGCCACCGTCGGGAGCCGGTACCTCGAGGCGATGGGCCTTGCCCGTCCGCTGGAGAAGTTCGGCGGATGGGGCCAACGGAGTCCATCCCATCGGAGTTCGATCCTCGGCTGGAGCTGCGGCGGGTTCTTCGGAGGCAGGGCCGAGGCGCGGATCGTGCGAACCCCCGTCCCAGTCGTCTACGTGGATGTGAACTCGACCTATCCGCTCGTGAACTCCCTGCTCGGGACGTGGGACCTGCTGCGCGCTCGAGAGCTGCGTCACGATGACGTTACCGATAAGGTGCGCCGAATCGTTGGCGCTCCCGACCTCGTGCAGAAGTGCCTCAAGCGCCGCTTCTGGAAGGCCGAAATCGGCGTCACGCTCGTCGAAGTGGAGCCCGATGGTGCGATCCTGCCCGTCCGCGCCCCATACGCCCCTTATGCCTCAGATCCCGGCATCGGGGTCAATCCCCTTCGGTACGACGGTCGGCTCTGGTACATGCTTCCAGACGTCATCGCTGTCTCCCTCCTGGGGAATTCCCCGCGGATCGTGCGAGCGATCCGCGTGAGGCCCGTCGGCGTCCAGCCAGGGCTGCGCCCCGTCAGGCTACGCGGGGGGCGTGAGATCGATCCGAGGACCGCCGACCCCTTCGTTGCGATGGTTGAAGAGCGGCGGCGCCTGGAGCAGCAGGATGATCCGGACTCGAAGGAGGCGCGTCGGCAGCGGGACTTCCTGAAGGTCACCGCGAACTCGACGGCCTACGGCTCGCTCGCCAGGTTCGATCGGAGGAATCTCGCAGCGCCGGTGCCCGTGACCGTGTACGGACCAGCTGAGCCCTTCACCTGGGAGACGGACGCCCCCGAGGACCCGGGCCCGTACTGCGAGCCGCCAGTCGCCGCGTCGATCACGGCCGGTGCTCGCTTGCTCTTGGCGATGCTGGAGCGACTCGTTTCCGATGCTGGCGGAGCCTATGCCGCGATGGATACCGACTCGATAATGATTGTCGCTTCACCCGACGACGGCATCGTGCGGTGCACGACCGAACGGGGGAACGAGATCCACGCGTTGTCCTTTGGGACCGTCCAGTCGCTCATCGATCTCTTTGGTCAGTTGAACCCATTCGATCCGGCTCTCGTGAACGCCGCGTGGAAGGTGGAGCACACGAGCCTGGCGCAGACGCTTTGGGTGTACGCGATCAGCGCGAAGTGCTACTGCCTGTATCGCCTCGGTGAGACTGGCCAGCCAGTCCTCGTTGACTGGTCCGAGCATGGTCTCGGGCTCTATCTCGATCCGCTAAATCCCGAGCGACAACGTCGCGACGAGCAGGGCCGCCGAATCTGGATCAAGGAAGCCTGGGAGTGGATTCTTCGTGACGCCCTGGCGCCCGACGCTTCGATGCCGACGTGGGGGGATCGGTTTGCCCTCACGCGTTTCACCATTTCAGGTCCGCACGTGGCGGGCTGGTTCGCCGGCTTCGATAGGCACCGCCCGCCCTCGGATCGAATCCGGCCCGGCTCCTTCGGGCTGCTTGCCCACACGAACTACGGGCTCCTCCCGCCGACTTGGACCCGGCCGCCTCTTCCCGCGGCGATCTTTGAGAGTGACTCCACGAGATGGCCGAAGCTGGCGTGGTTCGATGGTGCGAGTGGAGCCAGGGTTAGGATCGTTGCAGCCAATCCCCTGGGTGATCCGGAACGATTCGCTGATGCGATCGCTTCAGGTGACGTTCCCGTGAAGACGCTTCGAGACGTACTTCACCGCTTCCGTGAGCGGCCAGAGCACAAGTCGCTCGGTCCGGACCGCCTGCCCGCGGGCCCGCGAACCACTGGCTTACTGCTGCGTCGCGGAATCGAGAGCAGTCCGGGGCTTACAGAGCTCAGGGGGAAGGAAGGCCACGGGCTCGCCGAGCGGAACCTCGGGCTGCTACTCAACCCAGCGGAATACGGGAATGCCTACGGGCTCAGGGCAGGCGACCCGTTCCGCGACCTCGTCGCCCCCGTTCTCCTTGAGATTGGTGTCCTCGAGGTTGCAAAGAGAACCCGTCTGTCTCGATGGACCGTCCAAAGAACGATCCGAGGAAAGGACACCACCGATGCTCGTCAGGCAACGAAGCGAGTACTCACGGGCTGCGCATCAGATCACGCCGCCCGGTCGCTTAGGGCAAGGGGATTGCGACCGCCAAAGGATCCTCTGGCTCGCCTAGTCCTTCATGTGCGCGAGCTCGACAACAAGCGGTGTGCGCTCGACGGATGCGAAACGAGCTTGCAGGGTCGTCAGTTGCGCTACTGCTCACGTCGACACAAGCAGGCAGCCTGGCGTCGGCGTGGCCATTGAGATGCGTACGAGTTCCTAGTCCAAATGCCTTCCTCATGTAGTTCGGCTCGGCGGTCTTCGCGGCGGGCGTCGGCTTCGTAGTGAGCAGCCAAAGCGCGCAGAAGGCGCGAAGTCACGGGCCACGAAGCCACCGCATCAGCACTCGCCCGATACCGGGCGGCAAGTGAAGATTCCTGCAAGCCACCTTCATCCAGCGAGCGGGAGGTGACCCCTCTCGCGTTCAAGACACCGAAGACATAGCCGTTCTCAAGTGAAGGACTACCTAGTTCTTCGAAGAGGTCTCGGACTGCCTCAGGGGGATGAACTCCATCGTTGCCATCGGGTACGTATACAAGCGCTTGACCGATGACTTCGTCCGCAATCTCGGCCCGACCTTCAGCGGCTGCGAGCTCCCGTGCGACTCGTAACCACTCACGCAGAGCTCCAGGATCGAGGTTGCCATCCTCGGTCAGGCCCGGCGGGGTGCGCCATCCGTAGAACAAGCTGAATGCACGACTCGCAAGTCTTTGGCGATTCTCATCGACCTCGGCGGCCGTCCCTTCGTCCTCGCTTGTCGGCTCAGCAGTGTCTGCGGGCTTAGCCTTGTAAGCGAGCTTGAGTACCTCCACGAAGAAATCGGGATCGGTGGCTAGGCCCCGTTGCAATCGCTCGGCCGCAAACTTGCCTTGACCCTTCAGCTCGAAGAACGTCCACTCCAGACGAACAATTCTCCTGAGAGGAAGGTCCTCGCTTGGCTGCAATCCCCCAAGCAGATCGCCGATTTCGTACGCGATGTGTGACAGGTAGTTGTCTTCCTCCGGCCCCTCACTAGCCAGTTGCTCAAGAGCGTTGGCTATGAGCACGGACTTCGCACCTCGGCCGTAGAGACCTAGGAGGTCCACCGCCGCCGCAAACCGCCCTTGCGCCTGAAGATGTGGAACCGCGCTCTCGACCGTCTCGACAGAAACATCCGCCCCCCAACCGCTGACTCGTACTTCACTCCAGTAGGCGTCTTGAACTTCAATCTGTTCGCTTCCAACAAGATCCCAAGTCGATTGTCCGAATGGCAGCAGGATCAGGAGGCGCGCCCGCATCAGGTTGTTCCAGCTTGCTGTAGCGGGATCGGCAAGAACACTACGAGTCCATTCGAGGTCCTCGTGGCCGCGCACGCTTAGATAGCCGAAGGCCATTCCTCGAAGGGTCGCGGATCCGTCGAGTGATCGGGCAAGAAACTCGAGCTCAGGCACGCCGCGCTGGCTACGCGCTACAGATCGTCCAACCGCCCAAGGGTCCTCGACTTCAGCGCCCAGGGAGATGATTCCCTCCAGCCCGCGGTCATTGAAGATTTCGCGGACGGCGTCGTCCTGACGGAGAGCTGCGACCCGATCTCGCTCTTCCCATCCCCCGGGCGTGGAGTCCAGCAGGAGTGGGCGTCGAGCGAAGAGCAATCGGGCTCGCTCAACCGCGTCTTCGCTCTCGAAGAGGGCCTGCACCTCAAGGAGGAGATTCAGGTTCTCAGGGTTCATCGACCAGTCGGCGTCAGGAAACTCTGCGTGATGGGAGATGAGCAATCGAAGGGAACGATGGACCCTGGCTCTCTCGTCGGACGTGAGGTCGACTTGGCCAACGGAAGAGAGGGATTCTAGTGCCCGATCGAAAGACTCCTTGGGGAGGTCATCGAGGCGGGGAGCCAACTCGGCCCATCTCGACGGACTCGAACCAGCTTCTTCGAGCAGCCTCTCGACAATCTCATGCACCCCACGCATTCGCTCTTGATGAGTAACGCCAGGCCTCTCTCCTTGGAGCCAGTCACGCCAGCGAGGTTCGTGAGTAGGTGTTGCGACCTCATGCGGCTCCGGCAACAGCGCGAGAAGCAGCGACCAAGCGACCTGCGGATGTCTAATGCGAAGAGCGTCGATGCTGGCAAGGCGTCCCTCCAAGTGAACACGTGTCCCCGGGAACCATAGGCGGAAGATTCCATGCAACGATTCAGAGGGCCGGTTGGACAACCTCCCCCCCGGATCGAGCTCTGCGAGGTGACCGAGAATTAGGGTTACTCGTGAGAGATGATCGGCCGACCAAGCGAGGGATTCCAGCGCCCAAAGGACGCCCGCGTGCGGGGAGGAAATGAACAAGTCAGCGTCGTTCTCGAAGAAGAGCTTCGGAAGAGCTGGCGCGCTTGAGGCAAGGTCCTGTTCGAATGAGTCGAGGACTCCCTCTGGGCAAGCTTCGGCAAGCGATGGAAGATAGTGTGCAAGCGACGCCCACGCTTGCCATCCGCCCAAGCTCTCAGTGAGTTTCCGAACGATTCGGCACGCCCACTCTGGGCCTGTGCTCGAATCTGCTGGCGGGTAGGAGCTCCCGATCCCGCCAAGGATGGCCAGTGTGTCGGCCAAACCAGCCCTTAAAGTTGACGAGTGTCTAAGAGTCATGCCTCGAACTCCCGCTGCCCATTGCTCGGCAGGTGGGAGTTCGAATTTCGGGTCTACCTCTCCGAGGGCATCCAGCACGATGGCCTCTAGGCGACCAAGGTGTGCACCACTGATAGCCCACGCAAGCAAGGACCATGAGTCCTCGCGTGAGATCATCAACCACGTACTGCCCACGAGACGAACTGGACGGTCTTGCTCGTTAGCCCATCTAACCAAGCCTGTCTCTAGTTCCTCGTAGGAACGACTTGACAGCTTCGCCAGTACTTGTCGGTCGACTTCATTATCGGCTTTCCACTGCCCCGCAAGCGCGGCGGCGACCAGGGTGCTGGCCTCCTCGGGTCTGGCCCATCGGGGCTGCACGAGAGCACCAAGTTCGCGTCTCAGGAGAGGGATCCCCCGTCCGGCGCGATCGGATAGCGTGTCCAATCGCTTCCCCTCAACCCCCATCGCCTCGAGGCCGACGCGTGCGAGATCTCGTCGAAGCCGTGGCAGTTCCAACTCTTCGAGTACGGATCCTGAGAGTCGGAAGTCGCGTCCGACCGGCACCAGGACGTGATGACCCGCGGACACGGCCGCGGTAGTGTCGGCGCGATCCGCGAAGTTCGGTACTAGATACGACTCATGTTGGGACCCAACAAGCTCGCGCCAAGTTCCGTGATCGGAGACCACCGCCGCTCGGGCGTAGATGCTCTCAGCTTCAGATTCCGGAAGTCGATCGATTGCGGCCGCTAGGAAAGCTATGGATTCGTCTTCCGTCTCCCCGCGTAGCACCAGCACTGAGGAGGGGCCCGCCAACCACTCACGGACGCGATCCACCGCTTCGTCACGGCCGGCAAGTAGGAGCTCGCCGCTGAATGGCGGTCGCGTTGCTGACGACCAGCTTGCCCAGAAGCCTTCGAGGTCCTGTGCGACTCCTGGGGGCTTACCAAGGATGCGAGACAACCAAAGCTCGACGAGGGGCGCATCCTCTATCCACGCGACGAGGTCATCTACATCGATAACCTTGATATCTGCCCAAGGACCCGCCTGCTTCCTTTCGCTTTCCCAGGCATCCTTCTCACGCCACGGCCGTGGTGCCGCAAACACGAAGGTTGAGCTCGCAGGCTTGAGAACTCCTGGATCCTCGGTACGCTTCGAGTAGTCCCTGGATGCTTTGCCTTTCGGACTCTCTTCGGTGCTGAGCTCCCAGCCTGACGGTCCCACCGGAACCCACGGTGTGGAGGAGGAGGCGATCGCTATCCCGTCCCACCCACCCATGCTGATTCCCTCATCCGCTCGGAAGGACACGCGTTCAACCCCTTCTCCTGTCGCTGAGATGAGGCGTCGAACCAATCGGGGGAAGTCGGCCGACGAACTCTGGCTGTCGGCCCAGTATTGAAGATCGTTGCGTGTCACCCAGGCCATGGTTGAAGGCTAGACCGTTACGCGATGGGGCGTTCCGGGGCCCCTATCTCCCTTCCCGGCAAACGCAAGACCGCGGATTGCCCGTCAAACAGACTGGATGGGACACGACGACCGGTTTCTGAGCCTCAAGCAGACGCGACCTACCGGCTCGGTCGGCAGTCGACCGCGAACACACTGACCCGTGAGGCCCCGTGCACGCCGCGGGGCCAATGCGGGGCCACTCGCGCTCACAACCCCAGGAAATGGCCTATGACCTGCGTAGTCCCAACGGGATTTGAACCCGTGTCTCCACCTTGAGAGTGTTCTCGGTGCCGATTTCGCTACCAGCGGCGATGCGCAAATCCGGTGCCTGACCTGCAGATTCGATGCTTCAGCCGTTCCCGTCATTTCTTGACGTCTCCCGGTCGTTCGCGGGACAAATGCGGGACGAACGCTGGGTGGAAATTTCAGGCGTCGTGGTCGTCGTATCGTCCGAATTGCCTGACGAGGGAGAGACGCTTCGGTCAGACCGTACTGGGTCAGTTCGAAATGACCACGGCCTCTGACTCGCTCCGCATGCTATTCCTACCCCTGTGGGCAGTTCGGGCAGCAGGGCTCGAATGGAATCCTCTCCTCGGTACCCATAGGCACCCTCCTCGCGTCTCCTGGGCTCCAAGCTAGCACCCGGTGTCCATGCATGCGCAGAGGAGCCCGGCGATCGCGCGGTTCCGGAGCCTCGGTTGACTACCCGAAGCATTGCACCCCGGGCCGCATGCAATAAGGTCGTCGATCCGATCGTCGTTCTTGGGTGTTCTCGGCGTTGTCCACCTGTGGGCGCCGCGCACAAGGGAGGCGAGTGATGAAGCGAAGCAGGGACGAGCAAAAGCGGAAGTCTGGTTTCGCGAGCGGTACGGCCGAGCGCCGACGGACGCCGCACGGGTTCTAGAGCAGATCGTGATCGGGGGCGACTTCGGGGCGAACGGCTACACCAACGCGCAGGCCGATCTCATCGCGGAACGACTCCGCCTGCGAGACGGCGGCCGGCTGCTCGACGTGGGGTCGGGGCAAGGGTGGCCCGGCCTGCACCTCGCGAAGGTCAGACGCTGCTCGGTCGTGCTCACGGATCTGCCCGAGGAAGGGCTGAGGACCGCACGGCGGCGAGCCGCGGCCGAGGGCATCGGCGAGCGGGCGACGGCGGTAGTGGCGAGCGCCTGTCGACTCCCGTTCGCCCACGAGAGCTTCGACGCCGTCGTCCATACGGACGTGCTCTGTTGACTGACTGCCAAGCTCTCCGTGCTGAGAGCGTGTAGGCGGCTCCTCCGGCCCGGAGGTCGCACGGCGTTCATCACGATCTTCACGACGCCGGGGTTATCGAAGCGGGATCATCGCCGCGCCGTCCGCATGGGTCCGAGGGCGGTGCGTTCCAATCGCGAGCCGTTGGATCTTCTCGATGCGGCCGGCTTCGACGACGTCGAGGTGATTGACCTGACGGAGTCGTTCCTGGAAACGGCGCGGGGATGGTACGAACACACCTCGGAGCTCGAGCGGGACCTACGGGCCACCACCGGTGATGCGGCGTTTGATCAACAGCAGGCCGATCGAAGGGAGATGGTCACCGCGATCGAGGAGGGCCTCCTATCTCGGGCGCTCTTCCTCGCGGCGAAACCCGATCCCCGCTCCACGATGAAACGATCCGAGTAGCTGACGCTGGATCAGGGTTTGGACGCCTTCAGACGCAGGTGCAGAGGACGTCGGCCTGGTCGCACCCGGCGCACCGGATCGTGCAGTAACGATCGGAACCGACGTGCAGATGCCCGGCGTCGTGCTCGCCCGCCACCGACCCACAGATGGCGCACTTCCAGCCGTCACCCTGGCCTCCGCACTTCGCGCACATCAGCGCCTCCGTCTGTGCCATCGCCGGATCACCCTTTCTGGATCTCGAGACCGAAGGCATGCGGCGGGCCCATCGACGCGGAACCCGCCGCCTGCGCCAGTCAGCTCCTACGCGCCGCGACGATGCCCCGCAAGGAAACGAGCGCGCCGACCAGGAAGATCACCACCGCGAGGTAGATGAGCCCCAGGTGGCCGAGCGTGTCGAAGTGGTTCGGGTAGTGCGCCGGCAGGGCCACCGCGAGCCCCAGGACCGGGGCGATCACCGCTCCGACCCACGCCCAGAGCTGCCCTCGCCGAACCCCGTAGGCCACCAGGAACAACACCGCAAGGCCCGTTGCTGCGATGAATCCGGAGACCGCCAGGTGCAGATGGCTCACGTACTCGAACAGCGAAGGGCTGAACTGCTGGATCTCTTCCTTCCCCACGTTGACCTCGTTGGGCCCGATCCCGAGCTCCAGGAACGAGTCCGTGAAGTTTCGGACGAAGAAGATCACCGCGTAGCCGATGAACCCCGCCGCGGCGATGCCCATGAGCCAGGAGCCGGTCCGAAGCGCGGTCCCCGAGCGCTCCGCCCTCGTGTCCTCTACCGCCAAGCTCGTCATCCTCCCACACTCCTTTCGTTGAATGAGGACGTCCGACCGGGGAGGCCGATTGCACCTTCCTGGCGATGCAATAAGGTCGGCCACCCAAGCGTCTTGAGAGGTGAGCACGCCTGTGCGACGGGCCGACGGGATGACGGACATCGGGATCCAGGACCGGACGAAGGAAGCGTTTCAGAACATGGCCGTCGGCGAGCTGCCTACCCTCTACTCGTTGGCCCGCCGGCTCGTCCGGGATGGTGCGGAGGACCTCGTGCAAGAGACCCTTATCCGGGCGTACCGGTCGTTCGGGGCGCTGAAGGAGCACGAGGCGGGCCCCTGGTGGCTGAAGAGCATCCTGGTGAACGTGTTCCGGGATGAGCTTCGCAAGCGCGCCCGATCCGTCGAGGAGCTTCCGGTCCAGGAGATCGAGGACTTCTCGCTGTACCGGACCCTGGTGGAGGTGGATCCGCTTCCCTACTCGGACACCCTGCACCTTGACTTCCTGAGGGCGTTCGGCAAGGACGACGTACGCGAGGTCCTCATGCGGCTCCCGGTGCTCTACCGAGCGCCGCTGGTGCTTCGGTACATCGACGGATTCGCAACGAAGGAGATCGCCCGCATACTCGACTCACCGCTCGGAACGATCCTGGCCCGGCTCCACCGAGGTCGGAAGCGGTTCGAGGCCGAGATGTGGGCGTACGCGGAGGAGACGGGACTCCTCATGGGGGAGGCGGAGAGATGACCGACCAGCAGAGCTCGATCCCGTGCTCCGAGGCCGTGAGGCAGCTCTGGGACTACCTCGACCACGCGATCTCGGCCGAGGATCAGGAGAGGGTGGAGAAGCACCTGTCGTTCTGCCGCACGTGCTGCGGGGAGTTGGAGTTCGCGAAGGAGCTCCGGAGCTTCCTTGCCTCGAATGAGGCGGAGGAGATCCCTCCTGACGTGAAAGCCCACCTCGAGCGCTTCGTACAGGAGCTCTAGGAGGACCGGTGGCCAAGGACCTCATGTTCCAGGAGGAGATCAAGGACTCCGTCCGGCAAGCGTATTCGGCGATCACGACCGGCGGCGGCGAGGCAGTGGCCCGCCGCTTCTACACGGACGACGAGCTCGCCGAGGTTCCGGCCGGCGCAGTCGAGTGGTCCCTCTCGGTGGGGAACCCCGTTCGCTACGCATTCCTCCGGCAAGGTGAGACCGTCCTGGACGTGGGCTCCGGAGGAGGGATCGACACGATCCTCGCCGCCCGGCGCGTCGGACCGGAGGGCAAGGCCATCGGTCTCGACATCCTCGAGGAGATGTGCGAGCGGGGACGTCGCCACGCCACCGAGGCCGGCGTCGAGGGCTGGACCGAGTTCGTCCGCGGAGAGAT
>WNGB01031140.1_pt1 | contig 10633 bp, 7 predicted proteins | sample 5400681 | NCBI WGS metagenome assembly WNGB01 (sample SAMN13153367, study PRJNA577476) | soil metagenome | isolation source: 115 cm soil or saprolite under grassland replicate 2 | place: USA:California | collected 2016-06-15 | reverse complement strand
GCTCATAGACCGCGACGGCGATGAGCGACGACACCGCGCACTGGACCACGGCCAGCGCCCAGACGCTCGCCCCGCTCACGAGGTACACCGCGGCGACAAAGAGTGGGTAGAGGGGCTCGACGTAGGCGTGACGTTCGAGGCCCATATGCGTGTACACGAAGCCGCGCCCGGCGAGCAGGTTGTGCGCAATGACCTCGTACTCCCAGAAGTTGGGGAAGCGACCTGTCCGCCACGCCACCGCCAGCACAGCCAGCCGCACGACGAAGGCGATCGCGAACAGCTTCAGACGATCGGTGTTCAAACGGACGGGGGCGGCTTGGGCCGCGCCAGCACGATGAACTGATAGCCGAGCAGCCGGGGAAGATTCCGAGCGATCCCTGCGTTCGTCCGGTGGGTCATGGCGATCCAGCGGTTGTGCCAGCGCGGCGGGAGCAATTGATAGAGGGGGGCCGGCGTCGCCGTGAAGCGGGAGATCTCGAGTCCAGCGTCCGTCAGCATCGCGCGGAGCGATCGTTGCGTGAAGAATCGCAGATGCGAATGGTCGAGGATCCCGCGGTCGAGATACTCGAAGCGTCCGGCGAGGAGCAAGAGCCGTATCCACAGGTGCGCCACGTTCGGCACCGAGACCACGACGAATCCCTCAGGGGCGAGCACGTGATTCAGCGTGACGAGCACGCGCCAGGGATCGACGAGATGTTCGAGCACGTCGGCGTAGACGATCGCGTCGACCGACGCTTCGACCTCCGGGATCTTGCGGTCGAGATTGACGTTGATCATGCGCTCGCAATGCCGGATGCCCGCCTGGGCGAGCGCCGGATCCCCCTCGATCGCCGTCACCCGCCAGCCCTGCTCCGTCATCTTCCCGCTCAAGAGCCCGTCGGCTGCGCCGACGTCGAGGAGCCGACGCCCTCGGCCCTGCCCGAGCCAACGGAGGATGATGCTGTGACTGCTATGCGGGTCTGGCTTGAGAACGTACCGCGGAACTGTCGACATCGGCGTCCTATCATCGGGCACCGCCCGGCTCCCCGTCCACAAGATCATGCTCGGGAGCGCGATCGCGATCGCCCAGACCACATCGTCATCGATGGCAGCACCGTGTCGCCGTCAGCGGACGCGCGGTGGTCTCCGTGAGAAGAAGGCCCACGAGCAGGATGACCCCCCACAGAGAGACCGAGGCGGCGAGCAGTCGCTCGGCGAGGAATGATGTCCCGACGGCTCGTTCGACCACGCTGAGGGGAAGTGGCCAGCCGGTGAGGAACCAGGACAGTCCGAGGAGCGAAGCTCTCCACCGGTTGAGACGGGGGGCCGCGAAGAGTTTTCCGAGCAGCACGAGATACGGGATCAAAAGTAGGGTGAGATAGTAGTTTTGGTTGTGAGGCGGCAGCATGATCGCGGCCACTACGAGCAGAGCCCACTCGATCTGCCATTCGTCGGACGCCCGCCTGCGCCAGAGATACCATGCCAGGCCCGCAACGAGAATGGCAATCAGCACCTGACTCACGCGAATCCCGAGTGTCGCGTGGCCGAGGCGGACAGCGAGACGAAGAACCGCGCCCGACACAGCCTGGTTCAACGGCATTTCGAGGTAGGATCCTTGTACCAACTGCTGGACGACCCAGTTGTGTTGCCAACCGAAAGCGAACTGGGCTCCGACGCCGAGCGAGAGGATCACGCAGACCGAGGACACAAAGGCACGCCGCCGACGTTTGAGCAGGAAGTATGGAACGAGGATCCCCGGAAGGAACTTGGTCATCGCCGCCATTCCGACGACTGCCCCCGCCCATCCATCGCGCCGCTTCGCGTAGCAAGCCATGGCAACGGCGATCAGCGTCAGCTCGAAGATCTCGATGTTGCGCTGGATCAGCGCCTCGTAGAGAGGGTAGTAGTTGAGCGTGAGTCCGCCGACGATGGCGAGACGACCTATCGTCACGTGCGGGCCGATTGCTTCTCGATACAGGATGACCAGCGCGAGAGCGAGAAAGCAATAGTTCACGAACAACCACACACGATAGCTGACAGCGAGTCGGCTGGACAAGAGTAGGGGCAGCGTGACGAGGTGAAACACCGGACCGAAACCCCATCGGGGCGGCGGATGCCACTTGTGCGCGAGACTGTCCGCATAGACTGACCATTGTCCCGTCCACCCCGCGACAGTCGGGGCCGGGAAGTTGGCCAAAAAGTCCCCGTAGTAATTTTCGTAGGCCACCATCACGCCGGTCTTGAAGAAGTGTAACGCCGTGTAGACACAGACCACGCTGACCACGAGGATCCGGAGGAATGGAGGGGGCCGCCCCATCGCCCGTTGTTAACGGAGGCCGCTCCCTGTTGTCAAGACGAACCGTCACGCTACTCTGCAACGTCCACGACCGAAGCCGCTGGGCCCACGTGTGGGCGATCGCCGACCCGACCTTGACCCCCCTGAAGCGAGTTGCTAGAACTGACCGTGGCCCATGACGATCCTCTATGTGTCCTACGACGGAGCCCTCGAGCCCCTCGGCGAGTCGCAGGTTGTCGCTTATCTCGAGCGTCTCGCCGCCCGCCACGCGATCACGCTCGTGTCGTTCGAAAAGCGTCGTGATCTGGGCGACATCGGCCGCGTCGACGCGCTTCGCCGCCGTCTCGCAACTGCGGGCGTGCGGTGGGTGCCGCTGCGCTACCACAAGCATCCGCCGGTGTTGTCGACGGCGTGGGACGTCGCCCACGGCGTTGTGGCGGCGCTGCGAGAAGCGCGGCGACGGCCGATCCACCTGACCCACGCTCGTGGATACGTCGCTGCGCTCGTCGCGGTCGCCCTTCGACGCCTCGTCGGAGCCCGGTTCATCTTCGACATGCGCGGCTTCTGGCCCGACGGGAAGGTGGCCGCCGGTCACTGGCGCGCGGGCTCCACGATCCATCGCGCGGCAAAACGCTGGGAGCGGCGATTCCTGGAGTCGGCCGATGCCGTCGTCTCGCTGACCGCGGCCGGCGTCGACGCGATCCGCCGTCTCGGCTATGTCGTGCGCGCCGATGCCCACGTGGAGATCATCCCGACCTGTACCGACCTGGGCCGGTTCTCTCCAAGAGCCCGCGACGCGGCGCTGGCGACGCGGCTGGGCCTGGGCGCCGGCGTCGTCATCGGTTGTGTCGGGACGATGAGTAGTTGGTACCTGCGGCGGCCGATGCTCGATTACCTCGCGTGCCTCACGGCGGCGTTCGAAAAGATGACCGCACTGATCGTCACCCACGAAAATCACGATCGACTCCGCTGTGACGCCATCGCCGCCGGAGTTCCACCCGATCGACTGCGCATCACCGCCGCCGCCTTCTCCGAGATGCCCGCTTACATCCGCTTGATGGATGCCGGCATGTTCTTCATCACGCCGAGGCTGTCCACCGTGGGCGCGGCAGCCACGAAGCTCGGCGAGTTTCTGGCGACCGGCGTCCCGGTCATCATCAACGACGGTGTCGGCGACTCCGCGCGCATCGTCCGCGACGGGCGCGCCGGCATCGTGCTCCCCGATGTGACGCCGCAAAGCTTGGCGGCGTCGTTGCCGGCCGTTGCCGCTCTGCTCGACGATACCGACATTCGCCATCGCTGCCGCGTGACGGCCGAGCGCTGGTTCGACCTCGACGCCGGCGTCGAGCGGTACGCCAGCTTGTATGCGCGACTGGGTCCGGCGACACCGTGAACGTGTTGGTGCTCGAGCCCTACGGCTACGACACGGCGCCCTGTCAGCGTTTCCGCATCGAGCAATGGGCTCGCATCCTCGAGCGACAGCGCGTGGCGTTCACCTTCCTGCCGTTCGCCACGCGCCAGCTCGACGCCGTCCTGTACCGACCGGGCTTCGTGGGGCGGAAGATGCTCGAGGTGCTGCGGGGCCTGGCGGCGCGCGTCCGCGTCGTGCGCGACCTCGCGCGATTCGATGCCGTCTTTCTCGTCCGCGAGGCGGCGCCCATCGGTCCTCCCGTGGTCGAGCGGCTCATCGCCCGTCGTGGTGTGCCGATCGTGTACGACTTCGACGACTCGATCTATCTGCCGAATACCTCGGGCGCCAACCGAATCTTCGCGCCGCTGAAGTGGGCCCCCAAGATTCGCACCATTTGCGCCCTGGTCCAGCACGTCACGGTGGGCAACGACTATCTGCGCCAGTTCGCCGAGCGTCATGCCCGCGGGGTCTCGGTGCTGCCGACGACGGTCGACGTGGAGCGATTTCTGCCGCGGTCTCCCCACCAGTCACGCGACCGCGTCGTCATCGGCTGGATGGGGAGCGAGACCACGCTGCCCCATCTGCTGATGATCCAGGAAGCCCTGCGCACGCTCGCCGGCCGTCGGCCCTTCGTCCTGCACGTCGTGAGCAGCCGAGAGGTCTCTATTCCGGGCGTCGACGTGCGGTCGACGCGCTGGACGGCCGAGGGGGAAGTCCGCGACCTCCAGTCGTTCGACATCGGAATCATGCCGCTGCCGGATGAGGCGTGGACGAGAGGCAAGTGCGGCGCGAAGCTGCTCCTGTACATGGGTGTGGGCGTCGCCGGGATCGCCTCGCCGGTCGGCGTCAATACCGAGATCGTGGACGACGGGGTCAACGGCTTCCTGGCGAAGACGGACGACGAGTGGGTCGACAAGCTCTCCGCGCTCATCGACAGTGCGAGGCTCCGAGCTTCCCTGGGCGCCGCGGCGCGCCGGACGGTCGAGGCGCGCTACTCGGCGCAGCTCGTCGCTCCTGCCCTGCTGGACATTCTGCGTCGCTGCCGGGAGGCGTGAAGCGCGATGTGTGGGATCTGCGGGGTCGTCGACTTTTCGGGTCGACCCGTCGACGAAGCCGCGCTGCGACGGATGGTGGAGGCGCTGCACCACCGCGGTCCCGAGGCCAGTCGGGTCTTCGTTCCCGCCGCGCCCGCGACGGCCGAGGCGCGCCGACCCGCCGTCGCGCTCGGACATACGCGGCTCAAGATCATCGATCTCTCCGACGCCGCCAACCATCCGCTCGCCAACGAGGACGGGTCCGTCTGGGCCATGCTCAACGGCGAGATCTACAACTTCGTCGAGCTCAGACACGAGCTGAAGGCGGCCGGGCACCAGTTCCGGACGGAAGGCGACACCGAGACGATCGTCCATCTCTACGAGGAGATGGGCGAGCGGTGTGTCGAGCGCCTCGACGGGATGTTCGCGCTCGCCGTGTGGGACGAGCGTCGCGGCCGTCTGTTCCTCGCCCGCGACCGGACGGGGAAGAAACCGCTCTTCTATCACCGCGGGGCGTCGTTCTTCGCGTTCGGCTCGGAGATCAAGGCGCTCCTCGCCCACGGACGGATCCCGTGCAACATCTCGCTCCCGGCACTGCCGCAGCTCTTCGTCCACGGCTACGTCCCGAACCCCGGGACGCTCTACGAGGGCATCATGCAGGTCCCGCCCGCGCACGCCCTCACCGTCGAGCGCGGAGGGCAGATCCGGCTGCGGCCATACTGGGACTGGACGTTCCCCGAGCGCGCGCTCGAGGTCGACGCGCGCGCGGCGGCGGAACGCCTGCGCGACCTGCTCACGGCGGCGATCAAGCGGCGGCTGATCGCCGACGTCCCGCTCGGGGCCTTCCTGTCGGGCGGGCTCGATTCCAGCATCGTGGTGGCGATCATGGCCGGCCTGACGCGGCACCCGGTGAAGACCTTCTCCATCGGATTCGCCGGCGACGCCAGCTTCGACGAGACGGCCTATGCCAGGCGCGTCGCGCAGCGCTACGGCACCGCGCACACCGAGTTCATCGTCGAGCCCAAGGCGTTCGATCTCCTCGAGCGTCTCGTCCACGTCTACGACGGGCCCTTCGGAGACTCCTCGGCGATCCCGACGTACATCCTCTCGGAGCTGACCCGTCGGCACGTGACGGTGGCCCTCAACGGCGACGGCGGCGACGAGCTGTTCGCCGGCTATCTCCGCTTTGCGGCCGGTGTGGTCGCGGCGCGCGTGCCCCGGGCGGTCTTCCATCTCGGTCGGGCGGCGACGGCCTGGCTCCCACCCGTCGGCGGCCCCCGACATCCGCTGAGGAGGGCGACGCGCTTCTTCCGCGACGCCGACATGCCGTGGCACGAGCGCTTCTCCAGCTGGATCTCGTTCTTCCACCGGGATCTGCAGGCGTTGCTCCTGCCCGCAATCGCGTCGGATGTCGACGGCTTCGACCGTATCGGGTACTTCCGACCGTACCTCGAGGCCGTGCGCGGGCGGTCGCCGCTCGCGCAGCTCCTCTACCTGAACGCCAAGACGTATCTCGCCGACGATCTCCTCGTGAAGATGGACCGGGCGAGCATGGCGCACGCCCTCGAGACCCGCTCGCCCTTCCTCGATCGAGAGCTCATGGAGTACGTGGCCGCGCTTCCCGATCGCTTCAAGGGCGGACCACGAAGTGGCTCATGCGCGAAGCGTTCCGGTCGGTCCTCCCCCGGGAGATCCTCACGCGCGGCAAGATGGGGTTCGGCGTCCCGCTCGCCACGTGGTTCCGCGGTGAGCTGCGCGAGCCGCTGCAGTCGCTCTTGCTCGAGCCGACGGCCCGGCTCCGCCAGTACCTCGACGGCGACTACGTGCGCCGCCTGGTGAACGCGCATGTCGCCGGCCGCGCGAATCTCGAGCACCAGCTGTGGTTGTTGCTGACGTTCGAAGTCTGGCTGCGCGCGCTGCCGCGGAGCCGCGCGTGACCGTTCGTGGCGACTGGCGACGGCTGGTCCTCGCGGAGGGACACGACGGCGTCGCCCCGCGGCTGTCGCTCCTGCTCGTGGGCGCGATCGCGATCCTCGTCGTGGGAGGGCTCTGGCAAGCCGTGGCGCCCGCGTGCGTGGCCGTGGGCGGCGCCCTCCTCACCGTCGCCGCGGCGCGCCGCGATCGCTTCCTGCTCGCCGCCGCGCTCGGTGGCTTCACGCTGCGGGCCCTGCTCGCGATCGTCTTCCAGTGGATCACCGCGCTCGACCTCCCGAGCCTGCGGTCGCTCCAGCAGCTCGATCCCAGCAGCGGCTATCGCTTCTGGATCGTGGCCCGCGATTCGCTCTGGTATCACACCAGCGCCCTCGAGACACTGATCGCGTGGCGCCAGGGCACCGAGCTTCCCGAGGGCACCGATCCGCAGTACTTCATCTTCACGGCGATCATCTATCGACTGTTCGGCGCCAATCCCTTGAACATGGCGCTCGCGAACGCGCTCTTCGGGGCTCTGGCCGTCGTCGCCGCTCATCGCATCGCCCTGCGCGTCGCGGGGCCGGCCGGGGCGCGGGCCACGGCCGTCCTGATCGCCTGCTGGCCGTCGGCGGTCCTGTGGTCGACGCAGCTCCTCAAGGACACGATCTGCCTCTGGCTGATCCTGGCGCTCCTGTACCTGACCATGCGTGCGGTCGAGCCGCCGCTGCCGGCCGCGTCGCCGGGATGGGCGATGGCGCGCTGGATGGCCCTGCTGGTGCTGGTCTTCGCCACGGCTCTGGCCATGCACCGGCTCCGTTACTACGTCTTGCTCATCCTCATCCCGGCGCCCGCCCTGTTCATCGTGCATGCCCTGGTTCGTCCCACGCGTCGGACGCCGTGGCGGATCGCGGCCACCTGTGCCGTGATGGGCGTCATGGTCCTCGCTGTCTCGGCCAGTCGCCGTATCGATCTCAACCACCTCTTCGGCTCTCGCTATCCGGCGATCGGCCACGTCAACGTCGGCGTCCAGGACCAGTCGCGGGGAGATCTCGTCGGCGCCCAGGCGCATTACGAGCGCGCGCTCGCGCTCGTCAACGACTACCCGCCGGCCCTCAAGAATCTGGCGGCCCTCGCCCTGGCGCGCGGCGAGCGAACCCGGGCCATCGACTACCTGCAGCGGTATGTCGCCCGCGAGCCGCGGGACGACGAGGCGCGCGCCGCGCTCGACACCCTCGTGCGCCCCGTGGCGGTGGTCGCCGCCATTCCCGCGCAGCCGACGCCGCGCCCGGACATCGCGCCGCGCTCGCCCCAGAGGGTGCGGGAAGCGGACCAGGAGCTCAAGCCCGAAGCAGGCCGCTCCGCGCTCGAGACCGCGGAGGACTCCGTCCCCGGCCGATCCGAGGCCGTGGCCGCCATCCCCACGACGCCGAGGCCCGCAGCAAGCGGCCCGGCCACGGGTGAGACGCCGGCGGTCGCCGCCCCGAGCCAATCCGAGCCGGAGCGGACCGATGAGGCCCGCCTGCCCGCGGGCGAGCGCCCGGCGGCGGTCGAAACCGTTCCTGCACGCCCCGTCCCCGGCCAATCAGAGGTAAAGCCGCCGGTACTCATCACCGCGGCACCGATAGCCGTACCCGTGGAGCCGGTGGCCATCACCGGACCGGGAAGCGACTACGCGATGGGAAAGCGGACGTCGGACTACGGCGATCTGTTCGGCGCGATCGTGCGGATGCGCAAGGGCTTCGCGCGCACGGGAGGCCGGTCGGCGGTCGATGCGGACATCAAGCTGGACAGCTACGCCGATATGCTTCGACATCTTCCCCAAGCCGTGGCGAACGTCCTCTTCGCCCCATATCCCTGGCAATGGCTCGAGGGGACCGGCAGCACCGGGCCATTCAAGGCGCTCTCCGCCATGGAGGCGGTGCTGCTCTACGTCCTGATCATCCCGCTGGTCGTCGGCCTCGGGATCGTCGTCGCGCGCGGATCTCCGGATGCGCTGTACCTCGCGGTGTTCGTGACGACGATGGTCGTCCTCCTCGGGCTCGTCGTCACCAACGTCGGCACGCTCTTTCGGCTCCGGCTCGAATCCCTGCTGCCGCTGTTCGCGGCGGGCGGCCTCGGCTGCGCCTGGCTCGTCAGTCGCCGCCGGTGACGCCGCCGTCTCCCGTACGCGTCGCGCGCGTCATCGCGCGCCTGAACATCGGGGGGCCCGCGCAGCACGTGATCCACCTCACGGCCGGGCTCGCTCGCGATCGCTTCGAGTCCGCCCTCCTGTCCGGCCGCGAGGGACGGTTCGAGGGAAACATGCGCGACCTCGCCGCGCGGGCCGGGGTGCAGCCGATTGCCGTGCCCGGGCTGGGGCGGCGGCTGTCCCCGATCGACGACCTCCGGAGCCTGGTGTTCCTGACGCGCTTCTTCCGCCGGTTTCGTCCGCACATCGTGCATACCCATACCGCGAAGGCGGGAACGATCGGACGCCTGGCCGCCCGGTTGAGCGGCGTGCCCATCCTCGTGCACACGTATCATGGCCACGTCTTCCACGGCTACTTCTCGACGCCCATGGTGCGGCTGTTCCTGGCCATCGAGCGGGGGTTGGCGCGCTCCACGAACCGGCTCCTCGCCGTCAGCGAGTCGGTGCAGCGCGAGCTCGAGCGCTACGGCGTCGGCCGGCCCGGCCAGATCACGGTCCTGCCGCTGGGCCTCGACCTGGGCCGGTTTCTCCGATCGGAGGCACGTCGCGGCGAGTTCCGGCGCGAGCTCGGGCTGGACGATGGCCGGCCGCTCATCGGCATCGTCGCGCGTCTCGTTCCGATCAAGCGACACGAGGATTTCATCGCGGCCAGCGCCCTCGTCCTCGCCCGACATCCCGAGGCGCGGTTTCTCGTCATCGGCGACGGCGAGCGGCGAACGGAGCTGGAGGCGTTGACCGGCCGGTGTGGCCTCTCGGAACGGGTACGCTTTCTCGGATGGCGCCACGACCTCGATCGGATCTACGTCGATCTCGACGTCGTCGTCTTGACCTCCGCGAACGAGGGCTCGCCGGTCTCGCTCATCGAAGCGATGGCGGCCGCGCGCCCGGTCGTCGCCACCGATGTCGGCGGCATCTCGGATCTGGTCGAGGATGGCGTGACGGGATTGCTGACACCATCGGGCGATCCGTCGTCGCTCGCCGACGCGATCGCCACGCTCCTCGCCGACCCCGAGCGGCGTCGCGCCATGGGGAAGGCGGGACGCAAGCGCGTCGCCGATGGCTACGGGGTCGACCGTCTGGTGAGCGACGTGGAGCGGCTCTACACCGACCTCATGAGCCGGCACCGCCCGTGATCGCCACGCTCGCGACCCTTGTCCTCGTCTGGGGACCCGGAGCTCTGTAATCCCCGCCGTCAGCGTCGGCATCCCCGTCTTCAACGCCGAGCGGGGCCGGTCCCGCTCGGACGCTCACCGTCACGACCGTCGGCCGTCCCGAACATGATCAGGACGTCCGGCTCCCTGGAGACCCGCCCGTCGCTCGCGTGGGAGGCCCGCCAGCCTCGTGGCCTTCCGGGTCTCTCGGCCGTCGGTCGCACGCTCTTCCTCGCCGGAATCTTCGTGATGGTCACCGGCGACTGGCCGGGGTTCACCCTGCTCACCCACCGGTGGTTCGTGCCTCTCCCCTGGCTCGGGTGGCCGTGGCTCTATCCGGCACTCCTCGCCGCCTCCTTCGTCGTCCTGATGTCGAGCGGGACGCTGCGGATGACGCGACCCACCGTCACGAATGTCCTGCATATCCCCATCGCGCTGCTGCCGGCCGCGTTCCTGCTCTCCGTCGTGTTCTCACAGATCCCGTCGTTGAGCTGGTGGGCGTTCGGAGGCTTTCTCGCCATCGTCGGATTCAGCCTGGCCGTGGCCCGAATCGTCGAAGACGAGGCGTGCGTGGCCGGGCTCTCGCTCGTGATCCCGGCCGCCGCGTTGTGCCTGGCCGTCCGCGTCATCGCGTGGAGACTCGACGAGGGCCTGGACAACGCC
>WNGB01019146.1_pt1 | contig 10633 bp, 10 predicted proteins | sample 5400681 | NCBI WGS metagenome assembly WNGB01 (sample SAMN13153367, study PRJNA577476) | soil metagenome | isolation source: 115 cm soil or saprolite under grassland replicate 2 | place: USA:California | collected 2016-06-15 | reverse complement strand
CTTCGCCCAACGTCCCCAACCCATTCACCATCGTCGCCAGGTACAGGGCGGCCTCGCTCGGGCTGAGGAACCCTCGTAACCTCGCGATCGGGCCGGACGGCAATCTATACATCACCGACGCCAGCGACCGGGTCGCCGTCGTCTCTCCCGCCGGCAAGGTCCTCCGCACGTGGGGCAAGTCGGGGAATGGACCCGGGGAATTCCATTTCGTATCGACAGACCCGTCAGACCCGAACGCCGTCCTCGCCTCGATCGCGGTCGGCCCGGACGGGAAGGTGTACGTGTCAGACAGCGGGAACCAGCGCATCGACGTCTTCTCGCCGACCGGAGCGTTCGTTCGCCAGTTCGGCGGCTCTGGGACCGGGAACGGCCGGTTCCTGGCTGTTGTGGACCTGGCAGTGGGTCGGACCGGAAACGTCTACGTCGCCGACGATCTGCAGATGACGCTGTCGAAGTTCTCGGCGAACGGCCGTTTCGAGTGGAGCATCGGCGGGGGGCTTGCGGATCCGGACCTCCGCGGTCATTTCCATCTTGCGAACGTCGACTCGCATGGCCGGGTCGTCGCGGCCAACGACGAAGCCCGCCGCATCGTGTACATCGATGCACGGGGTCACAAGGTGGACGTGTTTGACCCTTCTCTCGGTGACACCGGTGGCGATCCAGCTCCGTGCAATGTGACCATCGACGCTGCCGGCAACACCGTCGTACAGAGTTGTCCCGAGGGGCCAACGACATTGGTTTTCGATCGGACCCATCGCCTGATCGGGGCCTGGTACGACAGCCCCTTCGCCGACAACGTGGCTCCGCGCTTCGGACCACGTGGCGAGGTGTTCGCAATGGGCGGAGACGGCACGATCCTGAAGCTGAAGGTGGCGCTTCCCGATGCCTGACGGGCGGCGCCTGGCGACGCTCCTCATCGCCGTGGCCTTGGGTGGGGTGGCTGCGTCCTGCGGCGGTGGAGGCGCTCACGGAACCACTCCCTTTCGGCGGTCGTCGGCCGCGACGGGTGTACCCATGATGCGTTCAACTTCATCGCCCTCCCTTCCGAACCCGTTCACGATCGTCGCTCGGTTTAGCGCGACCTCGCTCGGGCTGAAGGAGCCGAACGACCTGGCGATCGGGCCCGACGGCAACGTCTACGTCACCGATTTCGCGAGCCAGAGCGTATCGGTCATCTCGCCGGCCGGGAAGGTCCTCCGGCGCTGGGGGGCGAAAGGGAAGGGCCCGGGCCGGTTCTCGTTCCACCTGGACGGCTATGGCAATCCTCATGCGTCGATTGCGGTCGGTCCCGATGGCAAGGTGTACGTCTCCGACAGCGGGAACTGCCGGGTCGAGATCTTCTCTCCGACCGGCGCCTTCCTCAGGCAGTTCGGGAGGTGCGGCTACGACACGAACTACCAGTTCGTCGAAGTCGCGGACCTCGCTCTGGATGCCCACAACCACCTCTATGTGCTGGACGCCTTTCGGAACACCATCTCGAAGTTCTCGCCCACCGGCACGTTCCTGTGGCGCACCCCGGGATCAGCGTCGAGCGACGTGGACTTCGGCGGCCTCGAACCAGACAGTCTTCATTTCGTCACGGTCGACGCCCACGGCCGGCTCGTGGTGGCGGCCCGGCGCATCCTCTACCTCGACGCACAGGGACACAAGATCGACTCCTTCGACGTGAGCGGCCTGTTCCGGAACGACTGGGGACCATGTGACGTCACCGCGAACAGCGAGGGTTACACCGTGGTCCAGAGTTGCCCGGATGCCGGGCAGCCCGTGGCCGGCGTGCCCGACTACCAAGCCACCCTGCTGTTCGACCGGACGCACCGCCTGGTCGGGGCGTGGTACGGCAGCCCGTTCTTCGACTTCGTTACCGTTCGGTTCGGACCGCACGGCGAGGCCTTCGCCTTTGGCGCCAGCGCCCACAGCGTTATCGGCTGGATCCTCCAGGTGAAGGTGGGCGTGCCCGGTGCGTGACCTGTCTCCGGCCTGGGCCCTTTCCATCGTCGTCGCGATCGTGGCGGCCGGGTGCAGCGGCGCGACACACGCAAACGTGCCGGCCCAGAGCGCGTCGAACACGACAACGGCCTCAACGTCAAGAAGTTCGACTCCTTCCCAGACCGTCCCGAACCCGTTCAGCATCGTCGCTCGTTACAGCGCAGCCTCGCTCGGGTTGAAGCAACCGCTCGGACTCGCGGTCGGTCCCGACGGCAACCTCTACGTCACCGATGGGGCGGGCCAGACCATTACCGTGGTCTCACCGGGCGGAAAAGTGGTTCGGCGGTGGGGCAAGGCGGGAACGAGGCCAGGTGAGTTGTCGTTCCAGGTTGACGTCACCGGAAATCTCCACGCCTCGATCGCCGTCGGGGGCGACGGAAAGGTCTATGTATCGGATAGCGGCAACCAGCGTGTCGAGGTCTTCTCGCCGACCGGTGCGTTCGTTCGTCAGTTCGGCAGCTCGGGCACCAAGCAGGGCCAGTTCCTCGCAGTGTTCGATCTCGCCGTAGATCGGGGCGGCAACGTCTACGTCGCCGATGACCAGAAGGAGACGTTGTCGAAGTTTTCGCCGACCGGTCATTTCGAATGGAGCATCGGGGGCTTCGCGGTCACGGATCCGGACCTCGCGGGTCATTTTCACCTCGCGAACGTCGATGTCCACGGCCGGGTCGTCGCCGCGAACGACGACGCCAAGCGCATCGTCTACATAGACGCAAAGGCCCGCAAGTTGGATGCGTTTGGACCCTCTCTCGCTCCGTGCAACGTGACCGTCAACCCCGCGGGCTACGCCATCGTGCAGAGTTGCCCCGACGACAGGACGACGTTGGTGTTCGACCGGACCCATCACCTGGTCGGCGCGTGGTACGAGAGCCCGTTCGGCACCGACGCCACTCCACGCTTCGGACCCAATGGTGAAGCCTTCGCCATCGGCGAGGACGGCACGATCTTGAAGGTGAAGGTGGCGGTGCCCGGTGCGTGATCCTCGTCGGTTCCGGGCTCTCACGGGCGCCGCCGTGATCGCGTTGACAGCCGTGGGGTGCGCGGCGCCGGGCGGGCCCATCGGGGACAAGGCAGGTGGGGCCCCGGGGGGCAAAGTCGTGCTGCGGATGGCCGTCTCGTACTCGTCGCCGTCCTCGGCGATGAAGTCCTTCATGGACCGGGTCGCCGCGCTCTCCGGTGGCAACGTCCGGATCGAGGGCCTCTACGGGTGGGGGAGCTTCACGCCGCCGGCCGACCAGGAGGTGGTGCGGGCCGTGGCCGCCGGGACGGTCGACCTCGGGGACGTCGCCGTCCGAACGTTCGACACGATGGCCGTCAAGAGCTTCCAGGCCCTGACCGCACCTTTCCTCATCGACTCGTACGAACTTCAGACCGCGGTGCTTCGCAGCGATGTCCAGAAGGCGATGCTCCACGGGCTGGGACGGGTTCGGGTCGAGGGCCTGGCCATGCTTGCCGGCGGCCTGCTGAAGCCCATCGCCAAGCGGCCGCTGCTCACTCCGGTCGATTGGCGCGGCCTCACGTTCGCCACGTTCATGTCGAACAGCGAGATGGAGACGCTGCGCGCCCTGGGGGCCATGCCGAAGGTGGCGTTCGGGTCGTTCCGGTGGCAGGGGCTCACCTCAGGCGAGATCCAGGCCTGGGAGTGGCCCCTGGAGAGCATCAACAACAGCGCTGCGTGGATCTATCCGCCGCACGAGATCACGGCGAACGTGAACCTGTGGCCGTGGATCGATGTCATCGTTGCGAACCCGGCCCGCCTGGCGACGCTCACCCCGGAGCAGCGAGGATGGCTGGAGCAAGCGGCCCGGGAAGCGTCCGAACGCTCACCGGGCCTCCTCACGTCTGACGCCGATCTGCTCTCCAACCTGTGCGCTCACGGCGTTCGGTTCGGCAACGCGACGGAGGCGGACCTGGCCCAGCTCCGCCAGGCCGTCGCCCCGATCTACTCCCGCTTGGAGCGAGATCCGCAGACGCGGACATTCATCGCCCAGATCGAGTCGCTCAAACGCTCGACGCCGCCGGACGCTCCGCTGACCATCCCGTCCGGTTGCGCGGTGATGCCTCAGAAATCGGGCTAGGAAGAACGTACCGCCTCGACCCTTTCCGAAGTCGGCGACGGCGGAGCCGCCTCCGTTGCAAATGGAATCTCGGCCGTGAGACGGGTACCCTGCCCTGGCGGGCTGTCCAGCCGGATCGACCCGCCGAGCGCTTCGATCCGGTCGGCCAGACCGCGGAGCCCGGACCCTCGGTTGATGTCCGCCCCCCCGACCCCGTCGTCCTGGACGTCCACGACGACCCGGCCATCAATGGTCGTCACCGACACCACGACCCGGGAGGCCGACGCGTACTTGCCCACGTTCGCCAAGGCTTCCGAGCAGACGAAGTAGACGGCCGCCTCGACCGAGGGGGGGAGCGATGGGCTCGACACCACGAGCTGTACGGAGACCGTGCTTCGCTCGGCCACTTCGGTCAAGGCACCCGCCAGCCCGGCCTCGGACAGGATCCGAGGATGGAGCCCCTGGGCCAGCTCGGCCAGTTCCTCCAAGGCTTGACCCAGTTGGGCCTCTGCTTTCTGGATGCGCTCCCTCGTGTCATCGGCGAGGGCCGAACCGCGCGCGGTCCGAAGCTTCGCTCGCAGTCCCTCGAGACGCTGCTCCGCCCCCAGGTGGAGGCGACGCGCGAGGCGCTCGCGTTCGGCGTCGCCGGCCTCGAGGATCCGGCGGCGGGATGCCTCGAGCTCGGTGAGCTGGGCCCGCACGTCGGCCTGGAGGCGGGCGTTGGACACGGCGAGCTGCGTGGCCGACGAGACCGCCTCGAGCAGCCCCGGATCCTCCAGCACGGCCGGGTCGTGGACCAGGGCGGCGACCTTCTGCCCCTCGCGCTCGATCATGGTGACGGACCTTCCGGCATCCGCATCGGGGAGGGGTAGAGGACGCCCTTCGGCGTCGACGAACGCCTCCGCGTCCGGGAGCCAGAACCCGACGTCGAGGGTCGGGTCGCCGAGGGCCCGGGCGAGCTCACCCCGAAGGGTCCCTGATCGAGCCTCGCCAAGCTCGACGACGAGGTCGGTGACCACCGCCCGCTCCCAGGCAGTCGACAGGAGGCCCACCAAAAGGACCACGGCAAGGGCGCACAGTCCCACCTCGTAGCCCAGGAGCAACGGCTCACTGTCCCGGCCGATCGGCACCGCCAACCGCACAGCGGCCTCTCCGATGAGCAGCAGACCGAAGATGGCTGCCGCCCGGAACGACATCAGGCGCGCCCGGCGCGATCGGCCGACCGCCCGAAGGTATTCGCGGAGGGTGACGGCAACCATGAGTGAACCGAGAACGATCGTCAGTATCCGGTTCTGCCACGTCGGGCGGATGATGGAGGCGACGTAACCGACTGAGATCGCTGACCGAACCAGCCACGAGCGGGTTCGTCCGCTCGGGTACGTCAGCACAAGGTGGACGAGTGGGCCCCGGTGGAGGTAGAGGCTGGTTGCCGCCGCAGAACTGACCATGGCCACACCGACCTGAGAGAAATTCCCGAAGAACCACGTGAAACCCATGGCAGTCATGATCAGTCCGGAGGGGTTGCCGGGCCTCCGAGCCGACGCAACGAGCCCGCACCCGATGAAGGTCCAGCCCACGATCAGATCCGGAACCCAGTGACGGGGGTCGTCCCAGCCGAATCCGAACCGTTCCGCCGTAAGGCCAAGGGCTACGGCCGCCAGCGCGAGCGCGAGGGCCGCCGGCCAGGGGAGGCGGCCGATCCGACGCATCGCGCCTCAGCCAACCAGCGCGGCGAGCGCCTGGCCCGATAGCTCGCTCTTTGGGATGAACCCGCGGGCGCTGGTCTGCCGGAGGCGAGGGCCATAGGCGGCCTTGTCGCGGCTGGATACGAGAACAACCACGGGTGGATCCGGCCCGGAAGCAAGGATCTCGGCAACGCTCAACCCGTCCATGCCGGGCAGTTGGATGTCCAGAAGGACCACATTTGGGTGGAGCCTGGCTACGGCCTCGAGGGCCTGTTCCCCGTCTTCGGCCTCGCCGATCACGTCGAAGCCTTCCGCTCCGAGGAGCTCGCGCGCAGCCGCCCGGAAATCCGCGTGATCATCGACGATGAGCAGGGTCAGCCGCATGGATCAATGGTCCCACGGGTGGCCTGCTCCGGCATTGTGGTTAGCCCCAATCATGCCCAGCTACCAGGGAGGGCGGGGACTCATCGCGGCTGGAATCGCCATCTGCAGGCTGTTGCGGAGATGTCGCCTAAGCGCTTCGAACGGAGCCCAGAAGCTGCTGAAGTGGAGACCGGCACCCCTGCCTCTACGGTGGGACGAGTGTTCTGTTGGGAGGAGCGGCTGCGTCCGCCACGAGCCAGCACGATGCAGTCTGGGCGGTGTCATCGCGTGCTGAGTGCGTAGCGCAGCCATTACCGACATCGCCTGCCAATCGAAATGATTGTCGGGCTCGGGCCGCCTTCCTCGCTTGCAGCGCTTCAGTCTTGGAGGTAGCCATTGACAACTCCCACTGGGATCGACAGAGCGCGTTCGCTCATTGGGGTAGCGGTGGCTCAGGTCGTTGCTCAACCTTGGGCGGCGAATCTTCGAGCGCCCATCGGTGTGGCTCCGCGTCACGCCCGAGTAGCGTCCGAACTCGCTCCGCGGTTCCGGGGACGATCGGCCATGCGGCCACTCCCAAGGCGTAGAGCATCGGGAGCAGCCGCGTTAATGCACGATGAGCTTCGTCATCGGGAAGCCGCCACGGTTCGGTCGAGGCCAAGGTTCTGTTGACCTGTGCGCCGACAGCATGAGCGGCGGCGAGCGCTCGGCGCAGCTCGCCGCTCCGGATGGCGGAGCCGATCTCCTCCAGCGCGCCAGCGGCTTCGTTTCGCTCGTCGCCAGCCGCTCGCCATGCAGCTGGATGAGCCTGGCCACCGAACCGCTTCCAAAGCAGCGAGGCGACACGGTAGGCGGGGTTGGCGATCGCCCCGAGCAGCCCGGTTCGCGTGAGCGCGTCCGCCTGCTCCCACGTGAACTCGACGTCCGCCGTCTCCGGGTTGACGGCGCAGAGCGCGTGGCGAAGCGGATCGACGCCGATGCGATCGATGCCTTCGTCGAGGCCGAAGCCGACTCCACGGCTGGCCGACATCTTGGCGCCCGACGTGAGGTAATGGTTCACGAGAAGGTCATCGGGCAGGTGCAGGCTCTCGCCCGAGCCCGCAAGGATGGCCGGCCACCAGACGGCATGAAAGGGGGCGTTGTCTTTGCCTAGGAAGTACCGGTGGACGGCATCCGGATCCTCCCACCATGCTCGCCACGCATCGGGCTCTCCAGATCGCACTGCCCATTCGATTGACGCGGACAGGTAGCCGATGACCGCGTCGAACCACACGTACAGCCTCCGGTCCTCCCAGCCGGGGAGCGGGACCGGGACTCCCCACGTGAGGTCGCGGGTGATGGCGCGCGGCCTCAGGCCGGTGCGCAACCACCCCAGCGCCTCATGCAGCACGAACCGCCGCCAGCCCGCCCGCTCGGCGAGATATCGCTCGATCATCGGCTGGAGGGCGTCCAGACGTAGGAACAGCTGTCGGAGATCACGGAATTCGGCGGCGGCTCCGCAGCCCCTGCACCGAGGCTCGCTGAGCGCGCCGACGTCCCAAGGTCGAGCCACACGTATCGCACTGGTCCCCTCTGGCGTCGAGAGCACCGCAAACCGGGCAGCGCCCTTCCACGTACCGGTCCGGCAGAGAGCGCCCCTCGCGAGGGCACCACGCCGCGGGCTGGTGGCCCTCTTTGATGTAGCCGTTTCGTTGCAGGGCGAGGAACAGCCGCTGCACGGTTTCGATGTGGAGCTCCGTGTGGGTCCTTGTGTAGAGGTTGAAGGAGATCCCCAGCCGGTCGAACGAAGCGGCGATCTTGCGGTGCTGCTCGTCGGCGAATCGCTCGGGGGAGACGCCGGCCCGCTCGGCCGCCACGGTGATCGGCGTGCCGTGCTGATCGGACCCGGAGACCATCAGCACCTCGTCGCCGGCGAGCCGGTGGTACCGGGCGACTATGTCAGCCGGCAGATAGCAGCCGGCCACGTGTCCGAGATGCCTGGGCCCGGAGGCGTACGGCCAGGCCACGGCGATCAATACCCGCATCGGTCTCCTCCTTCTGTCGGGGAGGGGACCGCCGCTGAAACCCGCTGGATATCAAACAGGGCCCCACTCCCGTGGGGCCCGCACGCCGCTCGCCGACGCTAGAGGGATGGCCCCACGAGGGGGCCCGGCATCGACTGGACGAGCTGAGCGTTCATCATGCCGAAGCATACGCGATGCCGGCCACCATGCCGAACGCTGGATCATCGCCCCGGCGGGGAGCTAGAGGGGAGTCTCGTCTGGGCCCGTTGAGCAGGTGACACAATCGGTTCCGTTTCCCCCACGGCGCTGAGGATCGACCGGGCCGCCTGAGTGCTCGACTGACGGCTCGACGGTCCGCCCGGCTGAACGGTGACACTGTCGGCCAGGTCGAGGGCCTAAGGCTATCGAGTCTCTATGCGGCCTCTCGATTCTTGAGCGCCTGAAGGAGCAGAAGCCGTCACGGAGTGGTTTCCGATCCGGAAGGTCCGGTCCAGTCGATGGTTGGGCCGGGGGACGGTGGGCTGCTCGTGGACCGTGGCCGGAACGGTGGGCCGCAGGTTCTTGGTCGGCTCCCGCAGGTTCTTGGTCGATCCGGTTGCCTGAATCGCCGCGATGCTCGCCACCACCGCTACCACGGCCACCAGGACCGCCAGGGCGATCATCCGGGCCTTGAAGCTGATTCGCTTCTGAAGCGGCAGGGTCTCCGTCTTCGCGCTCATTGGTCCTCGCTCCCTCCTTAGTCCTCCCGAGCCAGGGATCCTCCTACGTCACATAGGATGCTCAAGACAGGCGATTCGCTGCACGGACAGGTCGCTCAGTCCTGACGGGCTCACCAGGGAGTCGCCGTCGCCGGCCGAACCTGTCATTCCTCGATGCGGACCACCACGCCAGCGTTTGGTTGGGAATCGATCGCCCAGATCCCGCCTTCTCCGACCGCCAAGGCGTACCCTGCTGTCGTCTCAGTCGAGGAGACAACCTTGTTCGTGGCGGGGTCGATCTGGAGCAGTCGACCACGGGCCAAGTTGGATCCATCCTCTTCGGTGGTCACATCTCCGGCTGTGACCCAAATACTTCCGTCGCCGGCGGCGATCGAAGCAAGGGACGTGCTGGTGTGACCGACCGCCGGAGGATATTCCGGCTCTTCTCGGCCGACGGTGATTGTGGCAACGGTGTCGCCCGTGGCGGGATCGATCCGGTCGACCTCCCACATGCAGGGAGGAGCGGCCTTCACGTCCGGGGGAGGTGGGGGCGAGGGCTCCGGGACACAGGTCGCCCCCCACATGGCACCGTCGGCCGCGGCAAGGGGGGCCACCGACTCCGCCCCGTTCGAGAGGATCTCTACCGAGGCCACGACCTGGTTGGTCGATGGGTCGATCCGGACCAGACGGTGGCTCTCCGCGATCCCCCCGTAGAGCTGACCGTCTACCGGGACGATGTATTTGTAATCCTTGGATCCGACCGCTACGGCGGACAGGACCTGTCCGGTTGCAGGGTCGATCCGGAACACCCGCTCGTCGTCGAACCCGGATGCCCAGATAGATCCGTCCGCGGCGGCGGCAGCTTCGATGGGGGTCGGGAGCGGGATGGGGGTGAGGGACCCACTCTCGGGATCCACCCGGACGATCCTCGGCTCGCCTCGATCGATCACCCACGCCGCCCCGAAGGCGGTGATCACGTCCATGGGATCGCCCCCCACCTCGATCTTCTGGGTGACCTGGTTCGTTGCCGGGTCGATCCGCGAGAGCTCCCCGGGTACGGGCTCCTGAGCCACCTGCCCCTTCTCGGGCGACGGGAACGTCCGGCGGGCGTGGACCACCCACACCGATCCCTCGCCAACGGCGATGCCCGTCGGGTTCCCATCGATGGGGATCGTCGCTACCACCCGCTTCGAAGGCGGCGGGGGAGAGCCGCCCGGCTTCGGAGCAAGGTAGAGGCTGTTCGCGGCAGACACAGCTCCATAGCCAAGGAGAGCCAGGGCAACTGCGCACACAACCGCATTCCTGGCCAGGCGTCGCCTGGCCCGCCGCACCACCAGAGGCACGTCCAGACCCCAGGCAGATGCAGCCTCCGCCTTCCGGACCAGGACCAGGAGCTGCCGAAGCTCCTCGCCCATCTCGTCGATCTGGTTACTCATTCGTGCCACCTTTCATCTGCTCTCGAAGCGTCCGCATCCCCCTGGAGACGAGGGACCGGTAAGTCCCGGCCCGACACCGCAGGATGTCCGAGGCTTCCTGTTCGGATACCTGCTCGTAGTAGTGCAGGACGATGGCGGCCCGCTGTCGCTCAGGCAGGCCGAGGACGGCCCTCCAGAGGTCTTCCCGGAGGTCCGGATCGGGCTCGGTCTTTCCGCCAGACAAGGTCTGCTCCTGGGATCTCAGGTAGGCGCGCTCCACCCGGATCCGCCGGAAGTGCATCCGGGAAAGGTTCACCACCGTTCGCCGGAGGTAGGACCCGAACGACCCTGGGTCGCGGAGATGGGCGAGGCGACCAACCATCCGCGCGAAGGCCTCCTGGGCCAGGTCTTCGGCCAGGGACCGAT
>WNGB01016864.1_pt1 | contig 10633 bp, 9 predicted proteins | sample 5400681 | NCBI WGS metagenome assembly WNGB01 (sample SAMN13153367, study PRJNA577476) | soil metagenome | isolation source: 115 cm soil or saprolite under grassland replicate 2 | place: USA:California | collected 2016-06-15 | reverse complement strand
AGATGGCGTCCTTGACCTCCAGGTAGCGGGCCTGCGGCAGGACCGCGACCGGCACGCGCTGGTTGGGCCGCCGATCGGCCTCGGCCAGGGCGGCGCGCGCCTGGGCGGCGCTGACGCCGGCGTGCTCCCGCAGGGCCGCCGCCACCTCCGTCGAGTCCTTGACCCGCTCGCCGACGATCTGCACCTCGACCACCGGGCCGGGCCCGGCGAGCACGGTGCCGTCCCGCGCCAGGATCGGCGCCCGCTCCGGCCAGCTCCGCATCCGCTGGAACTGGAGCCCGTCGGCGAGGTCGGGATGGATCGAGGCCGGCGACCAGTCGACCCGCCAGCGCCGGTCGCGCCTGACCAGCCGCAGCAGCCCCTGGTAGGACCAATCCCCCAGCGCCCGGAGCCGCAGCCGCGCCCCGAACGGCACCTCGGCGCGGTCCCCGTCGGTGCGGGCCGGTTCGGCGGCGAAGCTCGCCTCGGTCACCCGCAGGGTCTCCAGCATGCGGGTGTGCCGGGTGGCGAAGTCGGCCGGCGCGGTCGCGGTCAGTGCCTGCATCGCCGGCCAGTCGCGCCGGCCCCAGGCGTCGAGGTAGGCGGCGGCGACCGGTCCCGGCTCGCCCCGCGGCCGCAGCACCAGCCACGCCCCGCCCCCGGCCGCCAGCAGCAGCACGACCACGACGGCGACGATCATCCACCGGCGCACAGCGACCTCCAGCGACCTCCAGGGATTCAGGCGAAAAGGAAGTCTAGCCCACCCCGGCCTCGGTCATGCCGCGCAGCTCGCGGCGCAGGTCGCCGACCTCGTCGCGCAGCCGCGCGGCGTACTCGAAGCGGAGCTCCTTGGCGGCCTCGTGCATCTCCTCTTCCAGGGAGGCGATGAGCCGCTCGAGGTCGGCGCGCGGCATGCCGCTGACGGCCGGCTCGCCGCCGCGACGGCCGGCGGGGCCGCGCGCCGGGGTGGGGGCGCGGCCCTTGCGGGCCCTGGCGCCGACCGCGGCGCCCTCCTCCTCGCCGCGCAGCCCCTGGATGATGTCGGTGACCCGCCTGCGGATCGTCTGCGGGTCGATGCCGTTGGCGGCGTTGAAGTCGAGCTGCAGCTTGCGGCGGCGGTTGGTCTCGTCGATGGCGCGCCGCATCGACGGGGTGACCTGGTCGGCGTACATGATCACCTGGCCGTCGACGTTGCGGGCGGCGCGGCCGATGGTCTGCACCAGGGAGGTCCCCGAGCGCAGGAAGCCCTCCTTGTCGGCGTCGAGGATCGCGACCAGGGTGACCTCTGGCAGGTCGAGGCCCTCGCGGAGCAGGTTGATGCCGACCAGCGTGTCGAACTCGCCGAGCCGCAGGTCGCGCAGGATCTCGATGCGCTGCACCGTGTCGATCTCGGAGTGGAGGTAGCGCACCCGCAGGCCCATCTCGAGCAGGTAGTCGGTCAGGTCCTCGGCCATCTTCTTGGTCAGGGTGGTGACCAGCACCCGTTGCTCGCGCTCGACCCGCTGGCGGACCTCGTGGATCAGGTCGTCGATCTGGCCCTTGGTGGGGCGGACCAGCACCTCCGGGTCGACCAGGCCGGTCGGGCGGATGATCTGCTCCACCACCGCGCTGGACTCCCGCAGCTCGTACGGGCCGGGGGTGGCCGAGACGAACACCCGCTGGCCGATCCGGTCCAGGAACTCGTCGAACCGCAGCGGCCGGTTGTCCATCGCCGACGGCAGCCGGAAGCCGTGCTCGACCAGGGTGGCCTTGCGGCTGCGGTCGCCCTCGTACATGCCGCCGATCTGCGGGACGGTCACGTGCGACTCGTCCACGAACAGCACGAAGTCGTCGGGGAAGTAGTCGAGCAGCGTGTACGGGGGGGTGCCGGGGGCGCGGCCGTCGATGGGCCGGGAGTAGTTCTCGATGCCGTTGCAGGTGCCGACCTCGCGCAGCATCTCCAGGTCGTAGTTGGTGCGCATCCGCAGCCGCTGCGCCTCGAGCAGCTTGCCCTCCCCCTCGAGCTGCCGCAGGCGCTCGGCCAGCTCGGCCTCGATCGCGGCGATCGCCCGCCGCATCCGCTCGGAGCCGGCCACGTAGTGGCTGGCCGGGAAGATGAACAGCTCGTCGCGCTCGCCGACGATCTCGCCGGTGACGGGGTCCATGACCAGGATGCGCTCGACCTCGTCGCCGAAGAACTCCAGCCGCATGGCCCGCTCCTCGTAGGCGGGGAAGACCTCGAGGGTGTCGCCGCGGACGCGGAACCTGCCGCGGGTGAAGCTCAGGTCGTTGCGGGAGTAGTAGATGTCGACCAGCTTGCGCAGGATCGCGTCGCGGTCGTACTCGTGGCCGGTCTTCAGCCACAGCATCTGGTCGCGGTACTCCTCCGGCGAGCCCAGGCCGTAGATGGCCGACACCGACGCGACCACGATCACGTCCCGCCGGGTGAGCAGCGACAGGGTGGCCGAGTGGCGCAGCCGGTCGATCTCCTCGTTCATCGAGGAGTCCTTCTCGATGTAGGTGTCGGTCTGGGGGATGTAGGCCTCGGGCTGGTAGTAGTCGTAGTAGGAGACGAAGTACTCGACGGCGTTGCCGGGGAACAGCTCCTTGAACTCGTTGGTGAGCTGGGCCGCGAGCGTCTTGTTGGGGGCCATGACCAGCGCCGGCCGGTCGAGCCGCTCGATCAGCCCGGCCATCGCGCGGGTCTTGCCGGAGCCCGTCACCCCGAGCAGCGTGAGGGCCTGCTCGCCGCCCTCCAGGCCGGTGGCGAGCTCGTCGATGGCGCGCGGCTGGTCGCCGGCGGCCGGCATGTCGCTCTGCAGCTTGAACGCGGGCATCGGGGGGAACTCCAGTGGCTGATCGGGCGCGACCTGGACCTCAGTGTACGAGGCGGATCGGACAGGCGCCGTGGCTGGAGCTTGACCGGCCCGAGACGTGGCCTGGGTAGAGTAGGCGACGCCCGTCCCCCAACGGACCCGAGCTGGGAGCGCAATGGAGAGCTTCGTCATCAAGGGTGGGCAGCCACTGAGTGGCACGATCCGCCCGAGCGGGAACAAGAACGCCGCCCTGCCCATCGTGGCCGCGTCCCTGCTGGCCGACGAGCCGGTGGTGATCCGCAACGTGCCCCGGATCCTGGACGTGGAGACGATGCTCGAGCTGGTCGCCTCCACCGGGGCGGGGGTGGAGCGCCTGGGCCCGAACGAGCTGCGCATCGACCCCCGCGGGCTCCACCGGGCCGGGCTGGACCCGGCGCTGTCGGCGCGCATCCGGGCGTCGGTGCTGCTGGCCGCCCCGCTGGTCGCGCGCACCGGCCACTGCGTGCTGCCGTCGCCCGGCGGCGACGTGATCGGCCGCCGCCGGCTGGACACCCACCTGCTCGCCTTCCGCTCCCTCGGCGTGCGGGCCAGCTTCGACCGGGTGCTGGAGCTGGAGGCCGAGCGGCTGCGCGGCGGGCCGATGTTCCTGGACGAGGCGTCGGTGACCGCCACCGAGAACGCGGTGATGGCGGCCGTGCTGGCCGAGGGCGAGACGGTCATCGGCAACGCCGCGTGCGAGCCGCACGTCCAGGACCTGTGCCGCTTCCTGGTCGGCCTGGGCGCCCGCATCGACGGGATCGGCTCCAACCTGCTCCGCATCCAGGGGGTCGAGCGGCTCGCCGGCGGCGAGCACACCATCGGCCCCGACTACATCGAGGTGGCCAGCTTCGTCGGGCTGGCGGCGGTCACCGGTGGCGAGCTGGTGGTCGAGGACGTGCTGGTCGACGACCTGCGGCCGGTGGAGGTCGGCTTCAGCCGGCTCGGGGTGTCCTGGGCGCTGGACGGCGGCCGCCTGCGGGTGCCCAGCGACCAGCAGCTCCAGATTCAGGACGACCTGGGCGCGGCCATCCCGAAGATCGACGACGGGCCCTGGCCGGCGTTCCCGGCCGACCTGACCTCGATCGCGGTCGCGGTCGCCACCCAGGCCAGCGGCACGGTGCTGATCTTCGAGAAGATGTTCGAGAACCGCCTGTTCTTCGTGGACAAGCTGGTCGGCATGGGCGCCCGGATCATCGTCTGCGACCCCCACCGGGTGGTCGTCAGCGGCCCGTCGCGGCTGTACGGCGAGCGGCTGGAGTCCCCCGACATCCGCGCCGGCATGGCCATGCTGCTGGCCGCGCTGGCCGCCGACGGCGAGTCGGTGATCGGCAACGTCGGCCAGATCGACCGCGGCTACGAACGGATCGACGAGCGGCTGCGCACGCTCGGGGCCAACATCGAGCGCAGCGGCTGAGGCGGCCTGCCGTGCCACTCGGCGCCGGCGACTGCGAGCGGCTGCGCGACGGGCTCGTCGCCCAGCCGGTCAACACCGCCTCGGCGCTCGCCTACCTGCTCGCCGCGGCCTGGCTCGCCCGTCAGGGGGCGCGCCGGGACGCGGCGCCGCGCCGCGAGGCGCTGGCGTTCGGGCTGGCGGTGGCCGCCGCCGGGGTCGGCAGCGTCGACTTCCACGGCCCCGGGTCGCCGGCCGCCCGCTGGCTGCACGACGCCGGCTTGTGCGCGGCGGTGTCGTTCGTCGCCGTCCACGACCTCGCCCGGCTCGCCGGTGCGCGGCGCCGGGTCGTGCCCGCCTGGGCCGCCACCGCCGGCGCCGGTGGGGTGCTGCTGGGCCTCGCGCCCCGGGCCGGCGGCGCGGTGGCGGGCGCGCTCGGGCTGCTGGTGGCCGCCGGTGAGGTCGCCGTGGCGCGCCGCGGGCCGCGGAGGCCGCCAGGCGCCTACCGCGCCGGGGTGGTCGCGCTGGCCGTGGGGGCTGCCTGCTGGTGGCTCGGGCGGACCGGCGGGCCGCTGTGCGACCCCGACAGCCCCCTGCAGGGCCACGCCGCCTGGCACCTGCTCACCGCGTTCGCCCTTGCCGCCTGGGGCTACGCAACCCTGGACCCGGCGGGAACACGCTGACCATGGCACAGGCGCTCTTGGGGGCCGCCGGAGGGGTCCGGGGAACCCCAGCGGGGTGCCCCGGTGGATCGGGAGGGGTCCGGGGAACCCCAGCGGGGTGCCCCGGTGGATCGGGAGGGGTCCGGGGAACCCCAGCGGGGTGCCCCGGTGGATCGGGACCCTCAGGCGAGGTCGAAAAAGCCGATGTCGGCGCGCCGCAGGGCACCGACAATGCACTCCAGCGTCTCCCGGGCGTCCGGGGGTGGGCTCTCGGTGAGCATCGTCTGGAAGTAGAGGGCCCGCAGGAAGGCGGTGACGTTGGCGCGCGAGGCCGAGTCGGCCTCGCTGGCGAACGCCGACCGCCAGGACTCCTGGCCGGGCGCGGCCGTGAACCGGTCCAGCCAGGCCACCAGCCGCGAGCGGTCGACCAGGTCGCGCCGCAGCACGTTGAGGGCGGCGTAGGCCAGCCGCTCGTCCTCGTGGTGGACGAACACCGCCGGCGTGGGGGCGAGCAGCCGCTCGGCGATCGCGTCCAGGATCCGCTGCAGCTCGGCCGCGCCAAGGTGCGGGCTGCGGGCCAGCATCATCAGCAGGTCGGCGGTGTGCCCGACCGCGTTCGCCCACCCGGGGCCCGGCACCCAGCTCCTGAGGTCGCGTTCGCGTCGGAGGTAGCTGAGGGCGGTCTCCAGGAACCCGTCCAGGTCGGTCTGGTCCAGGAAGGGGCTGGCGTTGTCGAGCGCGACGATCTCCATGAGGATCAGCACCGAGTAGGTGCGCAGGAACACCGAGTCGCTGCCGTCCTCCCCCAGCCCCAGCTCCACGTTGGCGGTCATCTGCTTGGCCATGGTGCGGAGCTGGTCGGGCGCGTACTGGCCGCGCTCGATCCAGGCGGCCAGGATCCGGTAGGCGAACTCGTCGCGCAGCTCCGGGTCGGTGGAGCCGAGCCAGCCGAGCAGCTCCGGGGTGAGCTCGGCCACCCACTCGCCCTGCGGTAGAGCGTTCTCATCGTTGGCGATGACGCGCCAGAAGCTGCGGTCCATCCCGGTCAGACCCCCCCGTCGAGCAGGGCGACCAGCTCGGTCATGCTCTGGACCCGGTGCCCGTCGGCGGCGGGGACGCGGGCGAAGCGGTCCAGCAGCACCGGCGTGATGCCGACCGCCAGCGCCGCCTCCACGTCGTTGACGAGCTGGTCGCCGACGTGCACGGTCGTCTCGGCGGCGACGCCGGCCTGCTCCAGGGCGGCCAGGAAGATGCCCGGCTCCGGCTTGGCGACCCCGAGCTTGCCGGAGATCGCCACCGCCGCGAACCGCCGGTCGACGCCCTCCAGGGCGAGCACGTCCTCCAGCCACGGCTCGAAGTTGGACACCACCCCCAGCTTGACGCCCCGGTCGGCCAGGGCGTCCAGCGCGGGCCGCACGTCGGGGAACAGCTTGTAGGCCGCGGGGTCGCTGAAGGAGCGGTACAGCGCCTCGGCGAGCGCCTCCCCGTCCTCCCGATGGCCGAGCTCGACCAGCACGCGCCGGTAGAACCCCAGCCAGAACGACCGTTGCGTGGCCGGATCGGTCCAGTCGGTCGGCCACTCGACGGCCCGGACGGTGGCGGCGATGGCGGCCACGGCGGCCGCCTCCTCCAGCTCGAAGCCGTGTCGCGCCGCGACCTGCACGAACCGGCCGTGGAAGCTCGGGCTCGGCGCCAGCAGGGTGTCGCCGGCGTCGAACAGCACACATTCCAGAGGGTCCGGAATCGGGGGCAGATCGCTCATACCGCGCAGGCTACAGCCCGCGGGTGGCCGCAGTCACGGGAAGGTCTCGCTGGCGGCCCTGCCGGCCCGCTCGGCCAAGCGGCGCCGCAGCTCCTCCCAGACCTCGTCCACACGGCTCGCCAGGTCCTCCAGCGACCCGCTGTTCTCGATCACGATATCCGCTCTGGCCAGGCGTTTCTCGGGCGGGAGCTGGGCGGTGATGCGGGCCTCGGCGTCGCGGGAGCCCATGCCCTTGGCGGCCAGGCGCTCGACCTGGATCTCGCGCGGCGAATGGGTGACGACCACCACGTCCGCGCCGTCGGCCAGGCCGGCCTCGATGAGCAGGGCGGCGTCCAGCACGACGACGACGTCCTTGTCGTGGTGGGCCTCCAGGCGGTCGGCGATCCGGGCGAAGATCTCCGGGTGGGTGATCTCGTTGAGGACGGTCAGCTTGGCCGGGTCGGAGAAGACGATGTCGGCCAGCGCCTGGCGGTCGATGGTGCCGTCGGGGTACAGCACGCCACGGCCGAAGTGGTCGCGGATCTTGTACCAGGCATGGCTGCCCGGCATCACCACCTGGCGGGCGATGTGGTCGGCGTCGATGACCTCGGCGCCCCGCTCGGCCAGCAGCGCCGAGACCGTGCTCTTGCCCGACGCGATGCCCCCGGTGAGCCCCACCAGCAGCATAGCCGCCCCCTCAAGGTCAGTCCTGCCGCTGCGCGCTATTCGCCGGCGTTCTTGCGCTTCAGGTCCTCGACGATGTTCTCGAGGGTGTCGTGTCCTTGCTGGTCCCGTTCGCCCTCGCGGGCGTCGGCACCCTCGGCCTGCTCGCCCTCCTCGGCCTGCTCCTCGCCGGCGGCGCCGGCCTCGGCGCCCTCTGGCTGCTCGCCTTCGCCGTAGCTGCCGTCCAGGAACCCGGCCTCCTGGAACGCCTCGGCCATGGCCGTCCCCGGCATCACGCCGATCGGCTGGCCCTGCTCGTCGTAGACGTAGGTGCCGTCGGCGTAGCCGTCGGCGTACTCGCCCTCGGCATAGGCACCCTCGGCGTACTCGCCCTCGGCGTACTCGCCCTCGTAGCCCTGGTAGGCGCCGCCCTCCTCGAGGGCCAGCTCGTCCTCGGCGGCCGCGACCTGGTTCTGGTCCTGGACGGCCTGCTTGAGGGACAGGGAGATGCGGCGGCGGTCCAGGTCGATGTCGATGACCTTGACGGTGATCTCCTCGCCGACGCTGACGACCTGCTCGGGGATGTCCACGTGGCGCTCGGCCAGCTCGGAGATGTGGACCAGGCCCTCGATGCCGTCGTCCACCCGTACGAAGGCCCCGAACGGCACCAGCTTGGTGACGCGGCCGGGGATGAGCTCGCCGATCTGGTGGGAGCGGGCGAACTGGCGCCAGGGGTCCTCCTGGGTCGCCTTCAGCGACAGCGAGACCCGCTCACGCTCCAGGTCGACGTCGAGGACCTCGACCTCGACCTCCTGGCCGACCTCGACGACCTCGGAGGGATGGTCGATGTGCTTCCACGACAGCTCCGAGACGTGCACCAGCCCGTCGACCCCACCGAGGTCGACGAAAGCGCCGAAGTTCACGATCGAGGAGACGACGCCCTTGCGGATCTCACCCTTGCGCAGGGTGTGCAGGAACGCCCGGCGGGTCGCCGACTGGGTCTCCTCGAGCCAGGCGCGACGGGACAGGACGACGTTGTTGCGGTTCTTGTCCAGCTCGATGATCTTGGCCTCGAGCGTCCGACCCACGTAGGGATGCAGGTCGCGGACCCGGCGCATCTCGACCAGGGAGGCGGGCAGGAAGCCGCGCAGGCCGATGTCGAGGATCAGGCCGCCCTTGACGACCTCGATGACGGTCCCCTCGACGATCTCGTCGTTCTCCTTCTTCTTCTCGATCGTGCCCCAGGCGCGCTCGTACTGGGCGCGCTTCTTGGACAGGATCAGGCGGCCGTCCTTGTCCTCCTTCTGCATGACCAGCGCCTCGATGTGGTCACCGAGGGCGACGACCTCGTTGGGGTCGACGTCATGCTTGATGGACAGCTCGCGCGAGGGGATGACGCCCTCGGACTTGTAGCCGATGTCGAGCAGCACCTCGTCGCGGTCGACCTTCACCACATACCCGTCGACGATGTCACCCTCGTCGAAGGCCTTCAGCGACTCCTCGTAGGCGGCCGCGAGGTCTTCGGCGGAGCCGACGTCGTTCTGGGTCACCTGGGTCGTTACCCCAGGCATGTCCTGCTCGGAACCGGTGGTGGGTCGATCGGTGGACTCGGTCAACTGCTCGTCTCCTAGACTGTCGGACAGAAGGCTCCCAGTGAGGACGATTCCGTGGCGGTGAGGCGACGCGATGAGCGTCAGAACACACTGGCAGAAAAGCCCACAGTGGTTCGGCAGATGGTAGCCGTCATGGCTTCGTCCCGTCAACGGTGCATGCGCGTATGACCTGCGAGTTTACGGCCCTAAGCGAAAGGCGGTCGCGGTGACCGAGCCGCTCTACCAGCACGACGCCTACCTGGCCAGCTTCGACGCGGAGGTCGAAGGGCGCGAACCGGACGGCGTGGTCCTCGACCGCAGCGCCTTCTTCCCAGGTGGGGGCGGTCAACCGGTCGACGTCGGCGTGCTCGAGCACGGCGGCGCAGAGCTGCCCGTCCTCGGCGTGGAGCGCCGCGACGGCCGGACCGTGCTGCTGCTGGACGGCGCACCGCCGCCGGTCGGGGCCACGCTGGTCACCGGCGGGAACATGGAGCCGCTCAAGGCCCGCATGGACTTCGAGCTGGCCGCCATGAGCGCCGACTTCGCCGAGGCCGTCGAGGCCGCCCTGCGCGCGGAGGTCGCCGCCGACCGGCCGGTGCACGTCTCATTTCTGTCGCCGCGCGAGTTCGCCGCCCGGCCGGAGCTGATCCGCACCAAGACCAACCTGCTCCCGCCCGGCCTGGAGATCGTCAGGGTGATCGACATCGAGGGCCTGGACCGGCAGGCCGACGGCGGCACCCACGTGGCCCGCACCGGTGAGGTCGGCGCGGTCCACGTGGTCGGCCACCAGTCGAAGGGCACGGGCAACAAGCGCCTGCGGATCGCCCTGGACCCCGCCCCGACGCCGGCGCCGCGCGGCTAAGCCGTCGGCGCCGGGCTGGCCGGCTGGCGCGCGCGGCGCCGGCGGGCCGCCACCAGCGCGCCGCCCGCCACCATCAGCCCGAGCAGGACCGCGCCCGCCAGCGACCACGGCGTGCCCCGCCCGGCGGCGGCCGGCTCGGCGACGACGCCGGTCCCGGCCGGCGCCGACGGACCGCCGCCCTGCTCGGCCACTGCGACCGGGGCGGCGGCGGTCCCGCCGCGGCCGTCGCCGACGACCACCACGCCGATCATGCCGATGTGTTCGTGGCAGAAGTATGGGTAGATGCCGGCCTTGTCGAACCGGACGGTGGCGCGGCCGGCGCCAACGACATCCGCAAACCAGTCCCTGCCCCGCCCCACCGTCGGGTGCGCCACCTTGTCGCGGTTCACGAACGTCACCTGGCCGCCGGCCGGTACCCGCAGCACCGTCGGGTTGTAGCAGTAGTCCTCCATGGTCACGGTCGTGCCCCGCCCGTCGGTCGCCGGCGTATGGCAGTACCCGCCGGCCAGCGCGGCCGGGACCTGGAACACGGCCGCGAGCAGCGCGGCGGCGAGGACGACGGCGATGGGCAGCAGGCGTCGGCGCATGGACGGCCTCTCTTCGCGCGGGGCATCTGCCCCCATACACCGCGAACGGTCAGGCGGTTCCCTAGCGCGCCAGCCATGTATCCGGCGCCGCATGCAGCGCCGAGCCGAACGTGCGGCCCAGGGTCTTGCGCGCCGCCCGCGGCGACCACGCAGCTCCCTCGAGAGCGGATACTTGGCTGGCGCGCTAGTGCTGCGCCTCGGCCCAGGAGCGGCCGGTGGCCATGGAGACCTCCAGCGGCACCCGCAGCCGGTACACGCCCTGCATCTCGCGCCGGACCAGCTCCGCCAGGCGCTCGCCCTCGCCGGGCGCGACCTCGAAGACC
>WNGB01017295.1_pt1 | contig 10634 bp, 13 predicted proteins | sample 5400681 | NCBI WGS metagenome assembly WNGB01 (sample SAMN13153367, study PRJNA577476) | soil metagenome | isolation source: 115 cm soil or saprolite under grassland replicate 2 | place: USA:California | collected 2016-06-15 | reverse complement strand
GGCCCTCCGGGTCGATGGGGTTGCCGCAGAACTCGCACCGGGGCCGGCCGGCGGCGGCCACGGCGGCCCCTTGCCGCGAGAGTGCGAGCATCTGCTCTCGCGTGGCCCACATCCGGATGCGGTCGGGCTCAGGCAGGTCCGGCAGCACGCCCTCGGTCTCGACGTCTCCCTCCTCGCCCTCCTCGTCCTCCTCTTCGGGGACCAGCTCTTCGAGCTCCAGCACCATGCGGTCGCGCTCCTCCTCGTAACCGATGGACAGCCGGCCCACCCGCCACACCGGCTCGAGCGGCTCCTCGAGCTCGAGCTCTTCCTCCGACGGGCCTTCCCCGGTCTCCTTTCCCACCCGCGAGAGGATGTCGAGGATGGAGGCCGATAGCAGCTCCACCTGTTGCTTCTCCAGGATCAAGGTGACGAGCTCGGTGCCGGTTCGAGCCTGGAGATAGAAGGTGCGCTCGCCCGGCTCCCCGACGGCGCCCGCGGTGATGCGGTCGAGGCGCTCGAGATCCATCAGGCTATCCTCGCACCTTCGCGCGCGCCCTCCCACGCGAGCTGCGGGGCGCCAGGACGGAGAGGTCTCCGGTGTCGTTCACCTTCAGGATCCGGGGCAAGCCGTCGCCGAGCGCCAGCACCGACACCGAGGCCGTATCCACCGAGATGCGGTGATACAGGTCGGTGTGGATCCCGACGAAGTGCGCGAGGGCCAGCCGGATGGGATCGGCGTGCGAACACACCGCGACCACGTGCTTGGGATGGGCGGCCGCGATCCTCTCCAGCTCCGCGACCATCCGGTGCTGGACCTCGAGGAGGCTCTCGCCCCCGGGGAAGCGGGCCCGCGAGGGCACCTGATGGACCACCTTCCACAGGTTGGTCCGGGCCAGCAGCTTCACGTTCCGACCGGTCCACGAGCCGTACCGGACCTCGCCGAGGTCGGATCGGGTCAGGACGCGGAGGTCCCGGGCCGCGGCGAGCGGCGCGGCCGTCTCGCGGCACCGCTCCAGGGGGCTCGAATAGATGGAGTGGATCGTCACGGCGTCGAGGCGCGTCGCCAGGCGCTCGGCCTGCTCTTGGCCGGCGTCGGTGAGGTGAACCCCGGGGGTCCATCCGCCGAGCACCCCGCTATCGGTTGCCTCGGTGAGGCCGTGACGGATCAACACGAGCAGCATCGGGGGCAGGATAGCGCCGGCCGCATCGGCCCAACGCGGCAATCCCAGCATGCCCAGAGTGCCGGAAGGAGGTCCCATGTGCCTGTCATGTGGTTGCGGTGAACCGAGCGCCGACCACGGCGATCCCCGGCACATCACGATGGAGGTCCTGCAGAAGGCCGCCGAGGCGGCCGAAATCAGCCCGCAGGAGGCCGCGGACAACATCGAGGCCACCATGGCCAAGGCCTCCTAACTGCGTTGTGGGACCCCGCACCGCGTGCGGTGCGGGGCTCCTCTCCTGAAGGGGGCGAGCGTGCGGAGCCGCTGGACGCTCAAGCGCCGCGAGGTGGCTCCTGATCGGGGCGTTCGCCGGGACCGTCTTCGCCGCGCTCACCGGACTGGTGGACTGGTGGGGGATGGTGCCGGGCTCGAGGAAGCGCCGGTGGGCGACGTGGCACATGCTGTTGCAGCTCACCACGCTCGGGGTCTTCCTGGTCGACTTCGCCATCCGGTGGGCGGACCGCCACCAGCCCGAGGCCGACGCGCTGTGGATCGGGCTGGAGGCTGTGGGCGTCTCCGTGCTCGCGTTGGCCCAGTGGTTCGGCGGCGTGCTGGTGTACCGGATGGGCATGCGGGTCTCGACCACGGAGGGGGCCGGGACCGAACGCGGGTGAGATGCCCGGCGCCTAGGTGGTGGCGGCGGGCAGGCGAACCTCGAAGCAGGTGCCGCGGCCCAGCTCGCTCGTGACGTTCACGGTCCCGCCGTGGTTCTCGATCACGTGCTTGACGATGGACAACCCGAGCCCCGTCCCCCCGGTCTCCCGGGACCGGGCTCGGTCAACCCGGTAGAAGCGCTCGAAGATCCGGGGCAGCTCCCTCGTGGGGATCCCCACGCCGGTGTCGGCCACCGACAGCACGACCTCCTCGCCCTGGCCGGACAGTGAGACGTCGACCCGCCCACCGGGCCTTGTGTAGCGGATGGCGTTGTCCACGAGGTTGCGAACCAGGAGCGAGAGGTCTCGCGCCGACCCCCAAACCGAAGGCGTCGGCTCGTCGCGGACCGACAGTGCGATCCGTCTCTCGGTTGCGGCCTGCTCGAGCCGCTCACGCTCCTCCTGCAGGAGCCGTCCCAGGGACACGTGCTCGGCGAGGTCGCTCCCGGCCTCCAGACGGGAAAGGTCGAGCAGGTCGGACACGATGCGCGACAACCGCACGGCCTCCCGCTCGAGCTGCTCCGCGAAGGGCGGTATGGCCGCAGGATCGTCCCGGACGGCCGTACGGATGGTCTCCGCTGCCGCCTGGATCGACGCCGCCGGCGTCTTCAGCTCGTGTGACGCATTGGCCACGAGATCTCGACGCACCGCCTCCAGCCGCCGGGCCTCGGTCACGTCCCGTACGACGAGGAGAACCGTGCCGTCCTCGTCGACCGGGATGGCGGAGGCCCGCAGCCACCTGCTCGGATTCCCGGTCTCCATCTCCACAATGACACTGGACCGACCGGCAGCAGCCTTGCGGACCGCGTCCTGGAACGCCACCGGCTGGAGCCGCGCAAGGGTCGTGGGCCGCGTTTGCAGGTGTCGCTCGGCCGCTGCGTTGATGAGTCGGATGCCGCCAACCGATCCCACCAGCACCACGCCTTCCTCCATCGAGGAGAGCACCGTCTCCGTGGCCCGGCGGTCCTCGTTGAGCTCCTCCAGGCGGCGTTGCAGGCTGCTGATCGTCCGGTCCCGCTCCTCGGCCGAGCGGCGCGCGCGATCGGCCGCGCGCAACTGGCGCGCCACGAAGACGATCGCAACGACAGCGACCACCCCGACGACGGCAAGGAGCTTCTCCACGCCAACCAGTATGGAGAACCGGCCGGCACCCGGCCGTTGGCTCGACCGGCGGGCCGCAGGTTTCCCCTGCCGTTCACCCCCCGTTCACCGGGGGACTACGGTCCCGACACCCCACCTCCCTAGCCTGCCGGCGGATGCCTGTTCGAAGGGGAGGTTCGATGGCGAAGCACAAGACCTGGATGGCCGTCGCCACGCTGTTGGTGCTGGCGATCGTCGGCACGGCGTGCTCGGGCGACAGCGGGAGCGACTCGGGCACGTTCGATGGGGTTCCGCTGACCGGAGCTGGGGCCACCTTCCCCGATCCCATCTACGAGCAGTGGTTCCACGACTTCCGCTCGGTTGAGCCGGGGGCCAAGATCAACTACCAAGCCATCGGGTCGGGGGGCGGGGTCGAGCAGTTCACCTCACGGACGGTGGACTTCGGGGCCTCGGACGCTCCGCTCCAGAGTGACGAGATCTCTGCGCTTCCGGACCAGGCTGTGGAGATCCCGACCGTGCTTGGCGGCGTGGTTGTCGCCTACAACGTCCCGGGCCTGAAGGCGGGCTTGAGGCTCGACGGCAAGGCGGTGGCCGACATCTTCCTGGGCTCGGTCACGAGGTGGAACGACCCCGAGATCGCTGCGCAGAACCCTGGCTTCGAACTACCGTCGATGCCCATCGCCGTCGTGCACCGCTCCGACGAGTCGGGCACGACGTTCGTGTTCACGTCGTGGCTGGCTTCGCAGAGCCCGGAGTGGGAACAGAGGGTGGGGGCGGACAAGGCCGTCCCATGGCCGGCGGGGACAGGCGGTGACGGCAATGATGGCGTCGCTGCTGGGATCTCGCAGACGAGTGGAGCGGTCGGGTACATCTCGTACGACTTCGCTGTGACCGGCAACCTGGGGATCGCGCAGATCAAACGCAACGACGATACGTACGTCGCGCCCTCGATCGAGTCCATCAGCAAGGCAGGAGAAATCTTGACGTTCCCGATCAGCCCGGACTCCAACATCCTGAACTCGGCCGCGTCGGGCGCGTATCCGATCGCCAGCACGACCTACTTGCTGGTCTACCAGGAGCAGGCGAACGCGGAGAAGGGCCAGACCATCGTCGATCTTGCCTACTGGGCACTCACGAAGGGCCAGGACATGGTCCGCCAGCTGAACTACTCGCCGCTGCCGGAGCAGATCCGGGCCCAGGCGCTCGAGCTCCTGTCGAAGGTTCAGCATCAGGGATCGACGATCCAGCCGTCCCCCGCGGTGAAGAGCTGACGCGGGTCCGTGCCGCGACCGGGACGCGACGTCGAGGCATCTGCGGCAACGCCGCCAGGCGGGCGGAGCTCCCGCCTCGGCGACCGGCTGTTCGCCGGGTGGACGGGGGCGATGGCCCTAGGCCTCGTCGCCCTGCTCGCCCTGCTGCTCGCGGAGCTCATCTTCGGCGGCTGGCGAACGTTCGACCGATTCGGCCTGGGTTTCCTCATGGGGCGGGCGTGGAACCCGGTCCGGGGCCGGGAGGCCTTCGGGGCGCTGCCGTTCATCTTCGGCACGCTGGTGACCTCCGCGGTCGCCGTGGCGTTGGCGGTCCCGGTGGCGGTGGGCCTCGCGCTCCTGCTGAACGAGGTGCGGGGATTCGTCCGCAACCCGCTGGCATCGTTCGTGGACGTGCTGGCGGCCATCCCCAGCGTCGTCTTCGGTCTGTGGGGGTTATTCGTGCTGAAGCCGTTCTTGGACCAACACATCGAGCCCGCCATGAGCTTGACGATCGGAACGGTCCCGGTCGTCGGCGCGCTGTTCCGTGGCAATCCGAACGGTCCAGACCTGTTCACGGCCGGGGTCATCCTGGCCATCATGATCCTGCCCATCATGACCGCGGTGACCCGCGAGGTCGTCGCCGTCGTCCCCCGCGAGCTCCGGGAGGGCGCGCTGGCGCTCGGAGCCACCCGATACGAGTCCATACGGATGGCGGTCCTGCCCTACGCGAGGAGCGGGGTCGTCGGCGCCACGATGCTCGGGCTGGGCCGGGCCTTGGGCGAGACCATCGCTGTGTCGATGGTCGTGGGGAACGTCCCCCGCATCGGCGCCTCGCTGTTCGAACCGGGAGCCACGATCCCGTCCTGGATCGCGAGCAGCTTCCGGGAGGCGACCAGCGTGGGGTTGCACCGCTCCGCGCTCATGGCGCTCGCGGTCGTGCTCGTGATCATGGCGTTCGTGCTCGCCGCGCTGTCGCGGCTCCTGGTCTGGCGAGCGGCCAGCCTGGTCTCCGGCGAGACTCAAGGTCCCGCGGAGACCGGATTCCCCAAGGGGACAAGTTGATCGCAACGGTCGAGATCGCGCCGATGGGTCGCGTGCGTGCGTGGCGAAGGTGGAAAGACCGGGCGTTCACGGCGTTCCTATGGGGGTGCGCGTTCCTGGCGATGGTGCCACTGGTACTGATCAGCGTCTACGTCGTCTCGCGGGGATGGCACGCGTTGTCGGTGAACTTCTTCACCAAGGAGCCGGCCGGGCCCCTCGACCCGAGTGCAGGCGGCATCGCGCAGTCGTTCGTCGGGACCGGTCTCATCGTGGGAATGTCCACCCTCTTCTCGGTTCCTCTCGGGGTCCTGACCGCCGTCTATCTCGCCGAGTACGGTCGGGGACGGTTCGCAGGCGCCGTGCGGCTGATCGCCGAGGTCCTTCTGTCGACGCCATCCATCGTGGCCGGCGTCTTCATCTGGTCGCTGGTCGTGGTGGCAATGCGGACATTCTCGGCCCTCGCCGCGGCGCTGGCGCTCACCGTGCTTATGTGGCCGGTCATCGCCCGGGCGGCCGAGGAGATCCTGCGCCTCGTCCCGCAAGAGCTGCGGGAGGGCGCGCTCGCACTCGGCCTTCCGCGATGGAAGGTCATCCTCCGCGTGGTGGTGCCTACCGCGGGAGCCGGGATCCTGACTGCGATCATGCTGGCAGTGGCCCGGGGGCTCGGCGAGACCGCCCCCATCCTCCTGACTGCTCTAGGGAACGACTTCATCAACACCAACCCCTTCCAGCCCACTGACGCCGTGCCGCTCCGGGTGTTCACCGATGCGCGGACGCCCGTGGCTGCGCTGCACGAGTTCGCGTGGGGAGGGGCCCTTATGCTGTTGGTCGCGGTGCTCGGGCTATCGATCGCGGCCCGCGTACTGTCGAGCCGACAGCAGAAGAGGATGGCGTGAGGCGGGTGGAAGTCGCCGATCTGTCCGCGTGGTACGGGCCCAAGAAGGTCCTCCACGAGGTCAACGTCGTAGCCAAGCCGCGGAAGGTCACGGCGATCATCGGCCCGTCAGGTTGCGGCAAGTCGACGCTCATCCGATGCATGAATCGGATGCACGAGGAGGTGCGCGGCGCGAGGGTCCGGGGCAAGGTGCTGTTCGACGGCATGGACATCTACGCGTCGGACATCGACCCGGTGGACGTCCGCAGGCGGATCGGCATGGTCTTCCAGCGGGCGAACCCGTTCCCGACCATGAGCGTGTTCGAGAACGCTGTCGCTGGCCTCCGACTCGGTCGGAAGGTCTCCCGGTCCGAGCTCCGGGGACGTGCCGAAGGCGCTCTGCGGGCCGCGGGCCTGTGGGAGGAAGTGAAGGACGGCCTCAACGAGCCCGGCGCGAAGCTGTCGGGCGGGCAGCAACAGCGCCTCTGCATCGCCCGGGCCCTGGCCGTCGAGCCCGAAGTGCTCCTGATGGACGAACCGGCCTCGGCGCTCGACCCGGCGTCCACTCTTCGGATCGAGGAGCTTATCGAGGAGCTCAAGCGGAGCTACACGGTCGTCATCGTGACCCACAACATGCAGCAGGCCGCCCGGGTCTCGGATTGGACCATGTTCATGCTCTACGGCGAGGTCGTGGAGTTCGGGCCGACGTCCAAGATGTTCACCAAGCCCGACGACAAGCGAACCGAGGACTACGTCACGGGGCGATTCGGATGAGCGTCACCCGGCGGCGGTTCCACGACGAGCTCGACGCCCTGGAGGTGGACATCGTCGCGATGGGACAGCTCTCCGAACAGGCGGTGGGAAGGGCCGTCGACGCACTGGTCGACCGAGACGATGCCGCGGCCACGGCCGTCATCCCGGCCGACGATGCCATCGACGAGATGTACATCTCCGTCGAACGCCGGATCCTCGAGCTCCTCGCGCTCCAGACCCCGGTCGCGACCGACCTTCGACTCATCACCTCAATGCTGCACATCAACCTGCACCTGGAACGGATCGGGGACATGTCCGTGAACATCGCCAAGATCTACCTGTCGATCCGTGACCTGCCTCCCAGCGCGATGATCGTGTCGCACATCCAGGAGATGGGCGACGTCGTGCGGCCAATGATCCGTACGGCCATGGAGGCCTTCCACCGGCGCGACCTCAACCTCTGCCTCAGACTCCCGGAGATGGATGATCCGGTCGACCGCCTGAATCTCGGGATGTACCGAGAGGTGGCCGCCCTCGCGAGCCAGCCCGACGTGCTCAACTGGGGCTTGCGGATGCTGCTGGTGGCACGCCAGCTCGAGCGGGTGGGCGACCACTCCGTCGACATCGGGGAGCAGGTGGGGTTCCTGCTCACCGGAGAGTTCCGCGAATTCACCGATGCCTCCCATACCGTCCACCTCAGTCCGGATGGACGCTGACGCCGCCCGGGTCCTCGTGGTCGAGGACGAGGTATCCCTGGCCGACACGATCAGGTACAACCTGGAGCGCGAGGGATACGCCGTCACCGTGGCATCCGACGGTCGGCAGGCGCTGGAGCTCTTCCGGACGGAGGGATCCAAACTAGTGATCCTCGACCTGATGTTGCCCGAGGTCTCGGGGCTCGACGTGTGCCGGGCCATCAGGGCCGAGTCGGACGTCCCCATCATCATGGTTACCGCGAAGGACTCCGAGGCCGACAAGGTCGCGGGGCTCGAGCTCGGGGCCGACGACTATGTGACGAAGCCGTTCTCCGTCCGAGAGCTGGTCTCCCGGGTCCGGGCGAACCTCCGACGGGCTGGGCCTCGGCCTCCTGCCACGGCCGCCCACGACGTCCTCGCGGGCGGTCCTGTGGAGGTCGACGTACCCCGCCACGAGGTCACTATTAGAGGCGAACCGGTTCCGGTGCCGCCGAAGGAGTTCGAGCTGCTCCAGGCTTTCCTCCGTCGCAAAGGCCGCCTGCTGACTCGGGACTTCCTGATCGAGGAGGTGTGGGGACCCGACTACTTCGGCGACACGAAGACGCTCGATGTCCACGTGAAACGCCTGCGGCGCAAGATCGAGGAGGATCCGCACCGCCCGGTGCATCTCCTGACGGTGCGCGGCCTCGGCTACAAGTTCGTGGACTGACCGTCGGTTGGACAAGCCCGCTCCGCGTCGTTAGCGTTCGCGCCCGGCCGACCATCGCGAGCCGGCCGGGGAGAGCGACCGTGTCGTTTCAGGCTATCCCCCGCGAGCGGGGCTTCTTCGACCTTCTGGAGCGCGCCGCCGACGGCGTCGCCATCGCGGCGCGCGAGCTCCGGACCCTGGTTGAAGACTTCGAGCGAGCCGACGAGTATCGCCGACGGATCCAGGAGCTGGAGCACCAGGGCGACGAGCTGACCCATCAAGTGATGGCCCTGCTCGATACGACGTTCGTCGTGCCGGTGGACCGACACGACATCCATCATCTCGCGACGTCCCTCGACGACGTCCTCGACGCGATCGAGGCCGTCGCCGACCTGCTCGTCCTGTACCGGATCGGGGAACCGATCCCTCAGTTCCGGCAGCAAGCCGACGTCCTCTCCGCCGCCGCGAAAGCAGTAAGCCGAGTCGTGCACGGGCTGCGGTCGATGCGGACGATGGAGCGGTCGTGGGTCGACATCGTCAGGCTGGAACGAGACGGCGACCATGTGTATCGCCGGGCCGTCGCGGCCCTCTATTCGGGGGATTACGGAGCGATGGACGTCCTGAAGTGGAAGGACATCCTGGAGAACATGGAACAGGCCATCGACCGTTGCGAGGACATCGCGAACACCGTCGAGTCCATCGCCCTCAAATACGCCTGATGAACCTCGCGCTCGTCTCGATCGTCGCCGTGGCCCTGGCGTTCGATTTCTTCAATGGGTTCCACGACGCGGCCAACTCCATCGCGACGGTCGTCTCGACTCGAGTCCTGTCGCCAAGGCTGGCCGTGGCATGGGCTGCGTTCTTCAACTTCGCCGCATTCCTGATCTTCGGAACGGCCGTGGCCAGCACGATCGCCAAAGACGTGGTCGATCAGAGCGTACTGACCAACGCGGTCATCTTCTCCGGACTGGTGGGAGCCATCGTCTGGGACGTGATCACCTGGTACCTCGGCCTTCCCACGAGCTCGTCGCACGCCCTAGTCGGGGGGATGGCCGGGGCCGCCGTGGCGAGCGCGGGGTGGCACGCCTTGATCGCCTCCGGCCTTCAGAAGATCGCGGTATTCATCGTGCTCTCGCCGATCATCGGGCTCCTGCTCGGCTTCACCGTCCTCGTCCTCGTCTATTGGGCGTTCCATCGCTACACGAAGGTCCATCGGTTGAACCGGGGGTTCCGCCGTGCGCAGTTGGTCTCGGCGGCAGCGTTCAGCCTCGGCCACGGGGCGAACGATGCGCAGAAGACGATGGGGGTGATCTTGGCCCTGCTGATCGCGAACGGCGTCGTCGCAAAGACGGGATCCGTGCCACTGTGGGTCGTGCTCTCGGCGCACACAGCCATCGGCCTGGGCACCCTGTTCGGTGGGTGGCGAATCGTCCACACCATGGGCTCCCGGATCACCAAGCTCAACCCGGTCTCCGGGATGAGCGCGGAGCTGGCCGCCGCCGTGACCCTGTTCTTCACCGCCCACGCCGGGATCCCCGTGTCGACCACCCATACCATCACCGGAGCGATCGTCGGCGTGGGAACGACCCAGCGCTTGGGGGCTGTCCGATGGGGGATCGCCGGGCGTGTGGTGTGGGCGTGGGTCCTCACGATCCCCGGTGCATTCGTCGTGGCCTGGCTGGTGTATCAGCCGGTGAGGGCGTTGTGATGGGGGCCGGCCGGCGTCCGCTGTTCTTCTTCGTCCTCGGCCTTATCTGCCTCCTGTTCGCCCCGCTCACCCCCGGCGAGTTCAGGTGGGTGAACTACTCGATGTTCGGCCTGGCGCTGTTCTGGACGATCGCGCTCGGCCTCGAGGAGCTCGGAAACCTGCGCGAGGGCGACGGACGCGACCGCCACGGCGGGTAGCGGATGGTTACGCGTGCTTGAGGACGATGGACTCGATGATATTGGCCACGTTCTCCAGGCCGTCCAGCGCTTCCTCGAGATTCTCGATGACCTCCTTCCAACGGAGGACGTCCATCGCCCGATACTCCCCTGAGAACAGCTCCGCGACCGCGTGCCGGTAGATCTGGTCCCCCTCGTTCTCCAGGGTGTTGATCTCGACCCAATAGGGCTGGAGTCGGTCGCGGTCCATCTTCGGTAGGTGCCGCATGGCCTGCTCGGTCTGTTGCGCCGCTCGGAGGAGCACATCCACTTGCTCCTTCATCTGCGGAAGCGGAGCCTCGATCCCGTGCAGGAGAAACAGGTCGGCGACCGCGTCCACCGCATCGAGCACGTCGTCCAGGGCGGTGGCCAGTTGGTAGATGTCTTCGCGATCCATCGGGGTGATGAACGATGTGTTCAGCCGGCGGATGATGGCGTGGGTCACCTCGTCGCC
>WNGB01021581.1_pt1 | contig 10635 bp, 7 predicted proteins | sample 5400681 | NCBI WGS metagenome assembly WNGB01 (sample SAMN13153367, study PRJNA577476) | soil metagenome | isolation source: 115 cm soil or saprolite under grassland replicate 2 | place: USA:California | collected 2016-06-15 | reverse complement strand
TCGCCTGTTGCGTCAACGCAACGGCGTTGCCAACCGCCCGCACGAGGATTCGTGGCCCCGAACTTGAGGAACAACCACGCAGTCGTTATTACCACGCAGCGGGCTCCACAGGAGAGATCGCCATGACGATTCGAGTGACTGGCTGCTTGGCGGCGGCGCTCGTCCTCGCCGCTCCGGCGGCGGCGCAGCGCAGGGGCACGGTCGAAGTCGGCGGGTTTGCGCGCTACGCCGATTTCGACAACAGCCTGGGCATGGGGACCACCGTCGCGGTCGGGGGGCGCGCGGCCCTATACGTGGGACCTGCCCTCGCCGTCGAGCTCGACGTGGCGCGCGGATCCGCCGGCGCGGTGACGCACACGCCCGTGCACTTTCGGCTGGTGCACAACGCCCCGGTGGGCGCGCGCATCGAGGCGCTGGTCGGCGCCGGGTACGTGCGCAACTGGTACGGCGCTCCGTATGACGCGAGCGACGGCGGTCTGTCCGTGCTCCTGGGGCTCCGGTATCACGCGACCAACCGGCTGTGGGTGCGACTCGGCGCGGACTTGGACGCCATGTTTCACACGTCGGACGACAGCCCCTTCCCGTTCTACAACGGCAACTGGGGCCTCCAGCTCGGCGCGGGCATGCGGCTCAAAGGCTGACCGCTCACCAGCTTCCCCTCTCCCCCAGCGTACGGATCACCTTGCCCAGCCGGCCGGCCGCGTTGCGCCAGTTTCGGTGGACCGCCCGCCGCGCCCCCTCGGAGCTGCCGGCCGCGATCTGCTGGATGATCCGCTCGTGCTCCACCACCGAGCGCGCGATCTCATCGACGAGCGCGCTGGTATAGAGCCGGACGTAGCGCTCCGCCTGCGGCTTGATCGCGTCGTGGAGGGCAAGCAGGCGGAGGCCCGCTCCGGCTTCCACGTAGCTGCGGTGGAAGCTCGTGTCGAGGTCGAAGATGCGCATGGGATCGGGACGCGGCCCTTCGGCTGCCTGCCTGAGCCCGGCGTTGAGCTGCCGCAGCGTGGCGACCAGCACGGCGCGGGCCGTGCGCGCCAGCCCGGCGGCCTGTTGCGCGGCCAGTCCTTCGATAGCGCCGATGATCGCGAAGAGGTCGCGGGCGTCGTCCTGAGTGAGGGGCGCGACGGTGAGGCGCGGCTCGGTGCCGCGCGCGACGCCGGTGATGTAGCCCTCCTGCTGCAGGCGGTGGAGCGCGCTGCGCACCGGCGTGCGGCTCACACCCAGCCGCTCGGCGATGTCGCTCTCGATGATGCGGGAACCGGGGGCCAGTCGCCCCGACACGATGAGCTCGCGGAGCCGCTCGTAGGCTCGCGCGATGCGGTCCCCTCGCGCGGCGCGCGGCGCCGCGGCGGACGGTCTCGCGTGCGGCCTCGCTTTCGCCAGCTTGGGGTTCCTCATTGGGCGAATCGGAAGTCAAGCCGCTGCCAAGATACCCGGAGGCTTCGCGCCCGCGCTAGCGCCCGGAGCCCCGGTAGCCGGGGCCGCGCACGACCCGCCCGGGCTTGGCCCCCGTGTGCCCGCCGTCCCGCACCACCTCCACCCCGTTCACGAACAGCTCGCGCACCCCTACCGACAGCTGGTTCGGCTGCTCGTACGTCGCGCGGTCGATGATCGTCGCGGGGTCGAACACCACCACGTCGGCGTACATTCCTTCCTGCAGCATCCCGCGGTCCCGGATCGAGAGCCGCCGGGCCACCGCCCACGTCATCTTGCGGATCGCGTCCTCGAGCGTGAGCACCTGCTGCTCGCGCACGTAGCGGCCGAGGATGCGGGGATAGTTCCCATAGGCGCGCGGGTGGGTCATCCGCCCCTGCATGCTGTCGGGATCGAGGCCCGCCGCGTCGGTGCCGAATTTCATCCATGGTTGCCGGATCTGCAGCGCCACGTTCGAGTCGGAGGCGATGAACAAGAGCTGGCCCAGCCGGTCCCGTTCGGCGAGCGTGAGGTCGATGATGGCGTCGGGCCAGGTCTTCCCCATCGTCTGCGCGATCTGGCTCAAGCGTTGACCTTCGTACCGCTTGAGTGAGTCGACCCTGAACCCCACTACCTCCACGCCCTCGGGGGTAGCGCTCAGGCAGAGGTTCTCCCACGCGGGATCGGGCCGCACCATCTCGGCCGTGATCGCGGCGCGCGTGGGCGCGTCGCCGAGCCGCTCGAGCAGCTTGCCGTCGGCGTGCGCCGCGGGCGCGATGCAGGACGAGAGGCCGTTCGCCCCCGCCGTGTACGCATACTGGTCGGCCGCCACGTCCTGCCCCGCCGCGCGCGCCGAATCGATCTTGGCCACCACCAGCCGCGCCTTGGGCCAGTTCTGCACCCCGGCCGCCTTGAGATGGTAGATCTCGACCGGCACGCCGCCCTCGCGCCCGATGGCGAGCGCCTCATCCACCGCCTCGAGCAGCCGATCGCCCTCCGAGCGCATGTGGGTGATGTAGACGCCGCCGTACGGCGCCATCGCCTTCGCTTCCTCCACGAGCTCTGCCGTCGAGGCGTAGCTCCCGGGAGNNNTAAATGAGCGCGCTCGCTACGCCGAACGCGCCGTCCTCGATCGCCCGGCGCACCACCGCGCGCATGGTGTCGAGCTCCGCCGGCGTCGCCGGCCCTTCGGCCTGGCCCTTGGCGTATGCGCGCACGGTGGCCGCGCCCAGGAACGAGCCGAAGTTGACCGACGCTCCGTGCCGCGCCATCGCCTCGAGCCAGTTCGCGAACCCGCGCGCGCCCGCGAACGAGCGGAACCGCCGCGCCTCGGCGCTGTCCGTCACGCGGTACATCGCCATCACCTGGGCGTTCGCCGGAGCAGGCGTCGCGCCCTCGCCGAGAATCATCGTCGTCACGCCCTGCGTCACCATGCTGACGACACGGCTGTCCCCCCGCACCAGCGCCGACCCCGACTGTGCCTGGATATCGATGAACCCCGGCGCCACCACCAGGCCGCGCGCGTCGATCCGGCGCTTGGCGCTGGCGCGGGCGAGCCACCCCGCCGGTGTGATGCGCGCGATCCGGTCGCCCGTGATGGCGACATCCCCGTAGAACCAGGGATTGCCCGTGCCATCCACCCATGGGCCCTCGCGCCTCCTTCGTTACCGGGCTGCCTGGCGGCCGGCCGGCGGCACCGACCGCTGGAACTCGCCCAGATCCCGGACCTCGAGCGAGCCCACCTTGCCCGCGGCATCGATGTTGAACGTGACGTACGTGGTACCGAGCCCCCGGTCGCGCCAGGTCACCTTGAACGTGTCGAAGTGCCAGTGCGTCAGGTCGCCGGCGAATGCGGGCCCCTTCCGGGCCACGAGCCGGCCGCCCTGCTCCGCGATCTCGACCTGGCCGTACAGGCTGTCCCGGTAGGTGCCCGCATACTTGTCGAGCGGCAACGAGGGATGTGTGTCCGCCACCCGCGCCGCCTCGAAGGCCTTGCGGACGCTGTCGTCCTTGGCTTCGGCCTTGCGCGCCACGGCGAGCAGCACGGCGCTCCAGTCGCGTGGCGGCGCCCCCAGGTACGCGTCGAGCACGCGGTACAGGATGGCGACCGGAAAGCTGGTGCCGTCCAGGTTCGAGAGCACCACGACGCCCAGGCGGGCCTCGGGGACGAGCCCGATCTCGGCCCGCATGCCGTCGATCGCGCCGCCGTGACCGACGAACTTCTTGCCGTGATAGTCGCGCAGCGACCAGCCGAGCCCGTACGCCAGGAAGTGCGTATCGGGGAAGGTCTCCCGCGCCTCCTTGCTCATGCGGACCACCATCTGCGGCGTGTGCATCTCCTCGACCACGGAGTCGCTCAACAGCCGCCGGCCGCGAAAGCTGCCGCCGCCGAGCTGCAGCCTCACCCACTGGGCCAGGTCCGACACGTTCGAATTGATGGAGCCCGCGGGACCGACGTTGTCGATGTTGCGCCACGCGATCGCGCGCACCGTGTCGTCGATCTTGTCGTGCGGCGCGGCCACGTCGCCGTCGCCCAACGCCGTGACGCTCGTGTTGGTGGCGGTCATGCCGAGCGGCGTGAAGATGCGGGCCTGCAGGAAGTCGGCCCACGGGAGCCCGCTCGCCGCGGCGACGACCTCGCCCGCCGTGGTGAACATGATGTTCTGATAGCCGTAGGTCGACCGGAAGCTCCAGCGCGGCTTCAAGTAGCGCACGCGGTGCAGCACCTCGGAACGATCGAGCCCGGAGCCGTACCACAGCAGATCGCCACGGGGCAGGCCGCTCCGATGCGTCAGGAGATCGCGCACCGTCAGCTCCCGCGTGACGTACGGATCGGCGAGCGCGAACCAGGGGAGGTGCTTGGTGACGGGATCGTCCCAGGAGACCTTCCCGGAATCGACCAGCATCGCGAGCGCGGCCGCGGTGAACGCCTTCGTCGTCGAGCCAATGGCGAAGAGGGTGCGCGCATCCACGCGGGCGGGCTTCCCGAGCTCCCGGACCCCGTAGCCCTTGATGAACACGACCGAGTCGTTCCGCACGACGGCGACCGCCGCGCCCGGGACCCGCCAGTCGTGGAGCGCCTGGTCGACGTACGCGTCGAACCCGCGGAGCGGGGCGTCTTGCGCCAACGCGGTGGGGGTGGGGGCGATCACGCTGACGATCCCCAACACCGGGATCACTCGGCCGGCCGACCGGCTCAGCTGCAGGAGACTCATCACGGAGATGCACTCGCGTTCGGGTTGTTGAACCGCTCGATGTCGGGGAGCGGCAGGCAGGTGGTATTGCCGTACGAACCGCCCTTGGGAAAGTCGATCCCGGGAGCGGGGACGAGGGGCAGGTTGAACCGCTGAATGTCGTAGTTCCGGAAGCCCTCTACGAAGAGCGCCCGCCGCCGCTCGTCGGCGATCAGACGGGTGATCGAAGCGGCATCGGTCGGCCCGGTGTAGTGCGGCAGGCTGTACGCGTCGCGGAGCGCGTTGATAATCGTGACGGCGCTGGTGCCTCCCTGCGCTTCGGCGAGGATGAGCTGCGCCTCTTCGTACCGCGCGACGGGCAGCGGGGTGTCGTCCGCGGTGTACTTGGTCGGCGCCCAGATGGCCTGCGTCGGATCCGCGGCACGGGTAGTCATGAGCGCCGCCCTGGCGCGGGGGTCCGGCACCGCCCCACTGGTGTCGAGGCCCGGCCCCGTCCGGAGGTTCCGGGACGCCGTGTCGACCGTGTACAGGCCGAACTGCGTCGTGGCGGCGAACACCCGGTTGTAGCGACGGTTGACGTCCGAGCCGGTGCTCGCGTTCAAGACGAAGCCCGCCGGCACGAGCTGGGCGTCGGCCGCGGCGCCCAGGAGGTTGCCCTGAAACAGCCGGACGCGCGCACGACCGACGAGCGCGGCGTTGACGACTTCGTCCAACCCTCCCACCGCCGTCCCCTCGGTGATCGCGGTCGTGAACCGGTCTTCAGCCTGCGCGAACATCGCGGGCTGGTCGATCGGCGCCTGGACGTCGAACGCCGCCTCGCACATCGCCATGCCCATCAGGTTGTAGCTGAACCCCGCGTACAGGGCCGCCTTGGCCATCAGCGCCCCACGGTTCGGCACCTGCTGGTCGGTCCACCCCTGCAGCTTCACCAGCGCGTTGTCGGCCGTCCAGCGGGCGGTCGAGAGCGGCGTGTAGACACCGGGGTTCTGGTTCGAGTCGCAGGGGTTGGTGCCGTAAATGCCCCCCGGTTGAATGTTGGCGTCGCGCCGGTCGTACGGCCACCCCGCGGCGCCGAGCTGCGCGTCGGAGAACTCATCCGAGATGATTGCCTCGACCAGAATGTGGGAGCCGAGGGCGCACTCGAAGTCGCCGATAGTGCTGTTCACCATCAGGCCGGCATTCGCCGGGTTATCCAGTGTCTCGGCCGGAACGCGATCCGTAGTCTTCACATCCAGGAACTGGTTGCACGCCACGAGCGCCGCGGCCGTGACCGCGATGGCGAGCCAGCTCAGGGGATTCCGTGTCATCGTCTGGTCTCCTCAGAAGCTGACGTTGGTCGTGAAGACGAAGGACGCGAGCTGTGGTAGATTGGCCTGCTCCAGGAAGACGGGCGTGCCCGAGAGAAACATGTCCTCCGGATCGGCCCCGGTGTAACCGGTCCAGGTGTGCAGGTTGCGCGCCGCCACGCTGAATGACATGCTGCGCGCACCGATCCGGCTGGCGTAGCTCGCGGGCGCGTCGTAGCTGAGAGAGATCTCGCGCAGCTTGGCGAACTTCGCGTCGTTGATGACGAAGTCCACGAGCGTGCCGGGGCTCTGCATCTGGGCGATCAGACTCGGGTCGTACTTCTCCGGATTCATGTTCTCGAGACACGTACGGAACACCTGGCAGCGGGCGCGCAGGTTGTTGTCCCACTTCTTGTAGCCGCTCTTGAAGTCGATCATCGTGGTGAGGCGGAAGCGGTCGAGGAAGCGCACCGTGGACGAGAACGAGCCCTCCAGCGCCGGCACCGCGCGGCCCAGGTAGACGCGCGGGGCGATGACCTTGCGGTTCGCGTCGAAGCACGGCGTCGGTCCTCCCCTGCCGTCGTCGCACATCACGTTGATCGCCTTGCCGGTCGCCGGATCGAAGTCCGCGCTCACGACCCGCTCGCGGAACCACGACCAGGGCGCGTAGCCGACGCGCTGCTGGATGCTCCCGACCACGATCGTGCTGTCCGTGCCGCTGAGCTTCACCACCTTACCCGAGTTGTGGGACAGGTTGAGCCTGACGTCCCACCCGTAGCGCGGGCCACTGGCGATCTGCGCCCTGATGAGCGCCTCGATCCCCCGGTTCCGGATCTCGCCGGCGTTCACGTACTGGCCGGTGCCGCCGAAACCCGAGGAGGGCGCGACGCCGCGCAGCAGAATCGCGTCCTTGGTGCGCGTGTCGTAGAGCGTGAGCTCGAGACCGGCGCGGTCGTTCCAGACGCCGGCATCGAACCCCAGCTCGGTCTCTTTCCCACGCTCCGGGCCGAGGTTGGGGTTGCCGATGAGGCCCGGCGTGAGCGCGGGCGTGCCGTTCGGGCCGGGCACGGGGTTGAACGTGCGCAAGGCCGTTCCGAAGTTGGGCTGTACGCCCGACTCTCCGTAGGCCGCGCGCAGCTTCAACGTGCTGATCAACGCGGGTAGGTGCTGCTGGAAGAACGGCTCCTCATTCAGCACCCACGAGAGGCTCGCCTTCGGGTAGGTGACCCATTTGATATCCTTCCCGAACGAGCTGTTGTTGTCCACGCGGAGCGCCGCTATGAGAAACAGGCGATTCTGCCACCCGACCTGCTGCTGCGCGTAGAAGCCGAGCGTGTTATTGTCGAGATTGCTGTCGGACGTCACCGGCTTCAGCGCGGTCGCCGAGATCGTTTCGAGCCCGGGCGCCGGGAAGAAGTCACCCTCCGCCTTGATCCACGAGAAATACTTCGTGTAGTACTGCACCCCGAGCGACGTCGCCGAGTTGACCTTGGGCGACACGTCGAACCTCACCGTGCCGAGGTAGTCGTAGGTGTTGTAGACGATGTCGCGGCGGCTCTGGTACTTCCAGCCGTCGGCGAACTGGCCCCAGAAGAAGCGCAGTGTGTCGTTCGTGAGGAACGGCAGCAGCTCCTCGTTCTTCTCCTGCGTGAAGTCTGTGCCCACCACGAAGCGGTGCGTCATCCACGGCAGCGGATGGTAGTTCAGCGTGACGCTCCCGGTGACGCGGTTGACGTCCTGCCAATCCTGCATCGAGCGATCGGCCTCCGGAGGCGAGCTCTGGAAGCCGCGTGCCCACCCGCACGTGGAGTCGGCGTCCGAGGGACAGTTGCGGGCAAGGTTCCTCGGGGTCGAGAACCAGGAACCCCACGTGGCGCCGCCGCATCCCGCTTCGCAGGAGAGGGTCGTGTGGCTCACGACGTAGCCCACGCTGGTCTGGAGATCCACCTTGGGACTGGGCGTCACCTGCAGATTGGTGCGGGCGCTCACCTGGCGCCGGGCGTTGTTCGGCTCCGCTCCCTGGTCGCGGCTCCACCCGCCCGATGCGAAGTAACGCAGGATCCCCGCGCCGCCGCTCATGCTTCCCGAGTAGTCGTTCAGCTGGCCGGTGCGGAACACCGGCGTGCCGCGGGCGTCTTCGGTCTGAATGACGTTCACTGACTGGATCGCGCCCGTTGTGTCGCGCCAGTAGTTGGTAGGGACCCGGTGCTCCGGGTCCATGAACCAGTTGGCCCCCTGCCTGATGGTGAACGTGTAGCGCGTCCCGCTCGTCGCACCCCTCTTCGTAATGATGTTGATCACGCCCCGCGCTGCCTCGGTCCCGTACAGGGTCGCGGCCGCCGGCCCCTTCAAGATCTCGACGCTCTCGATCTCTTCGGGGTCGAAGTCGTTCAAGCGGGACACCACGCCGGAGCCGAAAGCTTGCACGGCCATCCCGGTGCCGGCCTCGTTGTTCACCCGGACGCCGTCCACGTAGAGCAGCGGGTCGGCCGTGAGGGAAAAGGTAGACATGCCGCGGACGCGGATCTTGGCGCCGCTCCCCACCATCCCCGTCCCGGGCATCACAACCACGCCCGGGGCCCGGCCGTTGATGAGATCCTGCACCGTGGGCACGGAGGCCGTGGCCACAACATCCGGAGCATTGATCTTGGCGATCGCGTTGCCGAGGGTGCGCTGCTGCTGCGCGCCAGCGGTGCCCGTGACGACCACCTGATCGAGCTCGACGGGGCGATCGGCCAGCGCGAATCTGACGCCCGTGGCGCCGACCCGTACGGTCTGGCTCGCCGTACGGTAGCCGATCATGCGAGCGGACAGCGTCACCTCGGTGCCGGTCAGCCCGGTGATCCGGAAGTGGCCGGACACGTCGCTCGTCGCGACTTTGCCCGGCTGGTCCGCGACCGTGACCTGTACGTCGGCGAGGGGACTCTGGGACCCCTGGGCCACGACGGTTCCCGCGATCTCGCCTTGCTCTTGCTGCGCGGGTGCGGGCACCGCGGCGAGCGCGAGCAGCGCGAGTGCGACGGCGAGGGCGCGCGGCGCGTCGGGGCTACACAGGGGTCGGAACGGAATGGACGGAATGTGCGGCACGGCCTACCTCCCTCCGGATTGACGGTCCTGTACATCACCTCGAACCCCGGTACTGCTGGGCGATACTCGGAGACGTGCCCGGCGCTCACGGGGGCGCGTCGTAGGCCGCCGCCGCGATCTCACCGACGGCCTGCGCGATCGTCCGCTCGATGGAGCCGGGGCCGGCCGGGACCGGCACGTTGTTGGCGTAGATGGCGAACGCGAGCCGCCGGCCGCCGGTCGTCGTCACGTAGCCCGCGAGACCTTTCCCGTTCACCATCAGCCCGCGGTTCAGGTGGTCCATCTCGACGTACGTGCCCGTCTTGGCGCGCACGTGGCCGGCGGCGGGCGAATTCGGCTGCACCTTCCAGAGGGTGCCGTCGCGGCCGAGCACCGGGAGCGCGGCGAGGTAGTCCGGGAAGTGTGGCCGGCCGGCCATGTACGCGAGGAAGCGCACCATGAAGTCGGGCGTGAAGTGCGCCGCGCCGCCGGCTCCGTCGCCCTGCGACGCGCCGCTCAAGTCGAGCCCGGCCCGCTCGAGGAAGTCGTGCTCGAGCCCGAACCCCGCCCGCGCCGTCCCGTCGTGCGCGAGCACCGCGCCGAGGATGAACGGCGTCATGCTGGCGTGCAGGTTCTGGCTCACCTTGAGCGTGACCTTTACTTCCTCCGCGAGCGGCGGCGACACGTGCTCGGCCACAACGTTGTCGGGGGTGTAGGCGGCCGATAGCGCCTTGAAGTCGTGCGCTCCTCCGGCGGGACTTACGGCGACGCGGACGCCCCGCTCCCGCAGCGCCTCCACCAACACGACCTCGGCGAAGCGGCTGGGTTGCGGCACCGCGTAGCTGAAGAGCCACGCCGGTTTGCCGGCGGGCATCCGTCCGGTCACGGTGACCGTGTGCGCGCCGTCGGGGCCGGCACTGTCCGAGGCCCAGCGGATCTCGGGCTGCGAGTCGGGCGCGGCGGTGGTCGCCTGGTTGACGAAGCGCACGTACCCGGTGACCGGGGACGGCGTCACCACCACCGCATCGCCCGGAGCGGCGCCGGGAGCGACGGTCACGTCCACCAGGTTGTCGTTGACGGCGACGGGCGAGATCACGACGCTGGTGCCGAGCTCGCGCTCGCCCTCGGCAAAGAGCCTGATGTCGATCAGCACGTGCCCCTTCACCCGCGTGATGCGCCGCGCCGCCACCTGAGCGGCCAGCTCGTGGATCACGAGGAGCGGATCGCCCGGCACCGCCCGCGTATCTGGGCTGCCGTCGTAGGCATGGTCCTGGTTCTCGAACGCGAGCGTGCCGTCGGGGCGGATGCGACCGGAGAGGTTTGGGTCGCCGCTCGCCACGAGCACCAGGTCGCCGTCCACGGTCCCGTCCTTCCGGATCGGGCCGGTGCGGTAGATCCGGGTGTGGAAGCGGTAGTCCGGGCCCAACAGCTCGAACGCGGTGCCTTCGGTCACGAGCTTGGTAGTCGACCCGGGGACGAACAGCTTGTCGGCGTTGAGCGTGAACACCGGCGCGTTGCTGTCGAGATCGTAGAACGCGACGCCGAAGGTCGAGCGGCGGTACTCGGGCCGACTGATGATCTGCTGGATACGCTCGGCGAGCGTGCCGGCCGGGGATGGCGCGGGGGCGCGCGTGGGGGCGGCTTGAGCGGAGATGGTGCTCGAACAGAGGGCAAGC
>WNGB01014261.1_pt1 | contig 10635 bp, 9 predicted proteins | sample 5400681 | NCBI WGS metagenome assembly WNGB01 (sample SAMN13153367, study PRJNA577476) | soil metagenome | isolation source: 115 cm soil or saprolite under grassland replicate 2 | place: USA:California | collected 2016-06-15 | reverse complement strand
CGGTGGCAAGCTCGGGATGGGGAAAGTGGATTTCGTCGGCCTCGCGCAGGGCCGCGCGCAGGTCGCCGGCGGTGTCGAGCGCGGGTGGCGCATCGGCTGTGCGCACCGCGACCGCGGTCGGCACCGCACCGATATCCCTGACCGACGGTGCGGCGACGTGGCCGACAAGGGCGAGCTCGTCGATCAGCGCGCGACTCAGCACCAGAAGATCGGCCGGCTCGCCCGACAGCAGGCGGGCCTTCATGGCGCCGACGGCGCCGAATACGCCGTCGATGATGCAGCCGGTCTTTGCTTCGAAGGCCGGCCGCACCTGCTCGACCAGGCCGTGCGCGGCGCCGCCGCTCAGGAGGCGTACCGTCTTCACGGCGCCTTGATGCCGGCCTGCTGGATGACCTTGGCCCACTTCTCGATGTCGCCCGTGAGGTAGGTATCGAACTGGGCGGACGTCATGGTCATGGGCACGGCGCCCTGCTTGGCCCAGGCCTCGCGAATGGCGGGCTTGGCGATGGTCTTGCTGATCTCGCTGTTCAGCCGCTCGACGACGTCCTTCGGCGTGCCCGTGGGCGCCATGATGCCGAGCCACAGCGTCGCCTCGTAGCCCGGCACACCTGCCTCGCTCACCGTCGGCACGTCGGGCAGCACGGCCGAGCGCTTATCGCCCGTGGTCGCGAGCGCGCGCACCTGGCCCGAGTCGATGATGGGCTTCATGGCCGTGACTGCATCCAGCATGATCTGCACGTGACCGCCGACCACGGCGTTGCGTGCATCGCCGCTGTTCTTGAAGGGCACGTGCAGGAGATCGGTGCCGGTCATGGTCTTGAAGAGCTCGACGGAGAGATGATAGGGCGTGCCCGGACCAGCCGAGGCGTAGGCGAGCTTGCCGGGCTCGGCCTTGGCGAGCGCGATCAGCTCCTGCAGCGTCTTGGCCTTCACCGACGGCGAGATCACCATCACCAGGTCCGACGAGTTGACCGGCGCCACCGCGGTGAGGTCGCGCATCAGCGCGTAGGGCTTGTTGGCGAGCAGCGTCTCGTTGGTGGTGAGCGTGTTCGACATCATCAGCAGCGTGTAGCCGTCGGGTGCCGCCTTGGCGACGATGTCGGCGCCGATCGTGCCGCCCGCCCCCGTCTTGTTCTCGATCACGAACTGCTGCTTCAGCGTCTCGCCGAGATCCTGTCCGAGGATGCGCGCATAGATATCGGCCGGCCCGCCCGGTCCGAACGGCACCACGATCTTCACCGGCCTGCTGGGCCAGGCCTGGCCCAGCGCCGGCGTGGCCGCGACGGCAAGCGATCCGATCAACAGACTGCGTCGTGCAATGCCAAGCATGATGATCCTCCCTGGACGCCACGTCGTTGTCTGCGTGGCTATGCGCTCGTCATGCCACGGTAGCTGCCTTCGCGCCACCGCCTCGGGACTATGCGACCTCTTCCAATTCAAAGCGAACGCGCTTGCCAACGGCATGTGCGGTCCTCACCAGGCTGGCCAGCGATACTTGATCATTGGCTGGGTCGAGGATCCGATCGAGCTGCGAGCGGCTCGTCTTCAGCCGCTTGGCAAGCGTAGCCTTCGAAATCTTGCGCTCTTTCATGGCCGGTTGAAGTTGCCAAGCCATGACTCGCTTGATCGCCTTCGCGGTCGCCTGTTTGATTAATTTTTCGGATAGAGCCACGGCGTCGCCGCGCGCGCCGTGGCCTGGTGGGCGGCGATCTCGTTCTCGCGCGTCAGGGTCAGCTCGACCTCGTTCAGGCCCTTGAGCAGGGCGTCGCGGCGGATGCCGTCGACCTTGAACGCGATCTTGCGGCCCGACGGCGTCGTCACGGTGCGGTCGTGCAGGTTGATGGCGAGCCGGGGCTCGCTGTTGGCGCCGGGCCGCGTCGCGCCTTCCAGCTCGGCCGCGATGGCCAGCACGTCCGCGCGGTCGAGCTGGATCGGCAGCACGCCGTTCTGGAAGCAGTTGTTATGGAAGATCGGCCCGAACGACGGGGCGATGACGGCGCGGATGCCCATGCCCATCAGCGCCCACACCGCGCCCTCACGGCTGGAGCCGCAGGCGAAGTTGTTGTCGGCGACCAGGATCTGCGCGCCTTTGTAGGCGGGCTTGTTGAGCGGAAACTCCGGATTGTCGCTGCCGTCGGGCAGGTAGCGCAATGGCTCGAAGGCGTAGGGCCCGAGCTCGGCTTGCGCTACGTCGCGCAGGCGATGGATCGGGATCACGATGTCGGTGTCGATGTTCTGGCGCATCACGGGTGAAGCGATGGCATCGAGTTCGGTGAAGGCATCCATGGTCTCAGGGCCCCTAGATCGAACGGACGTCGGCGATGTGGCCGGCGATGGCGGCGGCCGCGGCCATCGCCGGGCTGGCGAGATGGGTGCGCCCACCCGGACCCTGGCGGCCGACGAAGTTGCGGTTGGAGGTCGATACGCTCCTCTGCCCTGGCGCGATGGTGTCGCCGTTGACCGCGAGGCACATCGAGCAGCCGGGCTCGCGCCATTCGAAGCCCGCCTCCTTGAAGACGCGGTCGATGCCCTCGGCCTCGGCCTGGCGCTTGATGTTCTCCGAGCCCGGCACGACCCAGGCGCGGACATGGCCCGCCACCTTGCGGCCCTTGGCAACCTCGGCCGCGGCGCGCAGGTCGGAGATCCGGCTGTTGGTGCAGGAGCCGATGAACACCCAGTCGATCCTCGCCTCCTGGATCGGCATGCCCGCCGTCAGGCCCATGTAGTCGAGCGCCATCTGCATGGCTTTCCTCTTGTCGGGGTCGCTGGCCGTCGCCGGATCGGGCACGGTCGCGGTGACGGGGATCACCTGCTCGGGGCTAGTGCCCCAGGTGATCTGCGGGGCGATCTTGCCGACATCGACGGTGACCTCGCGGTCGAACACCGCGTCGGGATCGCTCGCGAGCGCGTGCCAGTCGGCCACGGCCCGCTCCCACAGCGCGCCGGTCGGCGCGAACGGCCGGCCTTCCAGGTAGGCGAAGGTCTTCTCGTCGGGCGCGATCATGCCGATCTTGGCGCCGAGCTCGATCGAGAGATTGCAGATGGTGAGCCGGCCCTCGACCTCGAGCGCGCGGATGGCGCTGCCGGCATATTCCACGGCATAGCCCGTGCCGCCGGCAGTTCCGATCTGGCCGATCAGGTGCAGGATCATGTCCTTGGGCGTCACGTCCGCATGACGCGTGCCCTCGAAGGTGACGCGCATGCGCCTGGGCTTGCGCTGCACCAGCGATTGCGTGGCCAGCACATGGATCACCTCGGTGGCGCCGATGCCGAAGGCGATGGCGCCCATGCCGCCGTGCGTGCAGGTGTGGCTGTCGCCGCACACCAGCAGAGTGCCGGGCAGCGTGATGCCCTGCTCGGGCCCGACGACATGGATGATGCCCTGGCCGGGCTGGCCCAGGTCGAACAGCTTGATGCCCCAGCGCTTGGCCTCGGCGCGCATGTCGTACAGGCGCTGGGCGTAGGGCTTCAGCGTGTCGTGGGTGCGGCCGGGTTCGGTCGAGATGACGTGATCGAAGGTGGCGAAGGTGAGATCGGGATTGCGCACCGTCTGGCCGGCGCTCTTGATCATGGCGAGGCCGCGGCCGCCGCCGTCGTGCATCAGATGGCGGCTGATGTGCAGAAGCGCGTAGTCGTCGCCGAGATCGGCGATGACATGGCGATCCCAGATCTTGTCGAACAGGGTCTGTCCCGGCATGGCATTTCCTTCCGCCGCGGTCGTTGCCGCGCGGCTGCGCACCCCACCACACTTTGGGGGCCGGCGACAACGAGGCTTCGGCGGAAAGAAAGACCGCAGCGCGGGATTCTGTCATCCTGAGCGCAGCGAAGGATCTCATGCCGGTTGCAAGCGGCGATGAGGTCCTTCGCTGCGCTCAGGACGACAAATTTACTGTTGCTGCTGTTGCTGATCGACCTGGCCGCTCCAGCCCTTCTTCTCGGCCTCGAAGAACGAGGCGAAGACCTTGCGGATGGTGCTCTCGGCGATGTCGCGGGTGATGAACACCACGCGGCTCTTGCGATCGTCGCCTTCGGGCCAGGCGTCGAGCGTGGCCGGCGGATGGAAGACATGCTGCACGCCGTGGATCACGACGGGCTTGTCGGTGTCCTTGACGTTCAGGATGCCCTTCATGCGCAGCAGGTCGGGCCCGCGATAGGTCACCAGCGCATCGAACGCCGCCGCCACCGTCGACCAGCTCATCGGCTCGTCGAAGGTCAAGCAGAAGGCTTTGATGCGATCGTCATGGCGGTTGACGTTGTGCGGGTCCTGCTCGCCGTGGCCGTGCTCATGCCCGTGATCGTGGCCATGATCGTCGTGGCCATGACCATGATGATGGTGCCCGTGGCCGCCGCCATGCCCGTGGTCGTAGGCCTCTTCGTGCAGCCAGCGCTTGACGTCGGCGCTCTTGGTGTCGGGATTGTACAGGCCGGCATTGAGGATCTCGTTGGGATCGATCTCGCCGCTTGAGATCGAGTAGAACGGCGCGCCGGGATTGAGCTGGTGCAGCCGGCTCTTGAGCTCGGAGAGCGGGGCTGCCTCGGCGATGTCGCTCTTGGTCAGCAGCAGGCGATCGGCGACGGCGGCCTGCTTCACCGCCTCCTCGTGGTTGTCGAGCGTGCTCGAGCCGTTGACGCCGTCGACCGTGGTCACCACGCCGTCGAGGCGATAGCGCGAGGCGAGCAGGGGATCGGTCATCAGCGTGTGCAGGATGGGCGCGGGATCGGCGAGCCCCGTGGTCTCGACCACCATGCGCTTGAACGGCGTCACCTCGCCCTTGGAGCGCTTGAGGAACAGCTCGCTCATGGTGCGCACCAGGTCGCCGCGCACCGTGCAGCACAGGCAGCCCGAGTTGAGCGTCACCATGCCCTCGTCGTCGGACTTCTCGACCAGCAGATGATCGAGTCCGATCTCGCCGAACTCGTTGATGATCACCGCGGTGTCGGCGAGCTCCGGCCGGCGCAACAGCTTGTTCAGCAGCGTGGTCTTGCCGCTGCCCAGAAAGCCCGTCAGCACCGTGACGGGAATGCGCTGTTCGGCGGCGGCCTGCGTGTCGCTCATGACTTCCAATCCTCATCCGTCAGGTGACGGATGGCCGTCACCAGAATTTGTCCGCCTTCCTGAACGTCTTCCACGCCCGCTCGAGCCTGCGGCGGCGACGCTTGTCGCCGGCATCCGCCTGCTGGGCGAGGCGCTTCAGCGGCTTCTTCACGTCCTCGGTGGGACGCGCCGCCGTGGCGAGGTCGGCCAGCACGTGGCGGGCGACCGCGCGGTCGTTCATGGCGCCGAGCGCGCCCTGCAGGCGCACCGTCGCCTCGATATAGGGCGTTGCCGCCTTCGAGGCAAAGGCCGGGCGCAGGAAGTCCGCGGCATAGCGCAGCTTCTTGACGGCGATGCGCAGCCGGTGAAGGCGGTGGGGATCGAGCGATTCGAACTTGCGGCCGCGCTTCATGACCTTGTCGTGGTGGGCATCGAGCTCGCTCTTGGCGAACGCGTCGAGCCGCTCGGTCGGATGGACGGGCGACAGGTCGAGGAAGGTGTGGAGCTGGCGGTCGAACGCCTCGAACCGCGCACCGGAAAGGGCCGAGCGGGCGCGCTGCAGATGGGTGTCGGCGAGCCGCCGGGCGATCCTGGTTACCACCGGCGGCACGTCCTCGACCGTCTCGGTCAGGAAGACATGCAGGTCGCGCGAGGGCGCGCATTCGCCGGCCAGCCACTTGGCCTCGGCCGAGAGCGCCCGCACCACCGGCCCGTCGACGGCATGGCGGAACAGGCCGAAGGCCGCGCGCAGGCGGCGCAGCGCGACCCGCGTCTGATGGATGCCGATCGGCCGGCGACTTTCCAGGACGATGGCGCGATACTTGCGGAGGTCGGCGTGGCAGTCGCCCACGATGTGGCGCAACGCGACATCAGGCGCGGTCGTGGGGGCGAGGCCGGTATCGAAGGGCGCCATGCAGGGCCGACCGTAGCGGGCGGAAAGGGCCGGGCAACCGCAAAGAACGACAGTCTGATGAAGGTTTTATGACGTGTTCCAAGCAGCACTTTGCCTGCACTTTTCGCCGATTTCGCTGGCCGGCCCGATGGTTAGCCGACGAAGTTTCATAGCCGTTTCCGGTAGCCGCGGCCGCCCGGCCTGCCCTAGAGTCGGCCCATGAGCGTCGATGCGACTGCCTTCAAGAAGGGCATGCGCCACCTCGCGGCGAGCGTCACCCTGATCACCACCCGCCACCGCGACCTGCGCGGCGGGCTGACGGCGACGGCCGTCTGCTCGGTCTCGGCCGAGCCGCCGCAGATCCTGGTGTGCGTCAACAAGACGGCGAGCGCCCACGACCCGATCGGCGAGGCGGGCTTCTTCTGCGTCAACATCCTGGCGCCCGACCATCGCAAGATCGCCGAGCGCTTCGCCGGCATGGACGGCGTGGAGGGCGACGAGCGCTTCGTCGACATGGGCGAATGGTCGACGCTGACGACCGGCGCGCCGGTGCTGAAGGGCTGCCCGGTGTCGTTCGACTGCAAGCTGGTGACCGAGGTCGAAGCCGGCACCCACACCATCTATATCGGCGAGATCGTCGATATCACGCTCGATCCCAAGGCCCACGCGCTGCTCTACTGCGACGGCGCCTTCGTGCACGGCGAGCTTCTGAAGAAGGCGCTGCAGGCGGCCTGATTGTCCCGTCGTCCCGACCGAGCGAAGCGAGTGGAGGGACCTTTTCTCCTCGATTTGCCGCAAATCGTTGAAAGAAGGCCCCTCGGCTACGCTCGGGGCGACGGAGAAACGCCTTTGACTACATTCTCCGAGCCCTTATGTTCCGGCGCCGATTGGGGCGTAGCCAAGCGGTAAGGCAGAGGATTTTGATTCCTCCATTCCCAGGTTCGAATCCTGGCGCCCCAGCCACGCGCGCCGCGCTGTTTGCCTCAGCTCACCGTGACCGGGGTCAGATCCTGGAACCAGCTCTGGGCCTGCACGAATCCTTGCACATTGGGTCCGAGCGCGCGCGGATTGAGGTCATGGACGGCCCAAACCCACGCGGCATCGTCCACGATGACCTCATGAAGCCGCGCCAGGAGCTTGTCCTGCTCCTGGGGGTCGAATGCCTCTTTCGCCGCCTTGGCGAGCTCTTCGGCCTTGGGATTGGCGTAGTTGCCCCAGTTGAACCCGCTCGCCTTCATGAAGGTCGAGCCCGGCCCGATCAGGCCGATGTCCGGGTCCCAGAAAGCCCAGGAGTTGTTTATGCCGTGCCTGTCGCGATTTTCCGGCGCCGCAGCGCCCAGGCGCCGCCGGTTGCGTAGCGCCTCCCAGTCGAGGACATCGAATTCGACGGCGATGCCGACATCGCGCATGTTCTCCTTGATGAACTCGTTCATCGGCAGCGGCTGCATCTGGCCCGAGCCCGACGGCGAAATGATGAACTTCACCTTGACCGGGTTCTTGTCGCCATAGCCCGCTTCCGCGAGCAACTTCTTGGCGGCATCGGGATTGTAGCCGAGGTCCGTCTTGGGGGTACCGAACCAGGGATGGCCGGGGTTGACCATGCCGATAGCGGGCGCCGCCAGCCCGCCCAGGAGCGTCACGAGCCCCTGGCGGTCGATCGCCATATTCGCGGCCTTGCGCACCCGGATGTCGCGGAAGGGCGATCCCTCCTCGAAGCTCAGCATGTACGGCCAGACGTGCGGATAGAGGTTCGTGACGATCTGCATTTTCTGCTGTTTCAGGCGCGAGATCGCGTCGGGCGGCGGCGCCTCGACCCAGTCGACGCGACCGGACAGCAAGGCGGCGACGCGGGTGTTCGCATCGGGGATCGGAAAGAGGATGAGGCGCTCGCACTTGGGAACGCGCTTCTTGTCCCAATAGTCGGGATTGCGCACGAGATCGGCGCGCTCGCGCGGCTTGAACGATTCGAGCTTCCACGGCCCCGTGCCCGATGGATGCTCGGCGAACTTGTTCCAGTCGCGCCCCACCTTCTCGTACTGGGCGGGACTCGACATGAAGACGCTCGCGAGCGAGTAGGGCAGGACGGCGTCGACGACCTTTGTGGTGATTTCGATTGTGCTGTCGTCGATCTTGCGCCAGGACGCGATCCCCCCGGTGTACAGGCCGCCCTGAGCCGCTTGCGCCGCATCGAACTGCGGCGCGTTGCGGTGCAGAAGCTTGTCGAGGTTCCAGACGACGGCATCGGCATTGAACGCCGAATCGTCGTGAAAGCGAACGCCCTGCCGAAGCTTGAAGGTCCATACCCGCTTGTCGGTCTCCGAAACCGACCAGCTTTCGGCCAGGTCGGGGACGATCTTGGCGGCAACGTCGCTCTTCGACAGGTCCCAGCGCGTCAGTCCGTCGTAGACGGTGATGCCCATGAAGCGGACACCTTCGGCGCCCTGGTTGGGCTGGCCCGTCGTGAGCGGAATGTCCGCGGCGGTCATCGCCACGCGAAGCGTTCCGGCCGTCGACTGTGCGTAAGCCCACGGCGGCGCGGCGGCGCCGAACGCCAGGCCTGCAGTCGCTGCGGACGACAACTTGAGGAAGTCACGCTTTCTCATGGAACGGTCCCGCTGGTTCGAATGCACGTCGTCTACGCAATACGTATGCCGGACAGGAAAAGGGTCATGGCATGCTCCTTGCTGCCATTGGCGTCGACGCCAATTGCTGCCGGATCTCGCCTCATGCTCAACCTGTCGTGTTTTCTCTCGCGGTCGTGCGCGACAGCGCTCGCCCTTGCGGTCGCTCTCGGCGGCCAGTCTGCACTCGCCCAAGGCACCTTGCGCATCGGCATGACCGCGGCCGACGTGCCGCTGACGACCGGCCAGACCGACCAGGGCGGCGAAGGCATGCGCTTCATGGGCTATACGGTCTATGACGGGCTGATCAATTGGGACCTGTCGTCGGCCGACAAGCCGTCGGTGCTCGTGCCTGGCCTCGCCACGAGCTGGAAGGTCGACGAGGGCGACACCACGCGCTGGATCGTCACGCTGCGCCGCGACGTGAAGTTCCACGACGGCAGCGACTTCAAGGCCGACGCCGTCGTCTGGAACTTCGACAAGATCCTGAACGACAAGTCGCCGCAGTTCGATTCCAAGCAGGCGGCGCAAGGCCGCTCGCGCATTCCTGCGGTGAAGTCCTACAAGGCGCTCGACGACTACACCGTCGAGTTCATCACCAAGACCCCCGACGCCTTCCTGCCCTATCAGATCGGCTGGATCATGATGTCGAGCCCCGCGCAGTGGGAGAAGGTCGGCCGCGACTGGAATAAGTTCGCCTTCACCCCGTCGGGCACCGGGCCGTGGAAGCTCACTGCCTTCGTGCCGCAGACCCGCGCCGAGCTCGTGCCCAACAAGGACTACTGGGACAAGGCGCGCGTGCCCAAGCTTGACAAGCTGGTCCTGCTGCCGATCCCCGAGGCGTCGGCCCGCACCGCGGCGCTGCGTTCGGGCCAAGTCGACTGGATCGAGGCGCCGTCGCCCGATGCCGTGCCCAGTCTCGAGAAGGCCGGCCTCAAGATCGTGACCAACGCCTATCCTCACAACTGGACCTGGCACCTCAGCATGGTCGACGGCTCACCGTGGAAGGACGTGCGCGTGCGCCAGGCCGCCAACCTCGCGATCGACCGCGCCGGGCTGAAGGTGCTGCTGAACGGGCTGATGATCCCGGCCAAGGGCTTCGTCGTGCCAGGCAGCCAGTGGTTCGGCGAGCCCAAGTTCGAGGTGAAGTACGATCCCGCGGCGGCGAAGAAGCTGCTGGCCGAGGCGGGCTACGGCCCGTCCAACCCGGTCAAGGTCAGGATCCTGATCTCGGCGTCGGGTTCGGGCCAGATGCAGCCGCTGCCGATGAACGAGTACATCCAGCAGAACCTCGCCGAGGTCGGCATCAAGGTCGATTTCGACGTCGTCGAGTGGAACGCCATGATCAATATGTGGCGCGCTGGCGCCAAGTCCGACCTGGTCAAGGGCGCCAACGGCATCAACTTCACCTACTTCATCCAGGACCCGTTCACCGCCTTCATCCGCCATCTCGATTCCAAGCTGGTGGCACCCGGCGGCACCAACTGGGGCTACTACGCCGATCCGGCGATGGATGCGCTGTTCGACAAGGCGCGCACGACGTTTGACGCCAAGGCGCAGGATGACGTGCTGCGCCAGATCCACCAGAAGATCGTCGACGAGGCCCTGTTCCTGTTCGTCACCCACGACGTCAACCCGCGCGCCATGTCGGCCAAGGTCACGGGTTTCGTGCAGGCGCAGAACTGGTTCCAGGACTTCTCACCGATCACCATGAAATAGGCCGACCGGCAGGTCGCAAAGGCGCGACCTGCCCGTCTCCGTCCTCAGGCCATTTCCAGCACCCGCCGGCGGCGCCCGGCCGCCCGTGCCGGCAGCAGCTCGGCGATCTGCACCGCATTGAGCGCCGCACCCTTGCGCAGATTGTCGCCCGAGACGAACAGCGCGAGCCCGTGCCGGACCGTGGGATCAGGCCGCACGCGGCCGACAAAGACCGCGTCGCGGCCGGTCGCCTCCAGCGGATTGGGCACGTCGGAGAGCTCGACACCCGGCGCCGCGCGCAGAAGGTCCAGCGCCCTGGCGACCGGCAGGGGCCGGTCGAACTCGACGTTCATCGACAGCGAATGGCCCGTCCACACCGGCACGCGCAC
>WNGB01019532.1_pt1 | contig 10637 bp, 11 predicted proteins | sample 5400681 | NCBI WGS metagenome assembly WNGB01 (sample SAMN13153367, study PRJNA577476) | soil metagenome | isolation source: 115 cm soil or saprolite under grassland replicate 2 | place: USA:California | collected 2016-06-15 | reverse complement strand
ACGGTCGGTATGGATGGCGTGTCCCTCGTCGGTGAGCGGCACGAAGGTGGCATCGTATTCCATGCGCGTGCGGTGCCGCTCAATGGCCGCAATCGGGATCCGCGTGTCGAGCACGCCGTGCGCGATGAAGTAACGCTTGCGGAGACGATCGGGCTCGAAAGGCTGACGATCCCGGAACGCGAAGTCGGCGAACTGGCGCACCCCCGGGTGCGCCGTCCCGGAGAGATCGTCGTGATGGAGGAAGCCATCCAGGACAGCCACACCGATGCAGCGGTCGCTGAGCTCACCACCGAGCGCGGCAACATAGCCTCCGTAGCTCATCCCGATCGTGACCACCGGACCATCGGCCAGCGCGTCGATCACGGCTCCCAGGTCGGCCACGTCGTCGATGCCGTACCGTACCGGCCCTTCCGGCCGGTACGCGGCCTGCCGCAGGCCGCTGGAGCGCACGTTGACGCGCACCACCCGCCAGCCCAGCTCGTTCAGCGCCCTGGCCAGCGGTGCGTACTCGCCCCAGATCGGCTCGTGCGGGCCGCCCGGGATGTAGAACGACGTTCCACGACAGGGGACGAGCGGTTCGTGGACCATGCACGGCAGAAGCTGGGCGCCACGCTGGACGATCACGCTGCGGACCTCGGGGGCGGTCGCCGCGTCGTCGAGCGCCCACGCCCTGTCCAGGGTCCCGCGCGCCCAGTCCCAGACGGCCGGGACGAGGCAGGGCCAGTCCTCGACGATGACGACGACGCGCGTCTCGTCGAGCCATGCCGATGTCGGCAGCACAGCGTGCCGCAGGGACTCGCGGCTCAGGCTGCGGCCGGTCTGCAACGAGAAGACGTGGCCGTGGTAGCTGCCGCCCTTGCGAACGACGACCAGCGCTGCGCTGCGATCCGGCGCCGGCGACAGGTGCGTCAGCGTGGCCCCGGGTGGGACCGGGATCTCCCATCCCGGTCCGGCGATCACGTGAGCCCGATCCTGCCGGGGAACGATCCGGATGGCTCCACCGGCTGCGTCCCAGGCCGTCGCGTTGCCACCGGCGTCGCGGCCGGTGACCTGGCGACCGTTCCAGTCGGTCACCGACAGCTCCTCGATGCCGTCGGCGAGCACCTGCCAGCGTCCGTCGCGAAGGGCGAGCTGCTGCCCGTGGTCGGCGTGCCGCTCGTGCAGCATGACGCACAGGTGGGCGCCCTGGATCGCCATGGGCCGGCGCACCCAGCCGCTCGGGGCAGGAAACGCGGTCCACGCCCGCTGGCTCGCATCGTACTGGGCCAGTCGGCGGTCTCCCCAGATGTCGGTCGAGATCAGCCACCTGTCGTCGTACCAGCAGATCGAGCTCGGAAGATAGTCGACCTGGGACGGACGGAACGCCTCGTGCAGCTCGCCGACGACGTCGTCGGCGCGGTCCGGCAGGCGCCCGATCAGGGGCAAGGTCGTCTCCGTCATCTGATTAGCCGACGACAGCGCCTGCCGCGGGGTCCAGCTCGGCCGCGCGGGCGAACCAGGAATCCGCCTCCTCCTGGCGGCCGAGCGAGCGCAGCACGACGCCCGCTCGGTGGGCGCCGAGCGCGCCCGCGAACGTGCCCAGCGATCCCGCGATCTGGAACCGCTCGGCGGCGCGCTCGGCCTGACCGAGCAGCCACAGCGCGTCACCGGTGTAGAGCTGCGTGTACGGATCCCATGGATCGAGCGCGAGGAGTCGATCGACCGCCGCCTGCGGCTCGAGGTCGATGACCATGGCCCTGCCCTTCGAGCTGATGAAGGCCTTCAGGCTCGCCTCCATGTCCAGGCGCTCGTCCTGGGCGGCGGCCACGTATTCCGCCCGGGTGCGTGCGCCGGCGACGAGCTCCCTCGCGATGCGCACGGTTGCGCCCATCATCTCGGTGATCTGCGCGATGTCCCGGCGGCGGGTGGCGTACAGCGCCAGCGCGCGATAGATCCGGCTGACCCCCATTCGGATCTCGAACCGACCCCGATAAGGCCATCCGGCAGCGGAAACTCCGTGCCCCTGGCGAGAACCTGGAATGGCCGGATGGCCTTATCGGGGTCGGGCTCCAGCCAGTAGGCCGAGCGCGACAGCTCGTAGATGAGCCTGGGGTGGCCGAGCGCGAAGGCCCGGCGTCCCAACGACCTGGCCGCGACCCCGTACAGCGACAGGACGTTGAGCAGCTGGGCCAGGGCCAGCAGCGTCGCCGGGGCGATGGCGGAGTCCGGCTCGAGCATGTCACGCAGCCGCGCCAGGAAGGGCAGCCCGCTCTCGTCCTCGGCGCTCAGCCCGATCCCGATGGCGTCGGCGGGAAACGCCGTGTGGCCCAGGACGTGGCGCCGGAAGCCGGCCGGGTAATGCGAGCCTGGGACGACCGGGAGCCCCTCGTCAGAGCCCGTCAGGACCAGGTCGAGCAGCACGGGAACGTACTGGATCGACAGCGGCGCTTCGGGCTGAGCCTTGCATCGCAGGTACGTCGACCACAGATGTCGTCGCCGCTCGACGTCGTCGCGATTGGCTTCGGAGACCTCGATCGTGCCAAGCGCCGCATCCGGGGACCGCGGGTAGTCGATCAGGGGTTCACGGTTCTCGACGATGGCAGACATCGATGCGCAGCCTCCTACTCCAGGTAGCCCGGCGCGAGGACGTAGTCGCCGGCGGATCGCGGGATCAGGAAGTCCGCTGAGGGGATGACGGCCTTGACGACCGTGTGGGCGTCCACGGAGGGGACGTCGACCAGCAGCGGGGCGACACCGAAGCGTTCTTCGACGAACGCCGGCAGGTCCGAAGGGGTGATCGACCCGTTGTCGTTCGTCGTGTGCCCTTGCAGATCCCCCAGGTACGACAGGAACGCCTCCTGGTGCCGAGCCGAGCGCACGCCGCGCTGGAACTCTCTGTCGGTTTGGTTCGCGCGGTTGGCCAGGGCCGCCCGGACCATGATGGCTTCGTGCAGCGCATGCACGAGAACGGCCTTGGAGTCGAACCCCGCGCCGGCCCCGAAGGTCGCCTGCGCGCGATCCTTCCGTCCCACCAGCACCAGCGACACGCAGACGGGAGAGAGATCGATCACGTGCCAGGCGTGGGCGGCGAGCTGCTGGGCCTCGAACACCGCGACCAGTCCGGGCGGCATCAGGCCGCGCAGCTGCTCGGTCGCCGGCGCCAGCCCGGCGGTGCCGGCCCACACCTGTCGGATGGCATAGCGTTCGAGGCACTCGAGCATCCCGCTGACGGCGGCGGCGTCACGGTCCGGATGCGCAGCGGTCCCCACGGAGCTCTGCTTCCACGGCAACAGCCGCAGCCGCGCGCTCACGCGACCAAGCAGCGCGACGTCCGCCGGCACCGCCACGCCATCGGCCCCCGTCGCAGGTCGTGCTGGGATCCAGTCGGTGGCGTCGTGGAGGATGTCGTGAGGCACGACCAGACGGAGGCCTCGCCGCAACGCCTCCTCCCTCGTGACTACCATTCGCGGACCGTTGTCAATCAGGCTGGCACGTTCGACCGCCTCGCTGTGCGCGCGTGCAGAGGCGCGCTCCGGCGAATCGTCGCACGCGCCCCCGGCTATGCGGCCCGAAGTGCCTTCAACGTACGCGGTGGCAAGAAACAGCTGCCCGTTCAGAATCGGCCAAGACGTCACCCTCTCCGCACCGGCTGCTCCATCGAAACGCGGTGGATCCTCGGCCGAGGATCCACCCCCTCTGCTCTGCCTAGTCTCTACGCGTAGCCGGTGCAGAGAAGAACCGGGAAGTCGCGCTCGTCGGTGCTGTCGTCCAGATCCCACTCGAACATTGCAAACCTCCAAATTCGGGCCCTCCGGGACCCCAGAATGGACTTGCACAGTACCGTACCGCCCGATGGTCGGCATGTGCGCGAGCGTCATCCAGACTATGACGACGGTGCACCTCCGTCAATTGGCTAATTCTGCTCAAGCACCGGCCTCGCAGATCGCACGTGCTGTCAAAGTTCAGCGTCTGATTGGTGGGTGCGGCCGGCGGGAATCGAGACGAGTTCGTGCGAACTCTGGTGAACGATTCGTGGCTCTTCGCTGTTTCGTGCATGGATGTAAACAGAACTTGCACTCGAGGAGGTTCGGGTGGCGTCCGCAGCCGTTGAATACGCATCGGCCCATCCGGCGGCTCCCCGAGCTCGGCCCGCCGTATCGTCCGTTTTTTGTCCGCCACCAGGCCCCAGAATCACGGCATGCGCCAGCCGATACACGCTCAGACACCAAGCGCACATGAGGAGGTAGAAGGTGTAGGGTATGTCCGTGGGGCGTACGAACATCGACATCGACGATCGCCTGATCGCGACCGCGATGCATCGCTACAGCCTCCGGACGAAGCGGGAGGCGGTGGACCTGGCGCTCCGGCGCCTGGTCGGCGAGCCGCCGGCGACCGTCGAGATCCTGCGGCTCGAAGGCTCCGGCTGGCAGGCCGACCTCGACGAGATCCGCTCGTCACGAGTCGCGGACGACGGTTGACCCTGGTCGACACGTCGGCATGGGTGGAGTTCCTGCGGGCGACGGGCAGCTCTGCCCACCTGCGCCTGCGCGAGCTGCTGCGGGGCGACGACCCGCTGGCGACGACCGAGGTGGTCGTGATGGAGGTCCTCGCCGGCGCACGGGACCCTGCGCACCTGGACCGGCTGCGACGGGTCGTCCTGGGCCGGTGTCAGCTGCTGGCCGGCCACGGTCTGGCCGACTACGAGGAGGCCGCGGTGCTCTACCGGCACTGCCGGGGCCAGGGCGCGACCGTCAGCCGGCTCAACGACTGCCTGATCGCCGCGGTGGCGATCAGGGCGGGCGTGCCGCTGCTCCACGCCGATGAGCACTTCGACCGGATCGCCCGGCACTGCCGCCTGCAGATGGCGTGAGAATCATGAGCGCACACATGAGCGCACAGAGGAAGGGGGTTGCTCGATTGGACCGCATGACACCGCTTTCGGCCGGGCCGCCAGACTCCTGGTTGGCTGACCGGTGAACCTCGGCCGGGTCGGCGTCTGGAGCTGGCACCTCCGCGAGGACCGCGAGGGCGTGCCGGAGGCCGCCGCCGAGCTGGAGCAGCTCGGCTACCGAACGCTCTGGTATCCCAACAGCCCCGACGCGTTCGAGCGTGCGCGCAGTCTGCTGGAGGCGACCAGCGCCATCGTGGTGGCGACCGGCATCGTCAGCATCTGGACGCATCCGCCGGACGGCGCGGCGGCCGCGCACCACGAGCTGGCCGGCGCCCACCCCGGGCGGTTCCTGCTCGGGCTGGGCGTCAGCCACGCGTTCCTGGTCGACCAGGACCATCCCGGCAGGTACCGCCGGCCCCTGACCAGGATGCGGGAGTACCTCGACGCGCTCGACGTCGCCGAGCGCCCCGTCCCCGCCGGCGACCGCGTGCTCGCCGCGCTCGGGCCTCGGATGCTCGAGCTGTCGCGCGACCGCACCCGTGGCGCCCACCCCTACCTGGTCACGGTGGAGCACACCCGGCGTGCCCGTGAGCTGCTCGGTCCCGACCGCCTCCTCGCCCCCGAGCAGGCCGTCGTGCTGGAGACCGACCCGGCCCGGGCCCGCGCCATCGCCAGGCAGCACCTGGCCGTGTACCTCCGGGCTCCCAACTACACCAATAGCTGGCTGCGCCTCGGCTTCACGCCCGACGACCTTGCCGACGGCGGCAGCGACCGGCTGGTGGATGGCCTGGTGGCGTGGGGCGACGCGGGCGCGATCCGCGACCGCGTCGACCAGCACCACGAGGCCGGCGCCGACCACGTGTGCATCCAGGTCGTCACCGCCGACCCGGCGACCCTCCCGCGCGCCGAGTGGCGCGCCCTGGCGGGGGCGCTCATCCGGTAGGCCTGCCCGGTCGGCGGCGGGCCGGTGCTATGCTGCCTCTCAATTCCGCTATGCGGAACTCCAGCTCCCTGACGTCCGTCGGCCACGCCATCCGAATCCTCCTGATGCTGCGTGACCGGCAGGCGGTGCGGGTGTCCGAGGTCGCGGAGTCGCTCGGCGTGGCCCGCTCCACGGCCCACCGCCTGCTGGCCACGCTGGGCGCGTGGGGATTCGTGGTCCAGACCCGGCGCCGCGGGACGTACCGGCCGGGCCCTCAGCTCGTCGAGGTGGGCCTGGCGGCGTTGCGCGGGGTCGACGTGCGGCGCGTCGCTCATCCGCACCTCGAGGCGCTGAGCGCGGAGCTGCGCGAGACCGTCAGCCTGATCGTGGTCCAGGGCGACCGAAGCTGGTTCCTGGACTCGGTGGAGAGCATGGAACCGCTGCGCGTCACGTCGCGGACCGGACGCTCGCTGCCGGCGCACTGCACCTCGGGCGGCAAGGTGCTGCTCGCCGAGCTGAGCCCGGAGTCCCTGCGCCGCATCTACCCGGACGAGCGGCTGCCGACGGTCACCGCGCACTCGGTCGGGTGCCGCTCCGAGCTGGAGGCAGAGCTGGAGACGGTGCGCCGGCAGGGCTACGCGACCAACTTCGAGGGCGGCGAGATCGGGCTGTCCGGCGTCGGCGTCCTGATCCGGGACCCGGAGGGCCGGCCGCTGGCGGCGGTGGCGGTGTCGGCGCCCAGCTCCCGGCTGACCGACGCCCACGCCGGCCGGTTCGCCAGGGCCGCCAGGGAGACGGCCGGGCGGATCGAGCGGGAGCTGCGGCTGGAGGCGCTCACGCCCGAGGGGTGAGCGCCTCCTCCCGCTCGGCCGCCCTGCCGGCCTCTCTCAGGCCGGGGCCACCGTCGTCGGCCGCCGTCCCAGCACCCGCGGCGCGGTCTCCGGGATCGCCAGGACCAGCAGGCCGGCGATGCCGATGCACGCCACCGCGATCAGGAAGGCGGTGCTGAGGCCGAAGCGGTCCGCGACCAGGCCGGCGGCGAACGGCAGCACGAACGTGCCGACGATCACACCCACGAAGTTGACCGAGCCCATCGCCGTCGCACGGCTCTCCTCGCCGCACAGCTCGGCCACGCACGTCGCGCTGCCCAGCGGGATGATGACGCCCTGGAAGAACGCGTTCGCGACCAGGAGCGCCACCGAGACGCCCAGCGGGAAGTGACCCAGGATGTACAGGCCGAGCGTCAGCGCGCTCAGCAGGCCGCCGAGCAGGATCGCCGGCTTGCGGCCGATGTAGTCGGACAGCGCCGGCAGGAGCAGGGTGCCCATGATGCCGCCGACGCCCGCGGCGGCGACGATCTGACCGGCGGTGACGACGCTGGTGTGGAGCACGAGCGTGAGGAAGAGCACGTTCAGGACCACACCGATCTGCAGCCAGCCCAGGGCGCCGCTCTGGATCAGCATGAGCACCAGCACGTTGCGGTTGCGGACCGCGCCGAACAGGTTCCGCCAGTCGAGCCGCCCGGGCCGCACGGTCCGCTTCGGCTCCCGCATGACGATCCACAGCCCGATCACGACGAACAGGAAGACGCCGCCCAGGATGGGGAAGACCCACCGCCACCCGAGCGCAAGGGCCATCGGCGCCATGATGAGACCGCCGATCACGGCGCCGAAGAAGGGGTAGCCGGCCGTGAAGGCGCCGGCGGCCGCCGCCCGGCGCTCGGCGGGCACCTCCTCGGCCAGCGTGGACTGCCCGTTGGGCCAGCCGACGCCGTCGCCGATGCCAATCAGGTCGCGGATCACGAACAGCGACAGGAAGTTCCAGGCGACCCCCTGGGCCATGGTGGTCACGCAGGCGAACAGCGCGCCCGGCACCAGCACGCGCTTGCGTCCGTAGCGGTCGGAGAGCCAGCCGGACGCCCAGCTCGAGAAGGCCCAGGTCAGCGAGGTCCCCACGACCAGGAGCGAGATCTGGGCGACGGTGAGGTGGAACTCGGACCGGATGAACGGGAACAGGAACTGGATGCCGAGGCGGTTGATGCCGACCAGACCCCAGAATCCGACCAGGAGGGCCAGCAGGGCCCACCGATACCCAGTCATCTCCTCTCCTCCCCTGTTGTGCGCCCGTCCGGCGGCAGCGCAGGTAGGCGTTCGACGGATCGGGCCCGCGGGGCTAGCGTAGCATCCAATTCCGTCGATCGCGATGGCTTTCAAAGCGAGTTCCTGCATGCGGAACGCGAGGAGGCCCAGGTGACGCCGTTGATCACGACGTTGGTGGGCAGCTACCCGCAGCCGGAGTGGCTGGTCGACCACCGGCTGCTCGGCTCGCGGCTGCCCGCGCGTGTGCGCGCCCGAGACCTCTGGCGCATCCCCGACGACGCGCTCGAGCAGGCGCAGGACGACGCCACGGTCCTGGCCATGCGCGACATGGAGCGGGCCGGGATCGACGTGGTGACCGACGGCGAGATCCGCCGAGAGAGCTACTCCAACCGGTTCGCCAACGCGCTGGAGGGCATGGACGTCGACAACCCCGGCGTCGTCCCCGGCCGCACCGGCCGGCCGACCCAGGTGCCCAGGGTGACGGCGCCCATCCGCCGCCGGGAGCCGGTGCTGGTCGCCGACGTCCGGTTCGCCAGGGCCAACACCGACCGGCTGCTGCGGTTCACCGTGCCCGGACCGTTCACCATGACGCAGCAGTGCCAGGACGACTGCTACGGCGACGAGAAGGCACTGGCAATGGACCTCGCGGCGGCCGTGAACGCCGAGCTGAAGGACCTCAAGGCGGCCGGCGCCGACATCCTCCAGATCGACGAGCCGTACCTGCAGGCCCGGCCGGAGCGGGCGCGCGTGTACGCGCTGGAGGCCATCGAGCGGGCGCTGGACGGGGTGCCCGGACCGACCGCGCTGCACACCTGCTTCGGCTACGCGCACGTGGTCAAGGACCGGCCGCGCGGCTACCCCTTCCTGGACGAGCTGGCCGACTGCGCGGCCGACCAGGTCTCGATCGAGTCGGCGCAGCAGCGCCTGGACCCGGCGATCGTCGCGCGCCTCGGCCGCAAGACCGTGATCCTGGGCGTGCTGGCCCTGGCCGACGAGAGCCCGGTCGAGTCCGCCGAGGAGATCGCCGAGCGCATCCGGGCGGCGCTGGCGCACATCGAGCCCGAGCGCCTGGTCCTGGCCCCCGACTGCGGGATGAAGTACCTGACCCGGCGGGTCGCCCTGGCAAAGCTGCGGGCCATGGCCGCCGGCCGCGACATCGTCCGCCGCGAGCTCGGGGCATGAGCGTTCGCCCGCCGCTCGGCGGCTTCCCGCAGCCGGTCCCCTGACGGCGGATCGGCGGCCGGCCACGACCGCTCGGTCGGCGGGCGAACGTGCCCATCCGTGCCCGTGACAGGATGCCCATCGGCCTGGGAGCCGGGAGCGGCCCAGAATGACTGTGCGGCCCCTGGCGAATCTCATGCCCGGATAGCGGTCGCAACCCCGAGCAAGGAGAACGAGATGACCCGCGTACAGCAGCAGCCCGTCGCATCCACCGCAGTGAGCAGGAGGCTGCGGTTGGGATGGGCGCCGGACCTCAAGGACCACCGTGACCGCCACTATCCGACCCACCGGGCGGTCAAGACGCCGGCGAGCGTCGACCTGCGCGACCAGCTACCCGAGTGCTACGACCAGGGTGACCTCGGCAGCTGCACCGCCAACGCCATCGGTGGCGCGCTCCAGTTCGTGCAGCGGAGGCAGGCCCTCGACCTGGTGATGCCCTCGCGCCTGTTCATCTACTACAACGAGCGCGAGATGGAGGGCTCGGTCGATTCGGACGCCGGCGCCCGGATCCGGGACGGGATCAAGTCGGTCGTGAACCAGGGCTACTGCCCCGAGTCGGACTGGCCGTACGACGTCACCAAGTTCGCGGTGAGGCCGTCGCAGCGGTGCTACGAGGAGGCGCTGCTGGACCAGGTCACCGTCTACTACCGGGTCAGTGTCCGCCTGAGCTCGATGCTGCACTGCCTCGCCAGCGGCTTCCCGTTCATCTTCGGGATCGCGGTCTACGAGAGCTTCTTCGAAGCGTCCAGTGGAGACGTCCCGATGCCGGAAGCCGGCGAGCGGGCCGAGGGCGGCCACGCGATGCTGTGCGTCGGCTACGATCAGGCCAGGAGGCGGTTCCTCTTCAGAAACAGCTGGGGGAACGGCTGGGGTGATGGCACCGGCCACGGCACCATCCCGTTCGAGTACCTGGACAGCACCGACTACGGAGGCGATTACTGGACCATCCGCCAGCAGGAGATCCCGTAGCGAGGACGATCGCGGTCGGCGCGACCTTCGACGTCGAGCTGGAGGGCGTGCCGACCGCAGGCTTTCGGTGGACGTTCACCGGCGCGGACACCGGGACGAGCGTGGTGGAGCAGGTCGCCGACGCTCACCTTGCCGCAGCCGCCGTCGGCGGTCGGGCCTGGCAGCGCTTCAAGTTTCGCGCTGTGGGGCCCGGGACCGCCAGGCTGCTGTTCGCGTACGGACGGAGCTGGGAGCCCGAGCCGCGGCGGACGGAGCAGGTGCAGGTTCAGGTCGAGTGACTGCGGCCGCCGGCCGCAGATGCAGCTTCCAGACCGGGTCCTCGGGTGAGCAGCAGTTCCAGCGCCAGCGGCGGGAGTAGTCGGTGATCGCGAAGCCGTCCACGACCGGGCGGCCGGTGGGGGCCCCGTACGCCCCCAGGTCGCGCCGGTCGGAGAGCGGGCGCAGCGCGACCGAGAACGGGTAGGTCCCCGACAGCACGTACGTCCGTGGGACGCCGTCCCCGCCAGCCTGCTCGTGTCGCACGCGGAGCGCGAACATGCCGTCGACCGCGAACAGC
>WNGB01014257.1_pt1 | contig 10638 bp, 9 predicted proteins | sample 5400681 | NCBI WGS metagenome assembly WNGB01 (sample SAMN13153367, study PRJNA577476) | soil metagenome | isolation source: 115 cm soil or saprolite under grassland replicate 2 | place: USA:California | collected 2016-06-15 | reverse complement strand
GCTGGTGCACGTGCCGCTCATCGTGCGCGCGCCGGGCCTCCTCCCCAAGGGTCACGTCGTCCACGCCGACGTCGAAGCGATGGACGTGTTCGCGACGCTGCTCGACCTCGCTGGCGTGGACCCCGGCCCCGGCGTCCAGGGCACGACCCTCGTGCCGCTCGCGTTCGACGAGACCCCCGCCCGCCCACGCGCCGCGCTCACCGTCGACGGTCAGGTCGCGCGCGGCCTCAAAGTCGAGCGCTACCGCCTGGTCCACCGCGGCCCCGGGCGCATGGAGCTCTACGACGAGCTCGCCGACCCGCGCGAGCAGAAGGACGTCGCCGCCGACCGCCCGATCGCGCTGCGCTCGATGCGCGGCGTGCTCGGCCTGCTCTACGCCTACGAGAGCAGCTGGTCCAAGTCCCGCTGGGGCACCGCCGCCAACGTCGCCGAAGCCTTCTACGCCGCCGCCGGCGCCCCCGGCCGCCGCGGGTCCGAGCCCAAGTCCGGCGGGCCGAAGTAAGCGCTCTCCGGCTACCCCGACAATCCCGCCGCCAACATCACCTCGGCGAACGAGGGGATACCGCCCACGCCGCCCAAATGGCGGCAGTTGAGCGCGGCGGCGGCGTTGGCGAACGGGAGGCACTTATCGAGCGGCCAGGCCTGCAGCTGGCCGAAGATGAACGCGCCGCGGAACACCTCGCTCGCGCCGGTCGTGTCGTAGACCTCGATCGGCAGCGCGGGCTGGCGCACCAGCGTCTCGCCTTCGAGCGCGATCGCGCCCTCCTCGCCCAGCGTGATGACTGCGATGCGCGGCCCCATCTTGGTCAGCTCGACCAGGCTGCGCTTCATGTCCGAGGTGTGCGAGAACTCGGCCGCGAAGCGCTCGTTGCCGATCACGATGTCGGCCAGGTCGATGAGCTCCCCCATCCCGGTCCCGAGCCGGCGCGCGTCCAGCAGCACGCTGATTCCGAGCGCCTTGGCGCGCTCGGCGGCCGCGATGTGAACTGGCGGGTTGCGACCGTCCACCAGCAGAAGACGCGTGTCGTCGAGCAGGTTGCGCGGCAGCTCCCCCGGCTCGAGCGGGGTCACGCTGCCGCGGGTGAAACGCACCAGGCGGCGGCCGGTGCGCTCGTCGACCAGGATGAACGAGGTCGGGGAGACCCGGCCCGGCTCGATCAGCACCGGCGTCACGTCGACCCCGAACGCCTTCAAGCCCCGCAGGATGATCGACCCGAACTCGTCGTCCGAAACCCGACCGAAATAGCGAGCTTGTCCGCCCAGGGCGGCCACCGTCGCCAGCGCGGTCCCGACCGCCCCGCCGCTCTGGATGCTGAACGTGGGTAGCTCGACGATGGCCTCGGACGACCGCGGGCCGACGCCAAGCTGCTCCACGGTCGATTGACCGAGCCCTACGACGCGATCTGCGGCGCTGCTCACCAGCCGGGAAAATATCACACTCGGTTTCCCTGCGGCGCCGGCCGTTGGCCGCGACGCCAGACGATCTCGGCGACGTACCCCTCAGCGAGAAAACACCCACTCCCCTGGCGCAGCCGATCGATGAACAGCAGGGCCTTGCTGTACGTGATCGCCCGCTTGATTCGGAGCGAGGGGTAGGCGCCGCCGAACGTCAGCGGTACGTCGAAGCCCGCCTCGACGGCGGCCTGGTGGCGCTTGTGGACCGCGCGCGCCGCCGCAAGCGAGCCTTCGCCGGGACTCGCTGCAATCGTCGAAATTGTACGGCGGTTTCATGTTTACGAACCAATGGAATTGGCGCTTTGCGCCCATTTGGGGGGTCGACCGACCCGCCCTGGCCCGTCCGCGCATGGCGAATTCCCGGACAAACAGGAGACTCCCATGCTCGACCGCACAGTTTGGAAAGCTGGCCTTCACACGGTTCTTGCGCTCGGCCTGATGAGCTGCAGCAGCGGCGGCGCGAACGACAACACTGGCGCCGCGGGAACGACCGGCGCCGCGGGAACGACCGGCGCCGCGGGAACGACTGGCGCCGCGGGAACGACTGGCGCCGCGGGAACGACTGGCGCCGCGGGAACGACCGGCGCCGCGGGAACGACCGGCGCTGGTGGGGACAGCGCGGGGACGACCGGCGCCGGCGGGGAGGGCGGGAGCTCGACGGCGGCTTGGGCGATCACATCGCCCGCGTTCGCGAACGGCGCCGCGATACCCGCGGAGTACACCTGCGACGGCAACGCGTTCGCGTCGGGCAACAACCCGGAGCTCAGCTGGACCGACGGTCCGGCCGCGGCCAAGAGCTACGCGATCGTCCTCGAGGACACGGCCATCATCGCCAAGAACGATCCCGCGATTCTCAATCGCGCGTTCCACTGGGTCATCTGGGACATCCCGACCAACATCGCGCACGAGATCCCAACCGGGATGGGCGACATGGAGTTTCCGCCCGAGGTGCCGGGCGCCAGGCAGTGGGCGAACCGCAACCAGTTTGGCTATTTCCCGCCTTGCCCGAACTCGAACCCGAGCGCGGACCCGTCGACGCTGGTGACCGACACCTACGCGCTCGTGCTGTACGCCATCGACAAGCCGACCCTCGACTACCCGGCGCCCGACCCGGCCGTCGTCAACTACAGCCGCACGCTGCACGACTACATCGAGAGCGTCGCGATCGCGAAGACGGAGCTGACGTTCACGTCGAATGCCTTGAGCAACGCCCCGCCACCCGCGGTCGACCCGGCGACGATCAAGTACCCGTCCGCGCGACCATGACGTCGATCCGCGGGTGGCTAGAACCGGCGGCCGATGGTCGACCGGATCTCGGGCAGCCAAATCCCCGGCGGCCGCGTCGAGCAAGCGTCGAAGCAAATCGGTGACTGAATCGCGCCGGCGACCAGGATGCCCGCGCCGCCACCCAGGCTGAAGGCCCAGTCGCCGAACGAGCTCTCGAAACCGATCTCACCCGTCGCCCACATCCCCGCGCCCCCGGCGCGATCGCCGATGGTCAACGAGGGCCCGGCCTCCAGATAGAGGCGTGTGCCGCCGGAGCCGATGAGCAGCTTCGGGAGCAGCATCGTCTGCAGGCCGGTCGGGCCGATGCCAACGCCCGTCTCGATGACGAACGAGCGGGTGAGCTCTCGCTGGTAAGAGACGCCGAGCTCGCCCCACGGCGAAGCCAGCCCGACCACCAGCGCCAGCTTGTTCGGGGTCGCCGGAACCAGGTTCGTCGCCGCCGTCGCCTCCGGCGCCGCGTGCGCGGGGGGCGCGACCAGAACCGCCGCCAGCGCCGCGGTGATTCCCACACCGATGCGCTTCTCGCTCTTCCCCGTCGTCGCTTTACGCATGTCCTGCTCTCCTTGTTTGTCGGCGCAGTTTGCAAGCCGCGGACCGCACGTGCGCTTGCCCACCTACACACCTCGAAACCCCGCGCCGCCGCGGGCGCGGCGCCGGGCTGTGCAGAAGGTTGCACACCCTCGCCTCGTCCGATCTCGAACCGTGACGCGTGAAAGTGACGACCAGCGTGACGTAAATGACCGCACGTCGCCCGACCAGCGCGGCGCCGGCGTGGTATCGATGGACGGTGTTGACCGCCCGTTTGGTTTCCGCCGCGAGCCGCTCGCCCACCACCAAGCGGTGGCTGTGGCGGACGTGGTACCAGTTTCTCGCGCGCCGGTATCGCGACCCGTCGTGGACGTTCATGAACTACGGCTACCGCGCCGAGGCGCCGCTCGCGTTGTCGCCCGAAGACGAAGGCGACCGATCCTGCATTCAGCTCTACGACGCGGTGGTGGGCAGCGCGCCGCTCGGGGGCCGCGAGGTGCTCGAGGTCGGTTGCGGGCGCGGCGGCGGCGCCGCGTTCGTGGCGCGCCATCACGCACCGGCGCGGCTGGTGGCGGTCGACCGATCGCCGCGCGCCGTGGCGCTCTGCCGCGCGCACTTCACCGTCCCAGGGCTCTCGTTCGAGGGCGGTGACGCCGAGCAGCTGCCGTTCGGCGGCGCGTCGTTCGACGCCGTCCTCAACGTCGAGTCGTCGCACTGTTACGGCCGCATCGCGGACTTCTTCGCCGAGGTGAAGCGCGTGCTCCGACGGGACGGCCGCTTTCTGTACGCCGACTTCCGCCCGCGCGACGAGGTCGAGGGCTGGCGCGCGCAGCTCGCGGCGGCCGGTTTCCGCATCGAGGCCGAGCGCGACCTCACGCCTGGCGTCGTCGCCGCGCTCGACGCCGACGACGATCGCAAGCGCTCGCTGATCTCGCGCCTCGTCGACCGTCCTCTCGCCGGCGTCTTCCAACAGTTCGCCGCCGTGCGCGGCACCGCGATCTACGACCAGCTTCGCGCCGGCGGCCTCTGCTACCGCGCCTTCACGGCCGCGCCGACCTAGCGTCCGCGCCGGCTCACGGTGACCAAGTGCCGGCGCCCACGTCGATCTTCCACGTGGTCTTGTAGGTAGGCAGCGAGATCTTGATGCCGCTCAACACCAGCGGCTGGACGACATAGGTTGCGAGGTAGTTGCGACGGCCGGGAGCGGCGGTGCTCTCGGTGCCATCCCAGTGATCGCCCCAATACACGTAGACCGTGCCGTTGCAGCCGGTGACGGGCTGAACCCACGTGCTTTGCGACAGCCACGTCCGTTCGGGCGAGATGTTGTCGGCGGGATCGGTCACCGGAGCCAGATATCCCTGGTAGGTCCACGGTCCGCTCATCGACGGCGCCGTCGAATAGAAGTTGTTGTTGGCTCGCCAGCCGGTCTTGTACGAACCTATCCAGTAGTAGGTGGTGCCCGCCCGGAAGACGGTGGGTGATTCCGAACCGCCCGAGTCACCGTTGATGACCGAATACGACTTGTCGGAGACCCAACTTTTGCAGTCGTTGGCCAACGTGAAGACGTGCGAGCTCTCGGTCAGGACGTACGCCCCCGTCTCGTCCGCGTACGCGCTCATGTCGCTGCGCGCGATGATGGTGCCGCTCGCATTCTTGAGCGGCCCCTTGTACGCATACTGACCGTTCACGGTCGACGAAGTCGCGTACACGATTTCCTTGTCGGTCTGGTAGTCCTCGGAGGCCGCGTGCGCGTACAGCACGAACTCGCCGGTGGTTGGGCATCGAATGATGTGGGGCCGTTCGCCCTTTCGGTTCGGCCCCAGCTCACCGTTCGCCTGACGGGGCAGGATGAGCCCCTCGTTTTTCCAGGCCGCGAGATCCCGGGACGAGTACATCGAGAATCCGACGAAGTTGTTGTCGGTGGTGGTGCTGAGGAAATACATGCCGTGCAGGTAGAACGTGTCGCCCACCTTGATGACGCCACCGCCGTGCGCATTCACGCGTTCGCCCGCGGTATCCAGGAACGCGACGCCGGTTGCGAGCGCGCCGGAGATGGTGCCCACCGGTCCCGCCATGCATCCGCCCGTGCCACCCACACCCGCGCCGCCCGCACCCGCAAGCCCGCCCGCGCCGGAGCCCCCACCCGCGCCGGCGACCGCGGTGCCTCCCCCTCCCGTGCGGCCTCCCCCGCCGATCCCGGCCATCGCGCCCGCGCCGCCCGCGATGCCACCACTTCCGGTGCCGCTTCCCCCGGTGCCGGCCATCGCGCCCGCGCCGCCGCCTCCGTCAGTCCCCGCTGCGCCTCCCGCGCGTCCACCGGCGGCGCTCGATCCTCCGCCGCCCGAAGCGCCGCCATTCGGCGCCCCGCCGCCCGTACCGGAAGCGCCGCCACCGATGCCGCCGGCCGCGCTTCCGCCCCGCCCGCCGGCCACTGCTCCCCCGACGCCCCCCGTCGCGCTCCCGCCGCCCGGCTCACCAGACCCCGCGCACGCGGACAGGATCACGGCCCACCACCAGACGTGAGCCGAAGTGGGACAAGGCATGTCGCATGATCGCGCAGCGACGTCGCGCGCACCAGCGCCACCCGCGAGACGGATGGTATAGCCTCGACCCGTGGCCTTGGATCCGGACGACGCGACCCCGCACGACGGACACACGTCGGCGGAGGATGCCGCCGCGGCGCAAGCGGCGGCACTGCTCGCCCAGGTCAGGACGGTGGTGGACGATCCACTTCGACGCGGGTCGACGGAGATCCTGATTGGCTTGATTCAAAACTTGATCGTGGCGGCCGCGCGCGGCCCCGGCGGCGCGCACGCCGTCCGCCAGGCGCAGCAGGAGCTCGAACCCCTCATTCCCAATACCGCGCGCGAGTTCATCGAGCGCGTGCAGCAAGGGTATGGCCGCGGCCTCGACGCCAACATCGGCGTTCTCTACTGCCGCTTCGTCGCCGACCGGATCGCCGAGACGTATGCCGGCTATCGCCGCGGCGACCCCCGGCAGGTTTACACGCTGCTCAAGATGGCCAGCGAGGCGCTGCTGCTGCAGGACATCCAGGAGCAACGCGAGGACGGTTGAATCAGGGGATGATGATGCCGGGCAGCCGAAGATGATCTGGACGTCCCGCGCGGCCGGCGCGATCGCCTGCATCGCGGTCACGGCGCTCGGGTTCCCAACCGTCGCGCGCGCGGCCGAGCCGGACCCCTTCGAGGGACGTTCGTTGCGGCTCGAAGCCCAGGCGGGACGCGCGATGCCGCTTGGGTACTACGGGCTGGCGCTGGACCTGTCCCTGTTCCGGGAGCTCGCGCTGTCCGCGGGCATCGGTTTTTCGTACGAGGCGAGCTTCGGCACTTACACCCAGAAGATGATCGCTTCGCGTTACCGCTACCCGTTGGCCGCGAGATGGGCGGTCGCCGCCGGCGGCGGTATGTCGTTCGGCACCCTCATCCAGACGGTATCGACGTCGGGGGCGAGCACCGACTACCGCTGGTGGCCCGCCGTCCGCGTGAACGCCGAGCTGTCGGTGGAGTATCGCCCGGCCGCCTCGGTCGACCTGCGCGCGTTCGCCGGCCTGGGCTACATCGTCAACGAACCAACCTGCTGGTACGTCGAGGGCGGCACTGGCACATTCGAAGGACCCTGCGACTCGAGCCACCGCGGTGACATTCGCGCGCCCGTGTTCTTCGGAGTTGCGCTCGCGCACGAGCTCGTCGGCTTTCCTGCCGCGCGCGCCGCTCACGGCGACGATGGCGGCATCGCGGGTGAACCGGCGGCGCCAGAGCCCTTGTTGGCGCGGTGGTACGGGTGGCAAACGTTCACGGCGGACGCGCTCGCGCTCGGGCTTGCGCTCGCCGCGCGGTCGGAGAGGAACACGGAGTGGGCGTACGCGAGCCAGGGCGCGAGCGCGGGCATCTACCTGGGCGGCGCGCCCGCCGTGCACCTGGCCCAGCGAAAGCCCGTGCGCGGCTTGCTCAGTCTCGCCGCGCGGGTCGTGTTCCCCCTGCTGGGGGCCAGCATCGGCCTGCAGAGCAATTCCTACGAGTGCTCCGGCATCGAGTGCGCCCACGTCAAGGGACTGATCGCCGGCGCCGTCGCCGCCAGCCTGCTCGACGCCGTCGCGATCGCCTACCGCTGAAACAACGTCGCGTTCATTTGACGACGACGGTGGCGGTGGTGAAGTCGACGGTGCCGCTGTTGTCCTGAGCCTCGACGAGCAGGGTGGCCTCGACCAAATTCCCGAGCTGCAGACCCAGGCTGGTCCACTTCGAGAAGTGTTCGGAGATCGAAATGTGTCCACACTGGCGAGCCGTCTGCCGGATGCTGAAATACTGATCGAAGGTCTGGTTGGTGCCCGTGATGTTGGGTTTGTTCTCTCGCGTCTTCTTCCACACGTCGTAGCTGTCGCCGTCGACGGTGATCATGCCGACGTGGGTCCGAGGCGTCCCGTCGGACGCCGTACCCGCGGGCTTCGTGTCCGCCCAGTCGTCGAGAATGTAGTACTCGCGCAGCGGGCTGAGCGTCCACCCGTAGATCCCGACGTAGGTCAATCCGCTGCCGCCGGTTTTCGTCTCGACAAAGTCGGCTGAGATGGTTCCGATCTGCGACGGGGTCTTGGTCCGGTCGAACTGCAGACCCATGCGGGCCAGGAAGTCCTCGACGTTGGTCCAGTTGGCGCTGAACTTGGCATCGCTGCGATAGACGGTCATGCATCCCGTCCCGCTGCCCTCCGCCCAGAGCTCATAGGAGTACCCGCCTGGCGCGGTGCCCTTGGAGTTCGAGCAGTAGCGCGTACCGCCGGTTGGTGGAATGGCGGGAGGGCACGTGCTCGACGTGCCACCGGCCCCGCCGCCGGCGCCACCGCCCGCGGTCGTGCCGCCCCGGCCGCCGCTCGCGCCGGCTGCGCCACCCACGCCGGTGGTTCCACCGCTGCTGCTGGTGCCGCCGGTCCCGAGCGAGCCGCCTCCGCCGGGACCACCGCCCGTACCGATATCGCCGCTCGCGCCGGTCACGCCGCCCGCGCCGGTCACGCCGCCCGCGCCTGTCGCGCCACTCGCGCCCGTCACGCCGCCGCTGGCGACGCCGGTTCCGGCCCCTCCGGTCGACCCGCCCGCGGAGGTCCCCGCGCTTGCGCTACCTCCACCGCCACCACCCTGACAACCCGCGCAGGCCACGAGCGCTGCCGCGGCAAGCCAAACCGCCCTAGAACCTAACGACGTGAGGGACAGACGTCGGTTTCGCATCACCATTGACGATCCCCGGTTGTGCACGACCTGATCACGCGCCACCGGGAACACAGCCGCAACTGATTTCGATTCATAACTGAACATACATTCAGTCATGCTACCGTGGTGGGCATGGCAACGGCGGCGGAGGTGGCGCGCGCGGGGCCATTGCCGGAACCGCGCATCTGCTGCCTCGATCTGGACACGTTCTTCGTCTCGGTCGAACGCGTGCTCGATCCGACGCTCGAGGGCAAGCCGGTCGTGGTCGGCGGGCAGCCGGGCACGCGCGGCGTGGTGACCGCCGCCAGCTACGAGGTACGCCGGCTGGGCGTGAAGTCGGGCATGTCGCTCATCGAAGCGGGCAAGCTGGCACCGGACGCGATCTATCTGCCCACCCGCGGCGACAGCTACGGCAGCTACGCCGAGCGGGTTCGCGACATCGCCCGGCGCAGCTCGCCGGTCGTCCAGGTGGCGAGCATCGACGAGATGTTCCTCGACTTCTCCGGCTGCGAGCGCTTGTACGAGCGCCCCGGCGACGAAAACGGCGACGCCGCGATCGCGCGCGCGGTCTTCGATCTGACCGCCGCCATCGACCGCGAGCTGGGCCTGCCCGCGAGCGCCGGCATCGCCACCAGCCGGGTGGTGGCCAAGGTCGCGTCGAGCCTCGCCAAGCCGCGCGGGGTGATGCTGGTCCCGGCCGGGGTCGAACCGGCGGTGCTCGCGCCGCTGCCCGTGCGATCGTTTCCCGGCATCGGTCCGGTCGCCGAGAGCAAGCTGCACGCGGCCGGCTACGCGACGCTGGGCGACGTTGCCGCGGCGCCGCTCGCCGAGCTGCGCAAGATCTTCGGCGCCTGGGCGGCGTCGATTCAAGCGGGCGTCCAAGGACGCGGGTCGGGAGCGCTCGGCCGAGAACGCCCGGCGTTCTCTGAGCACGATCCCGAGGGCGAGACGGTCGGCAGCATCTCGAACGAAAGGACGTTCCGTGAAGACGTTCGCGACCCGGCCACGATCGAATCGGTGCTGTGCGGTCTGACCGAGCGGGTGTGCTGGCGCGCGCGTAAGCGCCGAATCAAGGCGCGCACCGTGACCCTCAAGCTGCGCTACGCCGACTTCCACACGCTGACCCGATCGCGCACTTTCGCGGCCACCAGCTCCGAGCTGGAGCTCTACCCGATCCTCAAGCAGATGCTGGCGGCGGCGCGCACGCGCCCGCTCCCCATCCGGCTGCTCGGCGTCCAACTGTCGAACCTCGGCGTGTTCGAGCAACTGTCGCTGTTCGATCACCACGAGAAGGCGGGCGCGGTCGTGGACCGGATCCGCGAGCGTTACGGGTTCGAGGGAATCACGCTGGCCACGCAGCTCGGCGGCGGCGACAAAACGCTCATCGGTCGCCGTTGACCCGCCCCCGCACATGCAGATCAGCGCGGCGCGCCGAACTTGTCGGTGCCGGCACCGGCGGAAGCGGCGGGAAGGTCGAGGGTGATCTCGTTGGCGCCCGGCTTGATGTCGATGACTCGCGAGAGGGACTCGGGGGTGCGATCGGAGACACTCTTCAACGTGTAGCGCCCCGGCGCGAGGCTTCGGAACCGGAACCGACCGCTCGCGTCGCTCACCGCGTAGTGGGGCGCGCCGACGACGACCAGGCTGGCGGCCATGTCTGCGTGAAGGTTGCAAGCGATGTGGATGACTCCCTCCTTGCTGAACGTCACCTCGCGCGCCTCGCCGTTCTTGTAGATGCCGAGGTCGAACGAGCGCGCGGGCGACACGGAGTAGACGTTGTGGAAGACGGGATCGAAGTTGGGAAACGCGACCGTGGAGCCGACCGGTATGGCGAGCAGCCGCGGGGCGAACTGGCGGCCGCGCTGTTCGATGATCCGTCGCTTGGGTGACCGCGGGCGAGCGCGGCCGCCGTCCGGCGTCAACATGACCAAGCTCGAGGCGGCCTCCGAGTCCTTCCCCGCGATCCGCACGCGTCCCGACAGACTCGCCCGTCTCGGGCGTGGGTCGGGGGCGTCCTCTTCAGAGCCGCCCGCGGCACCCTTCGGCTGCGGCGGTGTGTCCTTGGCCATCGTGCGCAGCGGCGTGACGATCCGCTCGGGGCCGCCCGCCCGGAACAGCGGCTCGAGCCCAGCCAAATCCTTGCCCGGGT
>WNGB01033500.1_pt1 | contig 10639 bp, 9 predicted proteins | sample 5400681 | NCBI WGS metagenome assembly WNGB01 (sample SAMN13153367, study PRJNA577476) | soil metagenome | isolation source: 115 cm soil or saprolite under grassland replicate 2 | place: USA:California | collected 2016-06-15 | reverse complement strand
GCCGCATGAACTCGACCGCGAAGCCGTCCTCGAGGTGGCGGACCACCCGGCCGGCGGTCTTGCCGATGGTGACCGGCGCGCCGATGTCGGGCCGCTGGTCGCTCGAGATCGCGGCGCCCGATTCCGAAATGTCGATGACCCGGCAGGCGACGTTGACGCCGTATGTCAGGAGAGCGACCAAAGCACCTGCGGGCCACCATTGACGTCCAGGCGTCACGCGTCGTCTGGCCAACGCCGCGCATCACCTGCCGCCGCGGGCCACCAGCCCGCGGGAATCGCAAGCCCCGCTTGCGGCGGTCAGGTGGATGCGCATGTTAGACCTCAAGTTTCACTTGTCATGTGGTTGGCCCTCGTGGCGGTGGGGGAGTAATCTGCGCTCGGGCGATTATCCGGCGCGCCAGCGGTTGGAGCAGTAGCGGCAACAGATAGATAGGGAAGTAGGAAAAGGCGAAATACAGCCAAGTGAGGTCGGGCAAGGCCCCACCGGTCGCCGCCAGCATCAGCCCCACATTGCGTTGCGAGGCCATGAATCCGAGCGTAAGGGCGCGCTCCCGGCCCGCGGATGCGAAGAGGAGGGTGGTCAGGCAAAGCACTGCGAAGAACACCACGAAGGCAAGCGCGGCAAGGCCAATTGTGATCATGGGCGTGGCGAGAAAGCGAGCGGCGACGCTTTCCATGATGGCCGCCACGAAGACGAACAGGACGAGAATGTTGAAGCCGTTGATCCTCTCCGTCTGCCGCTCGATAGCAGTGAGGCCAGCGATCCGGCGCACGGTGAAGCCGACAAGAGCGGAGCCCGCGAGGATCGCAAACAACTTAAGCCCGAGTGCCAATGGGGAGAGTGTAAGCGCAGGTCCGATGAAGGCATAGGCGAACAAGGGCGCCGTAAAGGGTAACAGCGCCGTGCTCGTTACCATGGTGCAGAGCACAAGCGTGGCATCTAGCCCCATCAACGCGGCCAATGCAGGAGCCGCCATCAGGGGCGACGCAATTGCTTGCAGCACGAGGGCGAGGAAGAGATCGGGTGACTGATCTTTGAGACCGAACGCCAGATAGCTCGCGCCAAACAAGGTTGGGATCATCAAGGATGTCCATGCTGTTGCTGCGAGCACGATCGTGGGGCGCCCCAGGTAGATCCTAAACGCTGCGGCGTCCACGCGCAGGAAGGCAATGCACAACAGCACAAAGACCGCTTCGGTGACAAACGGCTTGAGTAGGGCGCCGATCGCTGGCATGGCGATACCAATGACAATGAGCGCTGCGACTGCGCGTGTGCCTTGCCGGCCGAGCCACGACAGCACCGCCGCGGGTGCGTCAAGAACGAGCCTGCTAAGGAACTCCATCGACATCTCTCGGATGAACAGCCAGGACAAGGTCTAACGTTCACAATGAAGGGCGCGCGTTGCGATACCTAAAATGAATGAAAGCATGCCGTAGGCGTGATTTCGGCTTCTGGCCCATCTCTACCGTTCACTGCACTGTACCATCACAGCAGCAATTGGGGGTAGACCAGACCAATCGCTCTCCATCGCCCATCCGCCCGCGCCCTGGCCCGCCCGCCCTGCGGCTGAAATAGCCGTCGCGCAAACCTCAAAAGAGAGTTGAACGACGTGCAGCCGCATGAACTCGACCGCGAAGCCGTCCTCGAGGTGGCGGACCACCCGGCCGGCGGTCTTGCCGATGGTGACCGGCGCGCCGATGTCGGGCCGCTGGTCGCTCGAGATCGCGGCGCCCGATTCCGAAATGTCGATGACGCGGCAGGCGACGTTGACGCCGTTCGGCAGGATCAGGCGCGCCGCCGGATTGCGCGGCGTGATGCGGCCGTGGCGGCGATCTTCCGGCAGGCCGAGGATATGGCGGTTGGCGAGCCAGGTGAGCTGGGCGGCGAGCTTGTCGCGCTTGCGGGTGGTCGCCGAGACCGTCATCGCGAAGCCGTTCGGGAACTGGCGCGCGATCAGGCCTTCCAGCCGGCCGACATGATCGACATAGGCGATGACGCGCTCGCCCGGCTGGCCGGAGACCGGTGCGATCAAAGCCATGCCGCCGGGCGACATGTCGGTGACCTGGCACGGAAATTCGCGCCGGTCGGCCAGCATATAGCGGCCGAGCAGATTGACCCGCACGCGCTGGAAACGCCGCCGTTCCTGGCTCAGCGGCAAAATCACAGCTTTTTTCTGCGGAAAGGCCATGCCGCCTTCGATCTGCTGCCCGGATTGCTCCGATCGAAGCGCAGACTATGCGTTGCAGTGTTAACGGCGCGTTAGCCAGACACCGGCCGGCATCAGGTTTGTCCGCCGTCATAGACCACCAGGCCGTGCCTGATGCGGCCGTGCGGCATGATGGGGACGATACGGAGCGCGGATCGCGCTGTGACCTCGGCGCCGACATAGCGCAACGTGCCGAGCGTCAATCCACCGAGCGCGCTCGCGCCGATCCAGTGCGGCACCTCGGCCGGCGCCAATGCGCCGAGAACGCGCGTCTCGATACGGCCGCGATGGCTGAGCGGCAGCAGCAGCAATTCGACATCGAGCGCGGCGTTGTCCGCGCTGGCGCCGGAGGCGCTCGCCACCACGCCGACCGATTCATTGGCCACGATGGCGAGGAGATCGCCGATCGAGTCGCGGCTCTGTGCCGCCCACAGATCGAAAAAGCTCGCGCCCTTGAGCTCGCGGCCGAACAAGGCGCAGACGCGGGTGCCGGCGATGCGGAAGGGGTGGCCGGCGCGGGCATCGAAGGCAAGGATGAAGGTGTCGGCGAGCACGCGGCGGATGGCGCCAGGCTCGATCTCCGCGCGCTCGGGCGCTGGGCGGCGGCCGCGCTGTTTGTTCCAATATTCGAACAGCTCGCGATTGGAGGAATGTTTCATGGACGCCCTGTCTCTCCCGCGCGTACCGGTGTCCCCGATCGGGACACCGCGGCCGGGTTTTTCCCGGTGATGGAGAGGGGTGAGCAGGGCGCGTGCCGGCGGGCGCGAGCGCCAGGGCCGGCGTCCGCCAACGATCCGTTAATGTTAAGGAACGGTTACGATGGCCCGCCCGGGTCGCTTCGACTAGCGTCCCGGCGATCCACACGTGCCGCAGGTCACCCGTTCGGCCGGCAGGCAGTCACTCCAAAAAGCCGGGGAGGCGAGGGGATGTGACACCCAAGTCGGCTGCGGCCCCACGCGCCACAGCCGACTTGGGCAATAAGCCCCGCACAGCGGCTCGAGAGGAAGGGCGAAGGCGCTTCCTGTTTTCTTTGAAGAACCTGTCGCCCGGATCGAGCCAACGGGTCGGAGCCAACGGGTCGGCGCGAAGCGTCGCCCGACGACAAGCTCCGCGCCGCTCGACAACAGGCTCCCCGAAATCCGGGCGACGCGTTGAGCGGATTAAGTGGTTCCGGCCGGGCTATGCGACCGACGTCAGCGCGCTTGGTCCGACTCGACGCTCATGTCGTCGTCGAGCCGCGCCATTGCGCCTCGCAGACGCCGCGGTCGACGCCGCGCTCGACCAGCAAGTGGTCGCTTGCGGGAACGCGCGAAGCAGCCTATCTCGGCACGACGGATCACATGGTCGAGCAACCAGCCCGCGAACGAATCTTCAACGTGCCCGCGGTCGTGCTCGCGTTGCTCGCCGCCATGGGCCTCGTGCACGCCTACCTCGTGCTGGTGCTGAACCCGGAGCAGACCACCGAGTTCCTGCTGCTGTTCGCATTCCTGCCGATGCGTTACGATCCCAGCATCATGTCGGTCGCGGTCTGGCCGGGCGGTTGGGCGGCCGACATCTGGACATTCGTCACTTACGCGTTCATTCACGGCGACCTCAATCACCTGTTCTTCAACGCGGTGTGGCTGCTGGCCTTCGGGTCGCCGGTGGCGCGCCGCTTCGGCACACTGCGCTTCCTCGCATTTTTCGCCGTCACGGCGGCCGCCGGCGCCGCCGTGCATCTGGCCACGCATTTCGGCGAGGTGCTGCCGATGGTCGGCGCGTCGGCGGCGGTTTCCGGCGCCATGGCGGCGGCGATGCGGTTTGCATTCCAGCCCGGCGGTCCGCTCGGGCTGTGGGGCGGCCGCGAGGAGGCCTATCGGGTGCCGGCGGTGCCGCTCACCGTGGCGTTCCGCGATCGGCGTGTGCTCGCCTTCTTGCTGGTGTGGTTCGGCGTCAATGCATTATTCGGGCTCAGCCCGTTCAGGATGCCGGGTGTCGAACAGGCGGTCGCCTGGCAGGCGCATATCGGCGGGTTTCTGGCCGGGCTGCTCGCCTTCGCGGTATTCGACCCGGTACCGCGATCCGCCGGCGCCGATACCGGCGAAGGGCCGCCCGCCGAGCCAACGGTTCGTTAACCGGTGGCCGGCGCGCGGGCTTGCGAGGTCGCCGATTCCGACCGATAATGTCGGCGTCGTGTCAGTGCCGCAGCTTGTAACTGCCGAACCCGATCGGTTCAGCAGCATACGAAATTCGAATGGCTCATATCCCGGCCGCGGCGAGCGGCTGACGCGACGGAACTCGGAACGAGATCGACCGTTGTCGAACCGACCGGCATGCCGTGCGGTCGGCGCCTCGCCGGTCGAGGGAGGCGACCTATGACCGTCAAGACCATTCTTGCCACCAAAGGCAACGATGTCCTGTCCATCGAGCCCACCGCCAGCCTGGAAGCCGCCGTGGCCATGTTGGCCAAGCACCGCGTCGGCGCGCTGCTCGTGCTCGGCCCCGATCGCCGGGTGATCGGCATCCTCTCCGAGCGCGACATCGTGCGCGTGCTCGCGGAGCGCGGCGCCGGGGTGCTGAGCGAGCCGCTGGCAGGGGTGATGACCCGCAAGGTCGTGACCTGCAATCAGTCCGACACCGTCGGCGCCCTCATGGAGCGGATGACCACCGGCAAATTCCGCCACCTGCCGGTCGTGGAGCAGGACCAGTTGGTCGGCATCGTGTCGATCGGCGACGTGGTCAAGCTCCGCGTGCACGAGATGGAGCAGGAAGCGTCGGCGCTGCGCGATTATATCCAGACAGCGTAAGACCAGCGGCTCGTTTCAGAAGGCGGAGGACGGATTAGTGCCTTCTGCGTTGGGCGCTCACCTGAGCGCTTCGACCGCCTCACCGATGGTTTCCAGCGCCCGCTCGGCGGCCTCGGCGCCGATCGCGATCGCCTCCTCGGCGCGGTGGAAATCGAACATGCCGATATGGCCCAGCCGCGGGCTGATCATGATGTCGGCGGGATCGCCGGCCAGCCGCGCGCGCGTGATGCGATCCTGCATCACGTTGTAGGCCTCGACCATCACCGTCGGCAGGCCCGGGCGCCCGCCGCGCCCGAAGACTTGCCGCTTGAGCAGCTTTTCCGCACTGACCTTGGCCCGCCAGCGGCGCTCGACCGCGACGTCCTCGATCGCCAATTCCTCCTCGTCGTCGAAACCGTGGCTGTGAATGGTGGTGCCGCGGCCGAACAGGTCGGAGTTGGTGCTCACGCCGATGACCAGACGCGCGTCGAGCGCGCGGGCGGCGGAGACCGGCACCGGATTGACCAACGCGCCGTCGAGCAGCCAGCGCCTGCCGATGCGCACCGGCGCGAAGACGCCGGGCAGCGCGTAGGACGCGCGCAGCGCCTCCAACAGCCGTCCGCGCGTGAGCCACACTTCGTGGCCGGTGTCGATCTCGGTGGCGATCGCCGCAAAGCGGGTGTCGAGCGCCTCGATCTTGGTCAGGCCGATCGTCGCCTCGAGATGGCGGGCGAGCCGCCGGCCGGTGATGAGACCGGAGCCCGAAAAGCTCACGTCGAGATAGCCGAGCACGCGGCGGCGGGTGAGACCGCGCGCCCATGCGGTGAAAGGCTCGAGCTGGCCGGCGGCGTAGCAGCCTCCGATCACCGCGCCCATCGAGGTGCCGGTGACCACGTCGGGCTCGAGCCCGTGGGCGAGCAGCGTCTGCAGCACGCCGATATGGGCGAAACCGCGCGCCGCGCCGCCGCCGAGCGCAAGCCCGATCGACGGCCGGCCGGGGCCGGGCGCCGGGGCTTCGCCGTCGGCTTCGACCGCGCGGTCGCCGTTACGGGCTCGGCGCAGGAACCCTTGCAGGCTCAAAGTCAACTCCTTCGCCCCAGCACGATGATCAGTCGGTTCGTTGAAGGGGACAAGCGGTTCATGACCGCATGGTGAAAATCGCAGGCCGGACGATCCACGGCCGCGCGGCATTAACGCTGCGGATTGTGGCCCGGCGGCGGCGTCCTATTCGGCGGCCTGCGCCCTCGCCGCCGGCAGCCGCGGCCGCGCGATCGAGAACACCTTGTCGACCAAACGTTATCGTTCGGCGAAGCGGGTGGCGATCTCGCCGAGCGGCGGCCGCGGCCGATCCTCGGGCGGATGAACCGGCCGGCCGATATGGACAAAGCCGGCGATGCGTTCGTTCTCCTTGAGGCCGAGCGCGTCGAGCACGCGGCGGTCATAGGCGTACCATTCGGTGATCCAGTTGGCGCCATAGCCGAGCGCGTGGGCGGCGAGCACCAGGCTCATGGCGGCGGCGCCGGCGGAGAGCACCTGCTCCCATTCGGGGATTTTCACGTGCGGTCCGGCGCGGCTCACCACTGCGATCACCAGCGGCGCGCGCGCCAGCCGGTGGCGCTCGGCCTCGGCCTGCTCCGGCTGGGCTGTTGGGTACTTAGCCCGAAAAGCCGCGACGATCGCCGCGCCGGCGGCGAGCCGCGCCTCGCCCTCGAAAATGATGAAGCGCCAGGGCACGAGCTTGCCGTGGTCGGGGACCCGCGAGGCGACAGTGAGCAGGGTCTCGATTTCGGCGGCCGATGGGCCGGGAGCGGCCAGCTCGATGGGCTTGAGCGAGCGCCGGGTTTTGAGCAATTCAAGCGCGTCGGGCATCCAGGTCTCAGATGTCAGTGATCGGTAATCAGTGATCGATAGTCCGTGCAGCCCGCGATATTGCTTCTGATTATCGACTACTGATCACTGATTTCTGGCCCTACCACAGGGCGGCGGCTGTGACAAACCGCGTTCCCGCGGCTTGAATTTGCCCAGATTTCGGTCGAAAACTGCCGCCCATGAGGATCGCGGGGACGGGGACGGGTAGCTTCGGCCAACTCGTTTTGGCCGTGGCGCTGGGGCTTGCGGGGCTACCCGCGGCGAGCCACGCCCAATTCTTCAATCCGCCCGCCGTGGCGCGGCCTCCCGCCGACGTGCCGTCGGTGCCGCCCGGGCCGGCCCAGAGCCTCACTCCGCCGGCCGGCAATCTCACGCCGCCCGCGCCCAAGGGGCCGCAGCTGCAGTCGCTGCCGCCGTCCGGCCACTTGGCGCCGACGCCGAGCGCGCCGGCCGTGCCGGCCGGACAAGTGCCGCTTGCGGTGAGCGCGCGGTTCGGCCGCGATCTGCCGGCGATCAACGGCGGTCTGCATTGGCGCATCTACAGGCCGGAGCAGAACGGCGTTCCGCGCTTCGTCAAAGAGGACAAGGGCGCCGCGCCGGTCATTGCGCTGCCGCCCGGCAACTACGTCGTCAGCGTGGCGTTCGGGCTCGCGAGCGCCACCAGGGCGGTGCAGTTGCGCGGCGGCGAGCCGGTGAAAGAGGTGTTCGAGGAGGTGTTCGAGATCCCGGCCGGCGGCTTGCGCATCGAGGGCAGGGTCGGCGACGTGCGCATTCCGCCGGGACAGATTTCGTTCGAGCTCTACCGGGGCAGCCAGTTCGAGCCCGGCGACAAGCGGCCGCTCGCGCACGCGGTCATGACCGGCGACGTGCTGTTGGTGCCGGAGGGCACCTACCACATCGTGTCGAACTACGGCGACGCCAATTCGGTGGTGCGCTCCGACATCCGGGTGCAGACCGGCAAGCTCACCGACGCCACCGTCAACCATCGCGCCGCCATCATCACGCTCAAGCTGGTGAACGAGCGCGGCGGCGAAGCGCGCGCCAATACCCAGTGGTCGGTGCTCACCCCCGGCGGCGACGTGATCAAGGAATCGATCGGTGCCTTCCCCCGCGTGATCCTGGCGGAAGGCGAGTACCGCACCATCGCCCGCAACGAAGGCAAGACCTACGAGGGCGAATTCCGGGTGGTCAACGGCGTCGACCGCGAGGTCGAGGTCGTCGCGCGGTGACGCGCGAGTTGGGACTCGCTCTACGGCTCCGCGCCTTCGCCCACCCTACTTCTGCCACCCCTCGACGGCCTTTTCGAACACCGGGATCCAGCCTTTCTGATTTTCGGGCAGCCTGCCCTCGGCCTCGAGCCGGCGCAGGATGGCGAGCGCCTGCTGCAAGCGCGCGAGCGGCTCGTCGCCGATCTGCGCGAGCTTGAACAGGTTGACCACCAGGTCGGTCTGCCAGCGCACGCGGTCGGGATGGGACGCGACCAGCTTCTCGAGCACGGCTAGGCCGTCGCGGTAGCTCGCGCGCGCCTCTTCCGGTCGCTTGGCGTCGAGCGCAACCTCGCCGAGCTTGTAGTAGCTGACCCAGAGATCGCGCTGCCATCCGGGATTGCCCGGGTCGGCGGCGGCGAGCTTCTGGGCGATGAGCAAGTCCTTGCGGTAGCTTTCGATCGCTTCGTCGAAGCGCTTGAGGGTGACCAGCAAGGCGCCGATGCGGTTGAAATTCACCGATAGATGGCGCTGCCACTCGACATTGCCGGGATCGTCGGCGGTGAGCTCTTCGAGGATCGCGATGGCGCTGCGAAAGCTCGCCAGCGCCTCCTCGAATTGCTTCGCTCCGACCAGCGCTTGGGCAACCCGGCCAAAGCTGAATGCGAAGTCGTTCTGGGCGTCGGCATTGCCGTGGTCGCCGGCGGCCAGCCGCTCGCGGATCACGAGCCCCTTGCGGTAGGCGGCGAGCGCCTCCTCCCAGCGCCCGGCCGCGGCCATGAGATCGCCGATCTTGTTGTCGGCGAGGGTGAGATCGCGCTGCCACTGGGGATTGCCGGGATCGCTCAGCGCGAGCGTCTCGATGATGGCGAGGCTCTTTTGGTAATGGGAGAGCGCCTCCTCGGTCCGGTCGGCGCTCGACAGCACGTCGCCGATGCTGCTGTAGCTCGAGGCGAGATCGCGCCGCCAAGCCGCGCGGCCGGGATCATCGGCTACGAGCTTTTCTCTTATCGCGAGGCTCATGCGGTAGGCTGCGAGCGCCTCCTCGCGCTGCCCCCCGGCCGCGAGCGCGGTGCCGATATATTCGTAGCTCGTGGCCAGATGTCGTTTCCATAGCGTGTTGTCGGGTTCGTCGGCGGCGAGCTTCTCGATGACCGCAAGACCCTTGCGGTAGGCGGCGAGCGCCTCCTCGCGCAGCCCGGCGCTGGCGAGCATGTCGCCGACCTTGTTGTAGCTCACCGCGAGATCCTGCCGCACTTGCGCATTGGCCGGGTCGTCGTCGGCGAGCTTCTCGCTGATCGCGAGCGATTTCCGGAAGGCTTCCAGCGCCTGCTCGCGCTGGCCGGAGACCGCCAGCACATTGCCGATCCGCTGGTAGCTAATCGATAGCTGGAACTGCCACTTGGCGTTCTTGGGATCGATCGCGATGAATTTTTCGCGGATGGCAAGACTCTGGCGATAGGTTGCGAGCGCTTCTTCGCGCCGGCCGGCATCGGTCAAGAGATCGCCGAGCGTGACGTAGCAGTCCGCCAGATCGAGCTGCAGTCCGGAGTTGCCGGGATCGCGCGCCGTCAATGCTTCCATGATCGCACGGCAGCGGTCGGCGAGCTCCAAACCCTCCTTGGTTACGCCGCGGGCGCGCAACGTGATCGCCATTTCGGCGACCGCGGCGGCCTCGCTGCGTCGCAAGGTCGGCGAGGTTTCCCCCGACTCCGTGAGTTGCTTCTGCAGATCCCGCGCGCGGTCGAGAATCTTGCGCACCAGGTCGACCGGCATGCCGGTGCGGTCGCGGAATTCCTGCGCCAGCTCGAACACCAGCGTATTGGCGGTGCCGGTCGCGGTGGTGAGCGCGTTCTCGGCGCGTTGGCGCTGGGCTGTCGCCACCTGCCATTGCCAGCCGGCGAGGACGGCGAGCACGAGCAGCGAGCCCGCCGCCGACCAGGCCAAGCGGAGCGCGCGGCGCTGCTGGCGCACTTCTTCCGAAAGCAGGTCCTCCTTCGGGATGCCGCGGATGGCGGCGGCGAAGTCGGCGCCGAGCTCTCTGAACTTGGCGTCGCGGGGCGCGGCGCCAGCGCGGTAGGCGGCGAGGTCGACCCATTTCGGCTCGACGCCGAATTTGCTCTTGAGCACCACGGGAAGCGGGGTCGCCGCCGACCAGCCGAAATCGCCCGCCGCCTCGTCCCAGGCCAGCACCCCGTCGGTGAGCGCGACGAGCAGCGTGTCGGCGCTCTTGTGCTCGAGCCAATAGGCGATCTCCTTGCCGACCCAGGGCGAGGCCGCCGCCTCCGGCGATGCCAGCAAAATCAAGAAGCGGGACTGGCCGAGTGCCTGCTCGATCGACGGCCACAGCTGCGGGGTCGCCGACAGCGAGGTGTCGTCGCGAAAGATGCGCAGCGCCCGGCGCTGGTACCAGGGCTTGCCGAGGCGCTGAACGACCGATTGCAGCGCCGCCGCGATCGGCTTGTCCTTGCTGTGGCTATACGAGATGAAGGCGTCGTAGATCGCCAATATGTTCCCCTCGCTGCCAGCCCCCGGAGGTGCCGTATACTATATGAATGGAGTCGATTTTGAGCCCGCTGGGCGGCATGAAATT
>WNGB01014256.1_pt1 | contig 10639 bp, 10 predicted proteins | sample 5400681 | NCBI WGS metagenome assembly WNGB01 (sample SAMN13153367, study PRJNA577476) | soil metagenome | isolation source: 115 cm soil or saprolite under grassland replicate 2 | place: USA:California | collected 2016-06-15 | reverse complement strand
ACTCCCGGGCGAGCGCGTCCCATGCGTCGCCGGCGAGCGCGCGGGCGAGGCCGTGGATGGGCGTGCCGCCGTCCTGCAGCACGCTGCCGAGCTCCGGGTTCATCCGCTGCGCGAGCGCCTCGCCGGCCGCCTCGAGCAGCCGGTGCGCCGGGGCGCCGGCGTGGAGCTGGCGGAGGTTCGCGGCGAGCCGCGGCGCCTTCACCTTGAAGAGCCAACCGGCGCCGTACGGATCCTCGAGCGCGCCGTGGTCGTCGCCTTTCGCGGCGGGGTTCACCGTACCGGTGAGAGCAGCGGGACGTCGCGGCCGCCGTCGCGCAGCTCGATCGCGGGCTCGCCCTGGAGGACCTTCGCGCCGAGCGCGGGCAGCTCGACGGCGGCGGGGCCGACGAGCTTGTGGGCGAAGTCGTCGATTCCGACCGAGACGAGCCCGTCCGGCTCGAGGCGCGCCCAGGTGTGGCCGGGGTGGAGGTGGACGCCCGGCGGGACGTGGAACCAGCCCGCGCCGGCGGGGCGCCGCCGCGCGACGGCGCCGGCGGGCGCGGGCCCGGCGACCGCGTTCTCGCGCGAGGCCGGCACCGCGGCGCGCGTCGTCTTCGCGGCCTCCCTGCGCCCGCCCTGCACGTAGCGCCAGAACGGGACGAAGAGGAGCAGGTAGCCGATCGCGAGGCAGTACTCCATCAGCTTCGCGGGGTAGATGGAGAGGAAGTCGTGGGTCATGAGTTCCGCGACGCTCGGCGGCGGCGAGGACGCCGCCGCGCAGGCGCTCGCGGCCGGGGTCACGCGAGCTGCATGAAGAGCAGGTTCGGGTCCTCGAGCAACCGGATCACCTCGTAGGCGAACGTCGCCGCCTCGTGACCGTCCACCACGCGGTGGTCGCTCGTCACCGAGACGTGCATGACGTCGCGTACGACGATCTCGCCGCCGCGCACGACGGGCGTCGGCCGGATCCGGTGGATCCCCAGGATCGCGACCTCCGGGTGGTTCAGCACCGGGGTCGCGAACAGGCCGCCGAGCGCGCCGAGGCTCGTGACGGTGAACGTGGAGCGGCCGAGGTCCTCGGGCCGGACCCGCCCCGCCCTCGTCGCGTCGGCGAGCCGGTCGACCTCGCGGGAGAGGTCGAGGAGCGAGCGCCGCTCGACGCCGCGGACGACAGGGACGACGAGGCCGCCCTCGGTCGCCGCCGCGACCCCGAGGTCGTAGCGGTGGTGGACGACGAGCTCGCCGCGCTCCTCGTCCATCGTGGCGTTGAGCTTCGGATGGCGGCGTAGCGCAGCGACGGCGGCCTTGAGCACGAAGGGCAGGAACGTGAGCTTCACGCCGTCCGCCCGCGCCGCCTCTGCCATGCGCGCCTTCACTCGCACGAGCTCGGAGACGTCGCACTGCTCGACGAAGGTGAAGTGCGCGGCGGTCCGCTTCGAGCGGGCCATGTTCTCGGCGATCCGCTTGCGCAGGCCGCGCAGGGGAACGCGCTCCTCGGTCGCGGTCGCGCCCGGGGTTGGGGTGGCGGCCGCGCTCGGGGTGGCGGTCTTCGCGCTCGGGATCGAGATCGGCGCCCCCTCTCCCCCGCGCAGCGGGGGAGAGGGTTGGGGTGAGGGGGCCGCCTCGAGCCCGTTCCTGCGGCCGCGCGCGGCGGCGAGATCGTCCTTCGTGACGCGCCCGCCGGCGCCGGTCCCCGCGACCGCGCCGATCGCGATCCCCATCTCGCGCGCGAGCGCTCGGACGGCGGGCGTCGCAATCGCCTTGGGCGGCGCCGCCGCCTGGGCCGCACCCGGCGCGGCCTGGGCGGTCGCCTCGCCCGTCTCGATCTCGACGAGCGGCGCGTGCACCTTCGCGATGGCGCCGGCCTCGAAGAGGAGCCGCACGATCCGGCCCCGGCGCGGCGATGGGATCACGACGGTGGCCTTGTCGGTCATCACCTCGACGAGCGGCTGGTCCTCCTCGACGAGGTCGCCGGGCGCCACGAGCCACCGCTGGACCTCCGCCTCGACGACGCCCTCCCCGATGTCGGGCAGCTCGAGCTGATAGGGCATGGCGCGCTCCCCGTGTCAGTAGGCGACGATCTCGCGGATGGCCTTGAGGATGCGGGGCGCCCGCGGCAGGTACTCCGCCTCGAGCGAGTACGGGAACGGCGTGTCGAACCCGGTGACCCGCGCGATCGGCGCCTCGAGGTGGAGGAAGCAGCGCTCCTGCAGGAGGGCGACGAGCTCCGCGCCGAACCCGCAGGTGAGCGGCGCCTCGTGGATCACGATCGCCCGGCCCGTCTTCGAGACCGAGGCGACGATCGTGTCGAGGTCGAGCGGCTGGAGCGAACGGAGGTCCACCACCTCGCAATCGAGCCCCTCCGCCGCCGCCTCGCGCGCCGCCTGGTCCGCCTCGTGCCACATGGCGCCCCAGGCGACGAGCGTCACCTGGTGCCCCTCGCGCGTCACGGCCGCCTGCCCGAGGGGGATCGCGTACTCGCCCGCGGGCACCTCCCCCTTCGCGGCGCGGTAGACGCGCTTCGGCTCCATGAAGAGGACCGGGTCGGGGTCGCGGATCGCGCTGATGAGCAGCCCCTTCGCGTCGCGCGGGTTCGACGGGACGACCACCTTGATCCCCGCGGTGTGGACGAAGTACGCCTCGGGGGACTGCGAGTGGTAGTGGCCGCCCTTGATCCCGCCGCCGTAGGGCGTCCGGATCACCATGGGGCAGGAGTACTGGCCGCCCGAGCGGTAGCGGTACTTCGCGACCTCGTTCACGATCTGGTCGAACGCCGGGTAGATGAAGTCCGCGAACTGGATCTCGGGGACCGGCCGCAGGCCGTAGAGCGCCATACCGACCGCCGTCCCGACGATGCCGCCCTCCGCGAGCGGGGTGTCGATCACGCGGTCGGCGCCGAACTCCTTCTGCAGCCCCTGCGTCGCCCGGAAGACCCCGCCGAAGCTCCCGACGTCCTCCCCGAGCACGACGACGTCGGGATCGCGCCGCATCTCCACCCGGAGCGCGTCGTTCACCGCCTGGATCACGTTCATGACGGGCATCGCGCGCTCCTGGCCCTAGGCGTCCGAGTGGCGCGGGTTCGCGACGCGCGGATCCGCCGCGACCGCCGCCTCGAGATCGGCGAGCTGCTCGCGCTGCGCCCGCAGCGGCTCGGAATAGACGTGCTCGAACAGCGACTCGAGCGGCGGCTTCGGCGGGTGGGCCTCCGCCTCGGCGAGGGCCCGCTGGATCTCGACGCGGACCTCGTCGCGGAGCCGCGCCTCGGCGGCGTCGTCGAGCGCCCCGCGCCGGGCGAGATACCTCCGCATCCGGAGGATCGGCTCCTTCTCCTTCCAGGGGTCGACGAGGTCGGCGGACCGGTAGGCGCGTGGATCGTCCGAGGTGGAGTGGCCCTCGAGGCGATACGTGACGCACTCGATGAGCGTCGGGCCCTCTCCCGCCGCGGCACGCGCCCGGGCGCGCCGGGTCGCGTCGTACACGGCGAGGAGATCGTTCCCGTCCACCCGCTCGCCCCGCATCCCGTACGCGATCGCCTTCTGGGCGATGGTCTCGGAGCCGGTCTGCCGCTCACGCGGCACGCTGATCGCCCAGCCGTTGTTCCGGCAGACGAAGACGACCGGGATGCGCCGGACGGCGGCGAAGTTGAGGCCGGTGTGGAAGTCTGCGGCGCTCGTGCCGCCCTCGCCGAACCAGGTGAGCGCGACCATGTCGTCGCCCTTGAGCCGCGCCGCCCAGGCTGCGCCGACCGCGTGCGGGATCTGCGTCGAGATCGGCGAGGAGATCGACGCGAAGCGGCCGGGGCGCCACGCCTCGTGGCACGGCATCTGCCGCCCCTTCATCACATCGCCCGCGTTGCCGAGGAGGTCGCAGAGGAAGGTCGCGAGCGGCATGCCGCGGAAGAGCGCGGCGCCGTGCTCGCGGTAGCACGGGAAGAGCCAGTCGCCCTGAGCCATGGCGGCGGCGGCGCCGAACACCGTCGCCTCCTCGCCGACGGAGCCGATGTAGAAGCCGATCCGGCCCTGGCGCTGGAGCGTCACCATCCGCTCGTCGAGCGTCCGCTCGAGCACCATCCACCGGTAGAGGCGCAGCACGTCCTCGTCCCCGAGCGTCACCTCCGCCGGGTCGCACAGCAGGGTGCCGTCCTCCGCGACGACCCGCTGGAGAGGGAACTCCTTCAGCCAGCGCCCCGCCTCGCGCTCGCGCTCCCGCGGCTCGCGGCCCGGTACCGGCCCCACCACGTCGTGCTCGTGCCGCATCGGTCGCCTCGGCCCGAAGTCACCTCACCCCGCCGTCTTCGCGCACGCTCCGCGCGGCGGCGCCCGCCGCTTCCGCGAGCGCGGGCCCGCTCCGCTCCGCGAGCTCGCCGCGGAGGAACAGCTCCGCCGCGCGGTAGCTCGAGCGGACGAGCGGTCCGCTCGCCACGTACCGGAACCCGAGCGCGCGCCCCGCCTCGCGGTACGCCGCGAACCGCTCCGGCGCGACCCACTCGACCACCGGCAGGTGCCACGCGCTCGGCCGCAGGTACTGGCCGAGCGTCAGGATCTCGACCCCGGCGCCGCGCAGGTCACGCATCGTCTCGACCACCTCGCCCTCGCTCTCGCCGAGGCCGACCATGATCGACGACTTCGTCACGATCGCCGGGAACTCGCGCTTCATCCGCGCGAGGACGCCGAGCGTCTGGTCGTAACCGGCGCGCGCGTCGCGGACGACGGGCGAGAGCCGGCGGACGGTCTCGATGTTGTTCGCGAAGACGTCCGGCGCCGCGCGGCCGACGATCCGGACCGCCTCGGCGTCGCCCTGGAAGTCCGGCGTCAGCACCTCGACGAGCAGCCCCGGGATCTCCTTCAGCCGGCGGATCGCCTCGGCGAAGTGCGAGGCGCCGCCGTCCGGCAGGTCGTCCCGGTCCACGCTCGTCACGACGATGTAGTCGAGCCCGAGCTGCCCGACGGCCTCGGCGAGGTGCCGCGGCTCGTCGGGATCGAGCGCCGGCGGGTGCGCGGCGGTCTTCACGTGGCAGAACCGGCAGCCGCGCGTGCAGACGTCGCCCATCAGCATCACGGTCGCCGTACCGCCGCCCCAGCACTCGCCGACGTTCGGGCAGCTCGCCTCCTGGCAGACGGTGTGGAGCGCGAGGCTGCGCAAGGTCTCGCGCACGCGCTGGTAGCGCTCGCCGCCAGGCATCGGGACGCGCAGCCACGCCGGCTTCTTCGCCTCCCGAGGGATCCCGCGGGCGCGCAGGTCCTCCGCGATCTCGCGGCGGCTCGTCGGAAGCACCGCGCCGCCGGAGGGCGGATCGGGGAGGACGGGGAGGCTCGCGCGCGGAGGTCGGGACATGGCTCGATCGCGATGTAGCGACGAGTGGGAGTGGGGTCAAGCGCCTCGCTCCCTCGCCGGAAGGCTGGGCATCGAGGCCTGCACCTGCATGTTATACTCGCGGCGGCTCGACCCTCCCGGGCCTTCCTCTGCACCACCGCTCGCAAACATGGTCGAGCCCGCCCCCTCCGAGCCGACGAAGATCCTGATCGTCGATGACGACGTCTCGGTCCGCGACGTCATCGCCGTGCTGCTGCGCGAGGAGGGCTACGCCTGCACCGCGGTGAGCTCCGCGGAGGCCGCGCTCGACGCGATGCGCCACGCCGCCGACTTCTCGCTCGTCATCAGCGACGTGCGGATGCCGGGCCGCGACGGGTTCTGGCTCCTCGAGCGCATGCGGGACGCCCATCCCGACACCGCGGTGGTGATGCTGACCGCGTACGGCGACACCGAGGCCGCGGTGGAGTGCCTGCGCAACGGCGCGGCCGACTACCTGCTCAAGCCGCCGAAGGTCACCGAGCTCATCCGCGCCATCGAGCGTGCGCTCGGACGGAGGCGCCTCGAGCTCGCGCGCCAGAAGTACCGCCGCTCGCTCGAGAACCGCGTCCGCGAGAAGACGGCGGAGCTGTCGCGCGCGCTGCGGGAGCTCGAGGCGACCTACTCGCAGACGCTCTGGTCGCTCGTCGCGGCGCTCGACGCCCGCGAGCACGAGACGGGCGATCACTCACAGCGCGTCGTCCGCTACTCGATCGCGGTGGCGCGCCGGATCGGCGTCCCGGAGCGCGAGATGCCGGAGCTCGGCCGCGGCGCCCTCCTGCACGACATCGGCAAGATCGGCGTGCCCGACGCGATCCTGCTGAAGCCGGGGAAGCTCGACGACACCGAGTGGCGCGAGATGAAGCGGCACCCGCAGATCGGCTACGACATCCTGCGCTCCATCGACTTCCTCAAGACCTCCGCCGAGATGGTGCTCTCGCACCAGGAGCGGTTCGACGGCGGCGGGTACCCGCGCGGGCTCGCGGGGGAGCAGATCCCGATCGCCGCACGCATCTTCGCGATCGCCGACACCTACGACGCGATGACGAACCACCGGCCGTACCGTCGCGCCCTCTCCGCCGAGGCGGCGCGCGACGAGATCGCGCGCTGCGCCGGCACGCAGTTCGACCGGCGCTGCGCCGAGGCGTTCCTCTCGATGACGCAGGTGGACCTCGACGAGCTCGCGCGGCCGACGGACGCCTTGCCGATTTGAACGGGGCGGTCCGGGTCGAGGTTCAGGTCGGGCTCTCGGGTACACGGCGCGCTCGCCCGGTGGTATGACGCGGGAGTGAGCGCGAGTGAAGGCGAGATGCCAGGACCGCTCGCCGACGCGCAGGGGCGCCGGATCACCTACCTGCGCCTGTCGCTCACCGACCGCTGCAACTTCCGCTGCAGCTACTGCGCGCCGGCCGGGCCGGACCGCAGCGGCGACCCGCTCACCCGCGCCGAGCTCGCGCGCGTCGTCCGGATCTTCGCCGCGGCGGGCGTCCGTCGGGTCCGGCTCACCGGCGGCGAGCCGACGCTCCGCCCGGACCTGCTCGACGTGGTGCGCGACGTCCGCGCGGCGCCCGGCGTCGAGGAGGTCGCCCTCACGACGAACGGCCACGCGCTCGGGAGGCTCGCCGCCCCGCTCCGCGCTGCCGGGGTCTCGCGCCTCAACGTCTCGCTCGACACGCTCGACCCCGAGCGACTCCACCGCATCGCCGGGCCCGCCGCGACGCTCGAGCGGATCGTCGACGGGATCGGCGCCGCGCTGCGCGCCGGCTTCGACTCGGTGAAGCTCAACGTCGTCGTCGTGCGCGGCGAGAACGAGGGCGAGCTCGGCGCCCTCACCCGCTTCGCGTGGGGTCTCGGCGCGACGCCACGGTTCATCGAGCTCATGCCGTTCGGCGAGGGCGGCCGTCCGGTCGCGACCGCGGAGGTGAAGACGCTGCTCGCGGCGCAGGGGGTCACGCTCGAGCCCGACGCGACGCGCGGCTGGGGGCCGGCCCACCACATGCGCGGGGCCTCGGGCGAGGGCGCCGAGCGGCTCTGCGGGCTCGTCGGCTTCATCGGCGCGATGACCGAGAGCTTCTGCGACGCCTGCAACCGGGTCCGCGTCGGCGCCGACGGCGCCCTTCGCGCCTGCCTCGGTGGGCGCGACCGGCTCCCTCTCGCCGAGCTCCTCCGCGCCGGCGCGAGCGACGCCGAGCTGACCGTGCGGATCCGGGCCGCGCTCGCGGCGAAGCGCGACCGGCACCACATGTCCGAGGACGCCGCTGACCTCCTCCCGATGATCGGGACCGGCGGGTAGCCCGGCGCGCGCGGGTCACGCCGCGAGCCGGAACCTCGCCGTCGTGCTCCGCTCCGCCGCGGACGGCCCGGGCTCCCGTGCGCCCGCGACGAAGAAGCGGGCCGTGAGCGTCCGCTCGACGGCGTCGTACACGCCGTGCCACAGGGTGCGGAGCGCGCCGTCCGGCGGCGCGAACCCGCGCGACGCGACGGCCGAGAGCCCCGCGACGTCGAGCGGCGCCGCCGCCTCGGAGAGGCCGGCGGCGATCGCCCGGAAGCGGGCGAAGGTGCCGACGGGATCGGGGACGCGCGGGAGCGGGTCGCCCTCGGGGTGGCGGTGGAGCAGGTGGTTCGTCGCGACGAGCGGACGATCCGCCGCCTCGACGAGGTGGGCGCGGTTCCGAAGCGCCGAGATCTCGAACACGAACGCGTCGCCGTGGCGATCGGCGACGAGCCAGTGGGCCGGGTACGCGGCGTAATAGTGCTTCATCCCGAGGAGCGCGTCGCGCGCGTCCGCGGCCGTCGCACACGTGTCGAGCAGGTGCCGCACGACCTGCAGCTCGTCGAGCCCCACCGCGGACCCGGCCGGCTCGAGCCCCACCGCGGCGGACTCCACGTCCGACGCGGCAACCACGACGAGCCCCTCGTCGTTGACGCCGTCGAGGGCCGCCCCGAGCAGGTCGAACGCGCAGACCGCGAGCGAGGCGTGCCCTTCGTCCGGGTGCAGCTCGAGGACATACGGGCGGCTCGCCGCCGGCGGCGCGCCCGCGCCCGGCCGCGCGAGCGGGCCGGCGAAGTCGAAGGCGCGCGAGACGAGCGGGTGGCCCGACGCGGCCCGGCGGGACGGCAGGAAGATCGCGGAGCAGCCCGCGGCGACAGGCGGCGTACCGAGCCGGCTCACGTCGCGCGCGTCGTCGGCGAGGTCCACGCCGAGCGCGTCGGCGGCGCCCCGCATCCGCTCGAAGTGCGCCGGAGCGTGGCCGCGCAGCCACTCGCGCTGGACCCGCGTCCGGAGCGGATCCTCCGTGGCCGCCGCCTGGACGCCGTACCGCGCGCGCACGAGCTCGCCGAGGTGGCGCCCGATCGCATGGTTGGTTCCGCGCAGCACGAGGTGGTGGACGACCAGCTCGTCACCCTGCTCGCCCGAGACGATCCGCTCCTCGACCCGAGGCGCCATCCCGACCTCCGCGACCGGTCGTAGGGTGACGCGGGGCCGGCAGCGGGGACCAGCCGGGGGGCGACCCGAGGAACCCGGATCGCATCCGACGATGGGATGACGCGGCGCGTGGCGCCGCGCGGGCTCACGGGGTTGCTACGCCGCCGCGGCGCGCGGCCGGATGTTCGCCCGGATCCACTCGATGATGGCCTGCGTGGACGACCCGGGCAGGAACACCGCCGAGACGCCCCGCTCCTTCAGCGCCGGGACGTCGTCCTGCGGGATGATCCCGCCGCCGAACACGGCGATGTCGGTCGCCCCCTTCTCCTTCAGGAGCTCGATCACCGCGGGGAAGATCGTCATGTGGGCGCCGGAGAGGACCGAGAGGCCGATCGCGTCCACGTCCTCCTGGATCGCGGCGGCGACGATCATCTCGGGGGTCTGGTGCAGGCCCGTGTAGATGACCTCGAACCCGGCGTCGCGCAGGGCGCGCGCGATGATCTTCGCCCCGCGATCGTGACCGTCGAGGCCGGGCTTCGCGACGATGATGCGGAGGGGGCGCTCTTTCGCGGGGCTCATGCGGGCTTCTCCAGGAGGGCGATGAGGTCCGGGGCTTCGGGTCCGGGCTCCCGCGGCGGCGCGCGGGCCGCGTCGGGGGTGCTCGTCACGAGGACGAGCCTGAGGCCGGCGCGGGCAGCGAGCCGGCTCCACTCGGAAGGCTTGTAGTACCGCAACTCGGCCGTGGCCGCCAACACCGCGCCTCCCGGTCGGACGACCCGGCGGTGGGAGCGGTCGACGCCCTCCCCCGCGTCGAACACCGATCGCTCCTCGACGCGCGAGCCGTCCGGCAGGATCCGCGCGGCCTCGGCGGAGGGCTCGCCCGCGAGCTGCAGCGGGTTCGCGTGGTGGACGAGGAGCCGCCCCGCGGGGCGGACGACGCGCCCGGCCTCCCTCAGGCAGGCCTCGTTCGTGGCGTCGTCGAAGACGAACAGCGACGAGTACCAGCAGTAGACCGCGTCGAAGGCGCCCCCGCAGAACGGGAGGGCGCGCAGGTCGCCGCGCACGAAGCGCGGGCGCCGGCTCGAGCCGGGCGCCCGGGAAGCGTCCGCGGCCCGCCGCAGGTAGTCGGCGCTGCGATCGAGCCCGCAGAGCCGCCCCACCCGCGAGGCGAGGGGGACCGCGTGCCGGCCGTGGCCGCAGGCGAGGTCGAGCACCCGGTCGCGCGGGCCGAGCGGCAGGAGCGCGGCGATGGCGTCCGCCTCGATCGCCGACAGCGCGGGCGTGAGCAGGTCCTCGACGGAGTCGAGGTACAGCGCGCCGTAGTAGGCGTCGGTCCAGTGGGCCGTCACGTCACCTCGGCCCGACGCCGCACCCGGTCGCGGGCGCGTCGGGCGCTTCGCGGAGCCACGACACCCGCGCCGATCCCGTCCGGAGCGCGGTGGAGGCCGAGGTCGCTGCGGCGACGAGCGCGCGGCGCTCGGGCGCCCCGGACCGCTCGGGCGCCCCGCTCCCGAGCGCGTCGAGCGCGGGCACGGGGTCCCCCTTCACGCAGCCGCAGACGGCGCCGCCCTTCCCGAGCGTCTTCAGGGTCGCGAGGAGCTGCTCGCGCAGCGCCGCGGCCCGCCGCGAGTAGACCTCCACCTTCGCCCGCTCCATCTCCTCGATGCCCTGCGCGACCTCGGCCCAGCGGGTCTCGCCGAGGCGGAGGCACGGCGCCGCGCCCTCGGCGGGGACCGGCCCGAGCCAGGCCGGCTCGCCGCCCGCCCCGGTCGCGCGCGAGAAGCCGCGGAAGAAGCGGACGTCGTCCACCGTGCCGCGCTCCACGAAGGCGGCGAAGGTCGCCCAGTCCAGGTCGACGCCCGCGCCGGACCGGCGCACGCCGGG
>WNGB01014255.1_pt1 | contig 10639 bp, 9 predicted proteins | sample 5400681 | NCBI WGS metagenome assembly WNGB01 (sample SAMN13153367, study PRJNA577476) | soil metagenome | isolation source: 115 cm soil or saprolite under grassland replicate 2 | place: USA:California | collected 2016-06-15 | reverse complement strand
GTTGAACGAAGCGCTGCGCGCAGGTGTCTCTCCCCCGCTCCTCGCTGCCCTCTCGCTTGGCATCTCTCAGCACTGGTGTGAGGATTCTTCCTATCGTATCCGGTTAAACGATAGGAGGTGTTCCCATGACTCCCTTACGCCAGCGGATGCTCGAGGACATGCACTTGCGCGGACTGGCCGCGCGCACCCAGGAGTCCTATCTCGCTGCGGTGCGGCAACTGGCGCAACACTATGGCAAATCTCCCGACCAGATCACCGAGGAGGAACTGCGCCAGTATTTTCTCTACCTGCACAACGTCAAACGCGTTGCGCCCAATACCGCCAATGTGGCCCGCAATGCCGTCAAGTTCCTCTATACCGACACGCTGGTGCGTCCCTGGCCGTTCCGCGACCTCATCCGCCCGCCCCTGCCGCAGAAACTGCCGGTGGTGTTGAGTGTGGCGGAGGTCTGGCGGGTGCTGGACCAAGTTCGGCTCCCACACTACCGTGCCTGCTTGAGCGTCATTTACACCTGTGGGCTGCGGCGGCTCGAAGGCGTGCATCTCCAGGTGTCCCAGATCGACAGCGCCCGTATGCAGGTGCATATGCGCGGTGGGAAAGGCAATAAGGACCGCGCCATCCCGCTGCCGCCGCGGACCCTGACCCTGTTGCGCGCGCACTGGCGCACCCATCGCAACCCCACCTGGCTGTTTCCCAGCCGCGGCCCGAGTGGCTTTGAGCGCACGACCGCCACCACACCGATGAACGAGCGCGGGCTCCAGAAAGCCTTCCATCGCGCCGTGCAGGAAGTCGGGCTGAACAAGCCGGCGAGTGTGCATAGCTTACGCCACTCCTGGGCCACCCACTTGCTCGAACGTGGGGTCAACCTGCGCCTGATCCAGCTCTGGCTGGGCCACACCTCGCCCACCACCACGGCGATCTACACGCATCTCACCCGCACCGCCGAGGGGCAGGCCACCGACGCGCTGGACCAACTGACGGCGGGCATGCCATGACCAGGCTCGGCGACATCTTCCGCCACTATGGCCCGGCCTATCGCGCCCAGTTTGGCGACCGCCTGCTCCCGAGCCAGCACGCGGCGATGCACGCGATTGAGGCGTGCCGGACGGAAGCGCTGGGCGGCCACGTCTACACCTGCCCCAGCTGCGCGACCACGCGCTACAGCTACCACGCCTGCCGCAATCGCCACTGCCCGACCTGCCAGCAGGATGCGGCGCAAGCCTGGCTAGAGAGGCAGCAGGACTTGCTCCTGCCGGTGCCGTACTTTCTGGTCACCTTCACCCTGCCTGCGGAGCTGCGCGACGTCGCCTATCGGCACCAAACGACCATCGATGATCTCATGTTTCGCGCGTCAGCGGCAGCCTTACAACACCTGGCCCACGATCCACGCTTTCTCGGTGGCCAGATCGGCATGGTTGGCGTGCTCCAGACCTGGACCCGCGACCTGCGCTACCACCCGCATGTCCACTACCTCGTCCCCGGTGGCGGCCTCGCGCCGGATGGACCCAGTTGGGTCACGGCCAGGGCAGACTTCCTGGTCCACGTCAAGCCCCTGGCGGCGCTGTTTCGCGCCAAGGTCCGCGCCGCGCTCCGTCAGACCCCCCTCTACGCCGAGGTTCCCGCCGAGGTTTGGACCCAGGCCTGGGTGGTCGATTGCCGGCCGGTGGGCAATGCCCGTGCGGCCCTGAAATCTCTCGCCCCCTACATCTTTCGCGTCGCGCTCAGCAACAACCGGATTATCCGCGTCGCTGACGATCAGGTGACTTTCCGGTACACGGTCGGTGCGACCGGCCAGACCAAGTACTCTACCCTACCGGCTGAGGTGTTCATCCAGCGTTTCCTCCAGCATATCTTGCCCAAGGGCTTTGTGAAGGTGCGGTACTACGGGCTCTTTCGTCCTGGCAATCGCCCGCTGCTCGCCCGCATCCGCGGTCAGTTGCTCCTGCAGCAACGTGCCGCCGACCTGCAGACGCTAGCGTCCGCCAGCAGCGCCCTGGTTACGGCGCGCGTGCTGGTCTGTCCGAGGTGTGGGCAACCAATGCGGTTGGCGCGAGTGCTGCAGCCCCACAATCGCGGGCCACCCCGTCGCGCCAACTACGTCCTGCGGCAGCCCCCCTGGCATGCGCTGGCGACTGGTGGCGCGGCGTGCCACCCGCAGGCGTGCTTCAACGTGCCGGGCATCGCTACTACAGCCGCGCCAGCGCATGCTTCAGGGTACCTGCATCCCAGCACCAGTGCTGGTAAGCGGTGTCCAGCGTCCGGTCCGCGGCCCTGGAGTGCGTGCGCGCAGGCATGTGCGACCGCGGACCCCGGTTGACCACCGTTCGGGTGGTCGCTTCCCGACGCCAACCCCCGGTTGAAATTCCATATATAATAGCTGCCTCGGTGCGCTCCGGCCTCGTTCAACGCGGATTATGTGGCGGCTGCGCGCCACATGAATCCTTATATCGTTGGGCCGCACTACGCCCGTCGCCACCGAAATTGCTATTTGTCTTTGACGCTATTCTGCGCTATGATCTCCGCAACAGTTTGTGGAGGCAGGACGATGACCGAACTGATCACGGAAATCGTGAACGGCGAACCCTACCAGTATTATCCCTTAGGGGAGCATGTCGTTCGCGCTGTCGGGATCTGCGGCGGGCGCCCGACGTTCAAGTACACCCGCATTGAGATTACGGGCACACTCGATCGCTTGGCGGCAGGCGAGAGTCTGGATGCGATTGTCGCTGGCTATCGTGGGCGAGTTTCTCGTGAAGCGGTGATAGCGGCGGTCCAGATCGTGACGGATGGTTTCTTGAAGACGTTGCCTGCGCTTGAACCTGCCTGATGTTAGTGCTGGACGAACAGTTGTTAGGGCGGGATCTCGATACGGCACTCGCGCATTGGTATCACGGTCCTGTGCTCTTCATCACGGATTTACGCCCTGGCAGCGTTATCAAAGATGATGCGATTCCGGTCTTGCTCCGCCGGCACCACCAGGCGACGTTCGTGACCATTAACGAGACCGACTTTTGGCAGAAGGTCGCCATCGATGGCCACTTTTGCAACGTCTGTTTCGCGTTACCCGACTCGCAGGAGACGAATCGCACCCGTCCTCCGTCCTCCGTCTTCCGTCCAAAACCAGAAAGGCATATCCGCCGAGCTGTACTAGATAAAAAGGAGCCCCCAGCAATGCCCGACCAGCCACCGCCGAACTGGAGCCTGCTGACGCGCCTGGTGCACGAGGGCGAGCGCGCGGTGCCGCCCGAGGGCCTGCCGACCGCCACGCCGATCTACACCAGCGCGACCTATATCTACGGCAGCGCCGCGGCGCTCGACCAGGCCTTCGCCAGCGGCGAGGGCTACGTCTACGCGCGCTACGGCAACCCGACCGTCGGCGCGCTCGAGCAGGTGATGGCGGCGGCCGAGGGCGGCGTGGCCGCCGTCGCGTTCGCTTCGGGCATGGCAGCGCTGCACGCGGCCATCCTCGCCGCCGGCACGCCGCGCGGCGAGACGCAGCCGAAGGTCCGCAGCATCCTGGCCGCGCGCGACCTCTACGGCGCGACGACCATGCTGCTGGAGGATTTCTTCGCCGCGCAGGAGATCCCGGTCGCCTACTGCGATATGTGCGACCTGGCGGCGGTCGACGCGGCGATCGCCGCGATCCGGCCGAACGTGATCCTGGTCGAGCAAATCTCCAACCCGCTGCTCAAGGTCGTCGACGTCGCGGCGCTGGCCCAGCGCGCTCGCGCCGCCGGCGCGCGGCTGATCGTCGACAGCACGATCGCCACGCCGATCGTCCAGCGGCCGCTCGCGCACGGCGCCGACCTGGTGGTCCATAGCGCGACCAAGTACCTCGGCGGCCACGCCGACGCCACCGGCGGGATCGTGGTGGCGCGCGCGTCGATGGTGCGCGACCTGCTGCGGCGCTACTCTAAGCTGCTCGGCGGGGTGCTCGGCCCGTTCGAGGCGCAGCTGATCGCCCGCGGTGTCAAGACCTTGGCGCTGCGCGTGCGCCAGCAGTGCGCCAACGCCGCCGCCATCGCCACCTGGCTGGCCGACCAGCCCGAGGTCGCGCGGGTCTACTATCCCGGCCTGCCGTCGCACCCGCAGCACGAGCTTGCGGCGCGCGATTTCGGCGGTCTGTTCGGCGCGATGGTCTCGTTCGACCTGCGGGCGGGCGCGCGCGACGCGCTGTTCGGCTTCGTCGACGCGCTGCGCCTGGTGCTACCCGCCACCAGCCTGGGCGACGTCTACACGCTCGTCAGCCTGCCGATCATCTCCTCGCACCGCGACCTGACGCCCGCCCAGCGCGCCGAGCGCGGCATCGGCGACGGCATGGTCCGCCTCTCGATCGGGATCGAGGAGGTCGGCGATATCATCGAGGATCTGCGGGCTGCCTTGAAAGCCACGGGGCTAGACAGTGAATATTGAAGGGATACATCTACAAGCAATCGCAGGAAGTGCTTATTCTGAGCGCCAGGGATATGGCGCGAAAGGAGCGACGACAGTATGGCAAAAAGTAATCCTAAGAATCTCCCGCAGTTCGATTCTCTTGATGACCTGGTGGAATTCTTTGACTCGCACGACCTGGGCGAGTGCCTGGAACAAATGCCTGAGGCGACATTCGACGTTGACCTCAAACACAAAACGCATTTGTTCGCCCTGGATGAAGAGCTCTCTCACAAACTAACGGAGCTCGCTAGAGCAAAGCATGTGCCGGCCGAGACACTCATCAACACGTGGCTCCGAGAGAAACTCTTAGAGCCTGCTCCATGACTCTCCGCGTCACCTCGCTCGCCTCCGGCAGCAGCGGCAACGCGCTGCTGGTCCAGGCTGAGAGCGCCGCGCTGCTGATCGACTGCGGGCTGCCGCAGCGCGCGATCGAGCGGCACCTGCGCCACGCGGGCCTCAGCCCGGCCAACCTGGCGGCGATCCTGCTGACCCACGAGCACGGCGACCACGCGCTGAGCGCCGGGCCGCTGGCGCGCCGCCACGGCGTGCCGCTGGTCGCGAATGGGCCGACCGCCGACGCGCTGGGCCCCGCGCTTGAGGGCGCGGCGCTGCACGAGCTGGCCGTGGGCGGCGCGCTCGCGCTCGGCCCGTTCGACGTGCGCAGCTTCCCGGTACCGCACGACGCCGCCGCGCCGGTCGGCTACGCGATCCGCGCCGGCGGCTGGTGCGTCGGCGTGGCGATCGACCTGGGCAGCTGGGACGACGGCGTGCTGGCCGGGCTCCAGGCGGCCGACCTGGTGGTGCTGGAGGCCAACCACGACCGCGAGCGCCTGCGCACCGCCCCGTACTCCTGGCCGACCAAGCAGCGGATCTACAGCTCGCTCGGCCACCTCGACAACATGGACGCCGGGGCGCTGCTGGCGCGGCTCGGCGCCGACGGCCGCCGCCGCACGGCCTGGCTGGCGCACCTATCCGAGCAGGCCAACTCCCCGCAGATCGCCACCCGGATCGTCGCCAGCGTGCTGGCGCTGGCCGAGGTCGCCTGCATCGACATCCACGCGCTCCCGCGCCGCGCCCCGCTCGCCTGGGAGAGCGATCGGCACCTTCAGCAGCGCGAGCTGTTCGTTTGAGTTAAGAGTTCAAAGTTAAGAGTTAGTGAACTTACAACTCATAACTGATGCTCCTGGCCCGACTCTTGCTCACAGTGCTTCAGAACAGGTTTCATGGCAACCGGACGATCTTTTGGAGGTGGGGTGTGGGGCGGGGCTGCGCCCCGCCCCACACCCCACCTCCAAAAGATCGTCTCTAAAGCCGAGGAGAGCATATGGGCCTTTTGCGCAAAGCCGGCGGGCTACTGCTGATCGCGGGCGCGGCTCTGGCTGGCAACTGGACCGGCGACAACTTGCGCGCCGCGACAACCGGCGAGTCCGGGCAGGATCTGAGCCTCGTGCACACGACCCCCGAGGGCGCCACGGTGCTGGGCCTGAACGTGACGCTGACCAACTTCGTCCCCGCGCTGATACTGGGGCTGCTAGCCGGCCGGCCGCGGATGCTCTACGCCTTCGTGAGCGGGGCGGTGATCAGCGCGCTGGTGGGCGACCGGTACGAGCGCCCGGTGGCGCTCTGGCTGCGCCGCACGAGCGGGGGCGGGCTGCCCGCCCCCGCGCAGTACTGATAATCAGCTCTGAGTCAAGAACCGAGAACCGTCGCTGAGCTATCGGTTCTCGGTTCCTGGGTTACAGCGTCACGGCAGGGCAGACCGGCATGATGCTGGCCTCTCAGGGCGGGATCAATCGCCCATTGCCAGCTCGTTCGCCTGCTCCAGCAGCGCTTCGCCCCGATCTATCAGGAGTTTGGCTTGCTGCTCGTTAATCGCCTGCCCGCCGAAGGCCGCGGCGTCGAGCAGCGCCTTCATCTGCGACGCGAGTTCGTCGCGTGTCGCGGTCAGCAGCTGAATCTGGTTCTCGATAGATGTGTACGTGCCGTCGTTGGTCGAGCTACTCTTGATCGCACACGTCGAGGCCTCCAGCATGCTCATGCCGAACTCGCCGAACGGGGCGTTCAGCTGCTTGTACACCTCTCCCAGCCGCCGCAACGTCTCGCGGTGCGCGCGCAGCGTCTGCGGGACCGCCCAGGCGTCGAGCTGGTCGATCAGCACGCGGCCGTCGAGAACGTACGTGTCGGAGAGGCCGACCAGGTTGAGCATCGTCGGCCGCAGGTCGGTGTGATCGGCCCAGGTGGTGTCGTCGCCGTTGTGACGGACGCCGGGGCCGACCATGCCGAGCCAGGTCGTCGCGATCTCCGGCTGGATGCCGCCGTGGTTCCACGCGAACGTGTTCGTGGGCGGCGTCGTCGGAACCGTGACGCACGGCAAGGTGCAGTTCGGAGCTCCCGCGAACAGGAAGTAGTCGGGGTGGGCGAACATCACCAGCGTCGGCGTTCGCTGCGGGTCGGCAGTGACCATGTGGAGCGCCTTCATCCCGACCGGGTCGGCGAGCGCCACGCTCAGCTGGTCGGTCTGATGGGTGTACGGGCTCACCGCGGTGAGCTGCCCGAGCGCGCGGCCGAAGTTCCGCGTGACTCCGCCGTTCGCGACGGGTTGCCGGTGATGTAGATCGTCGGCGCCATGTCCGCGTGGACGGTGAACGGCGTCGTGATCCCCTGCTGGGTCGCGAGCAGGCCCGTCAGGTTGCCGTTGATCTCGCCCACGAGGCTGTAGGTGCATGGCGTGTTGACGCCGTCACAGTTCGCGGGGGTTGGCTGCGAGCCGACGAAGTGGTCGCCCTCCTCGACCGTGAAGACAAAGAGTGTGTTCTTTTTCGTGATCCCGTCGGCGGCGAGGCGGTCGAAGAACTTCGCAAATGCGTCGTCGTACGACTTGAGCTGATCAACGTACGCCTGCTCGCCGGGGCCCTTCGTGATATGGATCTCACCCGCGACGCCGTGCTGGTCGTGCGCGTCCGAGATGTAGCCGAACGTGACCGGGATGCCGGCCTCCTGCATCTGCGCGACGTAGGCGAGGGTCGTGCTCGCGAACAGCCCGTCGAAGCCCGGGAAGCCGTTCTGGCCGAACGGGTCGGTAATTGGCTGGCCGAAGAGGTTGTTCAGGACCGCGCTGCCGCCGGTGATCGCGGGATTGACGTACTTCGTCCCGAACAGCCCCTGGAAGCCATTGTAGCCGCCCGGCTCGTCGGGCAGCAGATCCGGCCGCGCGTGCGCGTTGCCGGCGCAGATGCCGCCCCCGGCGCCACAGTGGATCGCCATCCCGACGAAGTCGGTCTGCGCGAGCGCGCGCGCGGCCGTGCCCGCGGGAGCTGCATTCGAGGTTTGGGCCTCGCTGAACTCGGGCGACGGATTGCCGAAGACCTTCGTGATGTCGCCGGCCGGGCCGGTGCCAGTGTTCTCGAGGACGACGTTCGCGAGCGCGACGGCGCCGAAGTCGCAGCCGGCACGCGTGTACGGCACCCAGGGCGCCGGCGCGTTCTTCGGCGTCCCGCTGTCCCCGTTGACCATGTTCGGCAGCGGGTCGGCGGGCGGGGTCCCCGTATCGTCGACGAGGTCGGTCCAGTACTTGAACGAAGACGACGACGCCGTCGTCCCGTCCGCCTTGAAGTAGCGGTACGAGTTCGAGACAGCCTGGCCATGGCGGTCGGAGTAGACGCCCGTGAGCGAGGTCAGGATTCCGTTCGCCGTGTGCGAGATCAGGACCGTGTGGTCGTTCGTGAGCAGCGTCCCATTGCCCCGAATGAAGTTGAGCAGATGCGGCATCTGCTCGAGGTCGGACGGGACGTTCGGGTTGTCGCGCAGGAAGTGCGTGTTGTCGAAAATGATGTAGATCACATGCTGAATGTCGCCCTTCGCCGAGTCGAGCTGGCAGCCGCTCGCCGCCGCAGGGGTGTTGGCGAGCGCCTGCGGCGGCACGCCCGCTCCCACACACGCCAGCGCCGCCAGTAGCAGTGCGGCAGCGATCACGCGTCCGAAAGGATGTCGCCAGCGTCGTGTCAACTGAGCCATGGTTCATCCTCCTTGTCTGGGGGCCGTCTACAATGGCCAGCCTGTCTGGTGAACAAAGAGTGATTTCCGCTTCACCTCCTCGTCTGTCTTGCTCAAAATGGTCGAAGCGCGGGCGTACGATCGCGCTCGGCTTGCGCCGGGCAGGGGGCGTGCGAAGCCAGCCAGGACCTTCATCATTGAAGCGGCGGATCGATGCGCGGCCCTGCGCAAAGAAACGCTAGAGTCCTTGTTGCGTAGCCATGCAGAATGATGGATTTCTTCAGAAGACTAGGATGGCGCGATTATAGCACGTCGCCGTTCCCTTTAATATCGCCTTATCGGTAGATGACAAAACTGTTAACTACGCCGGGGTATCTTGGCTTTGACAACCGCGGGGCGCTGGTAGGATAGCGGCGTCCACCGGAATACTCAGCTAAGCGATGGTGAGAGAGAGGCGCGACATTCGTGCTTTCCAGGCATAGATGTGCCCAATCCGGCGCCCCGTTGTCGTTTGTTTAGATGTACCCTGGTTTTCGTGCGCTTTCAAGTACAGCGCAACCATTGCAATCCAATCACACGGCTCGACGTGGAATGTGGGGCTAGCAAGGAGAGAAAGTCGATGACGTCATCGTTTTCATCGGTTCAGTGGCGGTGGCTGCGCGCGGTCATCGCATTTGTTCTCCTGTTCTCGTATTTGGTTGGTGCTGCTGAGCCCGCGCGAGCGGCTGGAAGCATCAGCGCTTCATTGATACCAAGAATCGTCCCTCACTTGCTCAGACTTTTGAAGTGGTGGCGACTGGTGCTCGTTTTACGGTGGTGGTCAACCACCTGAAGTCGAAGGGCTCCGATTGTAACGACGTGGGCGACCCGGACACCGGCGACGGCCAGGGCAACTGCAAAGTGACGCGTACCCAGGCTGCGAAGGCGTTGGTTGACTGGCTGGCCACCGACCCGACCGGCAGCGGCGATCCGGACTTCCTGATCATGGGCGACCTGAACTCGTACGCCCAGGAAGATCCGATCGACGCGATCAAAGCTGGTGCCGACGACACGGCTGGCACCGGCGACGACTACACCAACCTGATCGCCCAATATCAGGGCACGCATGCCTACTCATACGTCTTCGACGGCCAAGCCGGCTACTTGGACCACGCGCTGGCAAATTCCAGCTTGACCCCCCAAGTGACAGGCGCTGCTGATTGGCATATTAATTCGGATGAACCAGATGTGGTCGACTATGACACCAGCTTTAAGGGCACAACCCAGGAGGCATTGTACGAGCCGAACGCGTACCGCTCATCGGATCATGATCCGGTAGTAGTCGGATTGAACCTAAACGCCCGCCCAACCGTTGATGCCGGCGGACCGTATTCGGTAAATGAGGGTGGCTCGGTCCCGGTTACAGCAACAGGCAACGACCCCAATACTGGCGACACACTGACCTATGCCTGGGACCTTGACAATAATGGCTTGTTCGAGACCTCAGGTCAAAGTACAACTTTCTCAGCGGCAGGACTAGACGGTCCAAGCAGTTACACCATCAAGGTGCGAGTCACAGACAGTGGTGGGCTGTCCGCGGTCGATGAAGCAACGGTCAATGTTCAGAACGTTCTACCTTCAGTGAACACGCCTGTGGTTGCACCGGAGCCCTCGATCAAAGGGAGTGCGGTAATTGCCAGCGCAACATTCAGCGATCCAGCTCCGAATGATGCACCATTTACCTGTACTGTTGACTATGGCGATGGTTCTGGCGCTCTGGCAGGTACGGTCAGCGGAAACACATGCACTGGCCCATCTCACACTTACGCGAGCGTTGGATCGTTCACGGTCACCGTGAGTGTCACGGATAAAGATAACGGCACTGGTTCGAACTCGACGACGCACGCTGTGATTTACAACTTCACCGGCTTCTTCCAGCCCGTTGATAATCTTCCAACATTTAATGTTGTCAAAGCCGGAAGCGGCGTTCCTATTAGATTCAGCCTGAGCGGTGACCAGGGTCCGAACATCTTTGCAGCCGGTTATCCGAAGTCAGAGATGATCGCGTGCAATTCCACTGCTCCAGTGGATGGCATCGAAGAGACGGTCACCGCCGGTTCCAGCAGCCTTTCCTACGACCCAAGTACCGACACATATACATACGTTTGGAAGACCGAGAAGTCCTGGGCGAACACCTGCCGGCAGCTGGTTATCCAGCTGAATGACGGCACAT
>WNGB01050954.1_pt1 | contig 10640 bp, 15 predicted proteins | sample 5400681 | NCBI WGS metagenome assembly WNGB01 (sample SAMN13153367, study PRJNA577476) | soil metagenome | isolation source: 115 cm soil or saprolite under grassland replicate 2 | place: USA:California | collected 2016-06-15 | reverse complement strand
CCAGCCGGCGGTCCCCGATACCGTCCTCGTGGTGGATGACGATCTGGCGGTGCGGTTGATCGTCGGGCGGGCGCTGGAGGAGAGCGGGCGCGCGGTCTGCGCCGCCCCGTCCGGCTATCTGGCCCTCGCGGCGCTCACCGCAGCGCCCGACACGATCGGCCTCGTGCTGAGCGATGTCCGCATGCCCGGAATGAGCGGACTGGATCTCGCCCTCGAGGTTCGGCGGTCCTGGCCCGAAGTCCCCATCCTGCTCATGTCCGCCTACGACCCCCCCGAGCTGCTGTCGAGCCATGTCGAGCTCGCTGACATCCCCCTGCTGCAGAAGCCGTTTACCAACGACGCCCTGCTCAGAGTGGTCGGTTCTCTGATGCCGGTTGCCCGGCCCGACCGGCTGCCGAGCTGACGCCGCCCGGCGGTGGCTGAAAGGCCTTGGACAGGGAGTGCGCCCGTGACGGAAGATGAGGAGTTCGGCCGTTGGCAGCGGATCCAGCGGCCCTTCGGAATCGGCCGTTGGCTGCTCGTGGCCGGGCTCGTCGCACTCCTGCTTCTCCTCGTCATCGGTGCTGTCATCGTGGCCGCCGGTCGGCCCCTTGCGCTCGGTGCGGTCCAGCGGCTCGCCGCCCGGAAGTTCCCGGCGGTTCTCTGGGTCCAGCCCGCCGAGCTGGCGCTCTGGCGGGCCGACTCTTCCCGGCCCCCACCGGTCGTCCTCGACGCAAGGACGCCGGTGGAATATGCAGTGAGCCATTTGCAAGGGGCCGCCCGCATCGATCCGCGCAGGCCCACCCTCAAGGGCCTCGACGCGTTTCCGCGCGATACTCCGGTCGTATTGTACTGCACCGTCGGATATCGGAGCGCTCGGGTCGCGCAGTGGCTGCGCCGCCAGGGTTTCCAAACGGTCTACGATCTCTCCGGTGGCCTCTTTGCCTGGGCCAATCAGGGCCGGCCCATGGAAGCGGACGGGCGGCCGGCAGCAGAAGTCCATCCCTACAACACGGTCTGGGGTCGCCTACTCAAGCCCGAGGTCCGGGCCGCCCGGCCCCCGATCACCGATCCGCTCAGCCTCCCCTGAGCGAGGACGAAATAGCCGCTGCCGCGACGCGCAACGTTGCGATCAAGCCTGATCGAGTTCGGCTAGCCGGGCGGCCCCCGGGAGACCGCCAGACTATCAACCCGCCAGCGTCCGTCCGAGTTGAGTGGAACCATGTCGCATTGATATCGGGTGCGACGCACCATTCCCGACCGGGTTCTCCCATCCATGGAGCCCAGGATCCTGAATCGACCATCGTCGAGTCGGAGCCAGCTCCAACTTCCCGCTGCGTGCGTGGCCGTCGTCCGGCCGCGCAGGCGGTCGGTTTCGCGAACGAATCGCTGGCAGGTCGCATGCGCGTCGCGCAGGTCGGGCCAGCCGGCGAGGAACCGACGCACACCGGGCAGGCGGATCTCCGCCGCCATCGGCGCAAGAATGGCGAACAAGGCTGCAAGTGCCATGAGCTCGCACGCGACCAGGCCGAGCCGCATGCCCGGCGGGGGCCGCCGCTTTCGTCGGATCACCCGATCGGACACCGACACGATCCGGATAGGAGTAATGGAGTCGGTCATCCCTACCTCCCATAGCTCGGCGGCCCGTTCACGAGCACGGCGATCGCCGAATTCCATTGCCAGAGTGTCGCCTCGCGGCCGGACGCTGCCGTGACAGCACTCACCGGGACGGCATGCCAGGCCGGCGGGTGACGCCCTGCCCCGCGGCAGGGTCACCCAGCTCGCGTGGTGACCCGGAACACCTCGAGAGCTCCTCCAGGGCCGAACGCGCGAACGCCGGCAGTTGCCGGCGTTCGTCCCATCTGCTTCGCGGTGTGCCCACCGAATGCGCTCCGGTTACACCGTCGGCCGGCGGCCCGAGAGCAGGTTGATGAGCAGCACAGCCAGCGCGAGAACCAGCAGAATGTGAATGAACCCGCCCAACGTGTAGGAGCTCACCATACCCAGCGCCCACAGCACGAGCAGGATGACGAAGATGGTCCAGAGCATTGAGACGCTCCTGAACGAGTGAGTGAGAAGCCGATCTGCGATCTAGCGGTCAGAGCGGCCACTGGTCACCATGTTGCGTTCCTCGAATTCGCTGACTTGTCGCTCGATCTCGTTCCGGGCCAAGCCGTACCGCTGCTGGATCAGGCCGATGAGCTGATCCCGCTTGCCGGCGATCACGTCCAAGTCGTCGTCGGTGAGCTTGCCCCACCGCTCGCGAACTCTCCCCCTCATCTCTTTCCACTTGCCCTCGATGTAGTCCCACGCCATGTGAGCCTCCTAACAAAAAGGCGTGCACGCGGGCGAACCGCGATGCCAGGGTAGTAGCCGTGCACCGCGCCGGCAAGAGACCCTAAAAGGCGGAGCTTTCGCTTTGCCCTAGGTCATACGGGCGGAGATGCTCCACGTCACCGATCGGTCGTGATTGGGGCACGACCGCGGTCCGGTCGATAGCTTTCGATCGTGGCCAGAGCGTCGAGCTTTCAGGGCATCGTGCTGGGCGGTATCCTCGTTGCCGGCGCCGCTCCCGCGGCGGCGCAGCAGCCGACCTGGGTCATCGAAGCGCCGGCCCGGCCCGCTTTGAGTGCGCTCTGGCGTGCCAGCGTGACGGCGCGAGCAGAGCGAGTGGCCTGCCTCAGCGGGCGCATCGGCAGCGACAGCGTTTGGATCACCCCGAAGGCGAGCCATCGCTGGCGCAGTGCGGGCCTCCGCAGTGGATCGGCACCGTCCACACCCACATCCGCTCGACCGACGATCCCGAGCCCGCGGACCGGTTCAGCCCCGGCGATCGGGCGCAGATGTCCGAGTGGTCGCGCCGCTGGAGCCGGGCCGGTGCCTTCTGCCTGCTGCACAGCGCGCAGGCGGCGCACTGCGAGATCTATCCCTGGCGGCGGCAAAGTCCGGAGGGTCCACCGCCTAACCGCGGGCCTGACTAAGTTCCAACCCGCGCCCCGCTTCGGGGTGGTGGTATCTTGGAAGACATGACCACCGCCCGTCGCACCCACGGTTTTCGTGAGTCGGTGATTCGGGGCATGACCCGCCTCGCCCGCGAGCACCGCTCGATCAATCTGGCCCAGGGCTTTCCTAACTTCGCCGCGCCCGAGCTGCTCAAGGCGGCAGCCGCGCAAGCCATCCAGAGCGACATCAACCAGTACGCCATCACCTGGGGGGCGCAGCGGCTCCGCGAGGCGCTGGCGCATAAATACCGGTCCTGGTATGGCCTCGCGATCGACCCGGACCGCGAGGTCACCGTGACGTGCGGGGCCACCGAGGCGATGATGGCGACACTCCTTGCGGTCGTCGATCCGGGCGACGAGGTCATCATCTTCGAGCCGTTCTACGAAAACTACGGGCCCGACACGATCCTCTCCGACGCGCGGCCGGTGTTCGTTCCGCTCGAGCCGGGTCGTTCGCTCGACCTCGAGCGCCTGGCGGCGGCCTTCTCGGCGCGCACCCGCGCCATCGTGGTGAACACGCCGAGCAACCCCTCGGGCCGGGTGCTCACGCTCGAGGAGCTGGAAGCGATCCGTGATCTCTGCGTGCGGCACGACTGCCTGGCAGTCACCGACGAGATCTACGAGCATATGGTCTACCACGGGACCCACATCCCGTTGGCGAGTCTCCCCGGCATGGCCGACCGGACGGTCACCATCAGCGGGGCGTCGAAGACCTTCGGGGTCACCGGCTGGCGTATTGGCTGGGCCCTCGCTCCCGAGGCCCTCACCGATGCCATTCGCAAGGTCCACGACTTCCTCACGGTCGGTGCGCCCGCCCCGCTGCAGGAAGCCATCGCCGTGGCCCTCGAGCGGCTGGACCAGCGGTTTTATCACGAGCTGACCGAGGCCTACCGGGCCCGCCGCGATCTGCTGTCGGACGCGCTCACGGCGGCCGGATTCCGCTGCGTTCCGCCGGAAGGCGCGTACTACATCCTCGCCGACTTCGCCGAGCTCAGCGATCTGCCCGACACCGAGTTCGCGGCGTGGCTCTCGCGCGAAGTGGGGGTCACGCCGGTGCCGGGATCCAGCTTCTTTCACGACCCGGCCGACGGGCGCACCCAGGTCCGCTTCGTCTTCTGCAAGACCGACGACATCCTGCTCGAGGCCGCCGCCCGGCTGCGCGGGCTTCGCGCCGTTCAGGCCGGCCACCGAAGCCGTGCTGCGGAGCTCGAAACGGCCGCCCGAAGCGGACTCCAGGCCTGACGGCTCGGGCCCTTGCGCGGGCCGAGCCGCCGCCCCACTCTGAGCCAGAGAGGCCGGAATCGCATGGGCACCGACAACACCCGCTCGCACGTCCGCATCCATTACCCGCCCGCGCGGCGGCCTCGTCTGGTACTGCCTGGGGGCAGCCACGAGGTGCTCGACCTCTCGGCGGAGGGACTGCTGGTCATCCTGCCGACGGGCACTGTGAGGCCGGAGCTGGGCGTGCGGCTGGAGGGCACGCTCGAGCTGCGCACCGCGGGGCCGCTGGCCGTCCGTGCCCGGGTCGTATGGGTGGACGGCGACCGGGTGGGTCTCCATCTATGGCCCGACGCCATTCCCTATCCGGTCCTCCTCGCCGAAGAGCGCAGCGTCGCCCCGGCCAGGGGTGGATGACGGTGGCGCCATCCGCCGCGACGGGGTCCGCGCCGCCGGAGAGCCCGATGATCTTTGCGGATCGTGCGGAGGCCGGCCGGCGGCTGGCGGCGGCGCTGGGGCAGTTTCGCAACCGGAACCCGCTGGTGCTGGCGCTGCCGCGTGGGGGGGTGCCGATCGGCTACGAGGTGGCCCGCGCGCTCGACGCGCCGCTCGACGTCGTGGTGGTGCGCAAGCTGGGAGCGCCGGGTCACGAGGAGCTCGCCGTCGGCGCAATTGCCCGTGGCGCCGTATACGTCGACTGGCCGATCGTGCGTCAGCTGGGCGTCACCCAGGCATATCTCGAGCAGGTGACGGCGGCAGAGCAGCGGGAGCTCGAGCGCCGGGAGCAAGCGTATCGGCGCGGCCGCCCCGCGCTGCCGATCGAGGGCCGCACGGTGCTCCTGATCGATGACGGCCTGGCCACCGGCGCCACCCTTCGGGCCGCCCTGAGCGCGGTGCGGCAGGAGCGTCCTGGATGGGTGATAGTCGCGGTTCCGGTAGGTGCTCCGGAGAGTGTGGCCCGCCTCCGGGAGGCCGCCGACGAAGTCGTCTGCCTCGACATGCCGCCCGACTTCCGCGCCGTCAGTCTCGCCTATCGGGATTTCTCGCCGACCAGCGACAGCGAGGTCGTCGAGTGCCTCGAGCTGGCTCGCTGATCTCACCCACGCCCGGAGTCACCATGCACCCGGCCGATGCCGACGCCTACAAGGTCGAGCTCGTCGCCCGCCTCGTGGCGCTGATGGGGCGAACCTTTACCACGACCGAAGGCCGTGAGGCCGGTGTGAGCGCGCTGACCGAGCGCCTGCTGCGGCTCGACGACAGTGCGCTCCGCCAGCTCGCGACCAGCTTCGGTCTGGACGAGCCCGGCGAGCCCGAGCCGGACGAAGCCTGAGCGTGCCCTTTCTGCCGTTCCCCTTCGTCCCTAGCATCCGGTCATGTCCCGAGCCTTCGTCAACGAGGACGCCGGGGGCGACGCGCCCCGCTACGCCCTCCCGCACCCGGACGACCCCGGATACGATGCCGCGGCCGCTCGAGCGCTGCTCCGCGGCGCGGATGAGGGTGATTCGGCCAGCGCCGAAGCAGCGACCGGGTACGTCTTCGGAGAGCCCAGGCTCCGGCCCCACGTCGAGCGCATTCTGAGCGAAGCCCGGGCGGCCGGTGACGAGCGGCTGGAACAGCTGGCAGAGCGCTTTCTGCGGCGCGCCGCTCGCTGACGGCCAGCCACACCAAGGCGGAGGTCGTGTTCGGTGACCTGCTTCGAGACCTCAAGGACCGGGTGCTCGCGCCAGTCGCACAGACGATCGGCCACAACGTCTCGCCGCTCGCCATTTCGCTGATCGCGTTCGTAGCCGGCCTCGACGGCACGCTCGCGCGGTTGCAGGGGCGATCCAGCGATCTGGGCGCCTACCTGGATCTGCTGCTCGACTTCGCGGTGTACGCCGCTAGAAGAGGATCGTCTCCGTGCCCGCAACCAGCCCCGGGGGCATGGTCACCCGGGTGACCATGCTCCCGGGGCTGGTTGCGGGCACGGAGCCGATCCTCTTCTCCACCGTCTTCATGCTGTGGCCCGCCCAGGCGGCGCCGCTCCTCGTCATCATGAGCGGGCTGGTCCTCGTGGGCGTCGTTCAGCGGGTCTTGTGGGCTCACCATCACCTCTGATCTGGAGGGTCGGCATGCGGCCTGAAATGACCACCACCACGTTCACCCTCGACGGCTACCAGGTGGTCAGGAGCCTGGGCGTGGTTCGCGGAATCACCGTGCGGTCCCGGTCCATCCTCGGTACCATCGGCGGCTCGCTCCAGACCATCCTGGGTGGCAACATCTCGCTCTTTACCGAGCTCTGCGAGCGGACCCGCAGCGAGGCCTTCGATCTCATGCTGGTCCATGCCGACCAGCTCGGCGCCAACGCGGTGATCGGCATCCGCTACGAGGGCTCCGAGGTCATGCAGGGCGTCACTGAGGTCCTCTGCTACGGGACCGCCGTCGAGGTCGCGCCGAGCTGATCGCGACGGCCGCGGGCGCAAGCTGGTGACGGATCGTTACCTTTCGTCGATGGATCGAAGCGGATCTCTCCCTGCGGCATTCGGGGCCGAGCTGGATCGGCTCCAGTTGGCTCCCAGCCGGCTGCTGGTCGCCGTTTCCGGCGGGCCCGACTCGGTGGCGCTGCTCGACCTGCTGGCTCGAGCCGCCGGCCAGCGCGGGCTCGAGCTGATCGTGGGCCACGTGGACCACGGGATCGATCCTGCGAGTGGCACCGTCGCCGCCGGCGTTCGCCAGCTCGCAGAGGCGTACCAGCTGCCCCTCCTCGAGCAGCGACTGGCGCTGGGTCCCGGGACGAGCGAAACGGTGGCGCGCGCGGCCCGCTATCGGGCGCTCGAAACGATGCGCCGCGAGGCGGCTGCCGTCTTCATCGTTACCGCCCACCACGCCGACGATCAGGCCGAAACAGTCGTGATGCGGTTGCTGCGCGGGACCGGTCCCGCCGGGTTGGCCGCGATGGCCCGGCGCCGCGGCCGGATTCTCCGGCCGCTCCTGTCGTTCCGGCGGGCCGACCTGGCCCGGCATCTGCTGGAGATTGGGCAACACGGCTGGGACGATCCAGCGAACGCCGACGCCCGGCACCTTCGCTCCTGGGTTCGCCAGGACTTGATCCCGGTGTTGAGGCAGCGGCTTCCCGACGTGCACCAGCGCCTGATTCAGGTGGCCGAGCAGGCGAGTCTGGATCGCGCGGGCTGGGACGCGGTGGTGGACTTGCTGCCTGGGCTCGATTATCGCAGCGAGCTCGACGGTGCCTCAGTCGGCTTGAAGGCACTCGAACTTGCCAATGATAACCTGTTATCGTGTATGGTGATGGCAGTTGGCAGGCGAAGTAATCTCTCGCTCGGCCCAAACCGGGCGGGCCGGGTGGTCGAGCTGGTCAGGAGCGGCCGGAGCGGGAGTCGCGTTCCGCTCGGCTCCGGCTGGATTGCCGAATTAGCGTTCGACCGGCTCCGCCTGGTGCGCCCGCCGGTCGAGCCACTTCAGCCGGACGTAGAGTTGGCGGGGCCGCGCGGATTCGCCGAGTGGGCGAGCTGGCGCTTCGCCTGGCGGGTGGACCAGGCACCCGGCCGGCAGGAGCGAACTGCCACCACCGCCTGGTTCGAGCCGGAGCCTTTGCGGGTGCGAGCTTGCCGGAACGGCGAAAAGCTGATGCCGCTGGGCGGACGCGGCCGGCGCCTCATCGTGCGCTGTCTTCAGGATGCGCGGGTCCCCCGAAGCCGCCGGGGACACTGGCCCGCGCTCGAACACGACGGCGCGGTGGTGTGGGTCCCAGGCGTTTGCCGATCCGACCTTCTCATCCCTCGCCCTGGAGCGGAGGCGCTCCGTGTCGACGCTGAGCTCGCCTGACGTTCTCCGCCGGACCGGCGGACGCAACATCAAGTCGATCGTCTTCGACGAGCGGGACATCGCTCGCCGTGTCGCGGAGCTGGGTGCCGAGGTCACGGCCGCCTACCCCGACGGCGACCTGCTGGTGCTGGGTCTCCTCAAGGGAAGCTTCATTTTCCTGGGCGATCTGGTCCGGAAAGTCGAGCGGCCGATCCAGATCGACTTCCTGGTAGCCAGCTCTTATGGGCCCGACAAGGTCTCGACCGGCACGGTCCTGCTCCTCTACGACCCGGAGACCAAGCTGGAGGGCAAACATATCCTGCTGGTCGAGGATATAATTGATAGCGGACGGACCTTGCAGCGCCTTCTTCGGCTGCTAGGCGAGCGGCGGCCGCGGAGCCTGGCGATCTGCGCCCTCCTCGACAAGCAACTCGCGCCCGAGCGCCCCCCGGAGCTCCGCTTCGTGGGATTCCGGGCGCCGCCGGCATTCCTGGTCGGGTACGGACTCGACCACGCCGAGAACTATCGTCACCTTCCGTTCATTGCGGACTTGGATTCCTAGATGGCCGACAGACTTCCGACCCGACCCCCCCGCCCGAGCTGGGGGAACCTGAGCAAGAACCTCGCCCTGTGGCTCCTGGTCGCCTTGCTCGCGCTGGCGCTCTTCCAGATGATGAGCCGCCAGCGCAGCCCGACCCAGGAGTTTTCCTACACCGAGTTCAGCCACCAGCTCGATCAGGGGAACATCGCGCGGATCGAGATCTACGATGGCAAGCGGCTCGAGGGCGACTTCAAGACCCCGGTGGCGCAGGACGGGCGCTCGGCCAAGAGTTTCACGGTGCTGCTCCCGATCGCGAACAGCGAAGCGTTCGTCAAGCGACTGGACGAATCCGGCGTACCGATCGTGGCACGTGAGCCGAAGGGCGGGATCACCGCGATCATCATCGCGGCGCTTCCTTGGATCGTCATCCTGGGACTCTGGTTCTTCCTGCTGCGCCAGCTGCAGGCCGGCGGGAGCCGCGCGTTCGCCTTCGGAAAGTCCAAGGCCAAGCTGCTCGCGGGCGACACGCCCAAGATCACTTTCGCCGACGTGGCCGGCGCCGACGAGGCCAAGGTCGAGCTGGTGGAGATCATCGAGTTCCTCAAGGATCCCCAGAAGTTCACCCGGCTGGGTGGCCGACTGCCCAAGGGCGCCCTCCTGGTCGGACCGCCCGGCACCGGGAAGACCCTGCTGGCGAAGGCGGTGGCCGGCGAGGCAGGGCGACCCTTCTTCTCGATGTCCGGCTCGGACTTCGTGGAGATGTTCGTCGGCGTAGGCGCGAGCCGGGTGCGCGATCTCTTCGAGCAGGGCAAGGCGCACGCGCCCTGCATCATCTTCATCGACGAGATCGATGCCGTCGGGCGGCACCGCGGCGCGGGCCTGGGCGGCGGCCACGACGAGCGGGAACAGACGCTCAATCAGCTGCTGGTGGAGATGGACGGATTCGAGTCCAACGAGGGTGTGATCCTGCTCGCTGCGACCAACCGGCCGGACGTGCTGGATCCCGCGCTGCTCCGGCCGGGTCGCTTCGATCGCCAGATCGTGGTCGACGCGCCCGACGTGCGCGGGCGGGAGCAGATCCTCCGGATTCACACCCGGAAGATCCCGCTCGGCACCGACGTGCGGCTGGATATCATCGCGAAGGGCACGCCGGGGATGGCCGGCGCCGATCTGGCCAACCTGGTCAACGAGGCCGCCGTGCTCGCGGCCCGGAAGAACAAGAGCCTGGTCGATCATCGCGACTTCGAGGAAGCCAAGGACAAGGTCATGCTCGGGGTCGAGCGCCGCAGCCTGGTCCTCACCGAGGACGAGCGGAAGCTCACCGCGTATCATGAGGCCGGGCACGCGATCGTCGCGCTCAAGACGCCCGGCAGCGATCCGATCCACAAGGTCACCATCGTGCCGCGCGGCCGCGCCCTCGGCCTCACGGCGTCGCTGCCCGAGGTCGATCGCCACAACTACACCAAGGAATGGCTGATCGGCAGCCTTGCGATGTTCTTTGGAGGGCGGGTGGCCGAGGAGATCATCTTCGGTCCCGAGAAGGTCACCACCGGGGCGGGGAACGACATCGAGCGGGCCACCGCGCTGGCGCGCCGGATGGTCACCCAGTTCGGCATGAGCGAGCGGATCGGCCCGCTTGCGGTGGGCGACAAGGAGCAAGAGATCTTCCTCGGCCGCGAGTTCGCGCAGCGGCGCGAGATCTCGGAGCGCACCGCTGAAGCGGTGGACGACGAGGTCAAGCGGCTGGTGGACGAGGCGTACGCCAAGGCCATGCAGATCGTGAACGAGAACCGCGAGCTGCTCGACCGCATCGCCGTCGCGCTGCTGGAGCGTGAGACGATCGACCGGGAGGACCTCGAGCGGCTGATGAAGGGCGAGCCGCTCCCGCCGCGGGTGCTTCCGCCGGAGCCGTTCAATCCGCAGACTCCACCGCCCAGCAAGCCCGCGGTCCAACCGGCCCGCGCGCCGATACTCGGAGCGCCACCGGCCGAGCCGGCCGGCGCGTGAATGTCGTTCCCCTTGCCTTCCACTCGCCGCGGGCATTCCGCGACACACTCGTAGCCCACGGCTGGTCACCGGAGGCGGCAGCCGCCGCT
>WNGB01027067.1_pt1 | contig 10640 bp, 6 predicted proteins | sample 5400681 | NCBI WGS metagenome assembly WNGB01 (sample SAMN13153367, study PRJNA577476) | soil metagenome | isolation source: 115 cm soil or saprolite under grassland replicate 2 | place: USA:California | collected 2016-06-15 | reverse complement strand
CTACCTCGGCCAGCCCGCGGCGGCGGTGCCGGCGGGATTCGACGAGGACGGCCTCCCGACGGCGGTGCAGATCGCTGCGCCCGTCAACGGCGAGACCACGCTGCTGTCGCTGGCCGCCCAGCTCGAGGGCGCGCGGCCCTGGGCCGGGCGCAGACCACCGGTCTCGTAGGCCTCGGCGGGCAGCGTATGGACGTCTCCCGTAACCGGCTGGGCCCAGGTCACCGCCGTGACCGCGGTCGGCGGACTCGCCGCGCTGGGCCTGATGGACGGCTGATCAAGCGCGGTCCCTAAGCCGTGTACTTCCTCTACTGCCGGGGGGGGGCCGTAGAACCTCCTGCGATCGGCCCATACTGGCGCACGTAGAATCGCTGCATGCCGGATGGAGAGCCCAGCGAGCTGCCGATCTTCGAGCTCCCGGCGGTGCTGCTTCCCGGCGAGCTGATGCCGCTGCACATCTTCGAGGAGCGCTACAAGCGCATGGTCGGGGGCGCGCTCGACAGCGGCGAGCCGTTCGGGATCGTCTTCCGCGACGACGAGGACGGCGCCAGAAGCGTCGGCTGCACCGCCCGCGTGGCCGAGGTCCTGGAGCGCTTCGACGACGGCCGTCTCAACATCGTCGTCGCCGGCGAGCATCCCTTCCGCGTGCTCGACCGCTTCGACGCTCCGGACTATCCCGCGGGCGAGGTCGAGCTGATCGACCTCGGCGACGAGGCCCCCGACCACGACGAGGAGGCCGCGCGCGCCGCGCGCGCGACGTTCGCCGAACTGCTGGAGGAGGTCGGCGCCGAGCCCGCCTCGCCGGAGGACCTCGCGGCCCATGACGCCTACGCGCTCGCCGGCCGGATCGAGCTGCCCGCCGATACCAAGCAGCGGCTGCTCGAGCTGCGTTCGGAGGGCGAGCGGATGCGCGTGCTGGACCGCTCGCTGCGCGCCGTCGCCCGCGTCGTCAAGCGCTCGGCGGCGCTCGCCGAGCACGCGCGCACGAACGGCCGCGTGATCTCCGGTTAGGGCTGGGCGCTCAAGCCACCAGACCGATCAGCTCCGACATCGGCACCGAGCCGCCGTAGCCGCCTCAGCTCTTGATGTGCTCGCAGCCCTTGACCCCGTCGCGCGGATCGACGTATGCGGTGTCCTCGCCTGGCCCGCAGTCGACCCTGTCGGTGCTGCCCAGAGCCCGGATCGTGTCGTCGCCGTCGCCGCCGTCGAAGCGGTCACGGCCGGGGCCGCCGTGGATCTCGTCCCCGCCGGCCCCGCCATCGACCAGGTCCCGTCCGGGTCCGCCGTTGATGACGTCCTTGCCGCCGCCGCCGCTCAGATCGTCATTGCCGGCGTCGCCGAGGACAGAGTCGTGGCCTGGCCCGCCACTCACTGAGTCCTTGCCGGCGTTTCCTTCGACACAATCGTCGCCCGCCACGCCCGAGAGCGTGTCGGCGCCCTCTAAGCCCTGGATCCGGTCGCCGGCGTCAGTTCCCGTGAGGCTGTCGTCGCCGTCGGTGCCGACGATCTCGTACGAACATGGCGCCGACTGGTCGGGGATCCAGTTCAAGATCGTGCCCAGCCCCGAGGCGTCGCCGAGGCTCGCGTTCACGGGCTGCGAGAGCTCGACGCCGAACTGCTCGGGCGGCTCGTCGACCGAATCGCCGTGGATGGGGATCTCGACCGTCTGGGAGGTCTGGCCGGGCTCGAAGCTCACGGTCCCGCCTTGCGCCTCGTAGTCGCCCGGCGCGGCGGCCGTCCCGTCGGCGGTCTGGTAGTCGACGCTCACGGGATTCGCCGAAGCGCTCGAAAGCGTGAGGTGGAAGACCGCGCTGGCGAGCGCGTTGATGGGCCCGCTCTCGGGCTCTATGACCGACTGATCGTCGATCGCGATGGCCGGCACGTCGTCGTCGTCGCGGATCGTCCCTGTGGCGTGGTCGTCGCCGAGCGTCACGTTCTCCGGGTTCGAGAGGTCGACGCTGAACGTCCTGTCGGGCCCGTCGACCGTGTTCGGCTTGATCGGGATCGCGAAGACCCGCTCGCTCTCCTCGTGCTCCTCGGCCTCCGAGGGGTCGAAGACGAGCGTGCCGGTTCGTGCCGAGTAGTCGCCGGGGGCATGCGCCGAGCCATCGGCGGTCGCGTAGTCGATCTTGATGAGCTTCTCGGATTTACCGGCCAGCGAGACCGTGAAGTACGCGAAGTTGGCCCCGCTGTCGCCCTCGTCGACCGAGACGTCCTCGAACACGGTCGAGGGCGGGTCGTCGTCGTCCTCGATCGTCCCGGTCGCATGGCCGTCGCCGATCGCGCCGCCTTGGGGATCGGAGAGGTCGACCTTGAACGTCTGCTCGGGCTCATCGACCGTGTCGCCCTTCACCGGGACGGGGACGGTCTTCTCCGTCTGGCCGGGATCGAACGTCAGCGTCCCCGAGGTCGGCTCGTAGTCGTCCGGGGCCTTCGCGGTGGCGTCAGCCGTCGCGTAGTCGACCTGGACGGGATTGTCGGACTGGTTGGAAAGAGAGACCGTGAAGTTCGCATTGCTCGTCCCCGAGTCGCCCTCCGGGTCGACGGTTACGTCGTCGATCGAGATCTTCGGGTCGTCGTCGAGGATCGTCCCCGTGCCCCGGTCCTTGATCAGCGCCGCGTTCTGGGCGTTCGAGAGATCGACGGTGAAGGCCTCGTCGCCCTCGGAGAGCAAGTCGCCCTTGACGGGAACGGTGATCGTCTTGGAGCTCTCGCCCGGAGCGAAGCTGAGCGTTCCCGACTGCGCCTCGTAGTCGCCGGGGGCCGTCGCGGTGCCGTCGTTGGTCTGGTAGTCGACCGTCACCGTGTCGCCCGGCGCCGCGTTGCGGAGCGTGACGGTGAAGGTCGCGTCGGTCGTGCCGGTGTCTCCCTCCACGACCGTCTGGTCGTCGATCGAGAGCGTTGCGTCGTCGTCGACGATGGTGCCCGTCCCTGAGCCGTCGTCGATCGCCGCGTTTTGCGCGTTGGAGAGATCGACCGTGAAGTCCTCGTCGCCCTCGCCGATCGTGTCGCCCTTGACGGGGACGGCGATCGTCTTGGTGGTCTCGCCGGGGGCGAAGGTCAGGGTCCCCGACTGCGCCTCGTAGTCGTCGGGCGCCTTGGCGGTGCCGTCGCTCGTCTGGTAGTCGACGGTCACCGTCTGGTCGCTCGGGCTCGACAGGGTGACGGTGAAGCTCGCGTCGGTGGTCCCGGAGTCGCCCTCTGTCACCGAGACGTCGTCGATGCTCAGGCAGCTCCCGCCGGCGGGGCAGACCCGCTGGATCGCGGCCGCGTCGCCCACGACGAAGGCTTGGTTCTCGGTCGTAGCGCTCGCCGCCCGGAACGCCCGACTCGTCCCGGTGCCCTGGGTGGTCCACGAGCTCCCGCCGTCCGAGCTGCTGATGACCGTTCCGGCGCTGCCCGACGCGACGCAGCTCGATGCGTCGGCGCAGCTCACCGACATGAGCTCATCGCCGACGCCGGAATCGGATTCCGACCAGGTCTGACCGCCGTCGGTCGAGCGCAGGACGAGGCCGCCCTCCCCGACCGCAAGGCAGAGGCCCGAGCCGTCACAGGTGACGCCGTCGAGGTAAGCGCTCGTTCCGGGATCGGCGGGATTCCAGATCGCACCCTGGTCGTCCGTTGTGAGGATGGTGCCGAACGCGCCGACTGCGACGCAGTTCGCCGAGTCCGCGCAGCTGATGCCGCTCAGCAGGGTGTTCACGTGCGAGTTCAGGTCGTGCCAGCTCGCCCCGCCGTCGTTGGACTTCACTATCGCCCCCCGCGATCCCACGGCGAAGCAGGTCGTGTTGCTCGGGCAGCTCACGCCGAGAAGGTCGTTCTGGGTGTCGGGATCCTGATCGGACCAGTTCGCCCCTCCGTCGCCGGTGGTCACGACGCTGCCCGCGTCGCCGACCGCGACGCAGGCAGACGAGCTCGCGCAGCTGATGCCGTTCAGGTCGGGCTCCGGCACAGGCGGATGCTCGACGTTCTTGTCGAAATCGAAGGCCTGGGTGGTCTGCGTCTCCCAGGCGCCGCCGCCGTCGTCCGTCGCCATCACCGTCCGGAAGCTGCCGACCGCAAATCCGGTGCTCGGGTCCGGGAAGCTCACGCCGCGGAGCGCGTTGATCGCCTCGGTCATGCGCGACAGCTCCTCCGGGGCGGCGCAGAGGACGCGTGAGAGGGCACCGGCGGTTCCGGGGCTCCGGTTCGACCAGCTCGCGCCCGCGTCCGTCGTGAGGCGGATGCTGCCGCGGACCCCGACGGCGACGCAGGCGGTGGTGCTCGCGCAGCTCACGGCGTGAAGCAGGTTCGTGCTGTGCGGCTTCTGGAGGTTCCAGTCCGCCCCGCCGTTCACCGTCGCCTGCACCGCCGCGACCTCGGGCTTCGAGGCGATTCCTTCCTGTTCCCCGGCGAGGAGGCAGGTGCTCGCGCTCGCGCAGGAGACGCCCTTCCACACGGGCGCTTGAGCGACGCTCCTCTGCTGAGACCAGGTGGCGCCGCCGTTCTCGGTTCGCAGGATCCCGTCCCCCACCTGTCTGATGTCATCACCGGCCGCAACACACGTGCTGACGTTCGGGCAGTCGATCGACCACAGGCGCTCGCTGTCCCCGGTCGCAAGGCTTGCCCAGCTCGCCCCTCCGTCCTGGCTCTTGAGGATCGTGCCGGAACGGCCGGCCGCGTAACAGACCGTCTCGCTCGGGCAGCTCACGCCGTACAGCGGCTCGGAGGCTCCTGATCCCCGCGGGGTCCAGCTCTGGCCCCCGTCGGCGCTCGTAACGACCGCGCCATCGTCGCCGACCGCGACGCAGGACGTCGCGCTCGAGCAGCTCACGGCGTTGAGGGGCACGCCGACCGGCGGAGCCTGGCTCGACCATGTTGCGCCTCCGTCGCCCGTCGTCACGGCTCCTCCGTCGCCGACCGCCACACAGCTCGAGCCGGTCGCGCAGTCGATCCCGTTGAGGTCGCTCTGCGTCGACGAGCCGCGCGCCGACCAGGTCTCGCCGCCGTCGCTCGACGTGACGAGCGCACCGCCGTCGCCCACGGCGACACACGTGCCCGTGGTCGTAACGCAGTCGATGCCGTTCAGGTCCCCGCCCTGGGGCAGCGGGTTCTGCCAGGTGGTCGAGCCGTCCGCTGCTCTCGGCCCGGTGGGGCCATGCGGGGGTTCCGGGGCGACGGGGGCCGTGGGGTCGCGGTCCGGGTCGAAGCCGTTGTAGACGTCGGAGCCGAACGAGCCCGGACCCGGGTAGTCGACGTATGTGCCGGCGAAACCGAGATGACCGCTGTCGTCGTCGACCTCGGGGAAGTCGGCGTCGATGTCGAACAGGTCCTCCATCGAGCGCAGGAACGAGTAGTGGTTGTAGTAGCCCTGCCCGGTGTTGGTGGGGTTGGCGGGCGGGTCGTCAATCGTGTCCGGCTTGATGAACGGCGAGAGGACCAGCGCCCCCGTCCTCCCGCCGCCCGGGCCGACCTCGCCGGGAAGCGGGCTGTTGGGCCCCGGGATCTCGTTGCAGCAGGCCTGGTCGTCCTCCGAGCCGGCCGGGACGCCGAGCACGGTGTTCGACTCGTCGAAGTTGATGACGATCATCCCGTCCTGGCGATACGCGGGGGAATCCATGATCATCGGGACGTACTGCCGCAGCCAAACGTCTGGATTAGCCGTCCAATCGCCGTCGTGACCGTCGTCGGAGAGCCCGGGCGCTATGAAACTGAAGTTCGGGGTGGTGGCAATGCTCTGGAGGTCAGTGGCGAGCTCCGTGAGTGGGACGTCCTGGCCCAGACATCGGGGCTGATCGTCCGTGATCGAGCTGAACCACTGCCACGGGTCGTGCTTGTTCGCGTACTGGCTGGTTCCGTTCGAGAGTCCACCGTTGTTCTGATTCGGACAGAAGGGAGAGTCGTGCGCGAGGTCGTCGCGGATGTCCTGCATGTACCCCTTCCACGTCAGGTCCTCGTCGGTCTCCGCGTCGAGCTGGTCGGCGAGGGTCTTCACCTTCGTCGGGTAGTGACAACCCTGGCCGACGATCTGGCCGTGCGGGTCGACCGGCGCTGTGTCCGGGATCCCCGGATCGAAGTTGCCGGCGCACAGGATGCCGTCGCTCTGGGTGCCGGGGGTGGGCGACTGACCGCTGACGATCGCCACGTAGTTGTCCTGGCTCAGATGGCCGGTGCCCCAGTACTGGGTGAGCAGGTTGCCCTGATGCCTCAGGTGATCCGCCAGGTACGGCGAGAGACCGGGGCTGTTGAAGGGCGACTTGAAGTTCAGCGCCGGGTTGAAGCTCCTGTTCTCGAGCATGATCACCCAGACGTGGCGGATCGGAGGCAGCTCAGCGCCGGCCGACCCCGCCGCGGGCGCGCTCGCGACCGGCGCGACGACGCATGCCGCGACCGCGAGCCCCATGACGATCAGCCTGATTTTCGAGAACTCCCGGCGCACGACCAGTCCCCCGGACCTTCGAAGATCCCCACTGCCTTCCGTGGCGATCCTGATTGCATCACCTCACGCGAATAACGGTTGACGCTCCTCGAGCGTGACGGCGAATCGCAATCACACACGAAAGAGGGCGGGCCTGAGGCCCGCCCTCTCTCCGGACGACACATGGGTGTCGCTTACGGATCGGCTTTACGGGATCGAGCAGCCGTCGCGCTTGTTGCCACCGGTGTTCCCGCTGCCATCCCAGGCGTTGCCGCTGGTGTTGCCGCACGCGGGCGTCGGGATGTCGCCGGGGACGTAGACCCAGCCGCCGACGTCGGCTCCGACACAGCCGCCGGAGTTGGTGCTGCCGGCCGAGCCGTTGTCGGGCCCGGTCGCCGAACACTGGGCAGAGTCGGTCCGGGTAGCGCCGTCCTCCCAGTTGGAGACGCCGACGTACCCGTCGCTGAACCCGCTCGGGTCGGCGCACGCGCCGGCAGCCGCCGTAGCGTCGCCGGTGACGCCGCCGCCCGCGTAGACGGTGACCGACCCCGACCCGACAGGTACGGTCTCACTCACGGCTTGGCCGCTCGCGTAGGTACAGTCGGTCTCCGCGAGCGCCGGGCTGGGAATCGCAAACATCGCGACAGCCCCGGCCGCCGCCGCCAGGATTACTGCTGGTCGCCTCATTCAGACGTTCCTCCTCCGGAGCCGCCAGCGCGGCCCCAGTCGCATTTCGGGATCCATCCCCCGTTGCTGTCCTTCTGCGAGGCGGATGCCTCACCGGAACAACCCGGAGCGCGCCGAAAACGTGACGGCGAATTGGAGTTACTTACCCCCGCCCGACGAACCGGCGCCGCCGCAGACGTGGAAGCCGAACTCCTGGGCGGCCTTCCGCGCCTGACCGGTGAGCCGGAGGGTACGCGCGCCGAGTTCGGAGACCTTCTGCTCTTGCTGATGGAGCAGGGCATAGCCCTGCATGTAGTAGTTGTGGGCGATCCCCCCGACGGCCGACAGGTACTTGTCCACGTCCTTCGTTCCCCCGCGCGGCGTTCCAAGCGCCCTGATCTCGCGCAGCGAGCGGTTGGCGATCATCGCGTACGAGTCGCTCAGCGCGGCGGCGCGGTTCCGGTACTGCTGCTCCGATACCTCACCGGCCTGTTTCGCCGCGTAGAGCTTCTGGATCTTCTGCGTGACCTCGTAAGCGCGCTTGTGCGCGTCGTCGCAGATCTGGTCCGCCTCGTGGATGAACTCGGCTCTCGAGAGCACCGAGGCGCCGTCCGAGGAGTCCGAGGAGCCTCCGCAGGCAGGCAACGCGACCATCGCAACGGCGAGCGCCGCCACAGCGAGCGCGCGGGCCACCGAGATCGGGCGGCGTTGCCTCGCTTCGGCGGAGTCACACATCCCTAGGAACCAACGCGCGATGCGCGCCCTGCGTGACGGCAGGTTTACATCCCGCGAAATTGGGCACGAGCCGGCCACCGTGGCGGCTAAGGTGCATTCGCGTGACCCATAGACCGACGAGGCGGACGAGCCCCGACGAAACGCAGGCGGGCAAGCAGAAGGACCCGCTCGCCGAGCGGCTGCGCCAGCTCCGCGGCACGAAGGCCCCTGCGGAAGTCCGGCAGCGCACCTGGCACAGCCTCCAGCGCCGGCTGGCCGAGCGAAGAGCCGAAAGCGACGCCTAGCCACCCGGGCCGAGGCCCTTGCGGAGGAACCGCATCGCCCGCTGGTGAAGCTGGCGGACCGCGTCCGGCTTTCGGCCCAGAAGCTGCGCGATCTCGTTGTTTGTGAGCTCGAGCATGTATCGCAGGACGATCACCTGGCGCTGGGCCAGCGGTAGGCGCTCGATGAGAGCGACGAGCCGGCGGTCGCCAAACCAGTCCGGCGACGGCTCGGTCACCTCGCCGGCGGTCTCGACCTGGCGTGCGATCCGGTCCGGGCTCTCGACGGTCAGCTGCCGGCGCTTGCGCAGCCGGTTGATGCCGCTGTTGCGGACGATCCGGAAGAGCCAGGCCCGGAAAGGCACGTCGCGGCGCTCGTATCTCGGCAGCGCCTCGAGGACCCGCATGAAGACCTCCTGGACCGCGTCCTCGGCCTCGTGGGCGTCCTGGAGGGTGACGTACAGATAGGCGTAGACGCGGTCGAAGTAGCGTTCGTACAGACGCTCGAAGAGGTCCTCCTCCCCAGCCTGCAGGCGCATCACCAACCTGGCGGTCTCGGCGTCCTCCCCGGCGAGCGTCGATGGCTCGATGCGCTCGACGAACAGCAGGGATTCGCGATGCCGCTCCGCTTCGGACGGCAGGGCGAGTGCCGGCGCCTCCGCCTGCCTCGCGCGCCGCTCGGCGACGCGCCGCCCGGCCTCGGCCCGGATCGTGCGGCGCTCCCGCTCGGGCGGCACCTTCACGAACCGCCGCCGCGCGCTCCGGCCGCTTCGCCGATCGCGGCTGCGGCGCTCCACGATCACCTCGACGCTCGGATCGTCCCGGAAGAAGCGGCGAAGCGGTTCCACCAGCTCGCCGGCGAGCTCTCGTGGGACGACGCAGTAGACGATCCGGCGCTCCTCCCTCATCGCCCGACCTCCGGGCGCTGCCCAAGGCGGACCCAAAGACCCGCGTCACAACGGGAGCACGAAGCCCGTTCTTCCTGTGGAGGGCAGGCATGAGAAAGGAATCGAGTCGAGCCGAGGGCAAGGAGCGCACCGACGGCAACAGGGGCGGGAAGCTGACCGGCCGAGACCTCGATCGCCGGCTGCGGGAGCTCGAGTGGCCCACCGCGCCGCCGGGCGCTCGCGAACGCGTCCTCGAGCAGCTCATGCGACAGGTGCGACGCGGGCCGAGGCACGATCCTTCCCGTTGAAGAACGAGCAACGGCGCGTTTTCGTGACCGGCCGGCGCAGTTTTCACATGCCCGGAAAATCGCCGTCACAACCGAGGCCGCTCGATAGTTCTTCAGGACGAGGGAATGCTCGACAACGAGACGAGACAGAGGATGGAGGCGGAGGAGCGCGAGTTCCTCGCAGATCCTGAGGGAACGCTTCGGCGGCGGGACTTCCTACGTCGCGCAGCGTACACGGCCGGAATGGCGGGCGCCGCGATGCTGCCCGCGAACCAGCTGCTCGCAGAGTCGGCCAGGGCGCAGGCGCTTTTGTCCGGCGCCTCGGGCTCCAACACCCAGAAGCTCAACCATTTCGTCGTGCTCTGCATGGAGAACCGGTCCTTCGATCACTACTTCGGCTGGTACTCCGACAAGGCGGACGCTACCCAGAACCGGACGTACCTGGATCCCGATAACGGGGACGTTCCGGTCTCGACCCATCACGCCTCGACGATGGGCCAGGCGCAGTGGCAGGGATGCGGCCATCCGGACCCCGACCACTCGTGGGGCGGCGGCCGGACCCAACTCGGAAGCGCGCGCGACAACCCGAACGTCGAGCCGGACAACTTCCTCGAGGGCGACAACGACGAGTTTGCCCTCACCTACTACAACGAGGGGGACCTCGGGTTCATCCACGCCGCGGGCAAGGCGTTCCAGGCGTACGACCGCTTTCACTGCTCGTTGATGGGGCCGACCTGGCCCAACCGCTACTACAAGTGGTCCGCGCAGTCGGGTGGCAGGATCAACAACGATCCGCCGGCCTCGACGCTCGGCAACCAGTGGGAGACGCTCTTCGACCGTGCGCTCAAGGACAATCCCGCGAACCTCCCCGACCAGGGCGTGACGGTCGGCTACTACGCCTCCGACCTCCCGTTCTCGGCGGTGTGGGGCCCACGTGGGGTGCCGTGGACGCGCCGCATCGAGCAGTACTACGCCGACTGCGCGGCGGGGACGCTCCCCAACATCGTCTTCGTCGACCCGCCGTTCCGCGACGGGTCGGGCGGTGATGGGCTCTCCGCGGACGAGCACCCGCTCGGCGACGTCCGCCTTGGGCAGGCGTTCATGTCCGACGTCGTGCACGCTTTCCTGGAGTCCCCCCACTGGCGGCACGGCGCCTTCTTCGTCGTCTACGACGAGTGGGGCGGGTTCTGGGACCACGTCCGCCCGCAGAGCGTCCCCGACGACCGCCAGTCGTCGAACATCGACCAGGACTTCGGGCTCATGGGCTACCGGATCCCCGGCGTCGCGCTGTCGCCCTACGCCCCCCGCGGCCAGGTCAGCCACCTGCTATGCGGCTTCGAGTCGATCATCAAGTTGATCACGGACCGCTTCGGCCTCGGGAACCTGGTCACGCGTGATGCGCAGGCCAACA
>WNGB01014253.1_pt1 | contig 10640 bp, 10 predicted proteins | sample 5400681 | NCBI WGS metagenome assembly WNGB01 (sample SAMN13153367, study PRJNA577476) | soil metagenome | isolation source: 115 cm soil or saprolite under grassland replicate 2 | place: USA:California | collected 2016-06-15 | reverse complement strand
CCTATGTCACCACCTACACCAACGCGCCGACGCTGGTCAATGCCGACTACAAGGGGCCTGAAGATCTCGACGGCCTGTTCAGCGGCTGGGACCCGCAGGCCAAGAAGTATGACGCCAAGACCTGGGCCTATCAGACGGAGGCGCAGCAACCAAGCACACAGCCGACGACTCAGGGCGGCGAGGCCGAGAGTTTCGCGGCGCGGGTCGGCAAGCTGGTCGGCCCGCCGCCGGTGCAGGATCGTACACTGCAGGACCCGCAGACGGTCTTTCAGATCCTGAAGCGCCACTACGCCCGCTATACGCCCGAGCTGGTCGAGCAGGTGTGCGGCACGCCGAAGGATACGTTCGTCAAGGTCGCGGAGACACTGCTGGCGAACAGCGGCCCCGACAAAACCTCGGCAATCTGCTACGCGGTCGGCTGGACGCAGCACACCGTCGGCGTACAGCTCATTCGCACTGCCACGTTGGTGCAATTGCTGCTCGGCAACATCGGCCGCCCCGGCGGCGGCATCCTGGCGCTGCGCGGCCATGCGACCATCCAGGGCTCGACCGACATCGCCACGCTCTACAACCTGCTCCCCGGCTATCTGAACGCGCCCAGCGCCCTCAAGAAGCACGACACGCTGGGCGACTACATCGAGACCGAGGTCACGCCGACGGCCTACTGGGCGAACTTCCCCAAGTTCATCGTCAGCCAGCTCAAGGCCTGGTACGGCGATGCCGCGACCAAAGAGAACAGCTTCGGCTACGACTGGCAGCCCAAGATCACCGGCGACCACAGCCACATGCCTATGTTCGTCGCGATGTCGAAGGGTACGGTCAAGGGCATGTTCGCCATGGGCCAGAACCCGGCCGTCGGCGGGCAGGATGCCGGCTTCCAGCGCCGCACGCTCGCCAAGCTGGAGTGGCTGGTGGTGCGCGATCTGTTCGAGACCGAGACGGCCAGCTTCTGGAAGGATAGCCCCGAGGTTCGCAGTGGCGAGGTGAAGCCGGAGGACATCCAGACCGAGGTATTCTTCTTGCCCGCCGCGGCCGTGCCGGAGAATGAGGGCAGCTTCACCAATACCCAGCGCCTGGTGCAGTGGCACGAGAAGGCCGCCGACCCACCCGGCGACGCGCGCAGTGACATCTGGTTCACCTATCATCTGGGGCGGCGCCTCAAAGAGCTGTACAAGGACAGCACCGCGCCGCGCGACCAGGGCATCCTGAACCTGACCTGGGATTATCTCGACGAGGCCGAGAACGCGCAGTGGCAGATCAAGGACGAGCCTTCGGCGCAGCTGATCGTCAAGGAGATCAACGGCGTCACCTGGGCCGATCAGAAGCCGCTCAAGAGCTTCGCCGACCTCAAGGATGACGGCTCGACCACCTCCGGCGCCTGGATCTACACCGGCATCTACGCGCCCGACGACCAGCACCCCGACGGCGTGAACAAGGCTGCCAGCCGCAAGGGCGACGACTGGGTAGCGCTGGGCTGGGGCTTCGCCTGGCCGGCCAACCGGCGGATCATGTACAACCGCGCCGCGGCCGACCCGGCCGGCAACCCCTGGCCCAAAGAGGTCCGCCTGGCACAACAGTATGGCGACGGCAAGTCCAAAGGTTACATCTACTTCGATCCGGCCGCCGACGGTGGCAAGGACGCTCAGGGCAACCAGATCACCGGCAAGTGGGTCGGCCTGGACGTTCCCGACTTCCCGGCCACCAAGAAGCCCGACGCCCCGGCCAAACCGAACGGAGTGGGCCTCGACTACCAGGACGGCGCGTCGCCGTTCATCATGAAGGCCGATGGCAAGGGCTGGCTGTTCGCACCGAGCGGCCTGGCGGACGGCCCGCTGCCGGCCCATTACGAGCCGTACGAATCGCCGGTGCAGAACCCCGTCTACAAGCAGCAGGCTAACCCGGCCGCGAAAGTCTGGGAGCCGACAGATAAGCTGGCGCCGGTCGGCTCGGCCGACTACCCGCACATCCTCTCGACCTACCGCCTGACCGAACACCATTTGAGCGGCAGTATGAGCCGCTGGCTGCCCTGGCTGGCCGAGCTGCAGCCGGAGCTATTCGCCGAGATCAGCCCGGAGCACGCCGAGGAGCTTGGCGTGCGCAACACCGACCCGATCAAGATCAGCACGCCGCGCGGCACGATCACCGCCAAGGCCCTGGTGACGCGGCGCATCCGGCCGTACACCATCAACGGCAAGAAGATCCACCACGTCGGCATGCCGTGGCATTGGGGCTACAAGGGCATCGCCGTCGGCGATGTGGTCAACAACCTGTCGGCGATGGTCGGCGACCCGAACGTGAGCATCCACGAGGCCAAGGTGTTCGTGTGTAACGTGAGTAAGGGTTAGGGGTTAAGGGTTAAGATCAATGCTGTTCACAGTATTCGATGAAACCAGTGAATTCAGAGAGTTCATAGTATCTAACCTCTAACCCTTAACCCCTAACGGGAGACGGATATGGCACAAGTCCCCGTCGGCTTCTACACCGACACGAGCGTCTGTATCGGCTGCAAAGCCTGCCAGGTCGCGTGCCATCAGTGGAACGACTTGCCGGCCGACCTGGCGCAGCAGCCGACTGAGAATAATCCCGGCAAAGTGCGGCCGATCACCGGCGAGTCATACGACAACACCGGGTCGCTTTCGGCGAACAACTGGCGCCACGTCAAGTTCATCGAGCAATTCAACCCCGAGCGCACCGAGACCGCCTGGCTGATGATGTCGGACGTCTGCAAGCATTGTGTCAACGCCCCCTGCCTGGAGGTCTGCCCGACCGGCGCGATCATCCGCACCGAGTTCGACACCGTCTACATTCAGGAGGATGTCTGCAACGGCTGCCGCGACTGCATCGCGGCCTGCCCGTTCGGTGTCATCCACATGAGCGGGGTCGAGAACACCGGCAAAGGCACCGCCAAGAAGTGTACGCTATGCTACGATCGGCTCCAGCATAACCTGGTGCCGGCCTGCGCGCAGGCGTGCCCGACCGAGTCGATCCAGTTCGGCCCAATCGAGGATCTGCGCAAGCGCGCCGACGCCCGGCTGGCGCAGCTTCAGGGCGAGGGCTACACCAAGGCTCAGCTCTACGGCGCCGACGAGAAGATCCTCGGCGGCCTGAACTCCTTCTACCTGCTGATGGACGAGCCCGAGATTTACGGGCTGCCGCGCGCGCCCAAGCTGCCCTCCAGGTCGGTGCTGCCCTCGTCGCTGCTCAGCATCGGCAGCGCGATCGCGGTCGGGCTGGCGGCGCTGTTCTCGTTCCGCGTTCGGCGTGTCAATCGGCTGAATCCTGAGTATGGTGAGACAGAAGAAGGTAAAAGGTAAAAGGCAAAAGGCAAAATCGACGCCGACGTTTTTACCTTTTACCTTTTGACTTTTACCTTTGCGATAAGGAGATGATATGGATGGACGTATCGTCGCCGCGCCGGAGTGGGGCTGGTGGATCATCCTGTATTTCTTCCTCGGCGGCATCGCGTCGGGGGTGTACTTCATCGGCACGCTGATCGACCTCGTCGGCCACGCGCGCGACCGGCGGATCTCGAACATCGCCTACTACATCGCCTTCCCACTCGTGGCGATCTGTGGCATCCTGCTGATCGTCGACCTGGGCCGGCCCGAGCGATTCTGGCATATGATGATCCAGTCGAACACGGGCTGGCCGATGTTCAAGTACTGGTCGCCGATGTCGGTGGGCGTGTGGGCGCTGCTGTTGTTTGGCGCGTTCAGCGCGGCCTCGTTCGTGGGCGCGCTGGCCGAGGAGGGGCGCTTTGGGCTGGGGCGCTTCAGCGGCGTGGCGCGCGTGATGCACTTCGGCCCGCTCGGAATCCTGTTCGAGCTAGCGGGCACCGCCGTGGGCTTCTTCATCGCCGCGTACACCGGCGCGCTGCTGACCGCCACCAACCAGCCGTTCTGGAGCGACAGCAACCTGATCGCGGCGCTGTTCCTGGCCTCGGCGGCCTCGACCGGCATCGCCGCCATCCTGCTGGTGATGTACTTCGCGCGCCGCGCGCCGGCCGACTCGGTTGCCAACCTTGAGCACACGGACCGCTGGGCGATGTTGCTGGAGCTGGTGCTGCTGATCGCGTTCGTGGTCTCGCTGGGCGGCCTGGCGCCCGCGTTCATCGGCAGCATCTACGGCATATTGCTGATCGCCGGCACGCTGGTGCTCGGTGTGATCGTCCCGCTGGTGATCAGCTGGCGCACACACCCGCTGGGCGCCAACAGCACGGTGATCGCGGCGGTGCTGGTGCTGATCGGCGGCTTGATCCTGCGCTATAGTATCGTGATGGCCGGGCAGTACGTGGCGGTCGCCGGGCGATGACGAGGTGACAAGATGACAAGATGACCGAGTAACACTTGACCTTGTCATCTTGTCAGGGGCTTTGAAGATGAGGATGAGATTACCCACAAGAAAGCACATCGTGATGGCCCTACTCGCGGCGGCGCTGGTGTGCGCTGGCTGCGGCCCCGAGGACGGGCGGGCGCGCGGTGGTGGGCCAGGGGGGGACGGCGGCAACAAACCCGCGACAGTCGTGCCGCAGAGTAAGGTCTTTACGAGTGAGGCGCCATGAATGGGCTGCGGCCGAAGGATCTGGCGCTCTTCCTGCTTGCGTCAGGCGATCTGCTGCCGCGCAAGCGGGCGCGCGACCAGCAGGCCGATATCGCTGGCCTGGAGCTGAAGCGCCGCGTGCTCGACATGCTGGTGGCGATCGACCCCGAGCCCGAACAGCTCGAGCTGGCGCTGCTCCAGATCGCCCAGGCGATCGGCCCGCCCGACGGCCCCACCCGCGCGATCTGCGCGACCGTGCGCGACGACTGGCAGGCCGCCGCTGCCACACCCGAGCTGGTGGATTGGCTGATCGCGCAGGCGCTGCGCGAGGGCGAGAGTCCATCGGGTCGCAGGGGCGGCCGACATGCCGGCCGCGACATGCCGCAAGATACGCCATCGACGAATGGATCGCGAATGCACGAATGAGTCATTGTCGCCATTGGTTCATGGGGACGCTGGCGGCAATGATGATCCATTTTTCGACGTTGTAACGGTTAGCGATATGAACCTCTTCCGACGACGCGAGCAGATCCGCCCAGAGCTCGCCACCGCTCTTGCGCAGCTCGAGCAGCTGGCCGAGTCGCAGCCCGCGCTTCGCAGCGCCGCCCGGCTCCAGGGCGCGATCATGCGCGTGATCTATCGCGACCTGCCAGCCAGCGGAGCGCTCGACCTCGCACCTGAGCGCGCGGCCGAGAAGCTGAGGGTGGGCACGCCACTGCTGCGCGACGAGCCGGTCCCGCTCGACCTGCCGGCGATCGAGGCGCTGATGCTTCAGCTCTGCGGGATCGCGCGCGAGCACGGCGACGCCGCGGAGGCCGCGAGAGCGATCGACGCGGCGCTACGGCGGCGCACCCTGGACGCCGGCAGGCTCGCCGGCCAGGTGCTGCTGGGTCAGGCGAGCGCCATTCGCGAGCGCGCCGCCGAGCTGGGCGTCGACGGCGAGCTGCTGTGTGCGCTGCTGCGGTTCAGCCTCTTTCCGGCGCTGGCTACCGCGGCGGCGCAACTGGCCCCGCTGCTTACGGCCGCGCGCTGGGAGCAGGGCTACTGCCCGATCTGCGGCAGCTGGCCGCTGCTGGCCGAGCAGCGCGGCCTCGAGCAGGTGCGCTTCTTGCGCTGCGGCCTGTGCGCCGCCGAGTGGGCGACGGATCGGCTGCGCTGCCTGTTCTGCGGCAGCCGCGACCACGAGGATCTGGGGTATCTGCACGTCGAGGGCGACGATCAGAAGCGCGCCGTGACCTGCGAGCGCTGCCGCGGGTATATCAAGGTGCTCGCGAGCCTCGCGCCGATCCCACCGCTCGACCTCGTCGTGCACGACCTCGCGACGATCCACCTGGATCTGGTGGCGATCGAGCGGGGTTACACAGCGCCAATATAGAGAGGAGGCCGCCGGCTCGATCGACGTGCGTCTGCGCCGCCCAGCGCCGGCGCGCGCCGAGAAGCGTATCCTGACCTCCGGCTGCGGCGGGGGTGTCACCTTCGACGATCTCTCGGGCGATCGCCCACCACTCCAGAGCGATCTGCACATCAGCCTCGCGCAGGTCTCGGCGCTGATGCGCCAACTCAACGAGTCGGCCTCGCTCTACCGCGCCAGCCGCGGCGTGCATACCTCCACACTGACAGACGGCGAGCGCCTGCTGGTGCTGGCCGAGGACGTGGGCCGGCACAACACGCTCGACAAGATCCGCGGCGCGTGCCTGCTCGGCAATATACCGACGCGCGATCGCATCCTGGTGAGCAGCGGGCGCATCTCCTCGGAGATGATCACTAAGGCCCGCAAGATGGAGGCGCCGATCGTGATCTCGCGCACCTCGCTGACCATAACCTCCATCCGCCTAGCGAAGGCCTGGAACATCACCTTGATCGGCTACGTGCGCGGGCGGCAGATGCGAATCTACGCCGGCGCAGAGCGGGTCACTTTTGATGGCCCAGTGGGCTAATTCACGGACGAGGTGAGGGCGGCCTGGCAAGCTGCCTACAGCTTGCTCGCCAATTTGATGCAGGAGGCCGCAGGTGCTAGCACGGCCGCTTAGTCGAATCACAAGCCTTCAGCTATAACAGCAGGTTTGTTCATCCTCATTTTCGGGACGAGGGATGCTCCGTTCGGTGCCATCATGAAAAAGGGGGTGGTCACACTCTGCTGACTCAGCGGCAACGCGCTGGGACGCGGTTTTGAGCCGATAGAGGGGGGTATCGCGCCGCGTGCTGCAGGTGGCACCACACGCCTGGCAGCGCAACGTCTGAATCCGCTCGCAGCGTCCATGTGTGCCGTCGCCAACCAGGGCATGGACCTGCGCGTCGGTAATCCGATAGTAGGCGCACGTGCGGTTGGGGCAGGCGAACCCCTGCGTGACGATGCGTTTGGGCGCACCACGCCGGCTTTTGACCGCCGACCACGGTGTCACCGGGGGACGCGCCACGGCAGTGGCAGTTGGGGCAGCTTGCTGGCGACAGACCGGGCAGTCCTCTGGGGTACGGGGCTGCAGTAGGCGCTGCCGTTGCACCGCGCCCGGGCTGGACTGGGGATACTGGCGGCGGTACCAGGCCCAGATCAGAGCGCTCAGAACGATCAGCAACAGCACCCGCCACGACGGATCGATCGGCATCGGCGACCTCGCGCTACGATTTCAGGATGATCGGGAGCTTCGGGAACAGACCTCGCCATGACATCGCCGACGCATGTTCCGATGTTGGATGGCAGACGTGAGTGGCCTCGTTCAGGGCTTTCGCAAGCGGAATAGGGCGATTCTGTACGGACTTCCCTATATGGGCGGAATGTTGCGTTCGAACCAGCTTTTCTGCGATTCGGTCCCTGCCACGCAAGGTCGGAATCTATGACGGAATTATCCACCATTAAGAGAGGAAGCACCCATTTGAGCACAACCCAGCAGTGCGTGATGATGCCGCAGTTCTGTACGAGGTCGGCCAGTACATTCGCCGTTAGACGTAGATCACGAAGCGGGACTTGAGCTGGCGCGGGTCGTGCATGATGCTCCGGGCGCTGTCGATGCTCCAGGCGCTGTCCAGATCGGCGGACCAGCTGCGGCACGATGCAACTCCCTGAGTACATAGGGGCGGAAGAAGCGCTGCAGGCAGAGATCGAAGCATTCCAAAGATCCCCGAAGCCGAGAAAGGGCAAACGCGACCAGTAGTTTATGGTAAACTAAACAGGGCAATCTGGGGGATATTGCATCCCCCGGATTCCATCCTGTCGTAAGGGGCGTTTATGGACATATCAGTGACGAGAACCGGCGGTTTCGCTGGTCTGACTGAGAAAGTTGGAACGGTAAACACAACGCAACTGGATGCGGCTGCAGCACAACAGGTGGAGCAAATGGTGCAGAGTATAGGTTTCTTCGATCTTCCAGCCATCGTCTCCGGAGGCGCGCTCGGTGCCGACATGTTCCGCTATGAGATCACCGTTACTCAGGGAGATCGGCAACACACGGTTGTTTTCGACGACGACGAGAGTCCCGAGACCGCGCCGCTGCACAGGCTCGTAGATACCGTGATCCAGATGAGATGAAAGGGCCGCAGTCTATAGGCCACGCTCTCTGTCTCGTTCTATTGACGTGGCTGAAGAAACAGGGGATTGATGATGCACTGATTCAGCCTTATTCCGGTCACGCCAGCCGGCAATCACTCGAGATCTACTCCGGGCTCGCCATTGGCGAGGCCCAGGCGGCGTATGACCAGGCGATGGATAAGTTTCCAATCTAATATTACAACGAGACTTTGTGGTATCATCCACGTCTGTGGTCAGGAGATCGGGTTCCCGGCACCTTTTCCTGCCGATCATCCCTTGCACCCTGGAGACCACCGGAATTATCCACCACAGATAGAGGTAGCACCTCCTCCATTCTGTTAGGGAGGATAGTATAACATAAAGCGGATAGAGACCCTGTATGACTTCACGCCGTGGTGTTATTGCCCAAGATAGGCCGGGCCGTATTCGCGACTCGCAGCGGCGGTCGGCAATGATCACTGTCGGGGTGGTGGTGCCACTCGCCTGGCGATCGCTACTGCCCAGCAAGAACAGGTTCGGTGGATCATAGGTGCGGCAGGCACGGTCCATGCCTCATGTCCGAAAGTCGGTACACATGCGACAGTTGTCAATGACCTGGCCCACGCTCAGTATGAGGGCGCGCTGCTTCCGAAATGTGGCCCTTGGCACAGCGAAGACGTGATCGTGAATCGTGTGCGCCCAAACATACCATTCAGTGTATATCCTGCGCAGGATACCTGTTCCGCCTCCCCTGGCACGTCATTGTATGGGATATTTCTTATGCCGCCCATGGCTACAAAGCGAGATTGGCTGGTACACCCTCCGCCGCGAGGGCCTGCTTCAGCTTCTGCAGTCCCCGCCGCGCACGTGTCTTCACAGTGCCCAGAGGGTGATTGAGCGCGGCGGCGATCTCCTGGTACGAGCAACCGCCAAAGTAGTTCAGCTCAATCACCTGGCGCTGCTCGAAGGGCAGCTGCTGAAGTGCCGCGACGATCATGTGGCGCTGCTCCTGCTGCATCGTGGAGTCGAGGACATCGGCCTGGTCGTCGGGAAGCTGGAGGATACGCGAGTGCTCGGCCTCGGCGCGGATCAGGACTGGCCGGGCGCGCATGCGCCGTAGCTCGTCGACGCTCACGTTGCGGGCCACCGCGCGCAGCCACGGCGCCACGTGGCCGCGCTCGCCGGCAAAGCAGGTGCTTCGGCGCCAGACGCGCCAGAAAACCTCCTGCACCAGATCTTCCGCCAGCGCCCGATCCTGCACGACACGCAGCACCGTCTGGTAGACGTTAGCCGCATACCGGTGGTAGAGCGTTTCGAAGGCGGCGCTCTCGCCAGCTGCGATCATGGCGATCAGCTCGTCGTCCGTTCGATCGTCGCACATTCCGGCTCGTAGCGATGTCGTGGCTATCTGATCGCCCTGGAGACAGCGGGTCTTGCATACGGCCATAGCTGATAGCGCTCCTTTGGATAAAGCGTTTACGCGCCGCCTATTCGCCGTAGCCTTCGCTCAGCACATAGCGATAGAGTCGCTGCAGCTGGGCCTGAGAGAGTATCTGTTCATCTTGGTCGCCCGGCAGTGGCGTCCGCTCGGCGTAGTGCCGTCGTAGACGATTCATGATCGCCTCCACGAAGGCGCGGCGTTCGTCGGTGTGCGTATTCATGCGGTTTGCTCCTCGATACTATGCTGCGGACCATGTCTTTCCAACGCGTCATGTGGTTGTGCATCTGTAGCTTACGCTTTGACACGCCTCGTGTCGCCTGCTCCAGGCGCGGATATTCATCGTACAAAAGACCAGTTCATACCCGATCGTTTGATAGAGGTGCGTTTCGATTGAGCCATCGTGCAGAGCTGTTGCTCGTTGCTGGGGAAAGATTGCCCCGATCGTTCGATCAGCGCGCATCTCAACGGAAATGCCAGTGTCCGGCTCATCTTTCGTCGTAGATCCATCTGGTCTCGCGACAGGCGACAAGCGCGTGTTGGTTGGGTATGCTGGAGAGGCGATATGGGATCGCACCTGTCGTATCGATGTGCTATGGAGCGGTTGCTAGCGCCGCTGCCCGCGTGCGACATGTCGACTCCTACGTGGCACACATCTCCGCGATGTGTGCCCTGGCGGCCCCACGCAGAGACGGACGCCAGCACTGGTCAAGCAACATATGTGGAACACATAAGAGGAGGACACAATGGTCGGTCAACTTATTCGAAACTGGTGGATCCCGGTCGTGCGCGGCGTGGTCGGTATTCTGTTCGGCTTGCTGGTGTTTGCGTACACCCGCACGGCAATCGAGGTGTTCGTCTACCTGTTCGGCATCTACGCGCTACTCGACGGCGGCGTCGCGCTCGCGCTGGCGTTCGACGCCAGCCGCGGGCGTGGCTGGCTGGTCTTCTCAGGCATCGCGGGGATCGCCGCCGGTATCCTGACCTTCATCTATCCGAGCACCACCGCGGTGGCACTGGTCTACATCGTCGCGGCCTGGGCGGTCATCACCGGCATCTTCGAGATCGTGGCGGCGTTCGAGTGGCGCCAGGTGCTCTCGGATATGTGGATGCTCGGTCTCGCTGGCGTGCTCTCGATCATCCTCGGCGTGCTCCTGTTCA
>WNGB01027807.1_pt1 | contig 10641 bp, 10 predicted proteins | sample 5400681 | NCBI WGS metagenome assembly WNGB01 (sample SAMN13153367, study PRJNA577476) | soil metagenome | isolation source: 115 cm soil or saprolite under grassland replicate 2 | place: USA:California | collected 2016-06-15 | reverse complement strand
AAACGACAATGCGATGTTTACGCAGAGACTCCAGCGTTCCCTCCATCAATTCGGGCGAACTTGGAATCCGGAAAGGCACAAAACCGATTCCTTCAGGAAGGTTGATGATAGTCTCTGGTTGCCAGCGCAGAAGATGCATATTTAGGTATTGTTCATCCTGATAACGTGGGATATGACTTAAATAGGTCAGGTGAACCGGCTGGGCATGGATTACAGCATGGAAATTCGTGCCGCTGGTGCAAATCTGATCGTAATGTACGGCAAGATGAGAATTGAACTCACTCGTCACGCGCTCAAAACGGCGATGGTATGACGTAAAAAGTTTACCGGTCATCCCCCCTTCATTGACAACAATGCAGGCGATATTAGCCGTTGGCTCGTCAATGATTTCGCGCAATCGCCGTCCCGAGCCACTGACAAGAAAAGTTGCACCCGCCAGTTCAGGGACATGCTGAGGCAATTCGATTTCATCAACTACCGGGAAACGAGTGCGAAGTTCTAAAGGCCAACGCAGACAAACGGAAACGTTCCCAGCAGCACCTTCGCTGGCTTCAATATCGGCAAGGTGTCTGCCTGCTTCACCCATCATTTCGAGTAGATCATCCAACTCAGGATATGGTTCCTGTAACATTATTTGATCACTTTCTGCAAATATATAGACTTCATCTCAATCTGCAATTTGTTTCGATTCTCAAGCCGTTCTGGATTTTGTCAGCGAACCGGATCGGTTGGGAATTCCTCTAAAGGAAGCACAGGACGGCGCGCGGCAATAGACTTTTTTATGCTCGCCTCAAACTGCAATTCCAAGAGTCCGGCAATGCCAGGTACCGGTGGCGGAGTGCGCTCGCGGATGGAGGTCAGATATGCGTCAACAGATTTTTCGAACGATTCATTGTACTTCGTCCAGCGGGATTCATCGTGGCTGGGAGAATATAATTCATGAACATTGTGTCGATAGTCGAGCACTTCCATATCCTGGTCGAGGTCACGGAAGTGAATCCGTCCACCCTCAAAGTTGACAGTCAACTCAAAGAGGGGGAGATTCCAGCTGATTCCGCTTGTGCCTAGGAGTATCCCCGTAGCCTGCTTGCCAATCAGGAAAGAGGACGCTATATCCATTGCTTCCCCATCCTCGAAAGGGTAGGGCTGGGTACCTTGCTGGGCGGAGATCTCGCGCACTGGACCAACGAATTTTAGAATCAGGTCAATGCAGTGGCTCCAGCAGGCAAAGTGAGTTAAAACAAACACGCTAACTGCATCGCCGAAGTTGCGTTCTTGGATCAAGCGCTCTGCGCGTTGTATCTGATCGAAGAACCTGTAATTGAAAACCATTGCCACCTCGGTTCCCGCCTCTTGAGCCTGTAGAAGCAAGTTTTTCCCATCCCAGAAATCTTGTTCGGTGACATGGGCCTGCCCTCCCCTAGCGACCAGTGGCTTTTCGAGGAACAGACGTTTCGGTTTGAAGGGAAGTAAGGATTGTATAGACTCCAGATGTTGTTCTACATGGGTTAAAACAAAGACCGCTTCCGACTGTCGCTCAAATAACTCATCTATTGTGCGCGCTGTGCGTACACCGAATTTCTGTCCAACTGCCTCCGTACGTTCTGAGGTGCGTGAATAGCAGGTTAGGGATACATCTTTGTGTCGTAGCAATGTGGGGATGTAGTTATCCTGAGCAACTTTGCCAACGCCGACAATAGCGATTTCCATTCAAGTCTCTCCGGGAGTGCGTATGTTGTTAAGTTGGTCCATTAAGTGCAAAACATCGGCCTAGCCGATGATCTCCCTAACCTTGAGTGCTACTGTCCGCCCCAATTTGGCATGTTCGCTTTGGTCAAAATGAATGCCATCCAAGTCGCTTGAATTGATGACCACCGATGTATCGAGGAAAGGGCATCCCAACTCAGTTGCCACTCGCTGGTAGTGTTCGGCAAACTTCTGCGACTTAGCTTCTGCACCTTCAAACATCTCGGCATATGCGGTAAGTTTCCCAACCGGTGGCGGAGCTATGAGCAATACCTGCGGCGCACCGTCCATAATGCCCACGTTACTTTTTTGTACAATCTGCACTAACACGCCCGCGCCCTCAGCCACATCATACGCGGACAGACTGAACCGTTTTTTCAAATCATTTACACCAAGAAAGGTGATGACCAGGTCGAGCGGCTTATGCGATTCCAGACATGGGATCAGATATTCACGCCCGTTCTTGTAACCTTCAATCGGGTCGTCCCACACGGTCGTCCTGCCATTCAAACCTTCTTCGATAACGTCGTAATTGCCGCCTAATGCTTGGCTCAGTTGACCGGTCCAACGCTCATACTTGTCGAAACGATCTTGTGTGACAGGGTTATAGCCCCATGTGTTCGAATCGCCGTAGCACAAAATGCGTTTCATCTAGCGTTCCTCTTTTAAGGACCCTGATTTGAGATCAAGAAAATCCATCTCTTCTGGATTCAATTTGACATTCAGCGCGCCGAGCGCGCTATCCAAATTGCCCACCGTCGTTGGACCGACGAGCGCAATCACGGGGAATGACTGCTGCAGGACGTATGCAAGCCCTATTTGTGCGACAGTCACGTTTTTGCGTGCGGCCAGTTCTTGCGCCCGCCGCAGACGTTCAAAGTTCTCTTCTGAAGAGTAAACCTGTGTCACGTTTTCGTCGCCAGGTTCATCGGGCTTGAATCTACCACTCATGAATCCAGCGGCCAGCGCTGACCACGCAAGCAAAGGCAATCGATGGGCACGGTGCCATCGGCGGGTTGCCTCTTCCGCAAACAGCGTGCCGGGGAAGAGCATTTTCTTTGGCTGCGCCAGGCTCAGGCTTGGGCTGGAGATCACAAATCCATTCAACCCACGCTGTGCCGCGTACTGGTTGGCTTCGGCGATGCGTTCGACGTGCCAGTTCGACACCCCAAATGCTCGAATGCGCCCGCGCGTCAGCTCTTGATTCAATGCTTCGACAAGCGGGCCGACAGGCACAGATTCATCATCACGATGCAAGAGATAGAGATCAATGTAATCGGTCTGCAATCGCTCAAGGCTTTCACTGAGATCAACTTGGATCGCGTCTCGTGTCAGGCGCGGCACCCATGGACTTCCAAATATATCCTGACGATCCACAGCTGGATGACAACCTTTGGTAATTAAGACCAATTCGCCACGCCGCCCGGATTCCTTTATCCATTTGCCCAAAGTTTTTTCGCTGTCACCAAATCCATAGATATGCGCTGTATCAATACAGTTTCCACCCAACTTAAGAAATCTTTCGAGCAATTCCGCCGCGCGGTCGTAAGTGTTTGGTGTAAACGCGTGCGATGCCGTACCCAATCCAATGGCTGAAACGGGTTTTTCAAGTTGGGCAATCTTAACGTATCGCATCAATCCTATTTATCTCCAATCAAGTGGCTGGAGCCGAAAAATGTGTGTAAGGCTGCCATATCTTTATCTTAATCCAAATGAAAATATTCTTCCAGTTCAACGAACAATTCATCCGGGCGAGCATCCCCATCTGTAAAAGGGGACATAAATTCCTGCCAGCGTGTGTTGATTTCCTTTGCGGCCATTTTTGATTGTGCTGTAGCGAGACTTTCCTCCGTTTCGAAATAACCAAAGATCAAACCATCTGCGCGCGTGAATAATGAATAATTATGCCAACCGGTTTCGCGCAATGCATCCAGCATTTCGGGCCAAACGTGTTTGTGATGCTCTTTGTACTCTGCGAGACGATCCTGCCTGACTTTGAATTGAAATCCCACACGTTTCATCGCTTATCCTTTCGTACCATCTCACTTCAAACTCTGACCAATCGAAGCCATCGTGTTGTCAGCATTGGAGATGAAGGTTGGGTACCGGGTGTCATGTCCGGCACCCAACTGACTTCAATAAGCTGATCTTATGGACTGACCGCTGCATCGATGTTATCCGCGTTGTATTTGCTGAACGGTCCCATCACAACACGCAGACCCGCGTCACGGGTTGGATCTTTTTCGATGGTGAGTGTGCCCATACGCCCGGCTTCGAACTGTGCGCCTTCCTTGGCCTCCAGATCACCGGAAGCAAGCATATAAGCCAAATAGTATGTTGTGTAGCCCAGGTCCTTGAAGCTCCAAAGCGCGAATTCAGGAGAACAATCGTTCTTGACGAAGGAGACCATTTCACTCGGCAAGCCCAGACCGCTGACCTTCACTTTGTCGCAAAGCGCTTCATCCTGCACAACCTTGGCCGCCGCAGCGATACCTACGGTCGTGGGTGCCATGATCAACTCCATGTCGGGATACTTATCTAACAGTGCCAGTGCCTCCTGAGTGCTCTTTTCCGTTTCATCGTTGCCATACACTACATCCAGTAACTCCATATTGGAATAGGCAGGATCTTGGAGAATCTTCTTCAGAGATTCAATCCAGGCGTTCTGGTTGGCCGAATCTGGTCCGGCCGAGAGCACAGCGAACTTGCCACCGTCGTCACCGAGGATGTCCCGAGCCATGTCAGCCATCACCTTGCCAGCCTCAGCGAAATCCACCTGGGCAACAAACACTTGTTCGCCTTGCGCAGAGGGGATCGGCGAGTCCCAGGTGACGAAGGTGATGCCAGCATCGCGGGCTGCCTGGGCAGCTGGGGCAACTTGGTCACCGGCGTTATTGGAGAGCATAATGGCATTGACTCCCTGTGTGGTCGCATTGGTGATGATCGGGATTTGATCAGCCCCAGCGCCACCTGAGGCGGGTGCCAGGAATTGGAGCTCCGCCGGGTTTTTTAATTCTTCAGCGGCTTCCAGTGCACCAGCATGCGCTTCATCAAATACGGCGTTGCCCAGGAACTTTGGCAGGAGCACCATGTTCAGTTCCTTCCCTGGGGTGGCTTTAGCCACTTCGCCTGAGGGAGCCTCCGTTGCTGGCATCTCAGTGGCCGGCATTTCAGTAGCCGGTGCTTCTGTCGCGGGAGCCTCAGTAGCTGGAGGTTCTGTTGGCTGGGATGGTGCTTGTGTTGCTGTAACCGCCGGGGCACATGCTGAAAGCAGAAGTGTCAGTACAACTGCTAGCATCATTAGTTTCTTAAACATCTTCTTTCTCCTTTTCTCCAAATTAGACTAGGTTCGAATGGACTGTTTTAGTCCTGGCAAGAAATATCGGTTATAGGTTATCCTCCTTTCTCTCCTTTTCCAACACGTAGGCGTTGATTATGACGACGGTTCCAGGCCTCCCATGCTCCTCGTCCAATGTTGGGTCCTAGTACTGACAGGATGAGCAGAGCGCCGATCACACCAGTCTGATTTTCACCGGGCACATTAAGCAAACCCATTCCGTTGCGCAGATTCAGAATGATCAGGATCGACAGCAGAACGCCATATAGCGAACCCGTGCCGCCAAAAATGCTGACTCCGCCGAGCAGTACCATTGTGATGACTTCGAGCTCAGTGCCGATTGCGGTATCCCCTCGTATCGAGCCTAATCGCGCCGTCAATAACAAACCCGCGAAGGCAGAAATCAAGCCCGAGAGAATGAACAGGGTCATCTTAACCCGGCGCACGTTAACACCCGAGTAGCGCGCCACTTCGCTGTTATTCCCAATGACAAATACATAGCGGCCTGCGCCAGACCACTGCAGGATGATTAGTGCAACGATCAGCAAGATAAAAAAGATGAGCACGGCCAGCGGGAAGGGACCAACGAGTGGTTTCTGTCCCAGGCGGTCAAACCACTCAGGAAAGTTACCCACTGAGCGATTCTCCAAAAGTACATGCGCCAGCCCGCGATAGCCAATCAAACCGGAAAGGGTGACAATCAAAGATGTCATCCTTACGTACGCGATCATGAAACCGTTGAATGCTCCAGTCAAAACGCCGGTAAAAAGCCCAGCCAAGAGACACAGCCCGAAAGGTAACCCTTGTTCGAACAGGTATCCCATTACGCAGCCGGCTAACGCCATCACCGAGGCAACCGATAGATCAATTTCGCCGTTGATGATGATAAAGGCCATGATCAGCACAATGATGATCTTCTCAATGTGCAGCTCAAACAGGTTGATCTGATTTTGGAGCAGCAGATAGTGAGGTGTCATCGAGGAATTGAAAATGACAATGCCAATGAGAAGGACGAGCAGTACACCCTCCCAGCTCTTGAAGCGTTCCAATCTAGGCAGCATGGCTTTTGTTCTCCTTGATCACCTTCTCTTCGTCAACTGATTTAATCTCCAGGCTTTGCCGGCTCCATAGTTCACTCAGGCGATTTATGATTACCGAATCAATGAGGACTGCAATCAGAATTAACAAGCCTAACAAGGCGTCTACCCAAAAATCGCTGATCACTAACCAGCGCAGCAGACTTTGCTGAAGCAAATTGATCATCAGAGCACCCAACAATGCTCCCATGATCGTGCCCTTGCCACCGTTCGTGCTAACCCCGCCAACTACTGCCGCGGCAATGGCTTTCAACTCCATCCCCTGCGCGGCGGCGGTGTTGAGATTACCATAGCGCACCAAGTACAAAAAACCGGCCAGCCCGGCGATTGCACCGCATAATAGGAAAGCCAACAATACAATCCTTTGCGAAGGCAAGCCACTGATGCGTGCCGCTTCCAGGTTCGAACCAATCGCGTATAGCCGACGGCCGAATCGCAAGTAAGAGGTCGCAAGCTGAAAAATAACGAACATCGCCAAACCGCCGGCTACCACGGGTCTGATATCGAACTCACCTATTGAAAACAGCTGCCCATACGATACCAACAGGCCATTGATCAAGCCTAAACATGAACCCGCGCCGATGGCCAATAACATAGCCAAGATCGGGTGTAAATCGGGGTAGGCAGTCAGTTGCTTCCCGACAAAAAATGCCGTTAATCCTACGATCGAGCCGACTGACAAATCGTAATTACGAGTCAGCAGCACTAGAGTCTCTCCAAGAGCAACCACGGCGATAATTGCCACATCACTGGTCACACGGTTGAAAATGCGCGGGCTGAAGTAACCTTCGATCTGAGAACCAAAAAACAGAAGGATGAGCACGATCAGCACGATAAGGCTCAGTTCACGAAGCTGCTCCGGACGAACGTAACGTTTCAGTTGTTGCATCAGATCGCCTCCGTTGCATCGCTATTTTGTCCCATGGCGGCAGTTAATATGGTTTCCTGAGTTGCTTCTTTGCGGCTAAAAACACCCATCTGCCTGCCCTCGCGCATTACCAGGATGCGATCACTCATGGCCAAGACCTCAGGCATATCTGATGAAATCAGGATGATGCCCAACCCCTGGGTGGTAAGTTCGTTGATGATATGATGGACCTCGGCTTTTGCGCCAACATCGATACCGCGTGTGGGTTCATCGAGGATGAGGACCTGCGGTTGTGTGTTCAGCCATTTACTCAACATCACCTTTTGCTGGTTGCCGCCGGAGAGCGTGGCTACGGGTTGCCGAATCGAAGATGTACGGATCGAGAGTCGTTCGCGGTAGTGGTTAGCAGTGGCCTCTTCCTCGCGAGTCTGAATCAGACCGAATCGTGACAGGTATTGGCGCAGCATAGGCAGAGAAATGTTATTAATGATGGACATGGGCATCGTCAGGCCGAGCTGGCGCCGATCTTCGGTCATATAGGCGATCCCCATACGCAGCGCCTGCTCCGGAGAACGGATCTTTTCCGCTTTCCCATTCAGGATAATTTCGCCTAAATCGGCAGGCTCGACGCCGAACAGGGCCAGACCGACATCGGTTCGCCGTGCTCCAACCAACCCGGCAAAACCCAATACCTCCCCGCGATACACATCAAAGTTAATATCTGAAAATACATTATCTTTATTTAGACCTCGCACTGACATCAACAGTTCACCGCGCTGCCCTGCGCTCTTGGCAAAGAAATCATCGATTTTACGCCCCACCATATCTCGGATGGCGCCATCTCGTGTTACTTCCTTACGAGGCCGAGTTGAAATCCATCTGCTGTCACGAAAAACCGTGACACGATCAGCAATTTCGAATACTTCCTCCATACGATGGCTGATATAAAGGATTGAGACGCCTTGATCGCGAAGTGAGCGAGCCAGTTTAAATAATTGCTCTGCTTCGTGCGCCGAGAGCGAGGCGGTTGGCTCGTCCATAATCAGCACGCGCACATTAAGCGAGATCGCCTTCGCGATCTCGATGGTCTGTTGAGCGGCCAGTGTCAAACCGCGTGTCGGCATCCGCACATCGAGTTTGACATCCAGTTTGGCAAGAATTTTTTCCGCATCTTGATACATCTTTCGCCAGTTTACGATAGCTCCCTGAGAGCGGTGCGAAATAAAAATATTCTCGGCTACGTTCAGATCAGGATAGACCATCGGCTCTTGATAGATCGCAGCAATGCCATAGCCCTGAGCATCCACCGAATTAGCCACCCGGATTGGTTCACCATCCAGCAAAATTTCCCCTTCGTCCGGATGATAAACCCCGGTCATGATCTTAATCAGAGTTGATTTCCCGGCGCCATTCTCCCCCATCAAGGCGTGAATCTCACCCGGATAAAGGTCAAGAGACACGTCACTCAGCGCCTGTGTTGTATCAAAGCGTTTGGAAATATGTTTTATCTGAAGAACAGGAGTTTTTGCCTCAACACTCACGATAAACTACCTCCCTCCGCTCAGGCGGAAGCGAATCATCGCCACACACCGTGAACGGGATGTTAGCTGATTGCAGGCGGGTTTTCCATTCACCGGTAATTCCGGAATCTGTAAACAAATGTGTAATCTGCATTGGACGCGCGAAAGGCGTCAAGTCTTCTTTGCCGAATTTTGAAGAATCGACCAACGCAAACAATTGCTGCGATGACTCAATAACTTTCCGCTTCAGTTGCGCCTCGGCCAGGTGCACCTCCGTCATACCACGCTCCAGACTAAAACCGCTGCAAGATAAAAACGCTTTTTGAATATGCAATTCCTCGATGATGTGCTCGCTCAACAATCCTGTTACAGATGAGGATTCATTATTTACCACGCCCCCAATCAGTATGACCGTGTTTGTGGAGTTTTGTGCCAGCTCGCGTGCCACCTCAAAGCCATTCGCGATAACGCGTAATCGCCGACGTTCCGATAATGCCTTTGCAAAGTAGTACGCTGTGCTGCTTGCATCCAGCAAAATCGAATCATTGTCATTAACCAAAAGAGCTGCCTCACGAGCAATCGCAAGTTTGGCAGCTGCATTTTGTTTATAACGTCTCATAAAAGAGATATTCTGAAAGTGATCCTGCTGGTTTAGGACAGCCCCTCCATGAACTCGCATAAGCACCCCCTGCTGTTCAAGCGCATTGAGGTCGTTTCGAACGGTGCCTTCCGAAACTGATAGAGCAATGGCTAACTCTGGTACACGCAAACCCGGCTGTTTACGTAACAGTTCCAAAAGGGAATGGCGACGTTCGTAAGTAGTCAAATCAGACGCTCTTTGTTGAAATTTGTTGGAATTTGTTGTTTACACCAAACACATATTACATTTATTGTTGAATTTTGTCAAGTTATTTCCTTTTCAGTAAAATTCAACAATATAAAACTGAAGATATATCTGTGTTGCCAGTATAAAATACTCTAGTCCCCCTTTTGGGTATTGTACAATCTATGATCAATAGAAATTAGACTGCAATTAAATAAATTATAGCACTTATCGGTTCGTGCTAGCTCCGCTATTGGCTCTTGAGCAGACAAATCGATGCCAAAGATCTCGTCCGAAATAGTCGGACAATAAGCTTGAAAGTTCCGGTTATGTGTGCGATACTGATAAAGAATTGGAGATGCCATGTCCGAAAATTCCTCATCTGGCAGCCTCCCCGAACGACAAATCCCTGATGAACAAATTGAAAATTATCGAGACTTTTACGTCGAGCTGCTCGGCTTTGTCCCACCGCGTATCCAGGCGCGCACCGATCTGCTCACTCCACAATGGATGCAGCGTGGGGAGCGGCTGTTCGGCATGGGCGCTGGCAATCACCTTGCCATCGGGTGCAATGATTAGCGCGTTCACTGGTGGATACATCCATTCCTATCAAATAGGGCATAAACACCTCTGGTACTGAAGATAGACAAAAATTCGCTGCAGGTTTAACAAAACACAGAAAAAATGTTCAGATTACAACACCAATCATAAAGCGCGGTAATACCGCCCGTAGTCGTTGCACAGCAGGTAAAGCGGTTCTTCGTCCTCTTCGATAGTCGGAAAGCGCCCGACGGGCGGGTTGAAGCGGTTATCGGTGTGATCGTCGTTTACCATTGATACCTCGCCAACCAGGACCCGGCCGCCCTGAGCCCAGAACTGGTGATAGCAATATTGCGGCAAAGTGACACTCTCACCTGGAGCTAGACTAAGTATCTCTCCCGCCTCAAACTGGCGTTTCACACCATCAACGGACAGCATCATGGGCGAAGTCTGGTCCAAATCTTCATCTGGCGTGGCGTTATACACCTGGATCATTAATTTCCCCCCACCGCGATTGATGATGTCTTCCATCTTGCTCCAATGGAAATGGTATGGTGTGATCTGATCCTCTTCAACGACCATGATTTTTTCGGCATACAGTTTGCCTCGCAAGGTCTTCCAATTATCCGGGTTGCCATTGCGAACGGTGAAAAGGAACAACCCGCATTTGGTGAAGTTGCCCATACCAAAGTCAGTGATATCCCAGCCGA
>WNGB01016845.1_pt1 | contig 10641 bp, 9 predicted proteins | sample 5400681 | NCBI WGS metagenome assembly WNGB01 (sample SAMN13153367, study PRJNA577476) | soil metagenome | isolation source: 115 cm soil or saprolite under grassland replicate 2 | place: USA:California | collected 2016-06-15 | reverse complement strand
GCGCGACGCGTGCTGCAGGATGTCGCACTCGAAGTGGATGGACGGCGCGCGCCGCTCGCGCTGTCACGAGTTCAGTTCCCGTCGCGGCGCGAGATGAACGAAGGCGTCGGCGCGATTCGCCTCGGTCTCGCGGCGGAAGCGGCTTTGGGCGCGGCGGGCGCCCATCAACTCTCTTTCCGCAACGACCATCTGCCCGAACTCGGCGTCTACATGGTCAACGCGCTGGTTCCGGCAACAAGCGAAATCAAGATCAGCGGGCAGGCGCGCGATCCGCTCCAACGTGAGATGCGGCTGAGCTTTCACGGCGCCCCTGCGGACACAAGTGGGCTGCGGCCTTGGACAGGCGCATTGATGTTGTGCCTGTGCATGGCGCTGTTCTTTTCGCGGTGGAAACATCTGCGCCAGTACTTGCGCCGGCGCAACGATGAGCGGATTCAGGCAAAGAAAACTTTTTCCTAAGCGCCAAGAAAATTTATGGAGATCAGAAATCTCATCGTCGGGATCCGGCCAGACCGAACCGGAGAAAAAGTTCGGCAGGCGCTGAATCCGGCGCGGCCATGCGTTCGTCTTAGGATATGCTAGTTACCAGATTGAACGTAGCGGACGGCTTAGGCTTTTGCGATTTCCCGGTTGGGATCGCAGGTTCAGTGGCCTTCCCATTTCACCAGCGGGGTAGAAGAGTCGCCTCGTACTCCGCTCCAATCCCATCCAAGGAGGAAGAATGGAACGAAAGAAAGCATCCGATTATCCGCAAGAGTTGTTGGATCTGTTTCACGAATACCAGCACGGCGACATCGACCGCCGTACTTTCCTTGATCGTCTTGGCAAGTTTGCGACCGGCGGCCTGACCGTCGCGGCGATTTTCGAGAGCCTGACACCCAACTACGCCTGGGCGCAGCAGGTACCGCCGGATGACAAACGCATTAAAGTGGGCTACGAAGTCGTGCAATCGCCGGCCGGAAACGGTTCGATCAAAGGCTATCTGGCTCGCCCGGCAAAAGATGGAAAGCTGCCCGTCGTGCTCGTAATTCACGAAAACCGCGGACTCAATCCCTATATCGAGGACGTCGGTGGATGGAAAGAAGATGACCGAAGATTTCGTCGCGGCGGCCAAGTGGCTCAAGGCGCGTTCCGATTCCACCGGCAAACTCGGCGCGGTCGGGTTCTGTTTTGGTGGTGGGATGGTGAATCAACTAGCCGTCAGGCTGGGCGCGGAGTTGAATGCGGGCGTTCCCTTTTATGGTCGCCAGGCGGGCGCAGAGGATGTCCCCAAGATTTCCGCGCCGCTGTTGCTTCATTATGCAGGCAATGACCAGGGCATCAACGCCGGCATCGCGGCTTATGAGGCGGCGCTCAAGGCCAACAACAAGGTGTACACGCTGCACATGTACGAGGGCAAGCAACACGGATTCCACAACGATACGACGCCGCGTTATGACGAGGAGTCAGCCAAATTGGCATGGACTCGCACTCTCGAATTTTTCAACAAATACCTGAGGTAACCATGATTTGGTCATGGCGCCATGAATCACGGCGCCATGACCTGGTATGCGGTATCGCCAGCAGCGCCGGCCTGTTGTGCCCCGGCTACGAACAAGGCCGGCGCCGAGCCGTTAAGCGGCGAGCAAAGCCCATCTGTTTCACCCCGAAGTTGGGCGCCCCCTCCGGCCAGCCCGTCCGATTTGTCACTCCCAAGGATTGCCTCAAAAATTGGATCCATTCGATCATTCTTCCTTCAAAGTCATCGGCCTTCTATCTTACGTTCCCGCAATTATTGAGCTTCAGATGATTAGCTTTACAAAGATTGCCTGATCTGCTCCCGCCGCGTAGCGGCGCCGTGAGTTTAGCCCGGCGTTTCAACCTAAAGTTTCTACACAAATCCCCCCAACGGCAGTTGGGGGATGGTTAAATCCAGCCTACAACGGCGGCTCGCATCTTTTTCAAATCCCCCCAACGGCAGTTGGGGGATTGTTAAAGTCCGGCCTTGCGGGGGGTGCGCTACTCGGACTTTGTTTACCACTCCGCGACTATGACAAAAGTCGCCTTGGGCTGATGAGTGTTTGAGAGACAAAGAGGCGAAAGGTTGGACCTTAACCATCCCCCAACTGCCGTTGGGGGGATTCGAGATCAAGAGAATCTCCCGATGTAGGTTGAACCTTAACCATCCCCCAACTGCCGTTGGGGGGATTTGTGTATAAACCAAAGGTTTCAACGCCGGGACCGTCAGCGCATCCGTCCGTGAGTCGCGGCAGCGACGGTTGATATTGAGAGTTCTGTGTTGAGGGGAGTCGACGAGGCGTGGATCGTCAGATGATCATCAGGGTATGGATTTCATTTAGAATATCAAATGCCCGCGACGCTTAGCGCCATTTTATCACTGCTAATCCTGCGAGGGGCATTGCCCTGCAAGACATGCTTGGCGCGGGTAAAGAAAATGGTCCGGACTTTGTTTAAAATAGGGGCGCTGAAAAATGGAATCTTTCGATGTGATTATCGTTGGCGCGGGTATTTCGGGGATTGGCGCAGCCGTCCACTTGCAGATGCATTGTCCGGGCAAGACCTTCGCGGTGCTGGAAGGCCGCGACGCCATAGGCGGCACCTGGGATTTGTTCCGGTATCCGGGCGTTCGGTCGGACAGCGACATGCATACGCTCGGCTATAACTTCAAACCGTGGAAGAAGCCCAGGGCCATCGCGGACGGCCCCACCATCCTCGCCTATGTGCAGGAAGCGGCGGAGGAGTATGGGATAGTCCCGCACATTCGCTTCAAACATTTAGTCCGCCGCCTCTCCTGGTCCTCAGTCGATGCGTTGTGGACGGTGGAGGCCGACTACGAAGAGCGCGCCTTATCGTTCACGGCGCGCCATGTGATGCTGTGCGCGGGTTATTATCGTTATTCAGCGGGCTACACGCCGGAGTTCGCGGGCGTGTCGCGCTTCAAAGGAGCGCTGATTCATCCGCAAATTTGGCCCGAATACCTCGACTATGCGGGCAAGCGCGTCATCGTCATCGGCAGCGGGGCGACGGCGGTCACGCTGGTTCCGGCGATGGCGGACAAGGCGGCGCACGTAACCATGTTGCAGCGATCGCCGACCTACATGGTGTCATTGCCGGCGGTTGACGCCATCGCCAACTGGTTGCGAAAGCATTTGCCGCTCAGTCTGGCTTACCGGCTGACGCGCTGGAAAAACGTGGTGTCGCAACTCATCTTCTTCAATGCCGCCCGAGCGTTCCCAGAGCAAACCAGGAATTGGTTGCTCAAGCTGATTCGGGAGCAATTGGGGCCGGAGTACGATCTCGCGCATTTCACGCCGCGCTACAATCCATGGGACGAGCGGTTATGTGTCGTTCCCGACAATGATCTTTTCGCGGCCATCAAAGTGGGCAAGGTTTCCGTCATCACCGATCATATTGACACCTTCACTGACGCAGGCCTCAAGCTGCGATCGGGGCGGGAACTCGAAGCCGACATCATCATCACCGCGACCGGGCTGGAGCTTCAATTCGCGGGTGGCGCGGAGGTAAGGGTTGATGAGCGGCCCATCGAGATCGGCAAGGCCGTTATGTATAAAGGCATAATGTTCAGCGGCGTGCCCAATCTGGCCTTCATCTTTGGCTACACGAATGCTTCGTGGACACTCCGCGCCGACCTGCTGGCAGAATATTTTTGCCGCTTGATCAATTTTATGGATGCGCACGCTTATGTTGAGACAAGACCGAAAGAACCTGATCCCAAGATGCCGGTGATGCCGTTCGGCAATCTCATGTCCGGGTACTTCAAACGCGCGGAGGATCGCTTGCCCAGGCAGGGAATGAAAGGCCCCTGGCGCAATCCCCAGAACTATGCGTTCGATATTTTCCGCTTTCGCTTTGGGGCGATCGAGGACGGCGTTCTGGAATTTCGGCGCGCCTGTGACTCAAGTGTCCCTGAGACTTCTCCTGTGTCGCTGGCCGAGGCAAGGCCAGACTGATCTACGCCAATTGAATCGCCTAGTGTCCGCATGGGCGTGACAATCAATGGGTCCTAGTGGACCCATTGATTCCCGCCTGGCCGACGCCCGCGCAGGTGTGACCGGCTGAGCGTTCAGTCTGCTAGGTCTTCTGAACACCTAACCGGCGCCCGCGCAGGCATGACGCCAGTGGCGTTTCGCCTTCACAGCCCGCTGGCGCCTGGCCGACAACCGCGCAGGCGTTACGTTTGTCGGCCATAGCCTCACTCCTCTCCGTTGCACAACCGACACCCGCGCAGGCGTGACAGGTCGAGCGCCTGCACGTCGGTCGAATTGGCGGCATATGCGCGTCGGTCGAATTGGCGGCATAACCAATACCAGCGCAGGCGTGACAGTGCAGTTCAAAGGATTTATGGCTAAAAAGCGGAGGCCAGTCTCAATGCGTCGAGCCGGCAAGATGCATAACAGGGCAAGCTATGTGAGACGTGGTGATATCATGTCTTACCCGGCTTGCCGTTAAAGTAACACAGACTAGATAACCAAAATTAATGAGATGCAATTACGGCGCCAAAATGTGGTATCTAGGATGACAAAATGCTCGGGCTTTTTCGTATATGTCAGGATTGGGGTTAAGTCCGTTGGGCTATATGAGGCGCAAGAAAAAGCCCCACCGGTCGAACCGGTGGGGCTTTTCGATTTTTTGGGTGTGGGGCATGTCCCGAAATGCCTCACAGGTTTGGGTATAGAAACGACCCGAAATGCCCCACTGTTTATTGGCAGGAATTATCGTCGCGCGGCCGCAAAGACCGGCAGGACGGCCAGGTGATGCTTTTTCAATCTCCTGCAAACAAGCGTGACACCCTGCGAACTCGCCAGTTCCTCGCCAATCGAAGGGGCATTCATGTGTTAGCGACGATGCGCCGCGCGTCACGGCGATGACGTCCTTGTAGGCGCCTTCACGTCAATCGTGGGCGTAGCGACAATCATGGCGTTGGTAACTGTCGCATTCAGATTGATCAGCGAGGCGGCCGCGACCAATGGATAACCGGGGGCGACAAGGCTTTGATAGATTCGCGCGCCGTTCCGGTAGTATTTGACGACGCCATTTTCGATGGCGATGCGGAAGACATCATTCGTCTGATAGCGCATGTCCATCCGATACATCCCGCGCTCGCGAATGGCCATTCCCCCATCGGCGCCAAGTGCGATCGCGTAATCTATATTGAAAGTGGGGCCTGTCCTGGAGCTATTTGTCAACCCGACCGAACGCTCTTTCGTCATTTCTGAAGCGGTGAACTCCACGTAACCATTCCCCGAGGTAATTACCTGTTGTGAGACAGCCGTCGAGGCGCAGCCATCACACCCCGCCGTTTTCTTTAACGTGGCTCCGGTCGAAGTCGCATTCACGGTGTTCGTCCATATAACCGCCTGCGGTACGCCACCGGCGCCAGGAGATGAATGGGTAATCAAGGTGAAATCCGCAGAGACGTTCAGGTTCCCTGCCGCGTCACGGGAGCGGGCGCGAAAGTGGTAGAGCGCATCGGCCGTAAGCCCTGTCAATATCACCGCATGGTCGATGACTGATGTAGGATTCAATGTGGTCATCCCCCCGTAAGCGCTGGTGCGGCCATACTCCACCTGGCTGTCACACAATACGCCGGTCTTCCACGTGATGACTGCGCTCGACGAAGCGATCGAACTCACCATCACATTGAAAAGCGGCGGCGCCGGTGTTGGAGTTGGGCGCGGCGCCGGTGTTGGGGTTGGGGGCGGCGTCGGGTTTGGGGTTGGGGTTGGCGTTGGATTTGGGGTTGGCGATGGCTTTGGGGTAGAGACAGAGCCCAGTTGGCAGCCGATGTCTTTGCCGTCGGTACCGGCGTTTCTATAAGGACTGGTCGCTCCAAGACGATAATCTCCCTCGGCCGGATTGACGAATCCCACCTGGCTGAGCGAAGTGAGCATAAAGTTATTCGTAGGGTAGCTGATCCCCTGCCCTCCCACAATGACATTCCTCTGGAAGACGGAGCCCGGGAAATAATACGCAATTGTATCGGCGCCAGAGCCGTGATCGCTGCCAATCACGCCATAAAGATTGTGCGGCGCGATGTTGTTGCTGAAGACGAACCCCACGCTCGGCGCGTAACCCGCCATAATAATGCTGCCGCTTTGAAAAACAGTGTTGTGATCCACTGTGATATTGAGCGGGCCACCGACGATTTGCAAAAATTCGCCGTCCGCCGGCTCAGCCACGCCTGTCCATCGCCGGCCGTCGATGTCATAGATCAAGTTGTTTTTGATCAGAATCCGCTGCGATGGCAGGCTCGTGCCGGCTTCATTGTCCGGGCCTGAGATGTTGAAGCCGCCGCCGGAATGTCGAACAATGTTATTGATAAAGGTCACGTCCTGCGCCACCGACCATGGCGCTCTACCGCTCTGATTGCGCGGCGTAAAAAGAATGGCCATCCCGTCCTGCGATTGCGACCAATTGTTCTCAAAAACGTTGCCGTCCACCAACACGCGCTGGGCGTTTTTCAATTCAAAAAGATTCTTCACCGACCAGTACCTTCCGGCATAACTCGGGTCATTCGGTTTCCATCTGAGCGGCTTGAAACAATGGTTGTTGCGAAATTCGATGTCGGACTGAACCAGGTTCTGAATCGATGGATCAGCCCCGCCCAGCATGAAGTTCTCGCCCGCGCCTTCCAGATAGTTATTGACGATCTTGAATGGCCCGGGGCCATTCCATCCGGCGATCGCCTGCGAATCGGCGCCGACCTCGTGGATGTTGGATATGTATGAATCAATTATCGCCGTGCTGGCGGAATTGATCATTACGCCGCGCCGCGCGTTATCATCAGCGTTGCCGTGAATATAGCAGCGGTCAATGATCAGATCGTGCGGCGCCTGCGCCAGTGAAGTCTGATCGGCGCCGAACGAGATGATGTTATAGATATTTGTTCCCGGCGCTACGCCGAACTCGATGCCGACGAAACGGAAGTGGTGCGCTCCGCCGGCGGTCTGAATCGCGGGTTCGGAATTGGGGCTAATGATCCTGGGCATCGACGAAGCTAAATCCGGCGTCACCCGAGTCCCCGGCGGCAATTTCGCGTCCGTCGTCGAGGTGCGGACAGTAATCCAGCCCGCTCCAGTCTTGTTCGGCAAGACGAAATTGCCGGTGAAGGTCGCGCCTGCCTGAAGCAGGATTACGTCCCCCGGCTGCGCCTGGTCGAACGCAGATTGAAGATTGCCTCCCCCACTGACCACGATCGTTTGCCCGGTAGGCGCAACGTAGTCCGTGTTCAGGTATACACGCGGCAACTGTGGATCAACTGCCGCCAACGCCGGCGAGGACGGGGCGGCAAGCCCATTCGGCGATAATGTCGAAACGGTTGGGTCGGAATGGGCGAACCGGCCGCTGATCGCCGGGTGGACAGCGTCAATTTGAGAATGGGCTTGCGCTCCAAAACGCCCATAATAAAACATTGCCAACGAGATGACGCACACACTAGATATAATCAAGGACACTTTCTTCATGGTTACCTCTACTGTCGAATTTATCAGACGACTAACTTTCAACCTGGTATTTCGACTGGTCGCCGGATAAAGGTTATCTATTTTCATGAGTTACTAGGGGGTGCAACAAGATATGGTCTTTAGTCGTTATCGGGATTAGTTACAGGACGGCGAATAACTATCAGAGTACGAGACCAGCGAAGATCAGAGGAGGAAAACTTTTGAAATAGACCTGCTCAAGACCTAAGAAAAGCGCACACTTCGGCCTACACGACGCGACAACACCGCGGCTCTCTGGGTGAGAGCGCTAACTGTAAATAAGGGCCTGCCTCGTTTATGCCGTTAGTCGTGGCCACACCTATTGGGATCGTTTGCTCATATGCCTGAGGCGTGAGTTGCCCCAGTTTACGCCGACAGACACAAAAATGCGGCGTCATTGAGATCGATTTTCAAATCAGTGTGGGGCAGACCTAGATACAGCCCCGGTTGTGGTTGTGTTTGTAATATGTCGCCAGGCCCACCATCAGTGGTAAGCTTATGGCTCAACTACTGCAGAGATGTTTGGAGGATAATCGTTTTAGATGTTAGTACAGATTAGAGGTAGATATGCTGACTCGCACTGTGGGGACAACAGATCGGGTAAACGAACGCTTTTGTTATCTGTCTGAATTACCCTTGATGAATTGGAGTTAGCAATAGCCACTCTTCCTAGCAGACTGCGGAGGCTATCATCGGATCGTCCGATTGTCAAGCGCAATATTCATGGTTGATGACTAAGACCTCCCGCCAATTATGCGCTGAGGGTTGACACAAAATGTTCGTCGGCGGTGTTTTTATATCAGGGATCTGACATGAGCTCATGGGAGATGATTTTGACAGACTCTGAATCGGATGTGGTAAGCGCCACGCAAGCGCCCGTTCAACCGAATTTCGAAGAAATATTTGCGATGCACCACCGCATCATATATCGCTACGCCTGTGCGCTGACGCACGACGGCGCCCTGGCCGAAGACATTGTGCAAGAAGTTTTCATCCGCCTCTATAAAAATCCGGACGCGGCGCGAAACGAAGAACTGCTGCGCGCATGGCTCCTGCGAGTCACTGCTAATGTAGCTCAAAATATCCTTCGGGGACGGCGCCGCGGCGCCGCGCGCGACGAGACATTTGTGATCTTGGCGGCGCAGATGGCTGAGAATCCTCAACCGGATGAAGCCCTGCTGCGCGAGGCCGAGATCAGTAGCGCCAGGCAGGCGCTCAATCAAATAAGGGAGCCTATACGCAGTTGCCTGCTCCTTAAGCATGAAGGTTTGTCCTATCGAGAGATAGCAAAGGCCCTCGGCATAAAAGAGGCAAGCGTCGGGAGTATGATTGCGCGAGGCCGGCGGGAGTTTATCAGGCTCTACGAAAAGATTGCGAGGTGATACAGAGTGAATCCTTGTTTGAGTGACGACATTTTGTGCGCTTATTTAGATGGCGCCATCGCGCCCAAAAACGCCATTTGGGTAAGTGAGCATATGGCGGAATGCGCCACTTGCTCTGTCAGGTTGAGAGAGCTGGGGCAAATAGTGAAATTAATGGGCGCCGCTCTCGATGCTGAGCTCTCCAAGGACGCTCCGACCGAAAGGCTGGGCGCTCGATTCAAAGCGTTCCTCAATGAAGCGTCTGAGCCATTCACGCCCGCTAAGACTGTGGCGCCGTCGTTGTTGCATTCCGTCCCCGTCTCGGCGCCTCGTTTGCTCGAATGGCTAGGCGGATCTTTCCGCCGTCTTGCCTTCGCGAGCGTCATGGTTGTTTCTATTGCCATAGTAGTGGCGCTTGCAATAGCGGCCTGGCGATCAGGATCACTAAAAACCGGCAGTGGCGAGAAGGCTACTCAGGCCGTTAATTCCACTGACTCAACAAACTCTCAAACGCAGACGCCGGACCAGGCCAGGGATAAGCCTGCGATCGGAGAGCAAGCAACAGCTAACAACCATCAAGAGCGTACAGCGTCCGCGCGCGCCGACCGGGCGAGACCTACCCATGTGAATCCGGAGAACAGAGCGCTAAAGGCGAAGCCGAAGGAGTCTTCGCTTCCATCAGGCGAACCAGGCGAGAGACCATATATCGCTTCAACTGTGGCGACCGGCGATAGAAATGAATCCGGGGTTCTTGATGGCGAGAATACCAGACCTTTCAAGGGCCTGGCGCACTCCTTCGCATCAGACGCAAATCCGATAACAGCGCCGGATGAGCAGATGCGGAAGCTTGAGGAAATCCACCGCGAGTACAGGCTTTCGCCCGGCGCGCGGGTGGAAGTGTCGAACATCAATGGGCCAGTCGAGATCGAAACCGCCGACACCGACATGGCTGAAGTCCATATAACCCGCTTCGCGCAAGGCCTGGCGGATGTAAATGACCGCCAGCTAAAGATCGTAGATAAGCCGGACGGCCTGACCATCCAAGCCGAGGGGAACAGCTTGCGCATGGGCGGCAATGAAGTGCGCCACCGCGTGGCTCTCAAGATCCCGCGCCGAGTCGATCTCACCATCAAGCATGTCAGTGATCGTCTTAAGGTGGGCGAGATCGATGGCTCTATCCATCTCAATGGGTTGAGCTGGAAGGCCGAGATGTCGCTGGCGGCGGGTCAGATAGAGATATCGCGAGTCAGCGGGACTGCGGTGATTCGCGTCACAAAGCTTGATGAACAAGGCATCAATATCAGCAACGTCAGTGGCAAAGTCGAATTGTTAGCGCCTGCGGACCTGAACGCGAACATAGATGTGAATGGAAATCATGGCAAAGTCATCATAGGGCTTCCGCATAAAGTACAAGAAGGGACATTGAACGGCATTAGGTTTCGCGCCCAGATAGGCTCAGGCGGCGCGCCGATTTCGATCTCCAACATCATCGGCACGGTTAGCCTTCGCCCACTTTAGGTCGGTTATCAATTGGATGTACGGGATTGCTGCCACTGGCGGGGCGCGTAATTGCAAACTGGCGTGTCAAAAACAGCGACGGCCGTGACCGAAATCGCGGAGCGTATGGAGTGCGGCGAGTCCTGATACCGCTGGCGAATTCCTTTTAGGTTAAAATTGGAGCGACAAACTAAATCACACTGGAGTTTCAAGCCCGAAAGGAGATTTGCCATGTCACTCAAACCACAACCGATCCCCGATATTCCTGAAGATACCGCCCG
>WNGB01014923.1_pt1 | contig 10641 bp, 7 predicted proteins | sample 5400681 | NCBI WGS metagenome assembly WNGB01 (sample SAMN13153367, study PRJNA577476) | soil metagenome | isolation source: 115 cm soil or saprolite under grassland replicate 2 | place: USA:California | collected 2016-06-15 | reverse complement strand
GGCCTGGCGCTGCCGAGCCTCCGGCCGCTGCCGGGGCCGCCGCGCGAGGTCTACGGCGGCCCGATCGCCTGGGGCCACGCCGTGCTCGTCAACGGTTCGGACGTCTACGCCTACGGCAACCTCCAGCAGGACCACGGCTGGACCAACCTCACCTACCTGGCCCGCTTCCCCCTGGGCGGGTCAACCGGCTACTGGCAGTTCTGGGACGGCCGCGACTTCGTCCCGTATCCGGGCGCCGCCGCACCGCTGCGCGGCAGTGACGGCGCCCAGCTGACCACCAAGCTCACCAGCATCATCCCCAACCCCGACCCGCAGGCAGGGGCGGCCGGCGTCGGCTTGGCCGCGCTTACCATGCAGCCGTTCGGCGCCACCTTCGACATCCGCACCGCCACGCGGCCGGAGGGTCCCTGGGGCGCCAGCCGCGCCCTGTACAAGATCCCCGAGCCGAAGCAGCTGGCCTACCTGCCCCGCGCACGCCTCGACCCCGACGGCGCGATCCAACTGGCCTACTCGGTCTGGGCAAGCCCGCCCCGCTTCCTCGTCATCAAGTAGTCGAGCCTCAGTCCACCGCGGACCGGCCAGCCCCACTTCCCGACCGGGTGGATCAGCTCGTCCTTGACCCGAGCCATCGGGCGAGCCACTGTGAAACCCGACCATGAAGACGATGGGCTGAAGATGCGCACATACGCCAGTCCCGCGTCGTCCTGGACGCCCACAGGGGCCCGGATCCGTGCCGGCGTGCTCCAGCGCTGCAACGGGAGGGCCTGCTCACCTGGCACGTGCCCTCATGGGGACGAGAGCATCCCGGCGCTCCAGCGTCGCCGGTCCGAGCGCTCCGAGCCTTCTGAGGTGCCGGCGGTGCTGCACGAGGTGCTGGGCTCGCCCGGGCAGCCGCTCGAGCCTTCAACCCGCGCAAGCATGCAGGCCCGCCTGGGACACGACTTCAGTCACGTGCGCGTCCACACGGACGAGCGAGCGGCCGCGTCGGCGTTGGCGGTGGACGCCTTGGCGTTCACGGTCGGCCGGCACGTGGTGTTCGGCTCCGGGCAGTACGCGCCAGGGACGGCGGCCGGCCAGGGACTTCTCGCGCACGAGCTGACGCACGTCGTGCAGCAGGCGGGCAATGCGACCGTGCGCCCGACCGCGATCGGGCCATCAGACAGCGTCCAGGAGGACCAGGCCAGGCAGGTCGCGGACACGCTCTCCGCGCTCGGGCCAGATCCCGCTCCGGCGCCGGCGATCCTCCAGCGCCAGCCCGCCGGCGGGGGGCAGGCCCCGTCGGCGCAGAAGCCCGCCGAAGCGGGGCGGACCGCCCCGGCGCCGACGCCCGCCGCCCCGGCCACCACCCCCGGCCCCTGCGCTGATGCGACCTCGCTGACGGAGACCAGGGACGAGGCCCTGGCCTGGCTGAAGGACGTCATCGACCAGCTCGTGAACGCCCGGGTGGACCAGTCGGTGACCCAGGTGTTCGGGGGGACGCCAAAGCCGGACACCGTCCGGGTGCTGGATGCGCTCGACCGGTACTTCCGGACGCGAGACCTCGACGAGACCGAGATCGTCCTCCGCCGGCTCCAGCTCGTGGAGTCGAACCTGCGGGCGGGCAAGGTGAAGCTCCTGTGCGCCGCCAAGGGCGACCCGGAGTGCAGGATCACCGCGTCGGGGACGAGCCTGGTGGTGGCCTACGTCCAGCGGGTCATGGAGCTCGTGATGTGCGGCTTGGGGATCAAGGGGGCTCGGCCGGTCGCCACGTTCATCCACGAGCTGTGCCATGCGGTCGTGCCGAACGTGGGCACCAAGCATCCAGCGAAGAGCACGGACGTCAACGTCACCGACCGCGCCTTTCCCGGCGAGCGCCTGTTCGCCCGGCTCACCACCCAGGAGGCGCTCGACAACGCGGCGTCCTACGAGGCCTTGGTGATCGAGGTCCGCCAGCGCAAGCCGGCGTCGACGGCGGGGCCGGCCGACACGGTCGAGCGCTGCGCCGACCCGAGCCTCGCACTCGACGCCCTCGCCCGAGCCGATGCCTGGAACCGCGATACCACCCGCTGGCTGCATGCGCTCCTCAAGCTCCTGAACGATCAGAAGAAGACGAGCGTGGAGGCGCTGCCAGCCGACCAGCTGGCCCACCTGACCAAGCACATGCCGAGTGTGGCCACGACGACCGAGCTTGCCGAGCTGCTCCGCTTCTACGAGCGCATGGCGTACGCGTTCGGCATCGCCCAGGACGTCTCCTGCCGCACCGGAACGACCTGCGCCGGTGGCGTGCGCGCCTTTGCTCCCGATGGGACGTTGACGCTGTCGTCCGTCTCGCTCAAGAAGCTCAGGACCTCGACGACGCTCAACTTGTGCCCTGCCTGGGCCAGCGACGGGGCCAGCGACCGCATCCGGGTGATGTACGCGCTGTTCATCCTGAGCCGGCCGTCGTGGATGACGAAGAGCATCAACCTCGCCGACCTGTTCCACTATGTCGACCTCATGGCCGAGATGGCCCCGGAGATCACCCCACCCCCGAAGGCGGCGAGCCTGGCGGACAACTGGATCGCCGACCTCCAGACGCCGTGACGGCGTTCCGCTACGGGGCCTCGTCGTCGAGCTTGGGCCAGACGTCGATCTGCCGTGGCGGCTGCCCGTCGGCACCGGCGTCCGTTGCGGCGGTCGGGCTCGGCCCGGGGAGCTTGACTCGACGGCCGTCCTGGGTGGATGCCTGGATCTCGCCGCGGGCGTCGACCAGTGTGAGCCCGAGCGGCGCGTAGACCTGCACGAGCTGCTCGACCATGGATTGGCGTAGCGTCGCCAACTGCTGGCGCTCGGCCTCGAGCTGCTCGCGCTCGCGCTCGGCGTGTTCGTGGACACGCCTCGCCTCGTCGTGCGCACTTGCCAGAAGGGCCTTGGTGTCGCGGTCGGCCCGGGTCAGCTGCTCGTCGACCGCCTTGCCCGCCGCCGCCTCGATGCGCGCCCGCTCGGCGTGTGCGTCCTCCAGCGCCGCACGCGCGGTCTCCTCAAGCTTGCGTACCTGCTCCTCGGCCTCTCTGAGCCGCTCGGCGGCCTGCAGCTCGGCCGCGTCCGTGGCCGCCTGGATGCGTCTGCCGGCCTCGGCGAGCAGCTTCGCGGCGGCTCTTCCGGCGTTGTCGAGGACCTGGTCGATCTCCGTGCCGACGCTGGTGAACCACGCCGGTACCTGCGCGCGGCCCTTCTCGATGTCCTGCTGGAGCTGGCGCAGTCCCCGCTCTGCCTGGTCGCTGCGCTGGCGCTCCCGTTCGAGCTGCTCGACCAGACCGCTCACGAAGCTGTCCACGTATCTGCGCTCGTAGCCCCACAGGGTGATCGGGAACCGAGGGAGTGTGACCGCAGGGGTCGTCGCCGGACCTGGTTGTGCAACGTTCATCTGGCTCCTCCTCCGCCGCCTCGGAGGCAGTGGCTACGCAATACGCACGCCCCCGCATGGAAGATACGGCCGCCAGGCCGTCAAGCGTTAATTCGTGACCGCATTTCTCCGTGTTCCTAACACAATCCTCGATCAGCTCGAATTCGAATCCGAATTCCGCGCGCTCGAGACCTGCCACGAATGTGGTCAACGGCTCGATCCAGTTGATCCCAGCGAGCCCGATCACCGGAACAATCCGAGGGCTCCCTTGCCGTCTAGTTCCCATTCCTGTCGATCACGACCACATTGACCGAGTTCGCGATCGCGAAGGTCAAGGAGCTCGCCCGCCAGACCGCTCGACAGGGCTAGCCACCCCAGCAGCGGCGAGGACGTCGGCGCGGCGCTCGTAGCGGACCATGCGGCGCCGGCTGGCGAGCCGTGGTTGGTTCAGGCACCGGGTGCATGCGGCCGGACGGGATGCGGACGCGCAGCACGGTCTGGCCTGGTCGGGAGTCGATGGTGATCGTGCCGCCGTGGCGCTCCACGACGATGCGCCGTGCGATGTCGAGGCCAAGGCCGGTGCCGTTGCCCACGTCCTTGGTGGTGTAGAAGGCCTCGAACGCGCGACCCGCCACCTCCGGCGGCATGCCCGGGCCGGTGTCGCCGATCTCGACGACGACGCTGTCCCCCTCGGCGCGCGTCGCCAGCCGCAGCGTCCCTGTGCCATCCATCGCGTCGACCGCGTTGTCGATCAGGTTGGTCCACACCTGGTTGAGCTCGCCGGCGTAGGCCTCGACGCGGGGGACGCCGGCGCCGTACGCACGCACGACCGTGACACCGTCGCGGAGCTTGTGCCCCAGCATCACCAGGGTGCTGTCGAGGCCGTCCGTCACGTCGATGCGCTGCATCGACGCGCGGTCCATCTGCGAGTAGGACCTGACGGCGGCGACGAGCTCGGAGATGCGCCGGGTCGACTCCTTCACCTCTCCCAGCAAGGTGGCGACCGAGAACGTGCTCGCCACCCACTCCAGCCCCGGCTCGAGGGCCGCTCCCTCGAGGACGGTCGCGGCCCGCGCGCACCAGGCGAGATCGACTCCGGCGGCGGCGAGCGGCGGGGCGATGGCCCACTCGCGCGCGATGCCGTGGCGGGCGAGCCACGAGGAGAGCGCCTGCTCGCGGTCGGCGAGGACCAGCGGGTCCAGGTCCGCCGGCGGGGGCGCCACCTCACGGCGCAACGCGTCGAGGGCGGCGAACTGCTCGGCCGAGAGCTCGTCGTGGGCCAGCCGGCCCACGGACGAGAGCAATGCCGCACACGCGGCCTCGAGGGCGTCGACCGCCCGGGTGGCGGCGGATGCCGGATTGTTGATCTCGTGGGCGAGGCCGGCGGCGAGCGTACCGAGGGTGACAAGGGACTCGCGCTGCCGTGCCGTCGACTCGATGGAGCGCGCCGTGTGGTAGAGCCCCTGGACGAGGTGTCCGCCGAACGGGAACCAGGCGTCGGACCGCGCGCGGAGCACCTCGGCCGGCACCCGGAGCACCCGACCGGCGGTCACTCCTCGGCCGGTCGCGAGATAGACGCCGTGCTCGTCCCAGGCGCGGAAACCGCCGGCCCAGCGTCCCGGCACGTCCATCCTCGCCACCACGGTGTCCTCGCGGCCGACGTGGCGGATGAGGTCGATGGCACCGTCGACGAGCACCCACCAGTAGTCGGCGTGCTCGCCCTCGCGGAACAGGTCGAGCCCAGGCTCGATGCGAACCTCGGTACCGCCCTCGACCAGCTCGGCGAGCTGATCGTCGGTCAGGCCGTCGAAGATGCTCAGCGGGCGGAGCTGGTCGACGCGCATCAGATCGTGGCCAGGTAGCGGTGCACGAGGTAGATCGACATCGCGCCCTCGCCGACGGCCGACGCGACCCGCTTCATCGAGTCGAGCCGAACGTGGCCGGCGGCGAAGACGCCGGGCACGCTCGTCTCGAGGGCGAAGGGCGCGCGCATGAGCGGCCACCGCTGCGTCGAGGCGGGACCCACCAGGTCCTGACCGGTGACGACGAACCCCTTGTCGTCGCGGACGACGTCCGGGCCGAGCCACTCGGTGAGTGGCGAGGCGCCGATGAAGACGAACAGCCAGCTCGACGAGACCTCCTCGGTGACGCCGGAGTGTCTGTCGGCGAGTGTGAGCGCCTCCAGGTGGCCGTCGCCGCGGCCCGACACCACCTCACTGCGATACCGCACCGCGATGTTGGGCGCGGCCATGATCCTCTCCACGAGGTACCTGGACATCGTGTCGGTGAGCGTCGCGGCGCGGACGACCAGCACGACTCGCTTGGCGAAGCGGGCCAGGTTGAGCGCAGCCTGGCCCGCGGAGTTGGCGGCTCCGACGACGTAGACCTCGTCGCCCCGGCACTGGCTCGCCTCGCTGGCGTCCACGCCGTAGTAGACGCCGCGGCCGGTGAGCTCGTCGAGCCCTGGCGCCGCCAGCCGTCGGTAGGACACGCCAGTCGCCACGATGAGCGCGCGCGCCTCGACCTCCCCCGAACCGTCGAAGAGCACGGCGCGCACGGGCCCGCGGGTCTCGAAGCCGACGACCTCGCGCGCGAGGACCATCTCCGCACCGAAGCGGTAGACCTGCGCGATGGCGCGCTGGGTGAGATCGGAGCCGCTCAGTCCCTTCGGGAACCCCAGGTAGTTCTCGATCGCCGCGCTCTGCCCAGCCTGACCCCCGGGGGCCTCGCGCTCCACGATGACGGTGCTCAAGCCCTCGGACGCCGCGTACACCGCGGCGGCCAAGCCGGCCGGCCCGCCGCCGACGATGCACACGTCGTACAGGGGCTGTTGCGCGGTGGTACGCAGACCGAGCGCACCCGCCAGGTCGAGGGTCGACGGCGAGCGGAGCAGGTCGCCGTCCGGGACGAGGACGAGCGGGAGGTCGGCCGGTTCCGCGTGGGCGAGGTCGCGCAACCGCTGGGCCTCCGCGTCGCGCTCGACGTCGTACCAGCGGTAGGGCACGTGGTTGCGCGCCAGGAACATCTTGACCTCATGGCTGCGGTCCGACCAGCGGTGCCCGACCACGCGCACGTCGGACGTGCGGTCCCGGTTGGCCTGCCGCCAGTCGCCGAGCAGGTCGTCGATGACGGGGTACAGCCGCTCCTCTGGAGGGTCCCACGGCTTGAGCAGGTAGTAGTCCAGGCCGATGCTGTTGATCGCCTTGATCGCCACGTCGGTGTCGGCGTACGCCGTGAGCAGCAGGAGCTTCGCGCCCGGCGCATGGGCACGCGCCTGCTCGAGCATCTCGATCCCGGTCATCCGCGGCATCCGCTGGTCCGCTGCGATCAACGCCACCGGCTCGCCGCGCAGGGCGAGCTCGGTCAGCACGGCCAGCGCCCCCGGCCCCGACGTCGCGCGAACGATGCGGTAGTCGGCGCCGTACTGGCTGGCCAGGTCGCGGGTGATCGCCGCGGAGACCTGCGGATCGTCGTCGACCGTCAGGATGGTCGGCTTGCTCATGAGATCAACCTTCGGGCGGCCTCGCTGCCTTGCCGGAGCGTGCTGGAGGAACCCAAGGATAGTGGCCTCGGACAGCGTATCAACCGCCTTCTCCATTCCTCCGACCGGGTGGATCCCTCTCATGCGCGGATCCGGACACAGCTCGGCAATTGCAATTCGGAAAAAGGGTGTTGGCCATCATGCTCGGCGGCCATTTCTGGAACCGCTCCGCGAGCGGGAAGTCGCGATACCCGGTCATCTGGCCATGGATCACCGTGGCGGTCCTCTGCGTCATGGCGGTGCCAGCGTGGCCCGCCTCCTCGCTCACCTCCACCTGGTCCCCGCAGGACGGCTACGCCATGCAGCCCGACGCGGGCCCACGCGGGACCCAGGTCGCCGTGACGGGCCCCGTGGCCAGCGGCAACGCCGTCGCGGTCTTCTGGGACGACACGGTCATCGCCTCCTGCGACCCGGCGCCACAGCGCTGCCAAGACCCCGCGAACCAGGATCCCAGGAGGTTCCTGGTCACGTTCACGGTGCCGCCCGAGGCAACGACTGGCCAGCACCGCGTGACGCTGTGCGCCTCCGGCTTCTGCGAAGGCTACGACGACGCCTGGACGTTCACCGTGGAGCACACGGCACCGACCATCGAATCGGTCAGGCCCCGGCGGACCGCCCCGGGCAGGTCGGTGACGGTCGAGGGCAACACGGGCTCCTGCAACAGGCGGGCGACGCTCGCCGTCGACGGGATGGCCATACGCGACGTGGAGCTCACCGGCGACCCGAACGGCAACGTCTCCACGACGCTCACCGTCCCCAAGGCCACCCTCCCCGAGACCTACCCGCTGGAGCTGCGGGTCGACTGCCACGGCGAGACGCAGCGGGCGCCGGGCGAGCTCGTCGTGGAGAACCACGCGCCGGTGGCGGCCGACGACACCGCCACCACCGCCCAGGGCACGCCCGTCACGGTCGCCGTGACCGCCAACGACCGCGACCCCGACGGCGACGACGGCTACCCGACGCTGCTGTTCGAGCAGAGGCCGCCGAGCTACGGGACGACGGAGGTGCGGCCCGACGGGAGCATCGAGTACGCGCCCGACCCGGGCTTCGTCGGCAAGGACGACTTCCGGTACCGCAATTGCGACGACACCCGTGGGGCGGCAGGGCAGGATCCGGACGCCTGGCTGTGGTCGTCCTGCGGCACCGCCACCGTGACCGTCACCGTGATCGGCAGGACGCCACCGAGCATCTCGCCGGTCCCGCCCACACCGCCGAACAGGCAGGTCACGGTCGGCGGCACCACGGGCTCCTGCGCCACGCGGGCGACGCTCGCCGTCCACGGGATGCCGATCCCGGACGTGGGCGTCACCGGCGACCCGAATGGCAGGTTCGCCACGACGGTCACCGTCCCCAAGGCCGTCCTCCCGGGGACCTACGAGCTGGAGCTGCGGGCCGACTGCCACGGCGCGACCCAGCGGGCCCACCGCAAGCTCACCGTGGAGAACCGCGGCCCGGTGGCGGTCGACGACCACGCCACCACCGCCCAGGACACCCCTGTCACGGTCGCCGTGACCGCCAACGACAGCGACCCCGACGGCGACGACGGCTACCCGACGCTCATGTTCGAGCGGAAGCCGCCGAGCTACGGGACGACCGAGATCCGGCCTGACGGCGGCATCGTCTACACGCCCGACCAGGGCTTCGCCGGCACGGACCACTTCGAGTACCGCAATTGCGACAACATCCCCCTGGCGTTGGGGCAGGACCTGGACGCCTGGACGCGGTCGGCCTGCGGCGCCGCCACCGCCACCGTCACCGTGACGGTCAACCCGGTCACCACCACCACCAGCAGCAGCACGACCACCTCTGTCACCGGGCCGACCTCGACCACGACCGGTGGGTCTTCCACCAGCGTGCCTTCGACGAGCGGGCCTTCCACCACGACCACGACAAGACCGGACTGCGTGCCCGCACCGGGCGACGTCCGGAGCTTCCAGGTGACTCCCGTCAAGGGACGGCGCGGAGCGGAGCTGCGCATCACGGCGAAGACCGACTCGAGGCTGGCGGCATGCTCGGTCAAGCTCATGCTCGGTGGGGCACCCTTGGGCGGTGGCAGCGTGATCCAGCCGGACGGAGCCGTCTCCGAGCGCCTGCCCGTGCCCAGCGATGCCAGGCCGGGAGCCAGCACCGTGTCGCTGGCGGCGACCGACGGCCAGATCCTCGCCGAGGCCCCGTTCGAGATCCTCGCGAAGGCCAGGCCTTGGTGGCAGGGCGACCGATTCCGGCTCCTCGTCGCCGGCGGAGCCTTCCTGGTCGGGTTCCTCGGGAGGGCCGTGTTCCGCCGCCTGCGGGCCGGGAGCGAACGGTCCGCGCGCCAACGTCGGCCGACACTGCCGCACGTCCGGGCCGAGCCGCATCCCGGTCCCCCGCACCTGGCCCTGACAAAGGACACCTCGGGCCCGCCGACATTTTCCATCCGCCTGCGCCCGCATGAGGTTGCCGGCACCCAGACCCTGGAGGAGGTGGCCGCATGACACCCGTCGGCCCCACCCAACCGCTCACCGCCGGCAGGTTCCTGTTCGGCGCCGAGGAGAGCGTCGACTCGATCGCCCAGGCCCTCGACCAGGACGGCGGGCTCGGCTCGGTCGGCACCGCCCTGCAGCGCGTGCCGCCGGCCGGCCGTCAGGCAGCCGTCAGGGAGGTCGCCGCGGCGACCAAGGGGCTGCTCGACCTGGACCTGGGCAGCCAGATCATTGCGGGCTGGCGCAAACACGCCGAGCTCGCCGCGGCCGCCGAACGCACGCTTGCCAGCCCCGGGACCGCGGAGGTCGTGGAGCTTGCGACCCACCACATCACCTCGGTCCACCGCCTCGCCGTCGACCTGCTCGTCAACGACGTCCACGCCGCCACCATCCAGTTCGAGCTGCGCATCACCTTCACGGTCCAAGCGCTGGTCGTGACGGTGCGCAACGGCCGCGTGGCCAGCCTCCACTCCGGGGCCTGCGACATCACCGCCACGCTGACCTGCGAGGACCTCCAGCTGGCCACCCGGCGGGACCGCATCGAGCTGCCGCTGCTCATCCGCTGGCCGCTACGCGTCCGCCCGAACCGGGACACGCCGGCGGCGGGCGGTGGGAAGCACCTGTCCGCGCCGTCGCCGTCCTTGTGGCCCAAGCCGCTGACCACCCGTAGGGTCCGCAGGCGGCGCCGGCTGCGACAAGCCCGCCGCAGCCCGCCGGCGGACTAGCCGTGCGGAGCCGGGCCAGGTACTCGACGGCGAAATAGACCTGGTAGGCCACGTAGGCCGGGAGGGATCCGAAGGCAACCAGCCAGAAGGCGTACCCGGCGATCAGGCCCGCGGGCCAACCTCGGCCCCACAGCGCGGCGAACGGCACCGGCGCCAGCAGCGCGACGGCCACCAGGGCCGGCTCGCCGCCGACCACGCCGGAGACGAGCAGGACCGTTCCCGCCAGGGCGGCGAGGAACCACGCCACGATCCCCGCTGCCGCCCCTGCTCCGGAGAGCTGGGACGGAGGAGGTCGGGTCCTCGGCTGATACGGCCCGCCGGCCGGGGCGGCTCGGCCTCAGCCGCTGCGGCTGAGGCCGAGCTCGCCCGGGCTGGTGACGGTGAGGTCGAACGAGCGACCCTCGGCGGGTAGCGGAGCACGCACCGGCGCCGCGAAGCCGGCGCCGATGCAGACGAACCCGGCCGCGGCCGCCATCGCGGTCTCCTCCCCCGCCACCTCCTGCTGCGCCTGGGCGAGGGCGCCGGCGACCGGGCGGCCCGTGGCGAGGA
>WNGB01027703.1_pt1 | contig 10642 bp, 7 predicted proteins | sample 5400681 | NCBI WGS metagenome assembly WNGB01 (sample SAMN13153367, study PRJNA577476) | soil metagenome | isolation source: 115 cm soil or saprolite under grassland replicate 2 | place: USA:California | collected 2016-06-15 | reverse complement strand
CGAGCCTCATCGGCATCCTCATCGTGCTCTCGCTCGCGATCCACCTGCGCGCCGAGCTGCGCGACGCCGCAGTACGCGCGAAGGCGCTGCTCAAGGAGTCCGAGATCCGCGGCCTGCTCGGCCACGCGGCTGGTCTCGCGTCGGCGGACCTCAGCGAGGTCGGCGCCGAAGAGGTGCTCGACCAGATGGCGGCGGAGGAGCGTCGCATCTACGAGCGCGCGATGGAGCGCGAGCAGCAGCTCTTCAACCTCGAGGGCGCGGTGCACGAGCTCAAGCAGGCGGCGACGCAGCTCGCGCGCGTCGCCGAATTCCTCGCCGACCGCCAGCGCGAGGACGACAAAGTCCGCACCCGCTCGTAGGCGACACCAATGCTCAACATCGGCAAAGGGGTCACTCTCGCGCTCGTCGGCTGGCTCTGGGCCGACCTGCTGCTCGGGCTCTTCGCGATCTTCCTCGCCGCGAACAGCGCGGGGGTGCCCGCGCAGGCGTCGCAGCAGCAGGGCATCGACCCCAAGTCGGTCCAGATAAGCGTCACCGTGAATGGACCACAGCTGCTCTCGTCCGATCCCAAGGTCGTCGAGGCGGAACAGCGCCAGATCGCGAATCAGGTCGAGGCCAAGCTGAAGGAAGTCGCCGCGGGCCGCAAGGTCGCGCTCGTGCTGGCCTTCGGCACCCACGATCGGCCGGACCAGGGCGACAAGCTGGCCAAGCTCGGAACCGATCCGCTCCGCAGCACGTTATTCAACGGGGCGGTGGTGAACGCCTATCACGCGCTCGCGGTCGGCGATCCGGGTAGCACCATCGCGATGGAGATCTACCTCTATTACTGACGCACTGTCGTCCAACTTCGACCTGCGCGTCGCCGTCCGCCGGGCGGCGCTGCGGCAGGCGCTGCGCGCCGGCGGCACGATCGACATCGCTCGAGCCGCGGATCGTCTGCGCCTGGACGGCGGCGCCGTCGGCGGCCGCACCCTCCTTCAGGTGCGCGACGCGCGTGGCCAGCTCGGCCGCGCGATCCGCGCGGCGCGTCGGCGTCGCTTGCTCGGCAACGGCACCGTCGCCGCGACGAGCGCGCTTGTCGCGCCGGCAGCGGTGGTCAAACAGAAGCCATCGCGTCGACGCATGGCCGCGCGCGCGCTCGCGGCGCTCGCGATCATCGCGCTCCTCGTCCTCTTGATCGCATGGCCGGCACCACAGACGGACGAGGATCCGGGCGGCGGCCTTCCCGCCGCACCGGCTCTGGTGCAGCGCCAGATCCTGCGCGGCAAGAGCTTGGTCCTCCCACCGACCCTGGCACCGCTCGCCCTGATCACGCCTCTGCCGCAACCGATCGCGACGCCGACCGAGCGTCCGGAGCGTCCGGAGAACGCGGGTGGCGGCGCCCCCGCGCCGGGCGGCGTGCCCGGCGGCACCGGCGCCGGTACAGGCGGATCGGGTACGGGTAGCGGTGGCGGCGGCGGCCCGGGCACGGGCTTGGGCACGCCGAAGCCGATTCCCACGCAGCCGCCACCGCCCGCGGCGATCCCGCCGGGCTACGGGCGGCTCATGATCGTCACGGTCGACGCCCTGAGCGGCGCGGTCGTGCCGGAGGTCTGCTTGATCGTCGGAAGCGTCGACTGCAGTCCCACCAAACCGCACACCGACGGCGCCGGGCGGTGGTGGGTCGACGTGCCGCTGTCACAGCCGACGACGAACTTCGATGTCCGCTTCATCCATCCTGGCTACACGACGGACTTCCGGCGGTTCGTTCTGCTGAAGGGCCAGACGGTCACGTATGTCGTGCGGCTGCAGCCGTACCAGCAGCGCGAGGCCGGATAGAGGGACCGGGGCCCTTGCGGGCCCCGGTCCGATTCATGGCAACTCGCGTTCGCCGCTACGGGATCAGGCGATCCGCCGATCCTGCGATGTTCCAGGCGTTACCGCTGAGGTCCGTGACGCCGCTTGCATCCGTTACGACCACGGGGAACTGAGCGCCCGCGGTCGATCCGGAAGCCACGACCGTCGGAGTGCTCGTCATCGTGATGATGATCCTGGCGTTGGCACCTCCGGGACCGACATCCAGCAAGCACGTGGCGTTGGTGCCACAGACGATGTCGGCGACCGTATTGGTGCTACCGCCGCTGCACGCGGCTGGACCTGCATTCGTGGCGTTCCCACAGTCGCTGTCCGTCACACGGATCGTCGCGCCGGTGGCGATCGACATCGACTCGCTGAAGTCGATGACTAGCTTGTCCCCGGTGTCGAGGGTGTTTGCGAAGCCCGACGAAGAGGTCTGGACCGCGGACGTCGAGGTCGGAGCCGTCGCGTCGGCCGTACCGGGGATGTTCACCGGCACATAGTTCGAGTAGGAGATCTGACCGATATTCGGGTTAGTGGCCGTGACCCGATAGCAGTAGCCGCCGTTCGCGAGATCGAAATTCGTGAACGTGCCCTGCTGGCCGGCGGTGACCGAAACGGAGCCGATCGTGGCGAACGAGGTGCCTGCGGGCGTGCCACTTGAGTCACTTGTGGAAGGCGCGGTCGCGCCGAGAGCGCAGTTGGCGAGGGCCGCCGTACCAGAGACGTTGGCCCGCTGGATGTTGTAGGTCGAGATCTGGTTGTTCGCCGGGGCGGTGAAGCTGATACGAACGTCCTCGGCGGCAGAGCCGCTATCGAAGTTGCCGGTCGCCGCGCTCACGTTGCTGGGCGCATTGGAGCCGGATGTGTTGCAGATGTTGAAGGTCGAGAAGCCGGACGAGTTGGGGTCGTAATTGACCTTGATCGTGCTACCCGTGCCGTCGATCTGCGGATTCAGCGAAGACTGGAACAGCGACAACTGCACTTGCGTGCCGCCGATCTGAAAGATGTCGTTCGAGTCGTACGTGTAACGCAGGCTCGTGTCGCTCGTCGGCCCGGCCGAGAACGTCTGCGTTGCGCTGTTGTGCCGATAGACCGGCTCGCACTGCGCGTTGCCGCTACCGTCTGGGAACTGGGCGCCGAACTGGCCCTTTGGGCCGAAGTAGAACTTGCGCCCCGAGATGACCATCGCACCGTCGGTCGTCGAGTCGTAGGGCTGCAGCGTGTTGCACGTCGTGTCGGTGCCAGCGGACGTGAGCTCGATCTGCCCGTTCTGGTTCTTGTCCTGCCACGCGATCACGCGAACGCGCTGGTTGCGTGTTGACGAGTCAATGGTGACGGTGATCTGACCGTTCGACGGGATCGTCTGGTTGATGAGCACAGTGCTCGGCGGTACGGAGGAACCGTTAACGGCTGTGAAGAACGTGCTTCCGGCGCTGACGCCGTCCGCTTTCTTGTCGCCGTTCGCGTCGCAGAAGCCATACGTGCCATCGGAATTCTTGACGATATTGCTCGAGGGCAGGATGGTGAAACTCAGCGTACCCGTGAACGTTGTCGTAATCGTGTAAGTGTGTTGGCCATTCCCAGGGACCGTGTTCGAGGCCTCGTTGTCCTCGCTCGCGTCGTATCCGGGCGTGACACCAAGAGCGATCGTGGGCGCGGTCACCGTTGCGTCCTGGTAGTAGCCCTCTGGATGGACCTTCTCACCTGTTGTCCCCACGACCAGGTCACCGTTGAAGCGATAGGTGCCCGATGCCTGTCCGGCCGGGACCTTGATGTTGTAGGAGAAGGGTGAGAAATCGCCAGGTGCGACGATATCTTTGGTATGCGTCGCGTAGGCGATCGACGAAAGCCAGCTGACCGCGAATGCCGCGTTCGTCGACCCGATATTGCAAAAGACCTTCGACGAGTCGCAGATCGCGAGATTGACCTGCGTCGACGAGCCCTTCACCCATGCCGTGGATCCTGTGTTCGCGAAGAACACGGCGAAGGTGCCGGAGTCGCTCGGCGCAAGCGAGAGGAACGCGCTCTCGAACTGGTACGCGGAGTCATAGCCGGCCGCCGCCTGCGCGGTCCCAGCATTCAAACCCAGCGTCATGCTCAACGCGAGGGCGGCCGCGGTGATCGCGGTAGAGATCCGGCGCATGTGTCCGTCCTTTCGTCAACCCCGAGGTGTGAGTTTCGTCTGACTTACCGGTCGAGCCGGAGCAATGCCGTCAGCCTATTACGCGCTCGTCGGAACCGTCGCGCAAGCGCCGGTCAGGCAATCGAGCAGGTTCCGGCCTCTACTTCCTAAACGAACGGCCCGCGAAATGTGTCGCCTGAGGCGACGATGATTTCTATGGAGACGGAGACGGCGACGCGGACGGCGCGGCGCTCGGCGAAGCTGATGGAGCGGCTGACGGTGCGGGCGAGGGCGATGGAAGCGGCGGGCAGGCTCCGCCTTCCTGCTTCTTCAGGGTCATGATCAACGTCACGCCCCTCAGCTCGATCTCCTTGGATTCGTGATTAGGCGCGCAGACGAGCGCTTTCTGTCCGACGATGTCGATCGTCGTGATGACCAGCTGGCCGCATGGCTCAGCGGTGCACTTCGTGAGGACCTTGTCTCCCTGACGTACCTCGACTCCGGGCACCCGCGCGTCGGTCGTGCCCTCCTCGTTGACCTGCAGCGATAGCGTGCCCGGCACCAGACGGATCTCGCTGGCTTCAGCGGCAGGATTCTGCGGCTGATATCCCGGAGCGCGCGTACGTAGACGCGCGCCACGCGGCAGATTGGGCAAGAGGTAGCTCCCATCCTCCGCGCTGACCGCTCCCTTGTTCGCGCCATAGGTGATGCTCACGCCCGCCACGGGAAGTCCGGTCGAGTCATCTATGACGTGTCCTCGGGCATCGACGGTGTTTATCCAACCGCCTGCGAGGGTCGCGACCAGCAACACGACGAAAGGGAACGCGATGAAATATCGCTGCCGCATCACGGAACAGTCTGAAGGTTCGTCTGCCAGGGCGCACCCTCAGGGGTCACGAAGTACGTGAGGATCGTCGCCGGTTCCGTTCCGATGACACGCAGCTGCATGTTCGCGCCCGGCTTGACCGTGCCTCCCTGCCCCGCCACGATCCGTGTGCGCGTTCCATCGTTGACCGCGAGCTCGACGGTTCCCTTCATCACGTAGAAAGACTCGCTTCCGCCGTGTGAATGAGCGGACGTTCGGCCTCCCGGATCCATCGTGATCAGGCCGAGCTGTTGAACGAGCGACTTGTCGCCGATCGCGGTAACAAGGTCCGGGCTCGCGTAAAGCACCCGGTAGCGATCGTAGGGAAATGCGGCACCACGCTGCGTGATCGAGCGCAAGGATATGAAATACCAGACCGTCTCCGCAGTCCCGACGTTCAAGTGCTGCGTGTCGGCGGTGATCCAGCCCGCGGTTCCTTCGCCGATCGCGCTCGCGCGTTCACCATCGTTGCGCGACATGGTGTGAAAGCCTTGGACCGCGTACACGAAACCCGGGACATCGTTATGCGCCAGCGTGGCGCCGGGTGACTGACGGACCTCGAGGAACGTGATGTACAACACACCACCGAATGTGGGCCGCTCGGTGATCTCCGCGAGTTTCTGATACTTGCCGATTCCCACATACCCCGGTTGCTCCATTGGCGTCGGGCTCACGCCCGGCGGGAACATCGGATTGGTAGGCGTTCCTCTCGCGCACGCCGCCAGGACGACCACAAGCGCGAGCAGTGCTGAACTGCGGATCACAGACCTAGGCTAACGCGCGGGAACTGATCGGTCCGCGAAGCCGGCGGCCTCCTAGTTGATCACGCGATCGGACGACGTGACGATGCTCCAAGCGCTTCCGGTCTGCGCGCTGATCCCGCTTGCGCTGACGATGACCGCTGGCAGCTGCACGCCCGGGGCCGCACCCGGGGCAACGTCGATCGGATTGCCCGTCATCGTCACGGTCAGGACCTTCGCGTCGAGGCTGAGTGCGCAGCTCGCGTTGGTCCCGCACGTGATGTCGGCGGTCGTCTGCGTTGCCGGAGCCGTACAGCTCGCCGGACCGCTGCTCTGTGATGCGGGTGCGCCGCAGTCGGCGTCGGTGACTCGGATCGTCGCGAACGACTGCAGCGCCATGGCTTTGTCGAAGGTCACGCTGAACTGGTCACCCGCGTCGAGCGTGTTCGGGAAGCCGCCCGAGCTGACCATCATCACCGAAGTCGAGATCGGCGCCGAGATGTCGCTCGGCCCGAAGATCGCGGCCTGGACCTGATTTGAATAGAGGAATGCGCCCGCCGCGTTCTTGACGCGGACCTGGTAGCAATGGAAGCCATTCGGCCTGTCGTAGTCGTTGTACGAACCGAAGACACCGCCCACGAGCGTGATCGTCGCCGCCGTCGTCCAGAACGGGCTGTCATTCGCGACGGGGCAACCCCCGGGCGCGCGCTGGATCTCGTATGGGAGGATCGGATTCGTGGACGGCGCGTTGAAGAAGATTCGAATGTCGTTGTCGCGCGGTCCGTTGTCCAGGTTGGCGACCTGGACCTGCACGTCGGTGGGGGCGACGATCCCTGCGGAGAGCGAGGTCACCGTCGCGTCCTGGTAGTAGCCCTCAGGGTGGAGCTTCGCGCCGGTCGCGGCGAGAACGAGATCTCCGTTGAAACGGTAGATGCCGAGCGCGACGTTCGCCGGGACTTTCACGGCATACGTGAATGCCGAGAAGTCGCCCGGCGCCACCGTTGTCTTGGTGTGCCTGGCGTACGCGGTCGCTGACAGCCAGGATCCCGGATTCCACGCCGACTCCTCCGGCGCGACACCGCAGGTCGTCTTGTCGTCGCGGCAGGCCGCGAGATTCACCTGGGTGGAGGTTCCGGAGACCCACGCGGTCGTCCCCGTATTCGCGAAGAAGACCGAGAACGACCCCGTGTCGCCCGGCTGCAGGTTGCCGAGGAACGCCGACTCGAACTGATAGAGCGAGTCATAAGGTGAAGCAGCATGTATCGCACATGCCTACTCTAGCGCGACGCTCGCGCGCACCTGGGAGCGTGGATCACCCGAGTGAATCGAGGATCGCGCGTGCCTCTTGGTTGTTCGGCTCGAGCTGTAGCGCGCGCTGCGCGTTCTGCCGCGCAGCGCTCTGGTCGCGCAGCTCCACGCAGATCCTCGCGAGGGCGACCCTGAGCACGGCGCTGTCTTTCGTACGCACGATGTCCTCGAGCATCGCACGCGCTGCCGCACGATCGCTCATACCGGCCGCGGCCTTCGCGGCGACCACGTCGTAGCTCGGCGCGCGCGTGTACAGACGGATCGCCTCTCCGGCCGCGGCCAGCGCGACCTGGTTCTCCCCGACCGCCAGCGCCACGTCCGCGAGGGTCGCGTACGGAACAGGATCGGACGGATCGGACTCGATGCCCCGCCGCGCCGCGACGATCGCGTCCGCGGCCGTGCCGCCCGCCTTCGTCTGCACCGCCGCGGCGCGCGTACGCGCGAGGTTGCCCCAATACGTCGCGTTGTACGGGGCCCGGCGCGCGGCTCCGAGGAACGCGACCTCGGCGCCCTTCCAGTCACGTGCGACGAAACGGGCGCGCCCGAGCTCGTTCCAGTAGTCGGCCCGTCCCGCATCGCGCCGAACGGCCTCTTCGCCTGCCGCGACGTCGGCGTTGCGCAGGTCGGCGGCCTTGCGCGCATCCGCCGCCGCTCCGTTCGCCAGCAATGCGTTGATGCCAGTGGCCGCGAGGAGTGCCGCGACGATCACCACGGCGACCTGAGCGCGCGCGTCGATCGCGCGCCGTGCCGTCGTCTGTCCCGCGGGCACGGTGAGGGCGACCGCGCCGCCGAATCCCGTCCAGGCGAACCAGTCGGTGCCGATCGATCCGACGCCGACGAGCTCCGCCGACCAGTACGCTGCCGTCGCCGACAGAAGAACCCCGGCGACGAGCGGTTCGCTCGGCAATCGTCTGACCAGCACGACGATGCTCGTCGCGATGATCGCGACGAGCATCGCCACTCCGAGCACGCCGTTCGTTGCGGCGCTCTGCAAGAGCCAGCTGTGCGCCGAGTTGTTGCGGTGGCCCGGGCCGGAGAGATAGGTGGCCTCCGCTTCCCGATAGCGGGGGTACGCGACCTCGAAGTTGTCGGGGCCCCATCCGAGGAGCGGACGGTCCGCGAACGCGGCGAGAGCGGACCGGTAGATCAGCACGCGGTCCTGGGTCTGCACGCCCGAGAGCGTCGCGACGATGCGATCGCCGAGTGTCGAGAACGCCAGCACGGCGAACAGGATCGCGACGGCTGCGATCCCCAACGTGCCGACGCGCACGAGCGAAGCGCGGCCGATCCCGCGAACGCGCAGGTAGGCGAAGGCCAGCGCCGCCAGACCGCCCGCGACGCCAAGAAGACTGCTGCGCGTCCCCACTGCGGCGAGCGCGAGCAGTGACGCGACGGCGAGGACGGACCCGCCGACGTGCACGGCACGCTTGGATGGCCGCGATGCGAGCGCGGCGCATCCCGTGCCGATCGCGAACGCCACCGTGAGAAACGCGCCGAGCATGTCCGGGTTACCCAGGGTCGCGAACGGGCGCTCCCGCGGATCCTCGGACCACGCCAGCGGATCGCCTCCGAGCGCCTGGATGACCGCGTACGCGATCGCGATGCCGGCCGCGGCGCCGACGGCGATCGCCGCGCGCGCCCAGTCGGAACGCTCGCGGAACGACGCCGCGACGGCGAGCGCGAGCACCGCCATATCGACGACGAAGGTGAGACCCAGCATCCGCTCGCCGGTCCCGAAGAGAGCGAGATACGGATCCGCGGCGACGAATCCGGATGCCGCGACCACGAGGACGTATCCGCCGATCAGCGGAACGAGCGGGCTGCGCGGCACGATGCCGGCGCCGAAGCGGACGAGCGCGATCCCGAGCAGCGCGACGAGGATCCACTCCGTTCCGCGGCTGAATACCGACTTGGGGAGGTCGAACGCCGCGATCGTCTGCCGCGTGAAGTCGAAGATGACGACGAGCCCGGCGACCTTCAGGCAGACCGCGAGAACGAGAAGCCGTCGCAGCGAGGAGTCCAGCCACGTGGGGTTCACGTCGAAAAGCCTATGCGACGAAAAAGACCGGGGCCCCGAAGGGCCCCGGTCCGAGGTCGCGAGCTACTGGCGAGCGCTTACGGAAGCAGGCGGTCCGCAGACGCGCCGAAGTTCCAAGCGTTGCCAGAGAGGTCCGTGACACCAGACGAGTCAGTGACGACGAGCGGGAACTGCAGTCCAGCAGTGCTGCCCGCGGCAACGACTGTCGGGTTAGCCGTGAGCGTGACGACCAGGACGTTGTTCATCCCGGCGCCGTAGCTCGTGAGAGTGCAGGTCGCGTTGGTGCCGCAGATCACGTCACCGACGGTGTTCGTCAGCCCACCGGAGCAGGCCGCCGGTCCGGCGTTCGTCGCCGGGCCACAGTCGGAGTCAGTGAAGCGGATCACCGCGTTCGCTGCGATGCTCATCGACTCGTCGAACGTCATCTCGAACTTGTCACCCGTGTCGAGGGTGTTCGCGAAGCCCGAGGACGTCGACACCGTCATCGACGTGGATGTCGGCTTGGTGACGTCGGCACCACCCGGGATGTTCACGGGCACGTAGTTGGAGTAGCTGTTGATGCCCGTGTTCGGGTTGGTGACCGAGATACGGAAGCACCAGCCACCGTTGCTCAGGTCGAAGTTGGTAAAGGTACCAGCCTCACCTGCGGGGACCGAGGCTGCGCCGATCGTCGAGAACGTCGAGCTGGCTGGGACGCCAAGGCTGCCGTCGGCCGGAGCCGTCGCGCCCAGGTTGCAGTTGGTCGCATCCGCGGTCACGGCCGAGCCGAGGGACGACCGCTGGATGTTGTACGTGCTCACAGAGTTGGTCCCAGGAGCCGTGAAGGTAATGCGGACGTCCTCCGCCGTGGTGCCGCCGTCGAAGTTGCCGGTTGCAGCGGCCGCGTCCGACGGAGCGTTCGCGCCCTTGTTGACGCAGATGTTGAACGTCGAGATGCCGGCCGGGTTCGGATCGTAGTTGATCTTGATCGTGTCAGCCGATCCGCTTGAGCTCGCGGTGAGCTCGGACTTGAAGGTCGCGAGCGTCACCTGCGTGCCTTGGATCTGGAAGATGTCGTTCGTGTCGTAGTCGTAGCGGAGGCTTGTGGCGCCGGTCGGGCCGGCCGAGAAGGCCTGGTTGGCCGAGTCGTGCCGGTAGACGGGCTGGCAAGTCGCGTTCCCCGAACCGTCCGGGAACTGTGCACCGAACTGGCCCTCGGGTCCGAAGTAGAACTTGCGGCCCGAGACGGTGAGCGCGCCGTCGGTGGTGGTGTCGTACGGCTGCGGGAAGTCGCAGTTGACGTCACCGGCGCCGGTGAGGTCGATCTGCTGGTTGTTGCTCTTGTCCTGCCATGCGACGATGCGGACGCGCTGGTTGCGCGTCGCCGAGTCGATCGTGATGGCAAGGGTGCCGTTGGACGGGATCGGCTCGTTGATGAGGACGTTGCTGGCTGTACGAGCCTGGCCGTTGACGGCGGTGATGAACGTGCTGCCACCGCCCACGCCGTCAGCACGCTTGTTCGCGTCAGTGTCGCAGAACGAGAACGTGCCGTCCGAGTTGCGGACGATGTTGCCTGAGGTGATGACCGCGAAGGTGAGCGTGCCGGTCAGCGCGGTCGTGAAGGTGTAGGTGTGCTGACCGTTACCCGGAACAGCGCTCGACACCTCGTTGTCCTCGTTGACCGAGTAGCCCGGGGTCACGTCGATAGCCGCACCCGACGGAAGCGCACCAGAGACGTTCCCGTCCTGGTA
>WNGB01014247.1_pt1 | contig 10642 bp, 11 predicted proteins | sample 5400681 | NCBI WGS metagenome assembly WNGB01 (sample SAMN13153367, study PRJNA577476) | soil metagenome | isolation source: 115 cm soil or saprolite under grassland replicate 2 | place: USA:California | collected 2016-06-15 | reverse complement strand
GACGGACCTCTTCGTCTTGCTCCCTGTCGGTTGGGTTGACGTCGAGGTGGAGCCTGTTCTTGACGGTCTTGCCCTCGGGCACGTGCGCGAATGTCAACGTCGGTGGCACTGGGCCAAGGTGGTTGTTGCCTTCAGGCACCCTAGGGGAGCCAATTGTGACAATTCCGTCGTCTTCGTCTTGCACCTCGTAGTCAAGGACCGAGCACCAGAACCGGGCGAGACCGTTGGGATCGGCACAGTCGATCGCAAGCTCGGTGAACGTACTGGTCATGTCAGGACCTCCCAGTCAAGTAGCGGGTCCGCCAACGGCCACCCGCTCATCGCAGGGTTCGACGGCGAGGTAAGCCGCGCGTGGTGTGCGTTCGTCGAGGGCCTGGTGGGGTCGCAGAGTAGCGTAGGTGTGGCGGAACAGGTTGACCTCGACCGCGAGGGCGTTGCCGTCGCCGATGGTGGCGCGGTAGCGATGTTCGTACTTCGGCGTGCCGAAGAACCGCTCGACTACGCCGTTGGTCTGTGGGCTCCTCACCCGTGTGCGGACGTGACCAAACAGCGGGTCGTCGCCGGCGAACGCGTCAGCGAAGGTCACGCCACGAAAGCATGGCCCGTTGTCGGTCACGACGGCGATCGGAGCGGGTGCTTCACCGATCACGTAGTCGTCGGCGTCGACGACGTCCATCACGCCGCGGTCGGCACGGAGGTCGTCGAGGTCGAGGACCCGTTCGGCCCCTGGACAACGGCCCGGTGGAGGCAACCGAGCGCATCGGGGCCGCGAGACGTCGGGTGACGGTGGCGGCGAGGCAGTACTTGGTGGCGTCGTCGATGACTGCGCAGATCCGCCAGATCCCGCCGCGGGCGGTCTCGAACTCGGAGAAGTCCATCTGCCAGACCCGGTTCCGCTGGCGTGGTGGGTCTTGGAACACCCGCTTCCGCAGCCGCGCCCACGATCTGCGGTCTGCCCGGAACCCGGTCGGCAGCAGCAGTCCGCTTGTCGTGGCAGCACCTGGTGTGCAACGATCGAATGCCACCATGCGAACAAGCGTTCGAGGAGTAGCAGCATGGATGACAGTCGGCGTCTGCTGGCACTGTGCGCCCTCCGCGTTGGTGGTGTCGGCATCGACTGGGGCCTGCTGGCCCGCGAGGCGCAGGAGCCCGGCGGACTGGACCGGCTGTATCACGGCGAAATCCTGGAATACTCCGCCGAGGCACGCGAGGCGCTGCCGGTCCTCCAACACGGGCTCGCCGGCCATCTCGACGCGGCCTACGACCGGGTGGCCGTCGAACTGGACTGCGCTGAGCGTGCCGGCGCCCGGCTTGCCACGGTCCTTGATCAGGAGTACCCGGCGATCCTGCGGCAGGTCGCCAACCTCCCCCCGTTTCTGTTCATCCGCGGAACCATCCGCTCCGAGGATGCGCTGGCGGTCGCGGTCGTCGGGACCCGCCAGCCGAGCGAGACGGGTCTTGCCCGGACCGCCCGGCTGACCACGGGCCTGGTCGCGCGGGGGGTGACGATCGTGTCTGGGCTAGCAAAGGGTATTGACGCCGCCGCGCATCAGGCGGCGGTGGACCGCGGCGGCCGCACCATCGCGGTGCTTGGGCAGGGCATCGCGACCCCGCTCTCCCCACGCACCAATGCGGCGCTTGCGCAGGCGTGTAGCCGCGCTGGGGCGGTGATCAGCCAGTTCTGGCCCTCGGCGCACCCGGCACGCTGGACCTTCCCCCGGCGCAACGCGACCACCAGCGGGTTGGCGCAGGGCACCCTGGTGGTGGAGGCGAACTCTCACTCGGGCGCGAAGATGACCGCGCGGCTGGCCATCGAGCAGGGCAGGCGCGTGTGGCTGCCGACCTCGCTGCTCGCCGAGCAGCAGTGGGCGCGCGGTTATCTCGCCCGCGGCGCGACGCCCGTCAACGATGTCGACGACGTGCTGGCCTGGCTCGCCCCGGCCGATCGGGTCGTCGCCGCGACCCGCCGCCGCATCGCGCAGCTCGCCCTGCTGTAGGCCCGCCGCGATGCCAGCGCCGAACCGCAGGCCGCGGCTGTTCGACGGCATGTCTCCAGCCTTTCAGCCTGCGGAACTTGCGGGTATGGGCCTGCCGGACCGCCCCGCAGTGTGTGATCTGCGCGACGCGCACGATCACTGCACCGCGGCTGAGCGTTGCCCGAGGTAATGCCATGGAGTCTTTCGGGGGGTTGCGTCAGTACTTGCCGTTTGTGTGCCAGTCAATGGTGCTATTGGGTGGTGGCCGAAGATCCAGTCGTAGGGCGGCGATGCGGCCTGAGTCGTGCTGTATGCCACGGCGGCGCAGCAACTCGAGCATGTTCTCTTGTCGTGGCTGACCGAAGGTGAGCCGATAGAGCGCCAGATCGTCCTTGAGTCGTACCAGCCTGGTGGTGTCGACGCTGAGTGGGTACGGGAGAACGTGCCGTTGGATCCGAGCCGGCCCTGGATACACCCAGTGTGGCGCGAATTCACCGAGCCGCAGGGTCTCATCGGTCGCGATCTGGTAGGCGGCTCGCCACGGGTTTGGGTCGCCGTCGGCGAGGATCTCTTTGCGGTGCCGGTGGGCGATGTTTCGCCGGACCGCGTGGCCGCCGTAGCGGTAGACCCGGCCTTCCCGTTGCTCGAAGTCGACCGGGTTTGGTGGGGTGTTCCAGTGCACGACGGCGTGGCTCCACCAGTGGAAGTCGAGGCCTTCCTGGCCGACGCTGGTGGTGGCGAGCACGAACGGCCAGAAGGGGCTGTTGAATGCGCGGCGGATCTCCGGCTGTCTGCTGCTCTCCTCGTTCTGCCGACGTCCGCCATACCGCAGCGCGAAGCGGGCGGTGAGCGGGATCGGCTTGTCGGGCTCGATGGGGTTGAACGCCTCGTAGCGCGAGGGACGGAGCGTGATGGCCTTCGCGGCGGCGGCGGCCAGGTCGGTGAGCCGGTCGTCGTCGAGCGTGGTTACCCCCTCGGAGACGGCGAGGTGATGCAGGACTCGTCGAGGACGGCCTGTAGGTTCCCCCAGGCGCTGTATCGCAGGACGGCGCGCCAGTACACCTGGTTGGGCAGAAGCCGGTCCAACAGCAGGGTGGTCTCCAGGCGGGCAAACAGAGTGCGCAGCCCGGAGGCGAGGACCGCGGCGGCAAACCAGTGGCCGGCGGGCGTGAGGTCCGGCTGGCCGTGGACGAGGCGGCCGAGCGCACGCCAGGCCACGTTGGCCGGCGAGTGCAGCGCGATTGCCGCGAGGGTTTCTGCGAGGTCGGGTGGCGCTGCGGGGAGGTCGAGGTCGTCGCGGCGTGATCGCAGGGCGAGGTTGACGTGTGCGGCGAGGCCTGCCGGGTCGTCGCTGGTCTCATCGTCGGTGTCAACCTCACCGGTAAGCCCGCGGAGAATGGTGTCCGCAGAGCGCTCGTCGGCGGCGAGGTCGGCCGGCAGCGAGTCGCGTCGGCGGAGTGCCGCAGCCCAGTACCAGGCCTCGGCGCTGGGAGCGTGACTTGGGGGCCCAGCCGGAAGTTGTGGTCGAAGCGCGGCAGCCATGGCCTGCTCCACCTCGGCCGCCGTCGGTAGATCCGCGGTTCGACGGGCGTGGGCCAGTGGATCGGCGAGCGCGGCCAGCCCCGGCATCGGCCAAAACAGTGCCAGGGTGGTCATGGCCTGGGGTCGGCCGCCGTCGAGGTTGTAGGCGAGCCGGTTGGCGATGCTGCGCCGGGCCGAGGGGGTGTTCTCGGTGAGGCGGCTACCTTCGGCGATGCGGCGTTCGGCGTCGTAGCTGAGCAGCGCCGCGACAGCGGTGGGGGTGGCGGCCCACGATGAGAAGACAAGCCGTTTGGTGACGGTCGCCGCGAGCGGCTCGGCGTACGGACCGTCAGGCAAGAAGTAGGGCAGGGATGGCGGGATCCACAGCAGCCGCCACCAGCCGGCGTCGAGGGTGTCGGCGGCGAGGCGGCGCAGCCGGGCGTTGCCGAGGTCGATCTGCTCGTAGTGGCGCAGGGCATGACGGTCAAGGTGTTGGGTGCGGCGCAGGAGCGGGAGCAGCTCGCGGCGCCGGTCTGGGTCATCGACGGCGCGGCGGACCTTGTCGGCGAGCTGGTAGCCCTCCATGAAGTTGACGAAGTAGGGCGCGGACTTCCAGTAGTCGATGGTCACCTGGCCGTCGACGGCGCGGGCGAGGTTGCGGAGGGCGACGTACCCGAGCAGGTCGTCGCCGAAATAGACGTCGACGTAGCGGCCGAAATTCCTGGTCAGGGCACTCAGCCGCTTCTTGATGAGTTCCTGCCTTGCCTCCGGATTGGCCATCATTCCGTATCCCGGTGAGAAGCCAGCTTGTTTTCGCCGCGACGACGGTAGGGCATCACACACTGTCAGTAGGACACCCCACGAAGGTCAGTAGACCGTTTCCGCCACACCACGCTGGCGTAACCCCACTGACTCGACGTACTTGAGCTGCTCGGCGATTGTGAAACCGCTGGCGTCGACGAGGTGGCAGCAGTAGAGGCAGCGGCAGTCCTCGATCGGCAGGCCGGTTCCTGGCATGAGCTTGAAGTACCGCCCACACGCCGGGCACTCGCGGCCAGTCATGCCCCGCTCGTCAGTGGGCAAGGGCGCGCTGATCCTGAACTCGTTCATGGTGCTGGAGCCTGCGGAGTTGGTGGTGTGCGCTCTGGTTGCGGATTCTCGGTGCCGGGGATCCACCATCGCTGCGGTGCGGTATACAGCGGATGGGTCGGCGCCGGGCGGAGCGGCGGCTCTTCACCGTGCTGCAAGTTGAGTGCTTGTTCCGCCTCAGGCGGCGAGAGGATCCGCACCACGCGCGAGGGGGGATGCAAGGGTCAGGGCTCGGCGCGTGCGCTTGGCGAGCCCGTCGTCATTGGTGACGAAGACGTCGATCCACGGCAGCAACAGCACGCGCGCCAGGTGCCGCATGTCCTGGGAGTGCTTGGGTCCAAGCTTGAACAGAAGGCGGTAGCGCTCGGCGGTTGCTCGCACCAGCTCGGCCGATGGCGCGTCGGATCGCTCGTCGAGGTCCTCATACAGCGCCACGGTCCAGTCGTCCCGGCCGAGCTGCTGGTCGCGCTTTTGGAGCTCGCTGCGGGCTGTGCCGGAGATCCAGAGGCGCCAGCCGCGGGCGGACGCGTACAGAAACAGCCGGGTCGCTCCGATCTGACAGGCTGCTGTGGCGGCGTCCTCGGCCCGCTCGATGGGTGGACGAGGGTCACTGATGGCGTCATCGAAGTAGCGCAGCACGTTGGTCTCCAAGTACACGTGCACCTGGCGTTCGACGGGCACTTGGCACAGCGTCTGCGAGCGGGATACGACGGGCTCCTTGGTGGGTTTGGGGCAGTGTGACACGTAGCGGCCATGCCAGTGGGGCGCCGCAGTAAATGCCGGATTTACTGCGGTAGACTCGTCTCTGGCCACCGACCGCCGCAGCAACCCCGCCAGCTAGCGCGGAAAATCCGCTCGGACGCGACCCGGCGGCCATCGCCGGCGAGGTGCCCGCATTTACTGCGGCGGAGGAGAGAAGGGGTCTGCGTGCGGATCGCGTTCCTGGACGACAGCGCACAACCTGAGCCAATCCGAGACGGGCTGGGTCGGCTCGTGGCGCTGGGCGCCGTGGTGGTCGATGAGGCGGCGCTGGACCAGTGGACCGAAGAGTTCCGTGACCTGTGCCGGCGACTCAAGCTGCCGAAGGGCACCGAGGTGAAGTGGAGCCCGCCGAAGGGCAACTGGCTCCGCGACGCCGGCATGTCGGTCCGGCAGGAGCTGCGCGAAGGGATGCTGCAACTGGCCATCGACCACGAGATCCGCTCGATCGTGGTGCTCGCCGACCAGGACCAGGTGAACTGGTCGGAGCAGGACACCCAGAAGCGGATGCTCCAGTACCTGTACGAGCGGGTGTCGATGCACCTGGAGGACCTCGACGAGGTCGGCGTCATGCTCGCCGACGAGCCCGGCGGCGCCGCCAAGAAGCACAAGGAGTGGCTGGCGCAGACCCTCCGGTTGACCAGCTACGGCACCGAGTACGTCGACCCGTTCCGCATCGTGCTGCCGATCTTGATTTCGCACTCCGACCATGTGCCCCACCTGCAACTGGCCGACCTGGTCGTGGCCGCCACCACGGCCGCGGTCGCCGGCAACCGCTACGCCCTTGAGCTGGTGCCGCTGCTCCAACAGGTCGCCCACACCAACGCCCGCGGCTACGCCGGCGGCGCCGGAGTCAAGCTGATCCCTGATGAGCTGCGCAACCTGCACTACTGGGTGTTCGAAGAGGACACCTTCTGGAAGGTTGGGACGGGCGAGTACTGGCCGCTGCCGACCGCGGACCTGCCCTACGCCACCGACGATGGGCTCGCCGTTACCAAGGGCAGCGGCCGTGGCTGAGATCCTCCATCTGCACCGCCCCGGCGGGGCTGGCTCGCCGCCGACCTACGCCGCGGCGGCGGACCGGTATCTCGCTGGCGCCGGGATCAGCGCTGGCTCCGTGCGCGTCTATCGGATCGCGCTGGCCACCTGGGGGTGGCTGCTCGCCGGCGAGCAGCCCCCGCCGGGCAAGGCCCGCCGCGGCGCGACCCCGCCGACGGTCGAGCTGGCCGTGCTCGACGATCCCGCCACCTCTCAGACGCTCACCACAGTGTTCGCCGCGCGGCTGGCCGCCGGGACCGACGCCGACACCGCCAACCGGGAGCTGAGCATCCTGCGCGCTGCGCTTGGCTGGTGGCGCACCCAGGGCTGGGTGCACGCCGACCCGACCCTGGGGCTGGAGCGGCGGCCCGCCCCGGCCGACCGTACCCGCGCGCTCACCCGCGACCAGATCGTCGCCCTGTTCGCGCTCGACGTGGGACTGCGGGAGAAGACCTACTGGCGGCTGCTGTACGAGACGACCGCTCGCGCCGAGGAGATCCTCGCCCTGAATGTTGAGGATCTCGACCTACCGAACAAGCGCGCCCGGGTGGTGTCCAAGGGTGGCTCGATCGACTGGGTGCACTGGCAGTCTGGAGCCGCCGCCCTACTGCCGCGGCTGCTCAAGGGCCGAATCCGCGGCCCGCTGTTTCTCACCGACCGCCAAGCGCTCGCCCATACACCCACCCTGGACGTGTGTCCCATCACGAGGCGGGCGCGCCTGTCGTACCGACGCGCCGCGGAGCTATTCACCCAGGCGACCAGGCCCCTCACCAAGCATGGAAAGGGCTGGACGCTACATCAGCTCCGCCACTCGGCGCTCACCCACGAGGCTGAGGACGGCACCAGCACCCCGATGCTGCTTGCCCGCTCCCGCCACGCCTCCGTGCGCTCCCTGGAGCGTTACGCTCGCCCTGGGCCTGAAGCGGTCGCACGGCACGTCGCCAGCCGCGACCCCGCTCGGCGCCGCCGACAGCCCTGACCGGCCCGGTCCCTCGCCGGCGATTCTGTCCGTGTGCGGCCATACCGGGTCGGCTGCAAGTGTAGGCAGCACCAAGCGCTTTGAGGGAAAGCCCTCTTGCGAGGCATGAGGGATGATGTCGGTTGTCATCGCGGTGCACGGCATCGACCATTCGAGGGCGTCGACACGCTCACGCAACGGCGGCGTTGGCCGGGTCCGGCGCTGCCCTGACGTGCATGGTCCATGCCGTGGCGCACCGCACCCTGGTCAGTGTTTGGCCCCGGCGAGAAATGGCATTAATGCGAGGGCTCGCGACTCTGGGCCTTCCTCCGTGGCTGCGGCTGCGTCGATCATCGTCCAGATATCGGGGGGACGTCGATGTGGGTCAGTCCAGCCGAGCCGCGACCAGCGGGCGCGCATCCGTTCCACATCAGGAACAAGGTCATAGTTGATCGCCTGGCCGACCCCTTGGAGATCCAGCCCGATCACTGCCTCGTCCTCGACGATGATCACAGCAGTCGGCGTGCGGACCGCCGAGCGGAGGTCGGCGAGCGCTGGCCGCTGCGCCCGCACTTTTGTTGTCGGTCGTTCCAGCTGCACTAGGCAGTCGGCAAGGTAGTCAGCGGTGCTCGGCTGGGCGCAGAAGACCACGGTGCTTGCCTGGGAAAACCTTGGTGATGCGGTACCCACAAGGTCGATGAACGCTGTGTAGCGGGCATCCGCCGACAGTTGGTCGACGGCGTCCGCGAGGGCCTGCAGCTCCTGCAGCGTGAGGCTGAGCTCGCGCAGCTCGTGCGCTCGGCTGGGGCGTGGTGTGGCATCCTCACCGGTGCTGCCATGAGTAAGCGCGTTCCGCCGGGGGCGGAGCCGCTCGATGGCCCGTAGGGCGCTCGCCTGCAATGCATAAGGGCTTGACGACGCTGCTTCCTCGAGGTCGTCGAGTTCCCACTGCCTGGCGGTGGGTCCAAGCCGGTCGAGTAAGCGGCGGACCTGGTGGAGTAGCCGCCGCTCCTCCTCGCTGCGTTCGAAGAACACCGGATGGAACCGGAGGGTGAACGTAATGGTCGACGGGTTGTCGAGGAAGGGGAGCCTCCAGTTCGTCGCATGAAGCTCGTGGAGTGAGCCGAGCGGCCGTTCGTCGGCTGGCTGACCGCCGAGTCCGAGTGCGAGCAGCCGCCGCGCCGCCCCTTCGCCAACCAGCCGCTGTAGCGTCCGCTCTGCCCTGGGGCTGAGGGTGTCGGCGTCGTCGACAACGACAAGATCCCACTGGCTGGTGAGCAGCTCCTTTGTCACCCACCGGTCAGCCAGCGTGTCCGGACTGACCACGCCCACCATCGATGCTGGCCATCCGTCCGGCGTGCCGGCCGATTCGGTGGTGCGTTCGCGAAGCCACGCCTTGGTGATCTGCACCATGACGCTTTGCGGTGGGCGGGTCTGGGCGAATTGCTCACCGACGAGGCTGGATCGAGTGACAATGAGCACCCGGGCCGGTGTGATTTGCAGGACAGCGGCCATGATGGCCATGGCGGCGGTGGTCTTCCCGGCACCCAGCGGCGCGAGCAGGAGCTGATGGCGGGGGGCATCCGCGGCAAGGAAGCCTTGGACGAAGTCCCGCTGGTGGGAGCGGAGCATCGGGGGGAAGATCGGATCAGCCATCTGCGCCTTCTGCGAGCCGGGTCCCGCGGAGCTTACCGAGCAGCCAGTTGCGGACCTCAGTGATCGTGGTCCGGTCGTCGTCGGTCAGCTCTCGACGGAAGTGGAAGACATCGTCGCGGAGGTTGGGAAGAGGCCGCAGCCGGGCTGCGACCAGTTCTCTGCGGCTGCCCAGCAGCGGGGCGAAATGGGGCCAATTGCGTCCGTCACGAACGACCGACACCAGCTCGCCGAGGGTCATGTGTTCGGGTCGGGTCGGCAGCTTGTCTTCTCGCCCTTGGTACTCGTGGATGAGCGCATGCCCAGCACATTCGGCGAGCTCTTGAGGGTTGACCGACGTCGCGACCACCATGCGCAGCGCGCGTTCGATCTCGCCGAGCTGCACATAGGGTTGGGTGAGCCGGTACAGATAGCGCAGCACGTCCATCGGGGTGACGACCGCCTGCAGACCATCCCGCGCCCCGATCAGCACCGCGTCATCGCGGTCCAGGGCAGGAAAGATCGAGGCGAGCTCCTCGGTCGCATGGGCGATCTCGAGGTCCTCCAGGAACTCCTCGACAGGAAGCTCCTCGAGCGGACCATGCCCCTGCTGGAGCAGGCCCGCCCTCCGCGCGAACGACCGGTAGGAAAACGAGCCGAGCACCTCCGCCCCGCGGACGACGGGAACCTGCGAGAACCGTTTCTCGCTCAGCAGCCGCAGCGCCTGCCCGACGGTGGTCGGCGGGTCCACGGTGACGACTTCCTGCGTCTCCGGGATGGCGCGGTTCACCCGGTGAAATAGCCGTTCGAGCACCGACCCGCCGGGCGGGTGGGCCAGGAGGGCTGCCGCAGTTTCAACGGCGGGTGGGTCGTCAGGACACATCGTCGGCTGGAGGTCGGTGGCGCTGGCGGACTGACGCGGTCGGGTGGCCGGAGCCGGAACATCATGCACGACCAGACCCTGACTGGCTAGGCGCGGCTTGGCCGCACGGATGGCCTGTCGCTCAGCGACATCGTCCCAGCCAGCTGATAGCGCCCGCTGTGCTCTGCCGGGTTAGTCCTGGTATCCCGTGCGGGGACGCCGCGCAGGCGTGAAAATCGGGTCGGGTTGCCCGCCGACGCCGGCGCTTCTCTGGGACGTGAGCCCGCGGGTTAGTCTGGCGCCGGGGCCTTGACCTTGACGGGTCGCGCACTGTGCTTGGAGCACGCCGGTTAGACTTTCGGTTCCCGACCGAGGCCCCCGGGCATCCCCCAGTTGGCCCCACGGTGAGGTGAGGAGACGGTCCGGCGATGAGGGAGCCGCAGGAGATCCAGGACGAGGCGCACGAGCAGGTCGTGGAGCGGGTGGCCGCGATTGATGTGGCCAAGGCGTCTGGGAAGGTGTGCACCCGGGTGCCGCACCCCTCCAAGCCGGGCAGGCGGGTCACCAAGGTGTGGGATGTGGATGCCACCACGGGCGCGATCACCGAGCTGGCAGCTTATCTGGTTGGCCTGGGGATCGAGAAGGTGACCGTGGAGTCCACGTCCGACTACGTGCGATGTGAGGGTGCTTGAGTGAAGTGGGAGGCACCGATGGAGCTCGGCTGATGTCGAGGGTGTAGTACCCGGGCCAGTGCGTATGGCCTGTCTCCGCCTCGGCGTGCGTCGCGGGTGACTGCGGGGTGCGAAG
>WNGB01014245.1_pt1 | contig 10642 bp, 8 predicted proteins | sample 5400681 | NCBI WGS metagenome assembly WNGB01 (sample SAMN13153367, study PRJNA577476) | soil metagenome | isolation source: 115 cm soil or saprolite under grassland replicate 2 | place: USA:California | collected 2016-06-15 | reverse complement strand
GACGCCGCGGCCGTCAGCCGCTCGGCGAGCCGCTTGCTGTAACCCAGCACGCTCGTCGGGTTGGCGGCCTTGTCGGTCGAGATGTTGACGAAGGTCTCCACACCGGCGGCGGCACCGGCCTCCAGGACGTTCCAGGTGCCCGCGACGTTGGTCTTCCACGCCTCGAGTGGATGCGTCTCGAGCAGCGGCAGGTGCTTGAGAGCCGCGGCGTGGAAGACGACCTGCGGCGCATGTGCGTGGAAGACCGCGGCGAGCGCCTGCGGGTCGCGGATGTCGGCCAGCACGGTGTCGTCACCGTCGAGCAGGGCCCGGCCGGTGATCGAGAGCTGGACCGCGTGCAGCGCCGACTCGTCGCGGTCGAGCATGACGAGCTCCGCCGGGCCGAACCGGCGGATCTGGCGGCACAGCTCCGAACCGATGGAGCCGCCGGCTCCGGTGACGAGCACCCGCTTGCCGGCGATCTCGTCGGTGATGGCGCGGAGGTCGAGCCGCGCCGGATGGCGGCCGAGCAGGTCCTCGACGTCGACGGCTCGCAGATCGGTGGGTACGACGCGGCCGCGGATGATCCGCTCGAGCGGCGGCAGCACCAGCACGTGCAGTCCGGCCCGGTCCGCACGACCGCTGACGTCGCGGAGCAGCCGGGCATCGGCGCCGGGCAGCGCCACCACGACCGTCGAGGCCCGCACGGCCGCGGCCACCTCGGCGAGCTGGTCGCGGGCTCCTCGCACCCGGACGCCGTGGATCCGCAGCCGCCGCTTGGCCGGATCGTCGTCGATCAGGGCCACCGGCAGGAAGGGCGAGGACTTGTCGGAACGCATCTGCCGGACCAGCTGGGTGCCGGCGTCACCGGCGCCGAAGATGACGACCCGCTCGGCATCCGGGCGGACCTGCCGGCGATGGCTGCGATACGCCCTGAGCACGAACCGCGCGGCCAGCAGCGTCGACACCGAGATCGCCGTCGCGACGAACGGGGTGCTTCGCGGCACGAGCAACGGCTCCGCGGCGAACGCCCAGACCGAGAGCGCGCCGCCGCCGATCAGCGTCGTACCGGCGACCGCCTGCGCCTCCTCGAAGCTGCCGGCGAGGTAACGACCGCGGTAGATGCCCAGCAGCCAGCCCGAGCCGCACTGAGCGAGCACGGCGCCGATCGCGAACGTCGAGGCGTTCCGCAGCTGGATCCGGTCCAGCGTGAAGTCGTACCTCGCCCACACCGAAACGACGACGGCCGCGTACCACAGCGTGCCGTCGACCGGAAACCAGCGCAGGAACGGTGCCGCGCAGGCGCGCCTCACTCTGTCCACCCGTTTTCGCTCCCCGTATCCGTTCCGACACTCTCGGTCAGCGACGGACCGGACCTAGCGTAGCGTGAGTGTGATATATAGCAAGCACAATGTGTCGCCGTGTTGTCGCACAGTGTTGCCTTGACGGGGATGGGAGGCGGCCTTCGAGGCCAGCCGCCCGGGTGAGGAGTTGACGACCGACCGTGGACCTCCAGGACTACATCCGGGTGCTGCGCAAGCGGTGGCGCATCGTCGGATCGGTGACCTTGCTCTGCCTGGCTGCTGCCGCTCTGGTGACGGCGGCCAGCGCGCCCGTCTACCAGGCGCGGGCCCAGCTGTTCGTCTCGACGGCCGGTGGCGGGGACGCCAGCTCGCTGCTGCAGGGGAGCAGCTTCACCCAGCAGCGCGTCAAGTCGTACGCCGCCATCGTGACCAGCCCGCAGGTGCTCGACCCGGTGATCAGCGAGCTGGACCTCGGCACCACCTCGGCCGAGCTCGCCGGCCGCGTCACCGCGGAGGTTCCGCTCGACACCGTGCTGATCAACGTCACGGTTCGCGACGGATCCGCCGAGCGCTCGGCGGCGATCGCCGGTGCGGTCGCGGCGAGGTTCAGCAAGACGGTCGCCAATCTCGAGCGGCCGGGTAGGAGCGGTCCGGCTCCGGTGAAGGTCAGCGTGGTCCGCAAGCCTTCCGTACCGTCCGCACCGGTCTCACCGAGTCCGGTGCGCAACGTGGTCCTCGGGCTGGTCCTCGGTCTGGTCGCGGGCTTCGGACTGGGCCTGGTTCGCGATCTCCTCGACAAGAGCGTGAAGGGCGAGCGCGACATCCGCGCGTTCACCGACATCCCGGTCATCGGCGGCATCAGCTACGACGCCGACGCGCCGGCGCAACCCCTGATCGTGCACGCCGACCCGCGCAGTCCGAGGGCGGAGACGTTCCGGCAGCTTCGCACCAACCTGCGATTCATCGACGTGGCGAACCATCCCCGGTCGATCGTGTTCACCTCGTCGGTGCCCGGGGAGGGCAAGAGCAGCATCACGGCCAACCTGGCCATCACCCTCGCGGCCGCCGGCTCCCGGACGGTGCTCGTCGAGGCCGACCTGCGACAGCCTCGGATCGCCGAGTACATGGGGCTGGAGGGCGCCGTCGGTCTCACCTCGGTCCTGGTCGGGTTGGCGCCTCTCGAGGACGCGCTGCAGCCGTGGGGGATGGGGCACGGCCTGGATGTGCTCGCCTGCGGGCTGATCCCGCCCAACCCGTCCGAGCTGCTCGGGTCGGGGGCGATGGTCGGCCTGCTGCGGCAGCTGGAGTCCCGGTACGAGCACGTCATCATCGACTCGCCGCCCTTGCTGCCGGTGACCGATGCCGCGGTTCTCAGCAAGCTCACCGGCGGGGCGGTGATGGTGGTCGGTGCCGGCCGGGTCAACCGCGACCAGGTCGAAAAGGCGCTGGAGTCCCTCGGAACGCTCGGGGCGCGGGTGCTCGGCGTCGTCCTGAACCGGCTCCCGGCCAAGGGCCCCGACGCCTACGCCTACTCCGGCGCGTACGGCTACGACGCGGACCGGGCCCCGGTGGCCGAGCGTTCCGGTGGCCGGCGTGCGCGTCCCCGCGGGGAGAGCGTGCGCGTGTGACCGAGCAGGAGCTCGGCGAACTGTTCGCCGGCGATCGTCCGCCGCGCCGGCGGCGGACCGTCGTCGTACTCGTCGGTGCGCTGGTGCTTCTGTTCAGCGGTCTCGCCATGATCACCGGCTACCTCTGGAGCATCAACGACACGCTCGCGGACAACGTCAAGCACGACGACACGTTCCTGCCACCCGACACGGTGGAACGACCGCCGCGTGCGGCCAACGCGGCCCTGAACGTGCTGCTCATCGGCTCCGACGCGCGCATCGGCAGGGACTTCGACCCCACGGTCACCGGTGCGCGCAGCGACACGATCATGGTCGCCCACATCACGGCCGACCGGGACAAGGTCTACCTCGTGTCCTTCCCTCGCGACAGCTACGTAGCGATCCCCGGGCACGGTATGAACAAGATCAACGCGGCGTACGCCTTCGGTGGTCCCGCGCTGCTGGTGGAGACGCTCGAGCGGTTGACCGGCGTCCGGATCGACCATGTCGCCGAGATCGGTTTCGAGGGGTTCCGGGACCTGACCACGGCCCTGGGCGGCGTCGATGTGAACGTCGCGAAGGCCTCCTCGGCCCCCGGTACGCCGTACAGGTGGAGCCGGGGCAGCAACCGCATGCAGGGCGAGGAGGCGTTGCAGTTCGTCCGCCAGCGGTACGGCCTGCCGGGCGGCGACCTCGATCGGGTGCAACGACAGCAGGCCTTCGTGAAGGCGATCATGCTGAAGACGCTCAGCCGGGGGACGTTGACCGATCCGGCGAGGTTCTCCAGGGTCGTCGACGCGGGCACCAGATACCTCACGGTCGACGGCGCTTTCACCACCAAGCTGATGCGCTCGATCGCGTGGTCGCTGCGTGGCCTGCGCGGCGACGACGTCGTGTTCGTGACCGCTCCCGTCGCCGGTTTCGGACGTACGGCGGCCGGCGCGTCGATCGTCCGGCTGGACACCGCGAACCTGTCGCGGCTGAGCGGCGCGCTCCGGCAGGACCGCATGGCCGGCTACCGGCCGAGCTGACCGGTGTCAGCCGACTGTCAGCCGAGGATGGCGCCAGCCAGTGCGTCGACGGGCGGCGCCAGCTGGTCACTGGCTTGCCGGTACGCGATGGGGCCACGACCGTACGGATCGGTGACGTCGTCCGCGCCGGCGGGCACCGGTGGCCTGAGCCCCCGCCGTGCGGCCGCGGCCGCCGCCAGGCCTTGAGTCCGCGACCTCGCGTCGCCGGGCAGGGACGAGGAGCTCACGTCGCGCAGCAGCCGGGCCAGCTCGAGCAACGTGAAGGTGTAGCGGTTGGCCCGGGGCGACAGGGTGACGACCTCGGCCCGGTGAGCGCGGGTGGCGGTCACGACCAGATCGGCGCGCTCCACAAGGGCGGTGGTCAGCCGGCGAGCCACGAACCCCGCCGGATCGCCACCGAGCCGGATGAGCTCACGGGCGGCCTCCGGGGTCATCGGCTGACCGACCAGGGCAGCTGTACCCGCGCTGGTGACGGCGATCCGGCCGCTGCGTACGCCGGCGCCGAGGCTGTCGTCCAGCCGCGCCACCAGCAGTCGTTCCATCAGCGGCGAACGGCACACGTTGCCGGTGCAGACGAACAGGATCGCCGCCGGCGCCGCGCTGTCGTGCACGACCTGGCCCCCTTCCGCCTGCGGGCTCACCGGCCCGATCCTAGTGGCTGCGCGTCACCGCGGACCGTACCTGCTGACACCGCCGAGCCGTACGGTGGTGCGCTGTGAGCGACGATCTGGTGCAGCCGTTGTGGCGCGCCCTGGTCGTGTTCCGGGTGCTGACCTGGGTGTTCGCCTGCGCCGGCGTCTACACCCGCTGGCACGATCTGGTCCGGCCGTACGGCGCGGTGGTGCTGATGGCCGTGATGGGGCTGTGGACCGCCGTCGTGTCGGTCGGCTACAGCCGCAGCCGGGGCCGGCGGAACACCAGGCTCGCGGTCGCCGACCTCGCGGTCACGATCGCCTGCATGGCCGGCACGCTGCTCGCGCAGCCGCTCAGCCACCTTCACAACGGCGCCTCCGTCCTCACCTCGATCTGGGCGGCCGGGCCGGTGCTGGCGCTGGCGATCGCGCGCGGCCGCGACGGCGGGCTGTACGGCGCGGTCGCCGTCAGCACCGCCGTGCTGCTGCTGCGCGGCACCCACGGCCTGGCCAAGCAGCTCTACAACATCCAGCTACTGCTCGTCGCCGGTCTGGTCGTCGGCTACGCCGCGACCGCCACCCGCCGGGCCAGCGCCCGGCTGACCGATGCGATCGCCGCCGAGAGCGCTGCCGCCGAACGGTTGCGGCTGAGCCGGTCCATCCACGACGGCGTGCTGCAGGTGCTCGCCCAGGTGCAGCGCCGCGGCCGCGCGATCGGCGGTGACGGCGAGGAGCTCGCCGACCTGGCCGCCGAGCAGGAGGTCGCGCTCCGGGCCCTGATCACCAGCTCGCCGCGCACCGATGCCACCGGCGAGTCCGACCTGTGCGCGGCGCTGGCCGTGCTGGCCACTCCGCGCGCCGAGATCGTCGCCCCCGCGCATCCCGTGATGTTGCCCGCCGCAACGGTCGCCGAGCTGACCGCGGCCGTCACCGAGGCACTCGCCAACGTCGTCAAGCACGCCGGGCCGGACGCCCGCGCCTGGGTCGTGGTCGAGGACCTGCACACCGCGGTGCTGGTCTCGATCCGCGACGACGGCGCCGGCACCACGCCGGAGCGGCTCGAGCTAGCTGCGGCCGAAGGCCGGCTCGGCGTCAGCCAGTCGATCCGTGGCAGGATCGCCGACCTCGGCGGAGACGTCGTACTGACGACCGCACCCGGGGAGGGGACCGAGTGGGAGCTGAAGGTACCGAGACCGTGACCACCGTGATGATCGTCGACGACCACCCGATGTGGCGCGAGGGCGTGGCGCGCGACCTCGCCGAACGCGGGTACGACGTGATCGCCACCGCGGCCGACGCCACGAGCGCGGTCAACATCGCCAAGGCCACCCGGCCCGACGTCGTACTGATGGATCTGCAGCTCGCGGCCGGGTCCGGGGTGGACGCGACGCGCGACATCACCGCGGCGCTGCCGGACACGCGGGTGCTGGTGCTGTCGGCGAGCGGCGAGCAGGCCGACGTGCTGGACGCGGTGAAGAACGGCGCGTCGGGCTACCTGGTGAAGTCGGCATCGCTGGACGAGCTCGACGACGCGGTACGACGGACCGCTGCCGGGCACGCTGTGTTCAGCGCCGGGCTCGCCGGCCTGGTGCTGGGGGAGTACCGGCGGATCGAGTCCGAGCCGGACGTGCCGCGGCTGACCTCACGGGAGACCGAGGTGCTGCGGCTGGTCGCCCGCGGGCTGACCGCCAAGCAGATCGCGGCCCGGCTGGTGCTGTCGCACCGCACGGTCGAGAACCACGTCCAGAACACGCTGCGCAAGCTGCAACTGCACAACCGCGCCGAGCTGGTCCGCTACGCGCTCGAGCACGGCCTCGACGAGCCCACCCCCTCTTAGGCGTTCATTCGTCGCTTCTCGTGGTCCCTGTGGACAACGCGGTCACGTGACGCCGGTGTGCACCTGACCGGTTGTCCACAGGGACCACGAGAAGCGACGAATGAACGCAAGGGGTGGACCTACAGGCCGTTGGTGTAGAGGAGGAGGTTGACGGTGCCGCCGGTGCTGCCGCCGTTGATCACGTTCGGGGTGCCGGCGGACTCGATGTACGACTTCACCTGGGCCGGGGTCGCGGTCGGGTTGCCCTGCAGGTAGAGGGCGGCCGTGCCGGTGACGTGCGGCGTGGCCATCGAGGTGCCGTTGTAGACGGCGGTGGTGTTGTTCGGCTGGGTGGACAGGATCTCCGAGCCCGGTGCGTAGATGTCGACGCACGCGCCGGTGCTGGAGTACGACGCGCGGGTGTCGTTCTTCTCCGAGGCGGCCGTCACCAGCGCGGTCTCGATCTTGCGCGGCAGCCGGTCACAGGAGTCGGCGCCGGTGTTGCCGGCCGAGGTGGCGAGGAAGACACCGGAGCTGATCATCGCGCGCAGCGACGCCTCGAGCGTCGAGTCGGCCGACCAGTTCCACGACGTGTTGGCGACGGCCGGCTTGACCGCGTTGGCGGTCACCCAGTCCACACCCTTGATGGTCGCCGACGTACGCCCGCCGCCGTTGCAGTTCAGGATCTTGACCGCGTGCAGCCGGACGTCCTTGGCGATGCCGTACGTCTGCGACCCGACCGTGCCCGCGACGTGCGTGCCGTGGCCGTCGCAGTCGGTGTTCTTGCGGTCGATGTAGTTGACCTCGAACACCGCGCGGCCCTCGAAGTCGGGGTGCGTGACGTCGATACCGGTGTCGATGACGTACGCGTTCACGCCGGTGCCCTGGGCGGTGTAGGTGTACGACGCCGACAGCGGCAGGTTGCGCTGGTCGACCCGGTCGATACCCCACGACGGCGGGTTCGGCTGGGTGTCCTCGAGCGCGTCGGTGACGTACGCGTCCTCGGAGATCGCCTCCACGCCGGCGTTGCGCCGCAGGGCGCGCAGCTGGCCGTCGGTCAGGTCGGCGGCGAAGCCGTTGACGGCCGCGGTGTAGACGAAGCGCGGGCTGACCCGCAGCGCCCGGGCGAGGCCGCGGGCGTCGGTGCCGGCCTTCAGCCGGACGATGTAGGCGCCCTTGATCGCGCCGGAGGCGGCGCGCTGGACGACGACGGTGTGCTGGGACTCGGCGGCGCCGGCGGAGTTCGCCGCGACGGCGGCGAGACCCGCGAGCACCGTGGCGGACACGGCGACGGCGGAGACGGTGAAGCGGACGGACGTGCGCACAGTTCCTCCAACGGGACGGATGAGGGTTACTGCGGTGACACTCGGTCGGCACGCGATCACGAACCGACGGTGTTGCGCAAGTTATGGCCCGGTTCACCTCCGGGTCAATCGGTCGCCCCGCAGGTTCTCCCTTGAATTTCCATTCCGTCTTCGGGCAGTGGGGACCCTTCTAGGCCTCCAGGAACCGTTGGACAGCCTCGCGGTAGGCCTCTGGGGCTTCGAAACTGGGAAAGTGCCCGCAGTCGCGAATGATCTCCAACTGGGCGCCCCGGATCGCCTCGCAGATCGGCCGAGCCTGCGCCGGGCCGCAGAGGAAGTCGAGGTCGCCCGCGACGACGAGCGTCGGCGACGTGATCTTGGCGAGCAAGGGCCGCAGGTCGATCGTCTGGTACAGCCCGGCCTCCCACGCCTTGACCGCGGCCAGGTCGAAGGTGATGCTCGGGCCCAGCGCGTCCAGGCCGGCCGCAACGCCGGCGCGGTCCGGATGAGCGGTGTACAGCGGTAGCACCGTCCGCATCATCTGCTCGACCTCATGGGGGTCGCCGGCCGCCAGTGCCCGCTCGGTCCATTCGTCCATGACGAGACGGGCCTCGGGGTACCACGCGGCGCCGGCGTGCCGGTCGAGCGCGCGCCCGAACTCCGCGTCGGCGGTGTCGGCTTCGGCCGTGCCGGTGTCCGGGCCGACGCCGAAGGCGCCGACGGCGACGCATGCGATCACCCGTTCCGGAACAGCGCGCTGTACGTCAGCGCGGTCGTGCCGCCGAAGGAGTGGCCCAGGAGCAGGACGTCGCCGAGACCGAGCGCTCGCCGCACCTCCTCGTAGAAGGCGGCGTGGCCCTCGGGCGAGTACTCGCCCGGGTCACGTGGCGCTGTCGACCGGCCCGACCCGTGGGGGTCGATGAGGTAGCTTTCCAGCGTGTCGGCGAACAGCTCGGCGTGGTCGCGCATGAACGCGGCGCCGAGGCCGGGACCTCCCGGCAGCATCAGCGCCGGCCGCCCCGTGCCGATCACCTCGTAGCTCGCCTGCCGGCCATCCGGCAACGCGATCAACCGACTCACGGCGCACCCCCCGGGCTCGACGAGTCACCACAGCATGGCCCCGGCTGCTCGGCCGCGTCCAGCCTCTGGAGCGGCACGTGGATGTCCACAGGGGTGCGGCGGCTGGGGGCCGGTCGCAAGTAGGCTGACGCGGTGGCGGATGTGAGTGAGCTGCTGGCGGCCGCGGTCGAGGCGATCGGGGGTACGACGCGCCCGGGGCAGGTCACGATGGCGGCGGCGGTGGCCGAGGCGATGGCGTCCGGCGAGCACCTGCTGGTGCAGGCCGGTACCGGTACCGGTAAGTCGCTCGGGTATCTCGTGCCCGCCCTGCTGCACGCGCTCGATGAGCAGCGCGTGGTGGTGTCGACCGCGACGCTGAACCTCCAGGCGCAGCTGGTCGAGCGGGACATGCCGGCGCTGCTGGACGCGACGGAGAAGCTGCTGCCCCGGCGGCCGTCGTACGCGATCTTGAAGGGGCGCAACAACTACGCCTGCCTGCACCGGATCCGCGAGGGCGCGCCGGACGAGGACGGGGTCCTGGTCGAGATGCCGGTGGTCGGGCCGGTCGGGCAGCAGGTGGTGGAGCTGCGCGAGTGGGCCGAGAAGCAGCTCGCGGACGGCGGCGCCGGCGACAGGGACCACGCGCCGACGCACCAGAACCAGGCCTGGCAGCAGGTCGCGATCTCCGCGCGCGAGTGCCTCGGGGCGCAGAAGTGCCCGTACGGACAGGAGTGTTTCGCGGAGAAGGCGCGCGACGACGCCCGCAAGGCCGACATCGTGATCACCAACCACGCGCTGCTGTCGATCGACGCGTTCGAGAACCGGATCGTGCTGCCGGAGCACGACGTGGTGGTGATCGACGAGGCGCACGAGCTGCCGGCCCGGGTGACGGGTGCGGCCAGTGCGGAGCTGTCGCCGCAGCTGGTGGAGCGGGCCGCGAAGCGGTCCCGGCCGCATGTGGACGACGACGCGGCCGACGACCTGCTGGACGCCGCGGACGCGTTGCGAGCGGCGCTGGCCGACGCGCGCGAGGGGCGGATCGAGGCCAGGCACACGGCCGTTCTGGAGGCGGCGGGGCTGATCCGGGACGCGGCCCGGCGGCTCTACACCGAGCTGGGCAAGAAGGACTCCTCGGACCGGGACGACGACGATGCGGCGAAGCGGCAGACCCGGGGCGCGGTGAAGGAGATCTTCGACGTGGCCGAGCGGGTCGCGGCGCTCGGCGACTTCGACGTGGTCTGGCTGGTGGACCGGGAGCGGTTCGGGCGCGAGCTGCGGATCGCGCCGCTGACCGTGGCGGGGCTGCTGCGCGACCTGGTGCTGAAGGACCGCACCGTGGTGATGACGTCGGCGACGCTGACGCTGGGCGGCGACTTCGACGCGATCGCGCGGCAGGTCGGGCTGCGGTCGTCGGAGCGGTTGCAGGACGACGATTCCGGTGAAGTTGCCGCGGACAACGATGTGGAGCCGTTGCCGTGGCGCGGTATCGACGTCGGGTCGCCGTTCGCCTATGACAAGCAGGCGATCCTGTACGTCGCGAAGCACCTGCCGCCGCCGCATCGCGACGGCCTGGGCAGCAAGCAGTTCGCGGAGATCATCGACCTGGTGACCGCCGCGGGCGGCCGCACGCTGGGGCTGTTCTCGTCCCGGCGGGCCGCGGAGGCGGCGACCGCGGCCGTCCGGGACGCGACCGACCTCACCGTGCTGTGCCAGGGCGACGCGCAGCTCAAGGAGCTGGCTCGGCAGTTCGTCGACGAGCCGGAGACGTCGTTGTTCGGCACGCTCTCGCTGTGGCAGGGCATCGACGTACCGGGCGCGACCTGCACGCTGGTGATCATCGACCGGATCCCGTTCCCGCGGCCCGACGAGCCATTGATGTCCGCGCGGCAGCGGGCGGTGGACGAGTCCGG
>WNGB01018441.1_pt1 | contig 10643 bp, 11 predicted proteins | sample 5400681 | NCBI WGS metagenome assembly WNGB01 (sample SAMN13153367, study PRJNA577476) | soil metagenome | isolation source: 115 cm soil or saprolite under grassland replicate 2 | place: USA:California | collected 2016-06-15 | reverse complement strand
TCGTGTCGAACATCCACTTCCAGGCCATCAGGCTGAGCGCGATCGGCGCCGCCCAGGGCAGCAGGATCAGGAAGCGCAGGATCCACTTGCCGCGGAAGTTCTTCATCAGGGCGTGCGCGATCAGGCCGGCGCCGACGAGCACGATCGCCTGCGAGATGAGGGTGAAGAGGAAGGTGTGCCAGACGGCGTGCTGGAACGTGGGATTCCCCCACTCGCGCCGGAAGTTCTCGAGCCCGACCCACTTCCCGTGCAGGCCGGTCGTCGCGTTCGTGAAGCTCAGCCAGATCGCCAGCGCGAGCGGGCCGGCGACGAGCGCGGTGACGAAGATGACCGCCGGCGAGATGAGCACGGACGCAAGGACGCCCGGGCGCTCGAAGACGTTCATCAAGCGCCTCCCCCGCGGCCGTGCGGCGGCGAGTGCCTCCACCCGAAGCCGATCATAAATAGAGTTGGAGCGCGGCGATGGCCGAGATCACGCTCGAGAAGCTGACCAAGGTCTACGGGGACGGGACCCGTGCGGTGTCGGAGCTCGACCTGGAGATCGAAGACGGCGAGTTCGTCGTCCTCGTCGGCCCGAGCGGGTGCGGGAAGACGAGCGCGCTGCGCATGGTCGCCGGGCTCGAGCCGATCACCGAAGGCCGCGTCGTGATCGGCGGCGAGGTCGTCAACAAGCTGCCGCCGAAGGACCGCGACATCGCGATGATCTTCCAGAACTACGCGCTCTATCCGCACATGAGCGCGTTCGAGAACATGGCCTTCGGGCTGAAGCTGCGCGGGATGAAGAAGGAGCGCCGCGGCGACCGGGTCAGGGGCGCCGCGCAGACGCTCGGGCTCGCGGAGGTGTTGCCGAAGAAGCCGCGGACGCTCTCCGGCGGCCAGCGCCAGCGCGTCGCGATGGGCCGCGCGATCGTGCGTGAGCCGCGTGCGTTCCTGATGGACGAGCCGCTCTCGAACCTCGACGCGAAGCTGCGCGTCGAGATGCGCGCGGAGATCGCGCGCCTTCAACGCGAGCTCGGGGTGACGACGATCTACGTTACGCACGACCAGGTCGAGGCCATGACCCTCGGCGACCGCGTGGCGATCATGCGCGACGGCGTTTTGCAGCAGGTGGCCCAGCCGCAGGAGCTGTACGACCGTCCCCGCAACCTCTTCGTCGCTGAGTTCATCGGCTCGCCGGCGATGAACCTCATCGGCGTCGACCTGCGGCGGTCGAACGGCGACTGGCTTGCCGTGTTCGGGGAGCGGTCGCTGCGGATCGGTGACCGCGTCCTGTCGTCCCGCCCGGGGCTGCCCCGATTCGAGGAGAAGCGGCTCATTCTCGGGATCCGCCCCGAGGACATCGAGGACGCCGCCTTCGGCAACGGCGAGCCACTCCAGGCGGTCGTCGACATCCGGGAGGACATGGGCTCGGAGGTATTCGTCCACTTCGGCATCGGCGGCAAAGCCGTGCTCGGGGAAGACGTACGCGCGGCCGTCGGCGAGGACGCCGCGGACGTGAAAGGAAGCTCCTGGGTCGCCCGCGTCGACCGCGACACGCAGGCGTTGGAGCGGACCAAGGTCGAGTTCACCGTCGACAACCAGCGCCTGCACTTCTTCGACCCCGAGACCGGAGACGCGATCTACGACTGACTCAGAGGCGGCGGCGGTAAGAGAGCTCTAACGGTCCGATTGGGCTCGTGCGTGTCTCGTCGGTTAGCTCCCATCCCTCGCGCTCGTAGAACCGCCGAGCCCGCGCGTTCGCCTCGCCCACCCAGAGCACGGCCTCCTCGAACGAGTCGCTGCGAATCGCCGCCAGGGCCGCCTCCAAAAGGCGCTGAGCGACCCCGGTGCCCCATGCGTCCGGCACGACGAAGAGATCGCGCAGCTCGGCGCCGGCGCGAACGGCGATCCCGACGATCTCACGGTTCTGTTCGGCGACCCAGACGCCGACGTTCGGCGGAGGGGACTCGAAACCCGCGCGATAGCGGGCAACGCGCTCGTCGAACTGCGCGAGCTCCGACAGCGGGCGCCCGACGAGCGGACCGATGGTGGCATCCCACGCGGACTCATGAGCACGGACGAAACCGTCGGCGTCCTCGACCACTGCAGGGCGAACGACGGCGTCGGTCATAGCTCCAGAGCGTCGAGCAGGCGGTCGTCGTCCGGCTGCGTGCGGATCGTGATGCGGATCCCGCCGCGCACCGGGCGGACGGCAAGCCCGCGTTGGAGCAACTCGTCGTAGCGCTGCTGCGGATCGTCCACCGGGAGGTAAAGGAAGTTCGCGTGCGACGGCAGCGGCTCGAACCCCTGCGTGCGCAGACGGTCCGCGACACGCTCCCGTTCCTCGAGGATCGGCGAGACGTCGGGCGGTGCCGCAAGCCCGGCGAGTGCGAGAGCGGCGGAGAGCGTCGAGAGCGGAGCGGGATGCTGCCGCTTGTTGAGCTCTGCCGCGACGTCGCGGCCGGCGAGCGCATAGCCAACACGCGCGGCGGCGAGCCCGAACGCCTTCGAGAACGTCCTGATCACGATCACGCCGTCCTCGATCAGCTCGAGCGCGGTCTCGCCCGAGTACTCGTAGTACGCCTCGTCGACGACGAGCGGGCGGGCGGCAGGCAAGTCGCCGAGCTCCCCGGTCGGGTTGTTCGGCCGGCAGCAGATCGTCAGCGCCGGATCGTCGTCGCCGATGTCCGCCCCCGCGACCCACACGCTGATCGGGAACATCGGATACGTCGGATCGTTGGCGATCGCGACGCGATCTCCGGGCGCAGCGAACGAGCGGGTCAGCAGCATGATCAGATCGTCGGCGCCGGCTCCGAGCACGACGTTCTCAGGCGCGACTCCGGCGTAGTCCGCGATCGCGCGCTCGAGCTGCGGGTAGCCGCCGTGCGGGTAGGTGTGGATGCGCGCGAGCTCCTCTGTGAGCGCCTCGGCGCGAGTCGACGGCAAGGCGTAAGGCGAGGTGTTGCCGTCAAAGCGGACGATCTGCTCGGCGGGCAGGCCGACGCGGCGCGCGATCTCCTCCGTCGACGGTGCGTCGTACGCCTCGATCGTTCCGGTCAGTGGTCTCACGAGCGAGGCGCGATTCAATCACCAAGCAGCTTGATCGCGTCCGGAACCGCCCTATTTCCAGGCCTTTTCGCATGTAGAGAGGCGTTACACAAGAGGCGGGACGGGTAGGGGACCGGTACCTAGCAGGTCATGTACACAACTCGAGGGCGAGGGCCCTCGAAAGGGGTTGAAGCGCAATGACAGTTGCCGAAATCTGGACTTACTCCGCCACGACAGCTCCCACTGTCGATTTGACGGGGTTCAAGGTTGAGGCACTCGATGGAAGCATCGGGAAGGTCGACGAAGCGACCAACGAAGTCGGCGGCAGCTTCCTCGTCGTCGACACCGGCCCGTGGATCTTCGGCAAGAAGGTGATGCTCCCAGCAGGTCTGATTCGAGACCTTGACCTCGATACCGAGACGGTCTTCGTCAACCGCACGAAGGACCAGATCAAGAACGCGCCCGGGTTCGATGAGAAGCGGTATCGCGATCAGGACTACCGGGACGAGCTCGGCGGCTACTACGGCCCAGAAGGGGCCGGCTACTCCGACCGACGCTAGTCGAGTCGCTGAGCGACGACACGAAGCCCCGCGGACACGCGGGGCTTCGTTGTTTTAGCGCCGGAGTTCAGCGGAGCGAGACCGCGACCTCTTCGAGCAGGTCGAATGCGTCCTGCAGGCCGGCTTCCATCCCCGAGTCGATGATCGCGTCACGGGCGATCTTGTTCGACGCCTGAATGAGGATCGTGAGCGTTGTGCGCCCGTCCGTCTCCGTGAGCGTCGCGGTGTTCACGGTGCCACCTTCTTCTTCCGAGACGTCTTCGGGAAGTCCCTCGTAGATCTCGGTCCAGACGATCCGCTCGTTGGGGACGAGCTCGCGATACTCGCCGTGGAAGCCGACGCCGCCTCCTTCGTCGGCGACCATCACGTAGCGCCACTTACCGCCGACCCGCAAGTCGATCTCCGCGAGCGTCACCTCACCGCGCTTGGCATGCCACCAGCGCTTGATCAGCTCGGGCGCTGTCAACGCCTCGTACACAAGATGCTTCGGCGCGTCGAAGTCCCGCTCGATGAGGATCTGCTCGTCGGTGGGGAGCGTCACCTTCGCTTTGCCGCTACTCGTCACTGGCATCTCCTAGCTCCTTCTGTTTGAGGTCTTCCAACACGACGTCGAGCTGCACGAACCGCTCCGACCACGCGTCCTCGTACGTCTTCACCCAGTCATGGATGGGCTTGAGCGCACGACCGTTGAGCCGGTATACGCGTTGCCGTCCCTCCTCACGCACCTCGACTACTCCCACCTTCCTGAGTACCCGCAGGTGCTTGGACACCTGTGGCTGTGCCAGCCCGAGCTGGCGGACGAGGTCGTTGACGGGACGCTCGCCCCCGGCGAGGACGTCGACGATCTGACGCCTCCTCGGCTCGGCGATGGCGTTGAACGCATCGGCTGTCGTTGCTGCTCGTGCCACGGCCAGATCATATACCTATATAGGCATATGTTCAAGTGCCGTAGCATCGCCGGAGTGGCGTACGACGAGGAGCTGGCGGAGCGAATCCGGGAACTGGTCGGCGACGAGCCCAAGCTGACGGAGAAGAAGATGTTCGGCGGGCTCTCGTTTTTGATCGGGGGGAACATGGCCGTAGCCGCCAGCGGTCAAGGCGGTCTCCTGGTCCGCGTCGACCCGGCCGAGTCCGACACACTCGTCGCAAAAACGGACGCCGTAACGATGGAGATGCGCGGGCGTCAGATGCAAGGCTGGTTGCGCGTCGATTCGGACAGCGTGCGCACCAAGCGCCAGCTGGCTGCCTGGGTGAATCGTGGCGTGACGTACGCCCGCTCGCTGCCTGCGAAGCCCTAAGTCAGGCGGCGCGTTCTTCGGCTACGTGGCGGTGAGTCTGGTGGGCTACCCGCTGATGTGAGGGCGCGGTCGTCCTCGGCCTCGTTCTCCACGCCCTGATCATCTGGCCGACTTCGCTGCTCACCGGTCGACGTGACCGGCGGGAGGAGTTCGTCGGGCTCCAAGATGCCATCACGTCGGAGCTTGAACTCGAGCCCGGACGGGGCGACCGAGCCGGCCGGTCGGCCCGACCTCGAAACGCTCGCAATGTGGACGCCTCTAAGGAAGCCGAGGCGATCGAGGTCGAGCAGCACAGCAGGGCGGGCAGTCCCGCCCCGCTGATTGCTTGTTCTCTCCTAGGGGCAGGTGACTTCGGGATTCCAGTCCGCGAACATCCCTGCCGGGTTGGGCTTCCAGACCCAGGCGTGCATGATGTAGAAGCCGACCGCCGGGACGAGGATGTGCATCGGCATCCCGAGGACGCTCGGCGGCGAAGACACCCCGGGCGGGTTGGAGTTCTGGCCGCGGACGACCCACTCTACGGCGACGAGCTTGAGCTCCCCGTCCTCCCCCGGCGCGTACACGAGGACCTCGGGCGCGAGGGCATCGGTCGTGAGGTCGGCCATCAGCTCCGCGTTGAAGTAGTGGTAGCCCATCGCCCCGGCCGTCGGGTGGAAGACGCAGCCGGTGATGATCCTCACCCCGGAGCCGTTCACCCATCCGAGCTCGTAGCCGGCTGCGAGCGCCGCGTCCACGGCGTGGAAGCGGGCCGTCACCCGTCGCACCTGCGCGAGCTCGTCCTCGAGGGCAGCGGTTTCGAGTGCTCCCATGTCATGACCGGCCATCGCGTGACCCGCCGCTGCAGCAGTTGCGGCCGCGACAGGCGCGGCCTCATCGGATCGGGCGGTCGCCACAGTCGGGACGACAACTGCGGCTGCAACGACGAGCACCGCCAACCCCAGGCCGAGCGGGAGCTTGAACTTGGTTCGTGCACTTGAGTTCGGTCGCATTGCCTAGTCCTCTCTGGACGAGACCGCCTCGACGACCCGGAGGGGTCCGACCTCCGCGAGCTGGGCCGCCAACGCAGCGTCTTGGCTCGACGGTGCGTCGAATACGAAGAAGCAGATCTCGTCTTCGGGAACGTGGATGGTTTGGTCGAAGCGGACGCTCGTTCCCTTGCGCGTCAGCTCCTCTGCGACCGAGCGCGCGCTCCGCTCACGCGCGGCGCGCTCACCTGAGGCTCCGCGGGGGAGGAACGTCTCGACGAGGTAGCTCGGCACGCCATCGACGCTACGTCAGCGTGGGCGTCTTGAAACCGTCAGAACGTCTGAACTTTGACCGTGGCGCTCACGATCAACCACTGCAGACGGACGGGGGTGAGGTGGCTCGCGGCCATCCGCGCCGATTCTTGGCTCGGCGGAGGGTGAGCGTGGCTCACCCTCCGCCTGTCAGACAGCCCTTAGAACGGGCAGTTGCCGGGTTTCGGTTCGTCGATTCGCCTCGTTGCGCCCCTCGGGACGAACGAGACGACGACAGTTACGAGGTCCACGGTTCCCTCGTTCCGTACTAGGTGGACGTCGAGACCCTTGTCCACGAATCCCGATCCAGCCCCAAACTTATGAGGCGTGCAGGTGCGATCGGCACCGAAGTACACCGTCGCTGTCCCCGAATTGATGATCACGAAGCTCGGCCCAGGATGGCTGTGCCACCCGAAGCTCCCGCCGGGCGCGATCCTGTTGGAAAGGACATGGATATTGGAGGCTCGGGTCGTCTTGATGCTTGCGCTCCACGCACCGACCTTGCCCTTCGTGTTGATCGGACCGAAGCGTCCGACACCGAAGATCGTTGGCTGCACGCCGGTGGGTGGCGTCGCCAGAACAGTTCCGGCGTAGACGACGACGCCGACGGCAACGACAGGAAGAACCCAGACCCATTTCGATTTCATCTCTCCTCCTTCCCGGACGAGATCGCCTCGAGGACGCCTCGATCCGATGCTACGCGGCAGTCGGCAGATTGGAAACGTCAGAACAGCTGAACTTTCAGCAACACAAGATGCTCAGCGCAGCCGGTGGGCGAGCTCCGTTCGCGACCGCACGCCGAGCTTGGCGTAGACGTGGGACAAGTGGCTGGCGACCGTCCGCTCCGTGACGAAGAGCGCCGCGGCGACCTCGCGGTTCGTGCGGCCCTCTGCGACCAGGGCGACGACGCGGCGCTCGGCGGGCGTCAGCCCTTCCTCGCGCGTGCGACCGCCGATTCGTCCGAGCTCGCCGCGAGCCTTCTCGACCCAAGTCGCTGCCCCGAGCTCTTCGAATCCGTCGAGTGCAGCCTGGATCGCCTCCCGGGCGTCCCGCTTCTTCCGTGCCCGCCTCCGGACGATGCCGAGCCCGAGCAGTGCTCGCGCCGTGCCGAACGGGTCTCCGACCTCCTCGTGCTGCGCAACTGCCTGCCCGAGGAGGGAATCGGCGCGGGCGATGTCCCCCTCGGCGGCGGCGGCGAGACCATGGCATCGGGTCGCGTGCGCCAACACCCACTCGCGGGCCGCCCGCGCGGCATCCGCCTCCCAGACATCGACGATTCGAACGGCGTCGTCGATCCGACCGTCCTCGAGAAGCATCTCGGCGTAGTCGGCCGTCCACCAGCGGACACTCGGCTCGCCCCACCCGAGGTCCGAGGCCCGCCGGTCGGCCTTCTCAAACCAGTTCTTGGCCGCGGACGGATCTCCGCTCCAGCGTGCGACAAGCCCGAGGACAGCCATGAGCTGCACGGGGTGTCCGCGGAACTGCTCGTGAGCGAGGTCGAGACCTTGTTCCGAGTGCTCCCGGGCAAGGTCGAGTTGTCCTCGATGGACGGCGATGACCGCACTGGGCAGATGGTCCTGCGGCATCTCGAGCCCGTACTGGATAGAGATGTCGCGGGCGCGAGCCGCATACTCGGCCCCAAGTGCCCAACGTCCAGCCCAGAACTCGACCCAGGCGAGACCCCAGAGCGCGCGGGAGCTCCTCGGCTCGTCCCGCTCGCGCCAGTCTTCGTACTCGCGCTCGAGCAAGGCGCGGGCCTCGCCCCTCTTCGGAGCGGGCGCGAGGGTGTTCACGACGGCCAGAGTCGCCTCTCGCACCAGCAATTCGCCACCGACAGCGCTCGGGAAGTCGCGGACCCGCGCCGGAAGATCCTCCGGTGCTTCCGCTTCGCCGGCGAACCAACTAAGGATGGCTTGCATCGCGCGGGCCCGTCCTCGCAGCTGGTCGTCGTCGAGCTCGTCGGCGAGCTCGAGCGCTCTACGTGCGTGGTCGAACACTGGCTTGGAGCTCGCCCACGCGAGCCGACAGTGGATGACTGACTGAAGCGCTGGGCGCGAAGCCGCCTCGCGCAGGGCTTCCTCGAGCAGTGGGACGGAACGACGTTCGCTCTCGAGCTCGGCAAGGAGGACAAGAGCCTCGGCGCGTAAGGAGCCAGCTCGTCTCTCCGCGAGGAGATCGGCAAGGACACTTCGCGCGCGCGTCCACTCACCCGCGCTGCGCTGAGCGCGCGCCGCAACGAGCGCTCGACGATGCCGGTCGGCGTGGGCGTCCGGCGGCGTAAGCCGAAGCGCGTGCTCGGCGAGCTCGGCGGCGGCGATTGGTGCACCACGGGTGCTCGCAAAGGCCGCGGCATCCTCGAGAACACCGGCGATCTGGGTGTCCTGCCCCTCCGTCGAGAGGGCGAGGTGACGAGCACGGACGAGCGGATCCTCGACGAGGGCTGCGACGCGTCCGTGCGTGCGTCGCCGCTGGTCCGTGGACATGCTCTGGTAGAGCACCGACGCGAGCAGCGGGTGTGTGAAGCGGATCACCCCGTCGGCGCGCTCGATCACAGATGCGGCGAGCGCCGGCCTCAGCAAGTCCTCCGCGAGACCCGCATCTGCGATGAGCCTCGCGGATGGACGGCCCAGCACCGATGCGAGCAGCAGGGCCTCGCGTGTGGCGGGCGGAAGTCCATCGAGGCGCGCGCGCACGAGTCCTTCCAGCGTGTCGGGAACGCGGAGCGGCTCCATGGGGTCGACTTCCGCACTCAGAACCCGGGCGAGCTCGAGCGCGTAGAACGGATTTCCGCCCGAGACCTCGTGCAAGCGCAAGAGCGTGGGCCGCGAGAACGTCCGCCCGAGCCGTCACCGAGGCTGAGCGGGCCGACCGGCAGCCGCTCGATACGTTCGCCCTCGATCGCCCGCTCGAGCTCCGACGTTACCGCTTCTTCGCCGAGGCGACGGGCGAGCAGTACGAGGATGGATTGCTGCTGCAGGCGCCGGAGCGCGAACGCGAGTGCGCTCGCCGAGGATGGGTCGAGCCACTGGACGTCGTCGACCGCGAGCACGAGCGGCCTCTCCGCAACGAGCGCCTCCAAGGCGCTCCGGACCGCGACGCCGAGCGTACGCGGATCCGAGCGGTGGGTGGCGTCCTCGACGAGAAGGGCTACCTCGAGCGCGCGGCGCCTCGGCGCTGACAACGCCGGCAGCACGCTCTCGAGCACGTTCTCGAACAGGTCCCCGAGGCCGGCGTGGGCAAGTCCGCGCTCCGCCTCGGCCGGCCGCGACAGGAGGACGCGAAACCCCCGCGTGCGCGCTGCCTCGACTCCCGCCACCCAGAGGGTTGACTTCCCGATCCCTGCCGCGCCCTCGAGCACCACTGTCGCCAGTCCTTCGGCGGTGCGGTCGAGGAAGGCGGCGAGGGAGCCGAGCTCCTCGTCCCTGCCGACGATCTCGCCGCTCGTCACCTCGCAACAATCGTGACAGGACGACGTGCCGAAATCAGCCTAGAACACAGAACTCCGCGTGAAACGCAGGCCGCAGCGCCGGCTCGAGCGGTCTCGGGCGAACTCGAATGTGCGAGAGCGATGCGCACCGTCGGGAGCGACTAACTGGCTCCGCGAGGTCTTCCAACCTTCACCGACGCTCTGCGCACACAGGACCTTCGTGAGGCAAATGCAGACCGCGCCACTAGCCCACTCGCAGACTGAAGCCGACGCCCGGACTCGAACCCCCGCGCGAAAAGCACCGCCGGTTGTATCGTCTGAGACATGCGGAACCTCCGACGTCACCTGTTCCACTCGCACAAATGGATCCCCGCCGAGGTCAACGGCGAAAGAGGCTGGAAGTGCCGCAGCTGCGACGAGTTCCTGCCGGAACGCGAGTGGATTGAACGGGTCCACGACCCCGACCGCGAACCGCCGAGGCGAGCCCCGTGGATGCACTGAGAGTGACGCCTCCGTTCTGATAACGCCCTACGAGCGGCGGAGGCCGAATTCCCGCACGGCGCAGGCGGGGCAGTAGATCGCTTTCGTCTGGAGGAGCCGACGCCCGGACTCGAACCGGGGACCCCTTCATTACGAGTGAAGGAGTGGGGTCGTTCGCTGTCGCGTCAGGTTGCCATACGCCGCAGGGCTACGCGGAAAGGCTGCGATCAGAGAGGAACCCGGATCGACGGCGCGCGACGACCTCGTGTGCGCGCGTTGTGCGCGTCGCCGTTTCGTTGAGCTACGCCTCGGGACCGGTCCGATGTTGCAGTGTCGATGCGAGTTGAGACGGTTCGTCGGGCATTGTTGCAAAGCGCACGGGACGACGTTCCGCGTCGAGAAAACAGGTGCCCCCTCGTGCATCTGCCGCTCGGGCACCTAGTGCCGGCCCGCGCCAGGTTCTAACCTGTCCGCAGGGAGTTCGCAGTGTGGGCAGGGCGAGGGGGCCCAACGTGACACGACGGAGGCTTCACCCGTTGTTCCTCTCCTTGGCGACCGGGGGCCTGTGCCTCGC
>WNGB01014242.1_pt1 | contig 10643 bp, 8 predicted proteins | sample 5400681 | NCBI WGS metagenome assembly WNGB01 (sample SAMN13153367, study PRJNA577476) | soil metagenome | isolation source: 115 cm soil or saprolite under grassland replicate 2 | place: USA:California | collected 2016-06-15 | reverse complement strand
TGCTCAGATTCTTGCTCGCGTCGCCGGTCGGAATCTTGAGCTTGACGAACGGCACAATCGAGGGCACGGGGGACGGCAGCCCCGGATCCTCGATCAGGAAGTAGCGCCCCTTGAGCACGATATCGCCGAACCCGCTGTCAACCCGGCGCGCCCCGGCGACGCGGCCGGTGGGAGTCGGTGCCCCCTCGAGAATCACCACGTCGCCCGGGGAATCTATCCGGACGAAGGAGAAGGTCGCCGCGACGTCGAACTTCTCGCCGAGATACCGCACGGTGAGCGGCACGACGAATGTCCGCGTCCTCTCCGAGGTGCCGAAGCCGCCCTCGTCGTAGCTCGGGCTGAGCTTCAACTGGAAATGCTCGCGCTCCTCCTCCTCCTCCTCCTCGGCACCCGCCCGCACCGGCAGGAGGAGCGCAACGACCACCGCCCAGATCCCAAACAGCGTCCGCAACACGGCCGAGGACCGAGCAAACATACGCGATTCTAACTCAACACCCGGACCGGGCCCCCGCATTCTTGTGGCTCCGGGGGGTCGCGCCCGGGCGCGGAGCGCTCGAGGCACGGGGGGCTGATGGCAACGAACGACCCATGGCTGGCAGTCTTCCGCGAGGAGGCTCTCGAACCCGCACAGCCGATCATCGACCCGCATCCCCATCTCTGGGGCCGCCCGGGGAGCCGCTGCCTGCTCGAACGGCCGCGGGTAACGCTGGCGGAAGAGGGGCGCTGATGCGCGTCGCAAGCGCAGGGTCACGATAACCGAAATGCGCGGGAGGGGATGCGCGAATGACACGCGGGTGCTCTTCCTCAAGATCACGACCACGAGGACAACGAGATGATGCGGCCCTACTGCGTGGGCAATCCGGCGAACTGGACCCCGTAGCACGCGGAGGACGCTGTTCCGGAAGCGACGGGCTTCACGGAATGCGCCTGATACGAAACCCCCTGGGAGGGGTGGGGGCCGTCTAGCCCGCTGCTGGACTGCGCGGTCGTTGCCCGGCGTGGGCGCCGCCGGCAGTCGAGCGCAGCGTGCCGGCGCGTGCCGTCGTGACGTTTCGCGGAACCCGGCCTCGCGGGGCCGCGTTGCAAATCACGACGGGCTCGTGCTAGAAACGGTACACGGCTCGCTTGACACTTCCCAGAACGCCTCTGGGAGCAACGTGCCCATGGGGAGGTAACGCACATGACCCGACGCACCGTCTTTCTTGCCCTGGCCGGGCTGACCCTCGCAACGGTCTTCATGGTCCCGGTGGCCGAGACGCAGCAGGCGACCGCCCTTCGCTTGATGACCGGACCGCAGGGCGGCTCCTGGATCCCCCTGGGCGGCGCCATCGCCGAACTGGTCCAGAAGGAAGTCCCGGGAGTGAGCATCACCGTCCAGCCCGGCGCCGGCATCGCGAACGTCAAGGCCGTCGAGGCCGGCAAGGCCGACCTCGGCTTCGGCAACGCCAACTCCACGGCCGACGCCATCGCGGGCCGCATGCCCTTCGACGGCGAGGCGAAGAATGTCCGGCACGTCCTCACCCTCTACAACCAGTACTTCCAGATGGTCGCGCCCGCGGACAGCGGCATCAAGTCGGTGGCCGACTTCAAGGGCAAGCGGCTGGCCGTGCAGCCGGTCGGCAACACCGGCGAGCAGATGACCCGCGACGTCCTGAAGCAGTACGGGCTCACCTACAAGGACATGGGCAGGGTCAACCACGTCTCGTACACGGACGCCGTCGAGCTGATCAAGAACCGGCAGGCGGACGTGTTCACGCTGATCACCACGATCCCGGCCTCGTCGGTCATGGACCTCGCGACCGGCCGCGCGGTGCGCGTGATCGGCGTCGAGCAGGACAAGGTCAAGGCGCTCAGCAAGGAGAACGCGGGCTACACCCGCCTGGTGATCCCCAAGGGCACGTACGCGGGCCAGGACGGGGAGGTCATCACCACGGGCACGGTGACCCACATCGTCGCGTCGGCGAAGCTGCCGGACGACCTCGTGCAGAAGATCACCACGGTGATGGTGAAGAACCAGTCCACGCTGGCCGGCGTCGTGAAGGACATCGGCAAGACCTCACCGAAGGACATGGGCCGGGACATCGGCCTGCCGATGCACCCGGGCGCCCAGAAGGCGTTCGCCGCGCTCACGAAGTAGGTCGTCCGACCGTGGATCGCTCTACGGGCGGGGGTCGCTGAGTGCGCGAGCTTCCGCGACCACTGGCCCGGCTCGCCGCCCTCGTGGCGATCGCCATGTCCCTCTACCACGTCTACGTGGTGGTCACCGGCGTCCCCGAGGCGCTCATCCTGCGCGGCATCCACATCACCTTCGCCTTCGTGCTGATCCTCCTCCTCTACCCCATCGGGCCGCGGGACCGCCGGCAACTGCCGTGGTACGACGTCGGGCTCATCGTGCTGGTGCTGGCCAGCGTGGGCTGGCTCTTCTGGAACTACGACTACGTCCGCACCCGGGTCTACTACGTCGACGACCCGACGCGCGGCGACCAGATCTTCGGGTGGATCCTGGTGGCCCTGACGCTCGAGGCCGGCCGCCGGACGATCGGCTGGGTCATGCCGGCCACCGCCCTGGTGTTCCTCGTCTACGCGTTCGTCGGGCAGTGGTTGCCCGGCATGTTCGGCCACCCCGGCTTCACGTTCGGGCTCGTGCTCGACCAGCTCTACCTGACCACCGAGGGCATCTGGGGCATCCCGGTCGCGGTGTCGGCCACGTACGTGATCCTGTTCGTGATCTTCGGGGCCTTCCTCGAAAAGTCGGGGACCGGCCAGTTCTTCATGGATTTCGCCCAGGCGCTCACCGGCGGCTCGCGGGGAGGACCCGGGAAGGTCTCAGTGGTGTCCTCCAGTCTGTTCGGCACCATCTCGGGCTCGGCGGTCGCGAACGTCATGGTCGACGGGTGGCTCACGATCCCGCTCATGAAGAAGACCGGCTTCCGCCCGTCGTTCGCGGCCGCGGTGGAGGCCACGGCCTCGACGGGCGGCCAGATCATGCCGCCGGTCATGGGCGCCGCGGCCTTCGTCATGGCGGAGTTCCTCCAGATCTCGTACCTGCAGGTGGCGGTCCACGCCCTCATCCCGGCCATCCTCTACTACGTCGCCCTCTTCTTCTCGATCCACTTCGAGGCGCTGCGGACGGGCCTCAGGGGTATCCCGAGGAGCGAGCTGCCGTCCCTCAAGGAAGTGACCGTCAAGCGCGGGCACCTCTTTCTGCCCGTCATCATCATCCTCGTCCTGATGGCGGTCGGGTTCACGGCGACGTTCGCCGCCTTCTGGGCGACCTTGTCGGTGATCGCGCTCTACTGGACGCGGACGGAAGGTGAGTGGAACCGGTACGGGATCGGGTCAACGATCTTCATGGCGCTTGCCGTGATCCTGGCCATTGCCCTCGGCTTCGCCGGCGACGATGTGGGCCTGGCGGGGTTCGCGGCGGCCGCCGCCGCCGTGCTGCTCGGGTGGATCATGCCAGCCTCCCGCCAGGACGCCCGGCGCTTCGTCGACGCACTGGACGACGGCGCCAGGAATACGCTCAACGTCGCCGCAGCCTGCGCCTGCGCGGGCATCGTCATCGGCGTCATCGCCTTGACCGGCCTCGGGCTGCGCTTCACCTCCCTGGTGCTGGCGGTCGCCGGCAACTCGCTGCTCCCGGCGCTGGTGCTCACCATGGTTGCCGGCATCGTCCTCGGCATGGGCATGCCGACGACACCGGCCTACATCGTCCAGGCGGCGCTCCTCATCCCCGCCCTGATCAAGCTCGGGGTTGTGCCGACCGCCGCGCACCTCTTCGTCCTCTACTTCGCGTGCCTGTCCGCCATCACGCCGCCGGTGGCGCTGGCCGTGTACGCGGCGGCCGGCATCGGCAACGCCCCGCTCTGGCAGTCGGGATGGGAGGCCGTGCGGGTGGCGGCGGCCGGCTTCATCGTGCCGTTCATGTTCGTCTATGGCCCCGGCTTGCTGCTGATCGGCCACCCGAGCGACATCGCGCTGGCGATTCCCACGGCGCTCGCCGGCTCGATCTTGCTCGCCGCCGGCCTCATGGGATACCTCTTCAAGGCCGCCACGTGGTGGGAGCGCGGTTTGCTGCTCGTGGCCGCGTTCATGCTGATCGACCCGGGGCTCACCACCGACCTGATCGGCCTCGCGACCGCCGCGGTGGTCGTGGTCTCGCAGTCGCTGCGCAAGGTCGCGCCGACGGCCGCCCGGCGCCCGGTCGCTTGACGCGCCGCCGGCTCGGCCCGACGAGCCTGCGCCGGCGCAGCCCTGCGAAGACATTGATATACATTGGACGCAGGAGAGGGCATCAAGGCAGCCTGACGCTCGAGGGCGCGGTGTCCGCGCCAACACAGCGGAAAGGGGCGACGCGATGGCAGTCAAGCTGGATCTGCTCCGTCCGGATGACCTGCTGAATCTGGAAATCGAGGGGGAGAACCTCAGGCTCGACAACACGCAACCGGATGACCCAGCCCTGATTCCAGATGACGGCGCGTCACCGCGTTTGGCCACCGCGTCATGGGCGCCTCCACCCAACTCCGGCAGCTCCACTTCCCCTCTCTCTAGCCGCGGCCGCGTGACGAGGCCGGTACACTTCATCGCAAAGAGCAAAGAAGCCTCTGGACCCCCTCATTATTGCTCGTCCTCAAATTCGGAGCCAGATCCTCGAGGGCAGTTGAGGCGTCCATCGCCGAGCGGGACGGACGCGCACATGTTGTATCCACCGTCCCAATATGGATCAGACGCCGAGTCTGGGCATCAACGCGGATGGCTCGCGAGGCGATCCATTGCGCACATTGATCAGAATTGGCGCTCCCCACAGCGAAACGCGTGCTCACTCTGACATTCGCGATTTTCTTGCGGGAGGGGGGACCCCCATGAGCGTTTCGTTTCCCGTTCTTCCAATACTAGAACTGACCCGGGGTGAAGAAATCGCGTTGGAGGTTCTCCGGTGGATCACTTCCACACCGTGAGGAGATGACCATGGGCTTGCTCGAGGGTAGGGTTGCGATCATCACCGGCGCGTCCAAGGGCATTGGCCGCGCACTGAGCCTGCGCTTCGCCCGCGAGGGCGCGCGCGTCGTCTGCACCGCGCGCTCGGCCGATCCGGTCAAGGACACCGCGGCGCAAGTGCAGAAGGCCGGCGGCCAGGCCATCGCCGTCGTCTGCGATGCGTCGATCGAGGATGACGTCCGTGGCCTGGTGACCACCAGCCTCCAGGCCTTCGGCAAGGTCGACACGCTCGTGAACAACGCGGGGGACGGCGGGCCCACCAAGCCCGTGCAGGACTACTTGATGGAGGACTGGCGCTACACGATCGACTCCTGCCTCACCAGCTCCTACCTCTGCACCCGCTTCGTCGTCCCCGAGATGATTAAGGCGGGGGGCGGCGCGATCGTGAACATCTCCTCCGGGGCCGGACGCCGCGGTCTCCCATACCGCATCGGCTATTGCTCGGCCAAGGCCGGCCAGGTCGGCATGACGTACGGCATGGCGCTCGAATTGGCGCCCCACAACATCCGTGTGAACTGCGTGGCGCCGGGCGCCGTCGAGGGCGACCGGATCGACCGCGTCATCGCCGGCCAGGCACAGGTGCGCGGCATCTCCGTCGAAGCGATGCGCACGGCGATGATCGAGCGCTCGCCGCTCAAGCGCATGGTCACCGCGGACGACATCGTCGACGCCACCGTGTTCTTCTGCAGCGACATGGCGCGGAGCATCTCGGGCCAGGTGCTGGCGGTCAACGCCGGCGAGCCGGCGGGGTGATGGACACTTCTTGCACAAATACCCCCGCTGCCGCCCCGACCTCGACTGCGCGACGCGCGTCGACCACTCGCGGACCGTTGGCGTTGAGCCGAATGCAAACAGGTGCCTCCGCCCGCAGCTCGATCTCACGCTCGCCGTCGAGGGCGAGAACGCAGGGCTGGGGATGGCTGATGACGACCTCATCGCCTGGCTCTAGCAGCCGGGACTCAGCCAGGCTGACTAGCTGGATCAGGCCTGGGGCAATGGGCGCTAGCACCTGCTGCCCATAGGCCCCCATCCGGAAGTACAGACCTTGGCCGGCCTTGGGGGTCATGGCTGGAAGGTGAGCGCCGATGGATGAAAGACCGATGCTGCCAGGCTCGGCGCGGATCAGGACGACCTCTTTGATTTTGGACGCGTCCCAGATGGCCCGCGCAGCGACGAACCTTTCGTCGTAGACGGCGACGTCGACCAGCGCCATGTCGACCGGCGAGCCAGGGCGGATGACGTCGAGGCGAGGCATAGTCCGCACGGCCTCATCGACGAGGCCGCACGCTACCAGGCCAGCGGCCAGCCCGGCAATGGTGCCCTCGATCATCGTCGGGAACACGTTATTGGTGCCGGTCGAGATCGGCATCAGCGGCACGTCCCCGCCGGCCTTGGCCATCGCGCGGTTGGTGCCATCGCCGCCAAGCGTCACAATACAGCCTACGCCAGCCTCAGCCATGAGCGCCGCCGCAGTCGTCGAGTCGTCCTGAGTAAACGTCACCGGCATCTTCAGGAATGAAACGTCGAGTCCGAGCCGCAGCCGGTCGAGAGCTTTGTGCCCGATGCCGAATGAGTCCGGCATGATCCACACCCGCTCGACGCGCATAGCCTCCAGCCCGAGCAATACACGGCGGACGATGCTGACTTTTTCGTGGTTGTCGAACACCGAGCCGTGAGCGGCGAGGCGACGAATGTCCTTGCCCGAAGCCGGGTTGGCGATAATTCCCGCCGCGATCATCGAGCTGGAAGAACCTCCTGCAGGAAATGGGCCGCTGTGTCGGTCACGTGACGGAAGCCTGGGCTGTTGGGCGTCAACCAGTCGAAATGGCGCATGTCGGGTACGATCTCCAGCCGCCGCGGGTGAATGGCGTGCGCGAACAAGCTGCGCGACTCGTCTGCCGGGACCAGGCGATCGGCGGCGCCGTGGATGAACAGCACCGGCCGTGGGGCGATACGATCGACTAGCGCCTCGGGCCGAAACTCGGCCAGCGCCTCGGCCGTTTCCAGCGGCAACTCGCACTTCATCTGCGGGAACTCGCGGTAGACGCCTTCGAGGAAAGCGCCGGAGGCTGGATCAGGTACGACGATCTCCAGCGGATCGACGCGGGCGGAGTGTCCCGTGCGTACCCGGGCGAAGCGGTCCTCTGCCAGCCGTGCCTGGAAGTCCACCCATTCCCAGTGGCGGCGCAGGCTGCGCAGCCAGCGCTCGCCGTCGCCCATGGCCTCGATAGCCACGACTGCGCCAACCCTCGGGTCGAGCGCCGCCGCCGCGATGGCATTCGATCCACCCAGGCTAAGACCGAGCACGGCCAGGCGTCCCGAATCCACGTGCGGCTGATCGGTCGCACACGTTAACGCGGCCCGCACGTCGCTTACCTGCTCGTTGGGAATCAGGCGCCAACGCGGCCCCTCGCTCTCACCGAAGCCACGATAATCGAAAATCAGGGCCACGTACCCGGCTGCCGTCAGGGCTTTGGCAATATCGGGCATGACCAGACTCTTGAGATAGGTGTACCCCACGCACAGCACGACCGCCGCGCGTTTTTCGCCGGCCGCGAGAACCTCGGGTGTATACAGCAGGCCATCCAGGCGGTAGCCGTCACTGTAAAAGGAGACTTTTTGAACGGGCCGTGGCATGGCCGCTGGGGGCGCCGCCAGCGCCCGTTCGACATCTTCTTTCGTGACCGTCCCATTCGGCCCGCTGCCCCGGATCTTGGCGAGGTCCAGACCATGCATTTTGGCCAGACGGCGGGCGACGGGTGTGGCGGGGATGATGCCGCTCGCCGCTGCCTCTGGGCGCTCGGCCCGCGTCGACGCTCGCGGCACGGTACCCACGCCCAGCGTGGCCGCAGCCGCCGGGGCTACCTGCGCCTTCGGAAACTCCGCGGGCACGGGCTCGCCCGGCGCAGCGATGAGGGCAATCACCTGGGCCACCGGAACGCGGCTGCCCGCTGGATAGAGAATGCGCGCCAGGAGACCCGAAGCCGGCGCCTCGACCACGCTGGTCATTTTCTCCGTCTCCACCTCCAGCAGCGGCTCGCCCTTGTCAACGGGGTCGCCCTCCTGCTTGAGCCACTGGAGGATGAGCCCCTCTTGCATGCTCATGCCCCACTTGGGCATGACGATCTCAGACGCCACGGGAACTCCTCCTCGGCAAGAGATTATGCGGTGCGAATTGCCGAATCGTGAATTCCAATCCGCACTTCTCTGGAATGATCCCCGCTAGGCCATCGTCGCACGGACAGCGTCCGCGACACGCTGTGGAGTCGGCACATAAAAGTCCTCGAGCGCCGGGCTGAACGGGACAGGAGTGTGCGGTGCCGTCACCAGCTTGACCGGCGCGTTAAGATACTCGAGCGCCTGGCACGCCGCGAGGGCAGCGATATCCGTTGCCACGCTGCAGCGCGGGTTGTCCTCGTCCACGACCACCAGCCGACCCGTCTTCCGGACCGAGCTCAGGACGGCGTCCCCGTCCAGCGGGGACAGGGTCCGCAGATCGATGACCTCGGCACTGATACCATCCTTCGCAAGCTGGTCGGCGGCTTCCAGGGCCGTGTAGACCATGCGCGACATGGCGACCACGGTCACGTCCTTACCCTCACGCTTGACGTCCGCCTTGCCGAGCGGAACGACGTATTCGTTCTCCGGCACAGATCCCTTGACGTCATACAACAGCTTGTTCTCGCAGAAGATAACCGGATCGTCGTCGCGAATCGCCGCCGCCAGCAGTCCCTTAGCGTCGGCTGGCGTCGCCGGGGCGCAGACCTTCAGCCCGGGAAAGTGGACAAAAGTTGAGTACATCGAGTCCGAGTGCTGCGCTGCCGCCCGGAAGCCGGCGCCGATCATGGTGCGAATGACCAGCGGGATCTTGGCTTTGCCCCCGAACATGTAGCGCATCTTCGCGGCCTGGTTGGTGATCTGATCTAGGCACACGCCCATGAAGCCGATGAACATCAGCTCCACGACTGGTCGCAGGCCGGTCGCGGCGGCTCCCACGCCCGCGCCGACGAACGCCGACTCGGTGATGGGGGTATCGCGCACCCGCTCGCGCCCGAACTCCTGCACGAGGCCCTTGGTCACACCCAGCACGCCCCCCCACGCATCGAGGTGGGAGGGGTCGGCGCTCTGTGGCGCGCCGGTCACGTCTTCGCCCATGAGGACCACCGATGGGTCGCGGCGCATTTCCAGGCGCAGGGCTTCGTTGATCGCCTCGCGATAGCTCAACTGTCTCTCGGTCATAGCAATCACCTCGCCCGTGCTCAGGCTGCCATCGTCTGAAACGGCCACAGTTGGGGTTCGGGGAAGCTGACATAGACATCCGTCACCGTCTGATCCGGAGTCGGGAGCGGGCTCTCCTGGGCGAAGCGGACCGCCTCCTCGATGGTATCCTTGACTCGGCGATCGACGGCGTCCAGATCGGCCTCGCTCAGCAATCCCTGCTCGAGGACGGTCTTGCGGAACCGCTGGAGGCAGTCGCGCGAGCGGTAGAACTCCTCTTCTTCCCTTGCGCGGTAGAGGATGGTGTCACCCTCGAAGTGGCCATAATAGCGGTAAGTCTGCGCCTCGATAAAGCTCGGCCCTTCACCGCGCCGCGCTCGGGCAACGGCCTCCCCCATGGTTTCGTAGATGGCAAAGATGTCCTGGCCGTCCACGGCCACGCCGGGCATGCCGAACCCGCGGGCCCGGCCAGCGATATCGCGGCCCGAGACGGAGTAGTCGGACGAGGTCGTTTCGGCGTAGCGGTTGTTCTCGCAGACGAAGATGACGGGCAGCTTCCAGATGCCGGCCAGATTCATGCTCTCGGCCGTGGTCCCCTGGTTTGAGGCGCCGTCGCCGAAGAAGCAAGCCGTCACCTGGTGCGTGCCTTTTACCTTGGCGGTGAGCCCAGCGCCGCACGCCAGCGGCGGCCCACCACCGACAATGCCGTTGGCGCCGAGCATGCCTCTGCCCACATCGGCAATGTGCATCGAGCCACCCTTGCCCTTGCAGGCGCCGGTGGCCTTGCCGTAGATCTCGGCCATCATCGACTTGACGTCGACGCCCTTGGCAATGCAATGGCCGTGGCCGCGGTGGGTGCTGGTGATGAAATCGTCATCGCGCAGGGCGGCGCACACCCCCACGGCCACAGCCTCCTCGCCGGCGTACAGGTGGACGAAGCCTGGGATCCTGCCCGCAGCGAAGTCCACGTGCAGCCGTTCCTCGAACTCGCGGATCAGGCGCATCCGTTCATGCATTCCGAGCAGCTCGTCCTTGCCGATCTCCATCGCAGACCTCCGTAGATGGGTTGATTCCGGTTGACACGCCAATAGAGCGACTGGCCAGATTGTCCCTGATGCCGCGCGCCGATTTACTTGTAAATTGCCGTAACTGCCACCCGGAGGGGCCACACGGATGCTGAAGAAAGTGGCTGGATTCTAAGCGAGCCGACGCGCCCGGTCAAGAAGCCATTCTTGTCGCTCTTGTCGCCTTCCTGGGCAAAACGCTCGGATCAGCGGGCGGGACAATTGCGCCAGACCACTGCTGTCCGAATTAGCCGGGATCACCCCGGCGGATGCGGATCGCATGATTTCCTGGGATATTGGACGAGCGGGAGCCGGGGCCGAGATCAGGTTGGCTGGAATGTCGGATAGAATATATGAATCACC
>WNGB01026948.1_pt1 | contig 10644 bp, 6 predicted proteins | sample 5400681 | NCBI WGS metagenome assembly WNGB01 (sample SAMN13153367, study PRJNA577476) | soil metagenome | isolation source: 115 cm soil or saprolite under grassland replicate 2 | place: USA:California | collected 2016-06-15 | reverse complement strand
TACCAACGAAGCGATAGCCGCGCCCGGAAACCGTTACTACGTAGCGGCGCTCATCGGGACTGTCGCCTAAAATCTTTCGAAGCGCCGAGACGTGATGGGTCAGGTTGCTCTCCTCAACCACTGACCCAGCCCACACCTGCTCCATCAGCTTATCTTTTTCAACGATCTGGCCTCGATTTTGGAGCAGCGCCAGCAGGATGTCGAAGGTCTTGCCAGCCAGCGGCAGCGGCTGTCCTTCGCGCTGCAGCACGCGCCGGATGCTGTCTACGCGGAACGGGCCGAATTCATAAATGTGAGTTACCTGCTGGCCCATAGCGGTCCGAAGAGGAATTCATAAAGATTCGGAAAAATTCCGCGCCGGATTCAGGACTTCCTAATCAGTTTGAATCTATTTTCAGTGCGCTGCGAAAGGGTTGCGGCAAGATGTCGGGTCGATGGCGCCAACCCGCACCAATTGTAGTCGAACGTGCAACTCGGTCAAAACTCGTTACTGAGAGTCAGAGCGGTGGCAAGCCTTGGAAACGCTTCCGGCAAAGAGGAGCACAGGGGGAAACAGAAATGTACAAATCAAGGAACTCACTAATTGCGCTAGTTGGAATGCACTACAAAAAGACAATACCAATGTTTCTGATGGCGCTCGCGATCATCGTCGTGATGACAAGTCCGACGGGAAAAGGTACGGCGCGAGCATTACCCACTGTTCTAGCAGAATCTGCGGTGCTCGACGATTGGGGCAACCGCTTCACCGTGCTCGGAACATTAGTCCCCGAGAACGCGTTACGGACGCAGGTCCGCACCACCATCGCACAACTGGCGATGTTTGACGCCGTCAACGCAGTACTCGACGGGCCTTACCGACCCTTTGCTTCGAAGCCCATGTCGGCTCCAGGTGCATCGGCGGAAGCTGCGGCGATTGCTGCAGCGCACATCGTTGCCCTAAACGAGTTCCCGACCCAAACTGCGACGATCGACAGCGCGTATAACACGTCGATCGCTGGCGTTGAAGCGAGCCCTGAAGCAATCATCGATGGCATTGCGGTGGGCGAGGCCGCTGCCGATGAGGTGCTCAAGGCGCGCGTCGGAGATCATCGCAACGATCCAGAGCTCGAGGGCTACACGCCCGGTAGCGGTCCCGGTGTGTGGATCCCAACGCCAGGCGGAACGGCGAACCCGCTGACTCCTTTCCTTCAGTTCGTCACGCCGTTCGGATATGACGACCCTGCGCGCTTCCGTCCCAATGCACCGCCAGCGCTCGACAGCAGGACCTACACAATCGACTACAACGAGATCAAGGACGTTGGTCGGATCAACTCGACGAGCCGAACCGCTGAGCAGTCTGCGACTGCACAGTTCTGGTCGCCATCGGCAAGCGCTCTGTGGACTGCGAACGTCCGCAGCCAGGCCAGCTCGATGAACCTGTTGAGAGCCGCTCGTTTCGAGGCCATTGGCATTGCCGCGGTGACGAATGCATTGATCGCCTGTTGGGATGCAAAGTACACGTACATGTTCTGGCGTCCGGTTACTGCAATCCGTGCCGGCGATACCGATGGCAACTCCGAGACCGAACAGGATCCATTGTGGACCCCGTTCATCGTCACACCGTCCCACCCCGAATATCCCGCGGCTCACACAACGGTCGGCGGGGCCGCGCTTGGGTTCTACACGGTATCGTTCGGCACGGATCAGTTTCTGCTGCCGTTCAAGGGCAATGGCGGCGTGGTTCGTTACTACACCAGCGTCAGCGAGATCCATGCCGAGGAAGGCAACGCACGTGTGTGGGGCGGGATGCACTGGCGCAACAGTACCGAGGTTGGTACAGCGGTTGGCAGCAAAGTCGGCAAGTACACCGCGACGCATCTCCTCAAGCCGCTCGATGACTAATCGATCATCAGCGCGGTGCCTGTCAACACTTCGCCTCGTGGATTACTTCATGCGCCGCATGACTCGGGGTCATCATGGTTGGCCACTGGACTTCAGGGCGGTGCGCAAAACGCAGTTGTTATGGATTCGGAAGAGCGTTTCCAGCTCTGCGGCGAGACCTTTCACGATTCTTCGGGTCTTGCGGCTGCCTGCACGCTGCTCCCTCGTTTTCTCCGGTCAATTCGAGATCATCGGGAATCAGAGATGAGGGCGATAGTAGCTACCCTGACACCGCGCGAGTAGGCGAGTTGTTTTCCATCGTGGGATCAGTCGTCCGAGAATATTATTTGGTCTTTGAAATCGGTCAACCGTCTCGCTGGGTCGCCGTCAATTGGCTGACTCCAGATGTTCGAGACACAGCTGCGTGTGTCCACGTAGGTGATCGCACGCCCGTCAGGCGTCTACCGAATGCCTTGAAGAAATCCGGAATGGCGAGTTTTTCGTACGATGTCCTTGAGTGTTTGAGTAGTACCGTGCCTGAGCGAAATCTAAGCCTGTCTCATTGTCCCTCTCGTATTCTGTGAACGCTTGCCTTAGACCTTCATTCACAGCATATCCTGACACTTCGGACCGCCCTCAATAGCTTGTTGGGATCTCTTCACCAAACGGCAAATAATCGTGCCTGCCTCTGACAGTTCCGTCCGTTCTGGTAATCACTCGCGGCGTGCCGAGACTATAAGCAGTCAAATAGCTCGTTCCGCCTCCTGTCGCTACTAGAAATCGGTTCGGCCAGCAGGACTGCAGAGAAGGCTAACCGTTTTAACTCACACGGCGCTCTTTCTGATCTTCGCTCAGCTTCTGTCCCTGGTCCAATACTCATGCAGCTTAGGACAATAAAAGCCACGGCAGGGGTGGCCAAGGCACGATACCTCATCCCATTCAGGTGCAATAAAGAATAATAGGTGTGGAAAGATGAGGGCCCTCAGGCAGCTCTGCGCTCGTAGCGATGATGTAGCCTGCCCCACCTGCGGCAGCTCGACCACGATACCAGAATGATCTTTAAGCCAGATGGAGTTTTTGGTAGGGATAACAAGTCCAAAATCGTTGGCCGGCGCCGCGGCGTCCGCTTGTAGCTCTATATGCTAAGCCGAAATTGCCGCTTTATGGCTTGTCAGCATGGCCGCCAGCGACATCAGGTAACACAGGGCGGCACATGTCAGCACGATCCTGAACCCGAAAGCCATCCCTATCATCAGCGCGCCGGCCGTCCCGATGACAGTGAAAAATGCGTTCGCCGCCCACGCCCAAGGGACGAGAGACTGCGCCTCCTCGGAGGCGAGGCGCAAGCCCGTCGGGAAAGGCATTCCGAGCAGCACGCCAAGCGGCGCGAGCGTGATAATTGAAAGCAACACGCGCCAGAACAGAGCCCAGCCGAGTGCCGCGGAAAAAATAACCGGCGTGAGAAATGCTGTCACGATGAGCATCAACAAAATGAGCGGCACGATTATGTGCAAGCCCTGTAGCGCCGATCCGCGGAATTTTTCCGACAGCGCCGCGCCTACGCCCGTGAAGACGAGCAGGTTGGCGAGCACGACGGCGAAGGTGTAAACGGATTGTCCGAGAAAGAGGGTGTAGCGTTGCATCAAGGCGATTTCGATCATGATGAAACCTAAGCCCAGCCCCGCGAAGTAGAGCAGGAAGCGCCAGCGGTTTGGGGCGCGCACCTGCGCGCGCGAAAACCGCGTGAGCGGCAGCAGAATCAAAAGGGCGGTCTTCGAGCGCCAGGCGTCCCTGTTTCTGTTGCGTGAGCACGTCGCGGACGGTCGCGAGGTTGAGGCTCGACCAGCGTGTGTGTTGGTTGAAGAATGGGCGATCATCGGTCGCCGGCTCGATCTGCGACGGCTGGGCGGCGTAAACGGCTTGTAGATCAGGTGCGGTCACAAGCGCCTGGTAGATGCCGCCGTCGCGCGGCTCAAGCGGCGAATAGAGAGTTTCCGGCGCGTTACTTTCCGGCCCGCTTGCTTTGAGCAAGGCTTCAATCCTTCGTAACTCTTCTGGCGTGTACTGCGACTTCTTCAGCAGGAATCCCGCAGCGAACGACAGGCGGCCCTGCCCTTCGCGCTGGCTCGGCGGGTAGCGGTAGGCGTAGAGATGCCATGACGGGTTGGAAATGCCGCGCGCGGCGAAAATCTCGCGCGCGGTGGCGAAGAGGCGCGGGAGCTGCGCTTCGGGGCGTGTGAAGTAGAGCACGCCGTCCGGCGCGAGGTGGTCAAGGTAATCCTCGAACGCCTCGCGCGTCAGCACGTAGTTTTCAGCGAGCGAGAGCGCGCCGGAAGCGATCGCCGCGTTACTGATGGTGTGCGCGGAGATGATGGCGTCGTACTGTTCCTGCGAGCGGCGGACATAGCTGCGCCCCTCTTTCGTGATTAGCCGGACTTCGGGTTGGTTGAAGAGGTTGCCCCAGTAGTTGCGCATCCGGCTGCTGACGACCTCGTTGATGATCGGGTTGATCTCGACCGCTGTAACTTCGCGAGCGCCGAAGTGCAGCGCGTCCAGAACCTGCTGGCCGCCGCCGCTCCCGATGATTAAAATTTTCGGTCGCTGCTTGCCGACGTAGGCGATGCCGGAAGTGTAATCGGCGTCGTCCGTGTGGCGGCTCAGGTAGTCGCGCACGTCCGGTCGGAGGTCGTTGATGCCGGTCGCGGCGGTCCCCGCGTCGAAGACGAAGCGGCGCGCACCGGGAGCTTTGGTCTGCGCGTTCGGCGGGCGCTCGTAAACGTCAATGCGAGAAAAAGTGTTCCAAGCAGTATAGATCGGCGCGAACTGGGGTCGCTGCTTATTCGGCGTGACGGAGATCGGTAGGATACGTTCGGCAAAGAAAGCGGACGTGAACAAGAGCAGGCAGAAAACTGCTGCTGCGGTTGCCAACCCGCGCGTCCGACGGAAGCCGAACACGACCGCAGCCAGGAGTCCCAGCGCGGCGGCGACTACCACTGAGCCGGAGCCGCCGAAGACAGGCATCACCACCGCGATTGCCGCACAACCTAGTCCGGCTCCGACGAGGTCAAACGCATACAGCCTGTTGACCTGCGGCGAGCCGCGCGTGAAGAGCAATGCCAGCGCCAGTCCCGAACAGAAGAAAGGGGTCGAGATGACCAGATAATAGAGAGACATGAAGAGCAGTTGCCAACGGTTCGCCAGCAGGCTGAAGGGGTCGAAGGGGATGCGCTGCATGAGCCAGAAGCATGCGACGGTCGTCACGCCGAAAAGCGCCGCCAGCACTGCCAGTGCCCTGTCGAGCGAAATCTGTTCGCGCAGCCCGCGCCAAAGCGCCAGCACCACGCCCGACGCACCGAATCCCAAAAGCGCCGTCGAGATGATGAGAAAGCCGAAGTGATACCAGAGGGCCACCGAAAGCACGCGCGTGAGCGAAAGCTCCAGCAACAGCGTCGCCAGCGAGAGTAGAAAGATGCCCGCGTAGTGGCGCACGCCTATCTTCACTTCAGTTTTTGATCGAAAGGGCCTCTGCGGACGGCTTGGCCTACGCAGTGTGTCCAAGCCGTCGAGAGTCGTATTCACGCTGTCACCGGATGAAGGTGCGCACATTAACCACACCGAGTGTGCCCGAGACTGAACTGTTCACACCCGCGTATCCGCCGACTCCACTATAGAGCTCGACCATTGTTCTCACTGTATAGCGGCCCTCAACGGCAAGTGGTGAAAATTCACAGCTCAGACGCATCGGACCAACCGCGAGAAGTTCCGGGAAGCCCCAGACGACGGCTACCGCACGGCCCAGACTAATGCGTTGCTGGCACATCACCTCCGGGACTCCATTTGAGTCCAGTCGTCTTGGGTCAACGACTGACAATGAAACGAAGGCTTCAGTAGAGGCATAACCAGCAATGATGGACCAAGCCATGAGTCTATGACGTAGGCGACTCAAATCAGCGGTCACGCTCACCCTGCCTTGAGGCTTCGCTTCAAAGCGATCTGCAATCCAGGCCGATGTTCCCCAAGAGCTGGCGAATGCCATAGAATGTTCGGCCCATATCTCACCTGTCGTGCGGTCAAAGCCCTCGTAGGCGCCGATGGGCTCGGTATCCCCGCCCGAGCCGGCGGCCAGGAACGGTGTCTTAAGGGTGTAAAGATTGCTCGTCTGGGGGTTAAAGGCTTTACTGAATCCGCCGGTCGAGGCGTGTGCGCGCAAAGGTTCCCCCTGGGGTGGAACAGTCAGTGGCGAGGGCGCAGAGTCACGCGGCGGATCGCCTTCGATCTCAATCATCAGCGTATTCGACGGCCTGATCCTCGCGTTCTGCAGGCCCAGTGCGCTGATGAGCCTCTGTCTCTCTTCGGCCACGTTGATGCCTGCCGCCTGATAGAGCTTTATTATCTGCGGCTCGTACTTGCGGCGCATTTCTTCATAAATCGCGACGCGTTTATTCTCATTCTTCTCGGCGGTGATGGCTTTCATCTCATCTTCGATAGCTTTACGGTCAAAGCCCATCTTCTTTTCCGCCTCCTCAACGGCAGGCTGTAAGCGGTCGGCGAATGATTTGACGATTTCTGCTTCCCTCTCGCGGCGGCGCTTTTCCTCCGCCGCCTGCTTTTCCGTCAGGCGTTGAACGTTTATTTCTGCGGCCTCACTCTCCGGGCCGCTGGTCGGACGCTTTCCAGCTTCGACGTATCCGGTTTTGCTATCGTCCCGTACACCCGGGTTGGGTTGTGGCTGGGGCTGAGGCTGCGGTTGCGGCTGAGGTTCGCCACCTTGCTTGCATTCCAACACGAACTTCGCCTTGTTCGACTCGTAAGCGTTCGGCGATAGAATTTTCAGCATCGCCCAACCCTCGAAATGCGGCAGGACACTCGCATCGCCCAATCGCCACGTTGTCTCGACGTACTTGACGCCTGGCCCCTCGAAATCGACGTAGCCTTCAGGTCCACTGCCTCCATCGCTGTATGAGTAGGTGTATTTCACGCGCCCAGCGGCACTCGCCTGAATCTTGCCCTTGAACTTAATCAGACCCGGACAGGGTCCGTTGTAGCTTACCGGGTCGGCCTCTAACCCCAAGCCCTCGACCCGAAACTCCTGCGCCTGCGCCGTCAGACTCGCGACGCAAAGCATCAGGCTGAAAACTGCTGCCGTGACAGCTAAAGATTTCCTGGTCATATCTACCTCCTTCTTATCCTGCTAAAAGGACTAGCCCATGTTTGATCGTCAGCGTTTCGGACAATCAACAGATCTCAGCGGCGTTCGACCTTCAGGTACAGCGAGTAATCTTCGCTCCTCGCAATGTAACGCAGCACGACGACGCCCGTGCCCGTGTCGTTGGGAGAAGTAGTGGCGGCGCGCTGGGCCACGTCGAAGTTGAGCATCAGCGCTTGGGGAAACCAGTAGCCGTTGGCCAACATGCCGACGGGACGGTCGCCCGCTCCGAAGATGTCCACGCCCGTCAGCCCACGCCACACATAGCCACGATTCTGGTCGGTGCGGGTGACGTAGGAGAAATAGCTATCGATTTCTGCCGCGAATTGCTGCCGCAGCGCCGCGTTTCCGCCGTCCCACTCCCAGACGGTGGGGACGATGGTGACGAGGTCGCGGCCCCGGCGCAGCTCGCCTTCCCACAACAGCATCGGCGGGCGGTCGGCCGTCGGCTCGGAACTCAGAATCCAAGGCTCGTTCGTGGGGAAGCGGTCGCCCGTGCGCAGGCCGCCGAGACTGCTCGCAGACCCGGCCTGAATTCGGGGCGGGTTGTTCTGGTTGTTGACGTCGCCCATCACGACGCTGACGAGGCTGCGTCGCAGCGTCACGTTGCCGCCGCCGTGCAAGTTGTCGTTGTAACCCAGGCGAGTTGCGGCACCTGGGATTCCAGGGAGGTCTTGAGTGTAGCGATCATACTGTGCGACGTCGGCGAGGATAAAAACCTCGTCGCCCTTGCCGTCCGTCTCAAGGATGTTGTCCTCGGTCTGGCGGTTGACGGTGAATCCCGTCAGCGTGACACGGAAACGACCAGCGTCATCCTGCCGTGCGGCCGCCGTCGCCGTCCGACTCTCCTTCTCTTTCGCCGCACCCGTCTGCCCAGCAGACGCCCCGGCGCATAACAGCAACAGTGCCGCGTAACTTAACAACTTGATCAAGAGGATCTTCGTCTCTGCACTCGTCCGTCCTGCTTTAACCATGGGCATCTGTCGCACCTCCACTCGCCGGCGTTAATGTTTTCCCCCCGCGCCAGTTGTGAAGCCGGTCGGCTCCGGCCCTAGCGCACGCGCTCGACTTTGAAGTAGAGCGCGTAGCTGCCTTCCAGTTCGCGCGGCTCGTCATAGCGCATCTCGACCACTCCGGGACCGAAGCCGTCGTCCCTTGTCAGGGCCGCGAGTGCGCCTTCATACGTCAAGACCAACACCTGCGGCTGGAAACTGAACCGGTCTGGCGATGAGACGAGCCTCACCATTCCGATGGGGCGGTCTCGCACGTCGAAGATTCGCTCGTCGAGTGTGACGGCGGTTTGGAGGCCGACGGCCACGCCGACCCTCGAACGAAACTCGTAAGGCGTGAGCTCGGGCGACGACAGGATATGCGCGACGGACAGCCTGACGGTCGGCATAGCGCGCTCGATAGCGTCCATGTACGGCCTGAACAACTCCTGATTACCGTCTGACTCCCAGAGCGAAGGGATGATGACCGCCGCGTTTTGGACGGGACGCAGCTCGCCCTCGAAGAGAACGGAAGGGAAGCCGAAACCCGGCGCCGGAGGTGTGCGCCCTTCCCAAGGTCGCGCAGTCGCGAATGCGTCCCCTGTGCGCAGCCCGCCGCGGGCGCTGGCCGAACCTGCCAGCACGTATGTCGGGTGGTTGTTCGTGTCGCCGTGGACTGGCCCGAAGACGCTGAAGGAGAGTGGCTCCAGGCCGCGGTCGCGGTCGAAGGAAAGGACGACCGGGACCTGATAGACTTCGTCGCGCTTGCCATCTGTTTCGAGCAGCGTGTCTCTCGTTTCATGGTTGACGACGAAGCCGAGCAGCGTGACGCGGAAGGTGGCGCGCTCTCCCGCAGGAGCCCCGCTGCCGCCTCCCGGTTTGCCGCCGGGAATCTGACCAGAGGTCGGTTTTCCGAAAGTCGGTTGGGCACCCTGGCAAGCGATTGCGAACCGGCCCGTCTCGTGGCTTGACTCCAACTCATTCGGCGACAGGATCTTGATCGCCTGCCACCCTTCGTAAGTGGGGAGGGCGCTCGCGTCGCCGAGCGTCCAAGAGGTCGTGACGTATTGAGTGCCGGCCTCTTTGAACTCCAGTGTGAAGACCGGCCCGGTCGCGCCATCGCTGCGCGTGAAAGTGTATTTCACAATGCCCGGCCCCGTAGCTGTGACATAGCCGGTGAACCTGACTGTCACGGGACACTGGCCGTTGACCTGCGCCTCGTCCGCTTTGAGGCCCGCATCTTTGACGCGCTCCTTCTGCGCGAGCGACGCACGCGACCCCGCCGGTGGCAGCGCCGTGGCTAAGGTCAAAATAAAGATGGCGATGAATGATTTGCGCGTCATCATATCCGCTCCTCTCGTTGATGTGTCTCAGTGGTTTTCAGCGCGCGGGGATCGCGCGAAAGAAAATCTGTGTGTTGCCAGGCGTGTCATCCGTCCATACGACGACGTAATTCGCGCCTGAGGCAACGACCTTGGGTTGGTACGAGTGACCGGTGTTTTCGCTCACGTTGTATGACCCGACGCGGCCACCGATCAAGTGAGCGAACACATCGTGATTCGGGCCGCTCGAGGCCGTGGTATTCGAGTAGACGACAGCACTGGTGCCGCCGAAGGCCGCCACCTGCGGATTGCGCGGGTCCCCGGACGTCGTCAGGACACGCTCCTGTCGGTCCGACTCCCAGTAGTGGATTTCACTCTCGAAGCCGCTAAAGCGTGGTCGCGCCACAACCCACGCTCCGGCAAATCTACTCTCTCCGTCGAGCACGAAGTGCGGCTCCATCTGGACGCGGAACGCCTCGCCGGTCCTGTCAGAATAGACAGTGCCATGGTTGAGGGCGTAGTAGTTGGAGGTCCCGTCAATGATGCTGGCGCCGGCCCTGCGAGAGGCCATGACCTTGACCGTGCGCGACGCGTCGCGGTTACTCTCGTAGTAATAGACGACCCTTTCTCCATTGGCCACCACGCCTCCGTTCCATTGTTCGCCGTAATCGCCGCGGGGCGAGGCTTGGTCTTCCGGGTACTGATCGACGCGGAAGCTCGCGCCGCCATCGGTGCTGGTCGAGAAGTAGGGATCGAGGTCGCGGCGCCTAAAGTTGGCATTCCACGTTACGTAAATGTTGGCACCGCCGGCGGCAACGTTTACGTCCTGGATATGCCAGGGTACTCGGACGATGGTCGTTACCTTCCGCCCGCCAAGATCTCGGAACTGCACTGTCTCATGATCCTGGCCCAACGTCAGGAGGTCGCCATAGTTGCGCGGTCGATTACCAGCAACCTCAATCACCCTCCATGCGGCATAGCCGTGACCGCCTGATGCAAAGACTCTCAGCTGATCAATCTTGCCGATCATCGTGTCGAGTTTTGCGGGTGCGCTAAAAGAATCGGCGCCATCCTTACTCGTCGTAAACATGCCTATCGAGAATCCGTCATCCTCTATCCAGACGATATAGACGTTGTCGCCCGAGGCGGCGACGCGCGGGTTGCGCGAGGGAGTCGGCGTATTGCTTACGTTGACGGGCGGCCAGAAAGATGCGCCGTGGTCAGTGCTGACTGCCAAAAGGATTTCGGCGTTGCCTTCGGTGTCGTC
>WNGB01023764.1_pt2 | contig 10644 bp, 8 predicted proteins | sample 5400681 | NCBI WGS metagenome assembly WNGB01 (sample SAMN13153367, study PRJNA577476) | soil metagenome | isolation source: 115 cm soil or saprolite under grassland replicate 2 | place: USA:California | collected 2016-06-15 | reverse complement strand
TCTTGCCGGGGAACATGCCGCCCAGCATCTCCTGGAGCTGGTCCTGGATCTGCTCCATGCCGCCGACGTTGGAGATCACGCCGATCGGGATCGAGACCTTGTCCTTGACCTCGATCTCAACCGACCGGTCGTCCAGCTTCCCCTCGCGGAGCATCAGCCGGAACTTCGAGCGCGTCGCCTCGTAGCTCTCGCTTGGCGGCGGCTGGTGGGCCTCGAAGCTCGCCTGGTCGAAGATGCCCGGAGGCGTCTTCGGCGGAGGTGGTGGGACCAGCAGGTCGAGGAGGCGTTCCTCGGCCTGAGTCTCGGCTTTCTTCTGGATGCGCACGGCGTATTCAGTCTTGACCATGTTCACGGCCTGCTCGACCAGATCGCGAACCATGGATTCGCAGTCCCGTCCGACGTAGCCAATTTCTGTGAACTTCGAGGCCTCGACCTTGATGAAGGGCGCCTGCGTGAGCTTGGCCAGGCGGCGCGAGATCTCGGTCTTGCCGACCCCGGTCGGCCCGATCATGATGATGTTCTTCGGCATGACCTCGTCGCGCAGGTCCGCGGGCAGCCGCTGACGCCGCCACCGGGTGCGGAGCGCGATGGCCACCATGCGCTTGGCGTCCCGCTGGCCGATCACGTAGCGGTCCAGCTCTTCCACGATCTGACGCGGGGTCAGGCTGTCGAGGCTCGGTACCGTTTTGTCATCCATAGGTTTCGTAGGGGAGGGGTTCATCCCCTCCCGCCAGGGCGGGCGTCAAGCCCGCCCCTACATTCGATCATTATCCCTTCAGTTCCTCCAGCGTGATCTCCAGGTTCGTATAGATGTCGATGCCGCCGGCGATCTTCATGGATTCCTCCACGACCGCCCGCGCGTCAAGCGTTGAGTAGCGGAGCAGCGCGCGCGCGGCCGCGAGCGCATAGGGGCCGCCCGAGCCGATGGCCAGGATGCCGTCTTCCGGCTCGATCACGTCGCCGGTCCCGGAGACGATCAGCGAGTGCTCCCGGTCGGCGATGGCCAGCAGCGCTTCCAGCCGGCGCAACGCCCGGTCCATCCGCCAGTCCTTCGCGAGTTCCACGGCCGCCCGCGTGAGGTTGCCCCGGTACTCCTGCAGCTTGCCCTCGAATTTCTCGAACAGCGTGAAGGCGTCGGCCGTGGCGCCCGCGAACCCCGCCAGCACAGTGTCATTATACATGCGCCGCAGCTTTTTCGCGTTCTGCTTCATGATCGTGGTGCCGTGCGTCACCTGGCCGTCGGAGCCCATCGCGACATGGCGGTCCTTGCGCAAGCACAGGATTGTGGTAGAGCGGAAGATCATGGGGTCACTCCTTGTCATGCGCCCGCGGGTGCGCCTTGTCGTAGGCCTCCATCAGACGGTCGAGCGCCACGTGCGTGTAGCGCTGGGTCGTGGCCAGCGAGGCATGGCCGAGCAGCTCCTGGATCGCGCGCAGGTCCGCGCCGCCGTCCAGGAGGTGGGTCGCGAAGGAATGGCGGAGCGTGTGCGGCGTGATCGTCGGGAAGTTCTCGAGGGCCTGGCACGCCGTTGCGACGATCCGCTCCACGCTGCGGGCCGTCAGCCGCCCGCCGCGCCGATTGCGAAACAACGGTCCCCCCATCGCTCCTTCTTCACCAACGTACGCCCTTAGCGCCTCGACAGCCTTCATCCCCAGCAGCACGACCCGTTCCTTACGGCCCTTGCCCATCACGGTGGCGGTCCCCGTGTCCAGGTCCACGTCCTCGACGTTCAGGCCCACCAACTCGGCCACTCGCACGCCCGCCGAGTAGAGCACTTCCAGCAGCGCCTGGTCGCGCAACGAGCGTGGCTCGTTGGAGCCGGGGTCGTCCATGAGGCGCTGGGCGTCGTCGGCCGTCAGGACGCGGGGGAGCTTGTGCTCCTGTTTCGGCGTGACCACGGCCGCCGCTGGGCTGTGCGGCACGACCCCTTCCCGCGCGAGGTACTTGAAGAGGCTCCGGATGGCCGCCAGCTTGCGCCCGAGGGAACTTTTCGCGTCTCCCACCCCGGCGCGCGCGGCCAGGAAGCCCCGCACCCCATAGGCGTCGACCGCCGTGGGCACGGGCAGCGATCCGTTGTGCGCCGTTTGGAGGAACGCCAGGAACTGGCGCAGGTCGCCTTCGTAGTTGCGCAGCGTGTGCGGGGACGCGCCCCGCTCGACCTGGAGGTACGTCAGGAAAGACCGGACCGCTGCATCCATGCGGCAAAGTCCTCCAAGGCGCGCTGTCCGACCCGGCGTTGCCGCTCCTGCTTGTCGCGGATGCGGGTGGGAAGAGGCGGAAAGAGGCCGTAGTTGGTGTTCATCGGCTGAAAGTGCCGCGAGTCGCTGGTCGTGATGTACTTGAGCAGCGCGCCGTGCGAGGTCGTCTCCGGCGGGACCACGAGCTTTTGGCCCTGCAGGCCGCGGACGGCGTTGATGCCGGCCAGCCCGCCGGTGGCGGCAGCCTCGGTGTAGCCTTCGACCCCGACGAGCTGGCCCGCCAGAAAGATCCGGCCGGCGCTCTTCAATTGCAGCGTGTCCCGGAGCAGCGTTGGCGCGTTGACGAAGGTGTTTCGGTGGACGCTGCCGTAACGCAGAAACTCGGCATTCTCCAGGCCGGGGATCATCCGGAAGACGCGCTTCTGGGCGCCGTACGTGAGCTTGGTCTGGAACCCGACCAGGTTGTAGCAGGTGCCGTGCCGGTTTTCCATCCGCAGTTGCACCACGGCGTAGGGGCGCGCGTTCGTCCGCGGGTCCACGAGGCCTACCGGCTTCATCGGCCCGAACATCATGGTGTCGCGGCCGCGCTCGGCCATGACCTCGATGGGGATGCAGCCTTCGAAATACGGAATCTTCTCGAACTCCTTGGGGACCACCTTCTCGGCCACCAGCATTGCCTGGTGGAACGCGTCGTATTCGGCCTCCGTCATCGGGCAATTGAGGTAGTCCGCGTCGCCCTTGTTGTAGCGCGACGCCTTGAAGACCTTGCTCATGTCGATACTGTCGGCGTCCACGATCGGCGAGATCGAGTCGTAGAAGTACAAGTGCGTCCGGATGTTCGGGTGGCCCTCGAGGGCCTGCGTGATCTTCTGCGCGAAGAGGTCGCGGTCGACGGCCAGAGCGGCGCCCGCCGGCACCCGCACGTCGTTCGCGACCTTAATAATGAGGGAGCCCAGCCGGCGCATCTCCTCCTTGAGGAGGCCGGGGGCGCTCTGCAGCTCGCCGGAGCCGAGCGAGTTGGAGCAGACTAGTTCGGCCAGATAGCCGGTCTTGTGCGCGGCCGTCTGCTCTTTGGGACGCATCTCGTAGAGGGTGACCTTGGCGCCGCGGTTCGCTGCCTGCCAGGCTGCCTCCGAACCGGCCAGGCCCCCGCCGATGATGACGATATCCTCGCGCATTTGCCTTGAGGACCCCCTCACCCTCCCCTCTCCCTCCAGGGGAGAGGGATATATGGTGGAGAAATTCTAGCACACTATTCCTTGTAGCCGCACTCGTCGTTGCGGCAGACAAGGCTGGTGCCAGTCTGCTTGGAGTATTTTTCCACCAGGAACGGCGCGTGGCATTGCGGGCAGGGCTTCGCCACGGGCCGGTCCCAGAGGGCGAAGTCGCACTTGGGGTAGTTCGTGCAGGCGTAGAACGTGCGGCCCTTCTTGCTGCGCTTCTGCGTGAGGTCGCCGCCGTCCTTGGGGCACTTGACGCCCAGCGGAATGGCCTTCGTGGTCTTGCAGGCCGGGTAGGCCGAGCAGGCGAGGAACTTGCCGAACCGGCCGGTCTTGATCACCATCGGCGAGCCGCACTTCTCGCACTTCTCGTCGGTCGTCGTGTCCTCCTTCGCGACGATCTTGATGGTGCCGTCGGGCAGCTTCTCGAAGTTTTGGGTGTTTTTGCAGGGCGGGTCCGCCTTGTAGCCAGGGCAGGCCAGGAACTTCCCGTTCCGGCCCCACTTGATCACCATCATCCGACCACACTTCTCGCAGGGGATGTTCGTCGGCGGCTGGACCGTGTCCTTTGGGCCGGGGAGGCGCTTGGCTTTTTCAATGTCCTTGCTGAACGGCAGGTAGAAATCGCGCACCGCGGTCACCCAGGGCTTCTGGCCCTCCTCGACCTCGTCCAGCTCCTTCTCCATCAGCGACGTGAAGTCCACATTGAGGATTTCTGGAAACCCTTTGACGAGGAAGTCATTCACGGTGATGCCGGTCTCCGTCGGCACGAAGCGGCCCTCCGCCTTCTCGACGTACCGGCGATCCTGGATCGTGGAAATGATACTCGCGTAGGTCGAGGGCCGGCCGATCCCTTTCTCCTCCAGCTCGCGGATGAGCAGGGCCTCGTTGTACCGGGGCGGCGGCTGGGTGAAGTGCTGCTTCGGTGTGAGGCCCGGCGCGGCCTGCCCTTCCTGCGCGACGAGGCGCAGGCGCTCCCCTTCGGCGAGGACCGGCAACTGCCGCTCGGCCTCTTCCTCCTCTTCGGTCGCCCGCTCGGCCTTGCGCGCCAGCGCGGCAAGCTCGGTGTCCTTGCCTTCCTGGTACACAGCCAGATGGCCGGCAAACTTGATGACGGTCCCCGTCGCCCGGAACACGTAGGCAGCCGGCGTGTGTTCGGGCGCGCAGTCCACGCGGGTGACTTCCAGCAGCGCCGGGGCCATCTGTGAGGCGAGGAAGCGGTTCCAGATCAGCTTGTAGAGTTGGTAGTGGTCGCGGTCCAGGTACGGCCGGATGGACTCGGGATCGCGGCGGGCCGATGTCGGCCGGATCGCCTCGTGGGCTTCCTGGGCGGCCTTCTGGGTCTTGTAGACATTGGGTGTGCTCGGGAGGTACTGGGCCCCGAACCGCTCACGGATGACCTGCCGGGCTTCCTCGGCCGCCTCGCTGGCGATCCTGGTGGAGTCGGTGCGCATGTAGGTGATCAACCCGAGTGGCCCCTCCTTGCCGATGTCCATGCCCTCGTAGAGCTGCTGGGCCAAGGTCATGGTCTTCTTGGGGCTGAAGCGCAGCTTGCGCGCCGCCTCCTGCTGGAGTCGGCTCGTGATGAAGGGCGCCACTGGATTGCGCTTCTTCTCCTTGCGCTCGATGACTTGCACGACGAAGGTCTTGTCCCGGACCGCCGCCACGATGCGCTCGGCCTCCTGGGCCGTACGGATGTTCGCCTCTTGGCCGTTGACGCTATGGAGCTTGGCCTCGAAGGGCGGCGGGTGCTTCCCGGCCAGCGTCGCCGTAATGGTCCAGTACTCCTCCGAGCGGAAGGCCTCGCGCTCACGCTCGCGCTCGCAGATCAACTTGACGGCCACCGACTGCACGCGGCCCATGCTGAGGCCCCGGCGGACCTTCTTCCACAGCAACTGGCTGCCCTGGTAGCCGACGATGCGATCGAGCACGCGCCGGGCCTGTTGGGCGTTGACCAGGTTCATGTCGATCTGCCCGGGGGACAGCAGAGCGCGCTTGATGGCTGACTCTGTGATCTCGTTGAAGAGGACCCGGAAAACCTTTCGGGCTTTGCCTTTCGCCTTGCCGTCAATCGCCTTCCCATCAATCTCTTGGGCGATGTGCCAGGCGATGGCTTCCCCTTCCCGGTCGGGATCGGGCGCGAGGTACACCTTGTCGGCCTCCTTCGCCTTCTTCTTGATTTCGGCGAGGACCTGGGCCTTGCCCTTGATGGTCACGTACTGCGGCGTGAAGTTGCGCAGGATGTCCACGCCCAGCTTGTTCTCGGGGAGGTCCTTCACATGGCCGACGGAGGCCATGACGGCGTAGCCGCGGCCCAGGTACTTGGAGATGGTCCGGGCCTTGGTCGGCGACTCGACGATGATTAGCGACTTGGACATGAAACCTCGTTAATCGTGTAATCGTTATACGTTAATCGTTAAACGTGCAACAGCCAACATCTGCTATCTCATCACTTTTTGAGACAGTACTGCTGACCTGGCAACTGGTGGACCAGCGCTTTCAATTCCAAACCGAGAAGGATCCGCGCCACTTCGGCAGCCGACAGGCGGCTTTGCTCTGTGAGATCGTCTAGGTGGAGCGGCTCGCGGCCTATCACCCTGAACACGACCTGTTCCTCTGGTGAGAGATCCGGTGGTTTAGGGGCGAACGGGCGTCGCCCGCCAGCGCCCGTAGCCACGAAGTCTTGGCTGAGTGGCGTTCTCATTGTTTCCAATTGCGGCAGCAACTCCTCCACGATGTCGTTCACCGTCTCCACCAGCTTCGCGCCCTGCTTCAGCAGGCCGTGCGGGCCTCGGCTCGTCGGGGCGTCGATGGGGCCCGGCACGGCGAAGACCTCGCGGCCCTGCTCCAGCGCGAGTCGCGCGGTGATCAGCGAGCCACTATCCTCCGCGGCCTCGACCACGACGACGCCCAGCGCCAGTCCGCTGATGATCCGGTTCCGGCGCGGGAAGTTCGTTGCGAACGGCGCCGTACCGGGCGCGAACTCCGTGAGCACGGCGCCGCTCCCCGCGATCTCGGTGCGCAGGGACGCGTGCCCGGACGGGTAGTCCACATCCAGCCCGCACCCCAATACGGCGACTGTCCGTCCGCCCGACGCCAGGGCCGCACGGTGGGCGGCCGCGTCGATGCCACGCGCAAACCCGCTCACGATCGTGAACCCCAGCCGGCTCAACTCACGGGCGAGGGCGTCGGTGACGCGGAGCCCGTAGGGTGTCGCCTGGCGAGAGCCCACGATTGCCACCGCCTGCCGGTCGCCCGGCTCCAGAGAGCCGTCGCAGTAGAGGACTGGCGGCGGATCGGGGATCGCGCGCAGCCACGCCGGATAATGCTCGTCCGCGAGGTCGAGAGTGGCAACGCCTTTCCCTGGCAGAACTGTTGGTCCGCTCGGTTTCATACGTCGAGTCTGTGTCCTGGGTTGCTACCGAATTGCGAGGGTGCCGCGCAGGACTACATCTTCAAAATATCCAAGGCTCCGGTGTTCCGTCAAGTGCGGTGGTCAGATCATCACAATATCGTACTGCTCGATGTGCAGGGTCGGATCGGGCTTGACGACGACCTTGACCTTCCGATCCCGCTCGAGGTCGGCGATGGTCCCGGCTTCCTCGTCCGTCAGCATCGAGGCGACGCTGGGATGGGCGCCGATGACCACGGTGCGCTCGTCAGACAGAGGCTCCAGACGCCGGATGTCGCGGAACAGCTCGTAGCAGACGGTGGTCGGATCCTTGGTGTAGGCGCGGCCCTCGCAGTAGTGGCAGGGCTCGGAGAGGGCGCGGTAGAGATCCTCCCGCACGCGCTCGCGCGACATCTCCACCAGGCCCAGCTCCGAGATGCGCAGGATGCGTGTCCGGGCCTTGTCGGTGGCCAGCGCGTCGTTGAGCGCCTGGAAGACCTTCTCCCGGTTGCGCTCGCGCTCCATGTCGATGAAGTCGATGATGATGATCCCCCCGATGCTCCGCAGCTTGAGCTGGTAGGAGATCTCCTTCACGGCCTCCAGGTTGGTCTTCGTGATCGTCTCCTCAAGGTCCCGTTTGCCGACGAAGCGGCCCGTGTTGACGTCGATGACGGTCATCGCCTCCGTGTGATCGATCACGATGTGCCCGCCCGACTTGAGCCACACCTTGCGGGCGGTGGCCTTGGCGATCTCGGATTCGAGGTCGAAATGGTCGAAGATCGGTTCATCCTTGGTGTAGAGGTGGATGCGCGGCAGCAATTCGGGCAGGTAGCGGCCCACGAACTCCCGGATGGCCTCGTAGTCGGGCTTCGAGTCCACCCACAGGTGCTGGACCTCCTTCGTGAAGTGGTCGCGGACGGTCCGGAAGACCAGGTCCAGGTCGTTGTGCAGCAGGGCCGGCGCCTTCAGGCGTGTCTTCTTCTCCTGAATCTCCTCCCACGTGGCCTGGAGGAATTCGACGTCCGAGCGGAGCTCATCGTCCGTCACCCCCTCGCTGACCGTCCGGACGATGTAGCCGGACCCCGGCTTGCGGAGCTTCAGCATGAGTTGCTTCAGGCGAGCGCGCTCTTCGTCCTTCTCGATCCGGCGCGAGATGCCGATGTGGTCGACGTGCGGCAGGAAGACCAGGTAGCGGCCGGGCAGCGAGATGTACGAGGTCACCCGCGAACCCTTGGTGCCGATCGGTCCCTTGATTACTTGGACCACGAGCTCCTGGCCCTCTTCCAGGAGCTCCTCGATGGGTTTCGACGTATGACGCTTGGGCTTCGGGACTTCGGCGGCCTTGTCGTCTAGCTCCAGGAGTGTCTCGTCCGCGCCGATCCCGCCGGTGAGCTCGGAGACGTGCATGAACGCCGCCTTGTCCTGGCCGATGTCAATGAAGGCGGCTTGCAGACCGGGCAGGACTTTGACGACCTTGCCCTTATAGACGTTGCCGACGTAGTCCCGGTGCTTGACCCGATCGATGTAGAGGTCCGTCAGGACCTTTCGGTCGAGGACTGCCACGCGGGTTTCCTCCCGCGCGACATTGATGATGATCTCTAACCCCATACCCACTCCTTGGCCGGCGGGTGTAACTGGTGCGGTCGGCGCTTATGTCGTCAACCATGTTCTGTTAGACCCCCCTGCCGTCAAAAGGTTTAAGCAATTTTAATAGAACAGTGTCAACCGACGTCGTTTCACATTCAGCAAGAGCCCCAGGGCCGCCATGGAGGTCACGGTGGTGGTCCCGCCGTAGCTCATCAGCGGGAGCGGGATGCCGACGATCGGGAAGATCCCCATCGTCATCCCAACGTTGACCATCAGGCAGAAGCCCACCATCGACAGAATACCGGTCGCCAAGAGCAGCCCCAGCGGGTCCTTGGCCTTCCAGGCGATCTCCGAGGCCAGGAAGATCAGGGTCGCGAAGAGCACGAAGAGCACGAGGACTCCGATGAAGCCCCACTGCTCGGCGAACACCGCGAAGACGAAGTCCGTATGGCCTTCGGGCAGGAACTTGAGCCGGCTCTGCGTGGCCTCGTCGAGGCCCTTGCCGAACAGGCCACCCGACCCGATCGCGATCCGGGACTGCAGGGCGTGATACCCCCTGCCGCCCGGGTCCGTCGTGGGGTCCCAGAATGTCAGGATTCGCTCGCGCTGGTAGTCGTGCAGCGACGTCCAGATGAGCTCCCAGGCGAAGGGAAACAGCATAGACGTGAAGAGCACGCCGAGGCCGAGCGCTTTCGCGTGCAGCCCGCCGACCAGGACCATTGTGACGAAGATGAAGGTAAAGCTCATCGCGGTGCCCAGGTCCGGCTGCTTCAGGATCAAGAGGAGCCCAGGGAGGGTGATCAGGCCAGGCACGATCACACGCTGGATCCAGCCGAAGCGCTGCACGTCGGCGAAGTACTTCGAGAGCACGAGGACCAGCACCAGCTTGGACACTTCCGACGGCTGGAAGACGACAGGCCCCACGGCGAACCAGCGCTGGGCACCGCGGCTGACGCGGCCTGTGACCAGGACGAGCGCCAGGAGGACCAGGGTGAACCCGTAGAGGATGTAAGCGTGACGGGCGAGCTTGTGGTAGTCGATGGCGACGGCCGCCAGGAACGCCACGAGGCCGATCAGGATCCAGGTCAGCTGTTTGGCATAGAGGGGGGTCTGGCCCTTGGGCGTCGTGCTTGGGGAAACGCTGTAGATGGAGATCACGCCCAGCGCGAGGATCCCCAGCGCCACGAGAACGAACCGCCACTCAAAACTGTCCGGCGATCTGGTGTCGATCATCGACGTCCGAGTCCTTCCAGTATTCTTCGATCAGGGCCTTGGCGATCGGCGCGGCGTACGTGCCGCCGTGGCCGGTGTTCTCCACGAGGACGGCGACCGCGATCTTGGGGTCTTCGGCCGGCGCGTAGGCCACGAACCAGGCGTGGTCGCGGAGCTGCTTGGGAATGCCCTCCTCGTCGGTGCTCGCCTGGCTGGCCCGCGCGCCCACCGTCTGCGCCGTCCCTGTCTTGCCGGCGATCGAGACGAGCTGGGAGCGCGCCCGGCCGCCGGTGCCGTGCAGGACGACCTCCCGCAGTGCGTCCTGCAGGAGATGGAGCGTGCTCTCGTGCAGCGGCACTGGCCCGCGTTCCACCGACGGATACTCCTGGAGCCGCCCGGTCGCCCGCTCCCGGACGGCCCGGACCAGCCGCGGCCGGTAGAGCATCCCTCCGTTGGAGACGGCCCCGATCGCGACGGCCATCTGGAGCGGTGTGACGGTGAGGTAGCCCTGCCCAATGGAGGCGGAGATGGTCTCGCCGGGGTACCACTGCTCTTTCCGCACACGCTGCTTCCATTCGGTGGAGGGTACGACCCCGACGCGCTCAGACGGCAGATCGATGCCGGTGGGTTGCCCCAGGCCGAACAGGCGCGCGGTCTCGGCGATCGTGTCGATGCCGAGGCGATGGCCGACGTTGTAGAAGTAGACGTCGCACGATTGGATCAGCGCGTGGTACAAGTCCATCACGCCGTGTCCGCCACTCTTCCAGTCCTTGAACACGTGGCTCCTGGAGAAGGGGAACACGCCGGTGCAGCGGACCTGAGTGTCGGCGGACCACTTGTCCGATTCGAGCGCGGCGGAGGCGACCATGATCTTGAACGTGGAGCCGGGCGGATACTGGCCTTGCAGGGCCCGGTTGGTCAGCGGGTGGCGCGTATCCGACGCGATCTGCTCCCACAGCGCAGGCGTGAGCCCACGCGAGAGGACATTGGGGTCGTAGGCCGGGCTGCTGGCCATCACCAGCACATCGCCATTCC
>WNGB01014238.1_pt1 | contig 10645 bp, 8 predicted proteins | sample 5400681 | NCBI WGS metagenome assembly WNGB01 (sample SAMN13153367, study PRJNA577476) | soil metagenome | isolation source: 115 cm soil or saprolite under grassland replicate 2 | place: USA:California | collected 2016-06-15 | reverse complement strand
AGGAAGCGATCGAGGAGGCTCGCAACGCCGCCGTCGAGGCCGAGCGGGCGGGCGACCTCCAGCGCGCCGCGGAGCTGCGGTACGGGCGGCTGCCGGAGCTCGAGAGGGAGCTGGCGGCGCAGAACACGCGCCTCGCCGACCTCCAGAAGGGGCAGCCGATGCTCCAGGAGGAGGTCACCGAGGAAGACATCGCCAGGGTCGTCTCGCGCTGGACGGGTGTCCCGGTCTCCCGGATGCTCGAAGCGGAAACGCAGAAGCTCCTGAAGATGGAGGAACGCCTTTCCGAGCGCGTCGTTGGACAGGCGGAGGCGGTCCGGGCCGTGTCAGACGCGGTGCGGCGATCGCGAGCCGGCTTGTCGGACCCGCGGCGGCCGCTGGGATCCTTCCTCTTCGTCGGACCCACGGGCGTCGGAAAGACCGAGCTTGCCCGGGCGCTGGCCGAGTTCCTCTTCGACGACGAGCAGGCGATGGTTCGCCTGGACATGTCCGAGTACATGGAGAAACACTCCGTCGCCCGCATGATCGGCGCCCCGCCGGGCTACGTTGGCTATGAAGAGGGAGGCCGGCTGACCGAGGCCATCCGCCGCCGCCCCTATGCGGTCGTTCTGTTCGACGAAATCGAAAAAGCGCACCCGGACGTCTTCAACGTGCTGCTGCAGGTTCTGGACGACGGCCGCCTGACCGACGGCAAGGGCCGGGTCGTGTCATTCAAGAACACAGTCATCATCATGACGTCGAACCTGGGCTCGGAGTGGATCGCCGAGGCGAGCGCCATGGACGAGGCGGAAGTCAAGGCGAAGATCGAAGAGTCGCTGCGCCGCCACTTCCGGCCGGAGTTCTTCAACCGCATCGACGACGTGATCGTCTTCCACCGCCTGTCGCGGGAAGAGATCTCGCAGATCCTCGAGATCCAGCTCCGCCAGCTCGCCCGCACGGTCGCTGACCGCGGAATCTTCCTGACCTGGTCGTCGAAGGCGAGAGACGCTCTGGCGGCTCGAGGGTACGACCCGACGTTCGGCGCCCGGCCCTTGAAGAGGCTCATTCAGAAGGAGGTGATGGATGGTCTGGCGGAGAAGATACTGAAGAACGAGATCGCGGCGGGAGACACCGTCGAAGTCACGGCGTCGCCGGGCGGCGGTCCCGTCGAGATCCGAAAGAAGTCTCTGGAGAAAGCAGTGGTCGTTTGACCAATCATGGGAGGAGAACAATGAATCTCGTAACGTGGGACCCCTATCGTGAACTGAGCTCCCTGCAGGATCGCGTCAACCGAGTCTTCGGCGCGCCCCTGACGAGGCGCGAGAGAGACGAAGAGATGAGCCTCGGCGCGTGGATTCCGCCGGTGGACATCGTGGAAGAGAAGGACCGGATCCTTTTGACCGCCGAGCTGCCCGGCTTCAAGGAGAACGAGATCGAGATCCAGATGGAGGGCGCCGTGCTGACCCTGCGCGGCGAGCGCAAGAGCGAGATCGAGAAGGAGGGGCGCACGTTCCACCGGATGGAGCGCTCGTACGGGCAGTTCGTCCGCTCCTTTACGCTGCCCAACAACGTGGACCGCGAGCGCATCCAGGCCAACTTCGCCAACGGCCTTCTCGAGATCGAGCTGCCCAAGCGCGAAGAGGCCAAGCCCCGTCAGATCAAGATCAGCTCCGGCAACGGCAAGAAGAAGGAAACCATCGACGTCAAGGCCCGGTAACGTCGCTCCGCGCGAACGATTACGATGAGCCCCGCCCCGGCGGGGCTCTTTCTTCTCCCTCTCCCCCGGGAGAGGGCCGGGGTGAGGGGGCGTCCGGCGCCATCCCTCGTCTCGGAATGGCCCGGTCCCCCGCCCCGTTCTCCTGCCCGATGAGAAGACGACAGAGACGCATTTCCGCAGTCCTCCTGACCCTCGCCTCCCTCGCGGCTCCCCTTCTCGCTTCTCCCCTCCCCTCGCGCCGCAGCGAGATCGTGGAGGTCGTCGAGAAAGTCGCTCCCGCCGTTGTCAACATCGCCGCGGAACAGACCGTGCGCCGCGCGCGCTCCGTCTTCGACACGTTCTTCTTCGGGATGGACCCGCGGCCGGCCAAGTCGCTCGGCTCCGGAGTGATCATCGACCCGAAGGGCATCATCCTGACCAACGACCACGTCATCTCCGGCGCTTCACGGATCGTCGCCACGACAAAGACGGGGCAGGAGCTGGCCTGCGAGGTCATCGGCTCCGACGCCGACAACGACCTGGCGGTGCTGCGCGTCAAGAGACCGGGCGCCGCGCTGCCCACGATCAAGATGGGCACCTCCTCGGATCTCTTGATCGGCGAGACGGTCGTCGCGATCGGGAACCCTTTCGGTCTCTCCAACACCGTCACCGCCGGCGTCCTCTCGGCTTTGGGGCGCAGCGTCCCCGGCGAGAATCAGCGCGTGTACAACGACTTCATCCAGATCGACGCGCCCATCAATCCGGGAAACTCCGGAGGCCCCGTCGTCAACGTGCAGGGGGAAATGATCGGCGTCGCGACGGCGATCATCGGCGGCGCGCAGGGCATCGGGTTCGCGATCCCGGTGGACCGCGCCAGGCGCATCGTCTCCGACCTGGTCAAGTTCGGCCACGTCAAGCCGGTCTGGGTCGGACTGCACGGGCGCACGGTCGCCTCGCGCGAGGAGGATGGGCGCGGCAAGGGCTTCCGCATCCGCAGCGTGGACCCCGGTTCTCCCGCCGAGCGGGCCGGTATCCGGCCGGGGGACCAGATCGTTGCCGTGGACTCGACGCCTGTCGACTCGGAGGAGGCGTTCGAGACGACGCTTTCGACTCGGGGCCCCGGCCGCCCGATGAAGATCGTTCTCAAGAGCGGCTCCGGAGAGCGGACCGTCACTCTCTCGGGCCAGGACCCCCCCGCCGACTACGGAGTGCGCATCCTTCGCGGCCTCGGAATGTCCGTGCGCCCGGCGCGAGGCGGCCTCCGCATTTCGATCGTGGACGCGCGCGGCGCCGCGGCAAAGGCCGGACTCGACTCGGGCGACATTCTCCTCGCCTTGAACGGCACGGCCGTGGCCGACACCGATGACGTCAACAAGGTCCTCTCGCGCGACCAGAGCCGCACGACGCTCGTCATGGTCGTCGGCCGCGGGTCCTGGGAGTACACGCTGACGTTCCCGCTCGATTAGTCTGAACCCTCGCTCATGTCATTCTGAGGTCGCCGACGCGCCAGAGCCGCTATGGCGACGGCGCGCGCGGAGCGCCGAAGAATCTGCTCCAGGAACCCCCGAGGCAGATCCTTCGCTCCGCTCAGGATGACAGGATTGAACTCTTCCCCCGAAGGCGCACCTCCGAGACAACGATGCCAGCGAGCACGAGTACGGCGCCGGCTGCGCCGCGCGGACCGAGGCGCTCGCCCAGGAACCGCGCCGCCAGAAGCGCGGCGAAGACGGGCTCCAGAGTGAAGATGATGGCGGCGTGCGTGGCGGACATCTGGCGCTGGGCCCAGGTCTGTCCGAGGAAGGTCCCGACGGCTCCAATCGAGCCGAGATAGAAGACGCTGCGGAGGAAGACCCCTCCCCAGACGATCGGCCGCGACTCGACCGCGGCCGCGTGCAGGCCGGCGAAGACCGGCGCGCGCAGGACGAGCATGAGACAGAGCGCGATGCCCGCCACGGTCGCGAGCTGGATCCCGGTGAAAAGGATCGGGTCGTGGCGCGGAGACCGCTCGGCGAGCTCCACGATGTAAAAGGCGAAGACCACGCCGCAGGCGGTCATGAGAATGTCGCCCCGCTGAAAAGACTCTCCCGCCCGCGGAAGAGTGAGCACGAAGAATCCTGCCGACGCGAGCGTGATGCCGACGCCGTTCTCGAGCGAGGGAAGCGTGCGTGTCCGCAGGTACGCCGCGAAAGGGGTCAGAACGACCGAGAGCCCGGTCAGGAAGGCCGCCTTCGACGCGCTCGTCTCCGTCTGGCCGAGAACCTGGAGAGCCATGCCGGCCGCGAGAAGGAGTCCAACGACGAACCCGTCGCGCGGCAGGCCGGCTCGTCCTGGCGTTCGATGTCCCGCGGCGAGAAGCGTCATCAGCGCGGTCGCGAGGAGAAATCGCCAGAACAGGAATCCGAAGGGAGGCGACACCTCCAGCACGTTCTTCACGACGACGAAGGAGGAGCCCCAGACTGCGGTGACGGCCACGAGCACCGCGTCCGCGCGCAGCCTCCTCGACCGCGGGCTCGGCGCTTCCGACATGGGATCGCATACTATCGGCGCCTTGTCGAACGAGTCCCCCATCCGTGTCCGATTCGCGCCTTCGCCGACGGGCTCGCTCCACGTCGGCGGGGCGAGGACGGCGCTCTACAACCTGCTCTTCGCGCGCCGGGAGAAGGGCACGTTCATCCTGCGCATCGAGGACACCGACGTCGAGCGCTCGCGAGAAGAGCTCACGGCGCAGATCCTCTCCGCCATGGAATGGCTCGGCCTCGACTATGACGAAGGCCCGCACCTCCAGTCGCAGCGCTACCACCTCTACCGAGCGGCAGCCGATCGCTTGATCGCCGAGGGAAAGGCCTACCGCGCCTTCGAGACACCCGAGGAGCTGGACGCCGAAAGGAAGAAGGCCGAGGCGTCCGGGCGCTCCTATCGCTACTCCGGCGCCGGGCGCGAGATCACGCCGGAGGAGAGTGAGCGCCGGGCGCGAGCGGGCGAACGTTTCGTCGTGAGACTGGCGATGCCCGACGAGACGATCGTCGTGGACGACCTCATCCGCGGGCGCGTCGAGTTCCCCGCCGAGGCGCTCGACGACTTCGTGCTCGTGCGCTCGGACGGCCATCCGCTGTATCACTTCTCGGTGTGCGTGGACGACGCGGACATGCGCATCACGCACGTCCTGCGCGGCGACGACCACCTGGCCAACACGCCAAAGCACGTCGCGCTCTTCCGCGCGTTGGGCACCCCCGTGCCTCGCTTCGCACACCTGGGGATGATCCTCGGCACCGACAGGAAAAAGCTCTCCAAGCGGCACGGCGCGGCGGCGGTGGAGGAGTGGCGGGACCAGGGAATCCTTCCCGAGGCGCTCTTCAATTTCCTCGCGCTCCTCGGCTGGTCGCCGGGAGAGGACCGGGAGCTGCTCTCGCGCGAAGAGATGGAACGGGAGTTCGCGCTCGAGCGGGTTGGCGCTTCACCTTCCGTCTTCGACCCGGAGAAGCTCTACTGGATGAACGCGCAGTACATGGCCAAGATGCCGGCCGAGAAGCTGTTTGTCGCGATCACCGGCGTGTCCGCTACGCTCTCGCCTGGAACCGCCGTGCCCGACATTAAGGTCCCGATCACCGGCGTATCCGCCGCAGCTTCTGCTGTGCCCGAGCGCGAGACGGCCTTGAAGGCGATCGAATTGCACCGCACCCGCGCCCGCACAATCATCGAGATGGGCCGCGCCCTCTCGATGTACGCGACGGATCCCGCCGACTACGACCCAGCCGGAATCAAGAAGCAGGTCAGGCCCGAGACGCCCGCGCTCCTGGAGAAGCTCATCGCCCGTTTCGAGTCTCTCGAGGACTGGAGCGTCGAGAAGCTCGAAGCGACGCTTCGAGCCGCAGCCGAAGAGGCCGGCGTTTCCGCCGGCAAGCTCATTCATCCCACGCGCCTGGCGTTGACTGGCACGACCGTCGGCGCGCCCCTCTTCGACGTCGTGGCGCTGCTCGGGAAAGAGACAGCCCTCCGACGCCTGCGCAAGTTCCTCGAAGCGATCCATCCCCACACCCCCGCGTAGATCCGGGTGCTAAACTGACGGCAGCGCCATGGTCACCATCGTCGCTCCAAAGCTGACGTACGAGGATCTCCGAAAGATTCCGGAGGACGGCAGACGCTATGAGCTCATCGACGGGGAGGTGTACATGGCCCCCTCGCCCAACACGAAGCACCAAGTCGTCGTCGGGAATCTCCACGCAGCACTTCGCCGTTTCGCGGAGGAAACGGGCAGCGGGAAGGTCTTCCTCGCGCCCTTCGACGTCGTTTTCAGCGAGAGAACCGCCGTCCAGCCGGACCTCCTTTTCATCCGCAAAGAACGGCTCTCGATCCTGACGGACTTGAACGTCCAAGGCGCTCCCGACCTTGTGATCGAGGTCCTCTCTCCCTCCACCGCCGCCTTCGACAGGGAGACGAAGCTCCAAGTCTACGCTCGAGCCGGTGTTCCGGAACTCTGGTACGTGGATCCGAAGGAAGAGACTGTCGAGGTCCTGAATCTGTCGCCTGACCGGCGCTACGCAAAGACCGCAAGGCTTTCCGGCGATGCCCGCGTTCCGTCCCAGGCTCTACCGGGCCTCTCCCTCACACTCGAAGAGGTTTTCGCTCCGTAGTCCCGCTCTGTCAGTTCTTGACCCTGTAGTCTTCTCTTAGGTGGCGCAAGTCTTTCAGCGCGGACCGCAGCACCCGGATCACGCGCGAGATTTCGCGGCCGTAGAACTTCATCTCTGCATCGCAGTCGGTCAAGCCGTAAATCGCCTCGTCCTTCTCCAGGCGATCCTTCTCGTAGGAGAGGCGCTCGATCAGCTCGTCCAACTCCGAGCGCAGGACGAACGCGATATCCCGCACGCCGAGAAACCGGCTGCACTGCGGGCAGTGGACCTCTTCACTCCCCTCCTCCGGCACGTCGTCAATGACGAACTGTCTCTCGCAGCGCGGGCATTCGAAGACTTCCGGGATCATGCTAGTGCCGAGTTTACGCTCGGAAAAACGAAAGAGAAGCAGAAAGTCGCTGCTCACTTTCAAGGACGGAGCAATGGCATCAACGTTGCTTCCGGAGACCAGTCCGAACCCGCAATCCCTTCTGATGGCACCATGCGTGCAGTCCGTTCAAGCTAACCTGTCGCTGGAGGACCATGGCCATGACGATCCGTGCCATCAATCCGGCAACCGGCGAGGTTGTCGCGACTCATGATGAGATGACGCCGGCGGCCGCCGCCGGAATCATCGAAGACGTCCACTCGGCATTCCTCGGCTGGCGGCGCAAATCCTTCGCCGAGCGCGCGGCGCCGATGCACCGGGCGGCGGCGATCCTGCGCGGCAACGCCGGCGAATATGCCCGCCTCATGGCACGGGAGATGGGCAAACCCGTAAGAGAGGGGGTCGCAGAGGCGCAAAAATGCGCCTCCGTTTGCGATTTCTACGCCGACAGCGCCGAAAGCTTCCTGGCCCGCGAGACGATCGCGACAGAGGCTCGCAGGAGCTTTGTCACCTTCAATCCGCTCGGCGTGGTGCTCGCCGTCATGCCCTGGAATTTCCCCTTCTGGCAGGTCTTCCGGTTCGCGGCGCCAGGGCTGATGGCGGGCAACGCGGCCGTGTTGAAGCACGCGTCGAACGTCCCGGGCTGCGCGCTGGCGATCGAAGACATCTTCCGCCGGGCCGGTTTTCCGGAGAATCTCTTCCGCACGTTGATGATCGACAGCGGCCAGGTCGAGGCGGTCATCGAAAACCCCCTGGTCCGCGCGGCGACCCTGACCGGCAGCGGGCCGGCGGGCCGGGCCATCGCGCGCAAGGCCGGCGAGATGCTCAAGAAGACCGTACTCGAGCTGGGCGGGAGCGATCCCTATCTCATCCTCGAGGACGCCGACCTGGAGCTCGCCGCGGCCGTGTGCACCAGGGGACGGCTGATCAACAGCGGGCAGAGCTGCATCGCGGCCAAGCGCTTCATCGCGGTCGAGAAGATCCGACGCTCCTTCGAAGGCCTCTTCGTCGAGAAGATGAGGGCCGTGAAGATGGGCGACCCGCTCCGGGAGGACACGCAGGTCGGTCCCCAGGCGCGGCACGATCTGCGCGACGCCCTGCACCGTCAGGTCGAGGCGAGCGTCGCCAAGGGCGCGCGCTGCCTGCTCGGCGGAGCGATCCCCGACGACCGGGGCGCCTATTACCCTCCGACGGTGCTGACCGACGTAAGCAGGGGAATGCCGGCCTACGACGAGGAGCTGTTCGGGCCGGTCGCGGCGATCATTCCCGTTGTGGACGAGGAAGAGGCGATCGCGGCCGCCAACGACTCCGTGTTCGGGCTGGGCGCCGCCGTCCTCACGGGCGATCTCGTCCACGGCGAGCGGATCGCGGCCGAGCTGATCGAGAGCGGCTGCGTCTTTGTCAACGACTCCGTGAGGTCGGATCCGCGCCTCCCCTTCGGCGGAATCAAGGAGAGCGGCTACGGGCGCGAGCTGTCCGCTTACGGCATCAAAGAGTTCGTGAACATCAAAACAGTCTACGTGGCGTAGGAAACGGCGAGCCGCCGGCCGGGAGGTCCCAATGATCAAGGCCCTGAGCGACGAAGCCCTCGATCATCTCTTCCGCGAAGCCCGCGCCCACGATGAATTCGGGGCCGCGTCCTGACGTTGCCTTTCCTTTAACAGCTACAGAAGCTCGCGAATCTCATCGAGGCTCTTCTTCGAGAGGTCAGGTACCTGCGCGCCTGCGGCCGGGTATCCCACCGGAATCAGCACGAACGGCTGTTCGTGCTTCGGCCGCCCGAGGATCTCCCGCAGGAATTTCATCGGACTCGGCGTGTGCGTCAGCGTCGCGAGGCCGGCCGTCTGCAAAGCCGTCAGCAGAATCCCGACCGCAATCCCCACCGATTCGTTCACGTAGTAGTTCTTGTGTTTGTGCTCGGTGCCGTCGGCCAGGCGGGCGGGCTCGTAATCCACCCGGAAGACGACGATCAAGCACGGCGCTACCTCGAGGAAGGGCTTGTGCCAGTCCGTGCCGAGCGGCGCCAGGTCCTCGAGCCATTCTGGCGTCGCCCGCCTCTCGTAGAACTCTCGCTCTTCCCTCTCGGCCGCCTCGCGGATCCGCCGTTTGGTCTCTCGATCCACCACGATGACGAATTTCCAGGGTTGGCGGTTCGCGCCCGACGGAGCGGTTGCGGCCGCCTCGATGGCGGTGTCGATGATGTCGAGCGGCACCGGATCCGGAGCGAACTCCCGCACCGTGCGCCGCCGGCGTACGTCGGCGAGGAACTGCCGGACGCGGCGGCGGGACTCTTCGACGGGCAAACGCTCGAAGGTCAGGGGGATGAACGGATACTTCATTGGTTAAGTCTCCCTTCCTCACGACGGTTGACCGAGAAGCGTAAGGCATGACCCGGGATCTGGGGAGGAGACCCGCGACTGACCGTTGTGCTTCTTTGTCCGGGCGCGTAAGGTGGCTGTGGAACGATGATCCAGCCTCGAGGTCACCCATGACCGATGAAATTGTCCCGATCGCCGCGGGGCTTGGGGATCGTTTCGAAAAGGTCTTTCCGACGCTGACGCCGGCGCAGGTGTCGCGCTTCGCCGCGCACGGCCAGGCGCGTAGGGTCGAGTCCGGCGAGGTGCTGGTCGAGCCGGGTGACCGGACGATGCGGTTCTTCGTCGTCAAGGAAGGGGCGGTGGAGATTGTCCGGCCGTCCGGCGCCTCCGAAACACTCATCGCCGTTTGCGAGGCCGGTCAGTTCACGGGCGAGGCCAACATGCTCTCGGGTCAGCGGAGTCTGGTGCGGCTGCGCGCGAACCGGCCCGGCGAAGTGGTCGAGCTGGATCGCGAGCGTCTGCTGGCGCTCGTGCAAACCGACAGCGAGCTGAGTGACATCCTGATGCGGGCTTTCATCTTACGGCGGGTCGAGCTGATCGCACAGAGTCTCGGAGACGTCGTGCTCGTGGGGTCGAACAACTCCCCGGGAACACTCCGCCTCCGTGAGTTTCTGACGCGCAACGGGTATCCGTATGCGTCGGTCGACGTCGAGAAGGACGCCGACGTCCAGGAGCTGCTGGATCGGTTCCATGTCGGAGTCGAGGACGTGCCGATCGCCATCTGCCGCGGCGACCAGGTGCTTCGGAACCCGAGCAATCAGGAGGTCGCCGACTGTCTCGGCTTCAACGACGCGATCGACCCGGCGCCGCTCCGCGACGTGGTCATCGTGGGCGCCGGACCGGCGGGGCTCGCGGCGGCCGTCTATGGTTCGTCGGAAGGACTCGATGTCCTGGTGCTGGAGGGCAACGCGCCGGGGGGACAGGCCGGCTCGAGCTCGAAGATCGAGAACTACCTGGGCTTTCCGACCGGCATCTCGGGGCAGGAGCTCGCGGCGCGCGCGTACACGCAGGCGCAGAAGTTCGGCGCCCAGGTGATGATCGCGAAGCGCGCCATACATCTGGCTTGCGACCGGAAACCGTACGCCATCGAAATGGACGAGGGCCCGCCCGTGCAGGCGCGCGCCGTCATCATCGCGACCGGCGCCGAGTACCGCAGACTCTCACTCGAGAACCTGGCGCGATTCGAGGGCGCGGGCGTGTATTACGGAGCGACGCCCATCGAGGCGCGATTGTGTGGAGGGGATGAGGTCATCGTGACCGGCGGCGGGAACTCGGCGGGCCAGGCCGCCGTCTTCCTGGCGCAGACAGCCGGGCGCGTGCACCTGCTCGTCCGGTCCGGCGGGCTGGCGGAAAGCATGTCGCGATACTTGATCCGGCGCATCGAAGAGACTCCCGCGATCGTCTTGCGAACGCACACGGAGATCGTCGCGCTCGAAGGGAGCGACCACCTCGAGCGCGTGCGCTGGCACGACAGTCTGGACGGGAACATCGAGATCCACGACATCCGGCACGTCTTCGTCATGACCGGCGCCGTTCCGAACACGCACTGGCTCGATGGTTGTGTGGCGCTCGACGGGAAGGGGTTCATCAAGACGGG